>Ga0114960_10003795_pt1 | contig 11452 bp, 8 predicted proteins | sample C_130625_MF_Meta_FD_92637 | JGI IMG/M metagenome (GOLD analysis project Ga0114960, IMG submission 92637) | Freshwater microbial communities from Lake Croche, Canada to study carbon cycling - C_130625_MF_MetaG | ecosystem: Environmental > Aquatic > Freshwater > Lake | place: Lake Croche, Canada...
TCACCTGCAATGGGGCATTCCGGGGCGCAGCAATGCCCTGGCCATCGCCACCCGCCTGGGCTTGGAGCCCAGGGTGGTGGATGCCGCCGCCCGCCAGCTGGAGCCCGGGGGTGAAGGGGATGTCAATCGCATCATCGAGGGGCTGGAGCAGCAGCGCCGCCAGCAACAGGAGGCCGCCGAGGCGGCGGCGGCCCTGTTGGCCCGTACCGAGTTGCTGCATGAGGAGTTGCTGCAACGTTGGAGCGAGCAGCGTCACCAGAGCGCCGCTTTGCAGGAGCAGCGGCGGCAGGCGTTGGAAACCTCCATTCGCCAGGGCCAGGGGGAGGTGCGGGGATTGATCCGCCGCCTGCGGCAGGTGGGTCAGGGTGTCGAGGCGGTGGGGGGACGCCAGGGACGGTTGGCCGGCGAAACGGCCCGCAGGACCGGTCAGCGCTTGCGACAGATGGAGGCCGAGCACCGTGCCCTAATCGAACGTCGGGACCATGGCGGCTGGAGACCGCAGGTGGGTGAACGGGTGCGGCTGCTGGCCCTGGGCAAGGCGGCCGAGGTGCTGGCCCTCTCCGATGACGGACGCGAATTGACCGTGCGCTGCGGCGTCTTGCGCAGCACGGTGCCCATTGAGGCGATCGAAGGGATGAATGGCGAAAAGCCCGCCCCGCCCGAGCCTGCCCAGGTGCGGGTCCGCAGCGGTCGCTCCTTAAGCGCCCAAGGATCCCAGGTGCGTACATCTCGCAACACCATCGATGTGCGCGGATTACGGGTTCATGAGGCGGAAGCAGCCGTAGAGGAAAGTCTTCGCAGCGCCTCGGGTCCGCTATGGATCATCCATGGCATTGGAACCGGCAAGCTCAAGCGGGGACTGAGGGAATGGCTGGAGGGTGTTCCCTATGTGGAGAGAGTTGCCGATGCGGAACCCGGCGATGGTGGTGCTGGTTGCAGCGTGGTGTGGAGTAAATAATACAATAAAAAATTTAGCCAAGAATTTAACGGTCAATAAATGGTTAGTTAAAGATGATAGATATCTCGAACAATAATATAATCTACATACTATCAATAAAGATTTTATAAAACACTTAATATAAAGTGATCAACTTTGTTTGTATTGATCTACATTTGTAGAACCAGTCCCGCCAGCTGTAAGTTTGAAATCAATTTGCCGAATCTCGGGCTTGATCCATGCTTTGCGAACCATTTGGAAGGAAAGTGAAGAATTAGCGTTAAGATTTGAATGTAAATTGTGCTGATAATTTAGATTTGTCATTGAATTAGGGAAATGACCTAACAGGATCATAAGATGAAGCGGTCGCTTTGGCAAGCTTAATGGCTAGGCCAATTCGCCAAAAATAATCCAGTCATCAGGCCTTTTGACCAGTTTGAAGCAGACAGGCCAGTGGGTTTGGAATCTTGTTGAAATCTTATCTCAGCCCAGAGTTTGGTCAGGGTTTCCACGTCAATCAGGTCTTTGGCCAGGTCCGAGGCGGCAAGGGCTTGCAATGCCGCTTCGACCTCTCCTGACTGCTGTCTGAGCCTCAATACCTGGTCGACTCCTTGCACTCCTCGCGTTGCATTGGTGCGCACCGCCTCACAGAGACGGCCTGCCATTGCCTCACGCACCAACCAACGACGAGTACCCGTCTCAGGATCGATGAAAACCCTGTCTGGAAGTGAGAAGGTGTAAGACAAAACCCGGGGATCTCCGGATGGATCACGAATCTCAAGACCTGCGTTCCGGCCTGCCTCGGCATGGAAGGCTCCAACAGGCGTCCTTCCCGGCCTCAAAAAACGACAGCGTTCTTCCACGGCCGTGCGGGGGGGCAGGTTGGAGCCATCGGCGCGCCATTTCCGTTCCAGATCCAGCCGTTTCAGGAACTCTGGATTGAGGGCCGAGCCCTGGCCAAGCCGCCGATGGTGTGGGAAGGGGCGGCCTGCCAGACGCCACTGTTGCCAGTCCCGCAGCCAGGGCGGGGGCACCAGGGGCCGGATTTGCTCCCGCAGCCAGATGGGCGGCCCGTAATGGCGCCAGAGAACGGATCCGGGCTGGGAGTCCAGGCGGCCCTGCCAGGAGATGCCGCCATTGCCGCTCTGACCAATCAGCAGAACCGTGCAACCCTGGGCCGCAGCTGCGCGATTGAGGCACAGCATCCAATCCATGTTGACGGCCGCGTGCAGGGGCTCGCCATGGATCTCCAGGGCCTGCAGCAAGCCCTGCAGCGGCAGCAGCGCCTCTGCGGTGACCGGGTGATGGTCGATCTGGCCCTGCTCTCGGGCCGCCGCCGCCGCTAGGGGCCATTCATTGCCCAGGCGATCTCCCGCAAGGGTCGTCACATCGGCGCTCGGCACCGCCGTGAACGCCTGCAGCCGTTCTCCCCTCTGGGCCAGTTGGCTGGCAGCGGTGACGCTGATCGATCCGGAATCCAAGCCAGCGCTGAGGGTGCTCGCCACCTTGCCGCCGTCGTCCCTGCGCAGACGGCAGGCCACCGCTTTGTCGAACACCTCCAGAAACCCCTCGACCGCCTCGTGCCGGTCCCGGATCGCCAGAGGCGGGGTCCGCTCCAAAAACCAATACTGCCGCTGGCGCATCCGCTCGTCCTCCAGGTATAGGCAATGGGCGGGCGGCAGGCGCCTGACGCCCACGCGCACCGTGTCCGCACCGCTGGGGTCAGGCCAGCACAGCAAGACGCGGGCCAGGTGCCATTCATCCAGCCTGGGCGGCACCAGATCGAGCGCCAGCAGGTCGCGCCGCTCGCTGGCAAAGCCGAAATGGCGTTCTCCCAGTGCGTAATACAGCGACGTGATGCCGTAGTGATCCCTGGCCAGAAAGAGGCTCCTGGAGCGTTGACTCCAAACGGCGAAGGCCCAGTCCCCCAACAAGCGCTCGACGCAGTCCTCTCCCCAGCGCAGCCAGGCCCGGTGGATCAGGTGGGTGTCGTCGTGGTCGCCATCGCTGGGGGAGGGGGAGCCCCACTCGGCCTGGCTGAGACCCAGCAGAGCGATCAATTCACGGCGATTGTCGAGACGGGCCGAAGCCAGACAAATGCTGGCCGAGGGACCGTGGTGGTTGAGGCGGCCCGCCAGCTCAACCCCCTCGGCGCGCCAGCTCGCTGGTCTGTTCAGGTGCCGCTCGAGACCGGAGCCATCCAGAGCAACCAGACCTGAGAGGACAGGAATCATTCGTGGTGGTGGCTTCAGAGGGTGATCAGGTGCGATCCCAGCAGGGGATCGAGACCGGGGGTCAGGATCCGAGTGCCGCTGCTGAGCCATCCATGGGGGATGAGCTCTCCGGCAGGATTCCGCTCCATCCCCAGATGCAGATCGTTGGGTACACCCAACCAGTCAAGCAGCAGTCTCCCGGCCATGGAACGGCTCAGGCAGCTGCTGCCCCAACCCGCCTGGCGGCACCGTTGACGCAAGAGCCAACCGATGCGTCCCAACCAGCGCTCTTGATCCGCATCGTTGACGAACGCGGGCGGGCGACGCCAGGGACGCTGCCTGCACAACGCCAGCAGCCGGGGGCCAGGCAGGAGGCGCACTGCGATCCAAATCAGATGGTCCAGTCCACAGAACAGTCCGTAGGCCAGGGTCTGCCGCAGGCGCCTCAGCCGGGAGCTCAAGGCTCAGCAACCAGCTGCAACATGCCGCAGGCGACGGCTTCGTCTAGGAACGCGCCGGTGTGCTCGCGGCAGGCCTCTTCGTCCACCTCAAACTCACCTTGCAACGCATTCACCACGTCATTGAGGTCCATGGGCTGCTCCAGCAATTGCCAGATGACGGACCCGCTGGTATTCAAAGCCAAATAGCGGGCCGTGTGGGGGTGAAACAGGCATATTTCACCATCCAGTTCGGCGGCGCAGACGTCAGGGTGGCGTTGGTAGGGCATGGAGGGGGATTGAGATGGGTAACTCAGACGTTGGAATCAAACGAGGGCTGGGGACTTTCAGGCTCACAGGACAACAGATCCGTCGTTGTCAGAGCCTCAATCAAGTCTGCGATGGTGTCCGGTATTGCAAGCGTTGTCAACGGCGCTTGGCGCATCACCTGGGCCAAGGCCATAAAGCTTGAGCCTTGATAACCCAATCCCTGTACGAAGCTGGGGCGATACAGCTGGTTCAGCAGTTCGGCCATCGCGACTTTCTCACTGCCGATGGCGCGTCGCCTCAGGGGGGAAATGCCGTTCCAGGGCTCCCGTTGCAGCAGGTAGAGCTGGGCCAGCCGGGCCGGCGCTTGCGCCGGGCGAAGATGGATGGCCGGCATCAGATATTTAGCTATGTCGCTGGCCACGGGAATCGCTTGCTCAGGCGACCAGCCAAAGGATCGCATCGCGTCCTCCCACAATTTGATGCGCGGAATGCCGGGTAAAACCATGCCCTCGGGCGTAACGGCCACCAAGTCATCGGCCAACAGACTCCATCCTTGTCCCATCAAGGCGCAGGCCAGGGTGGACTTGCCGGCGCCTGAGGCCCCGAGGCAGACGATGGCCTGCCCTTCCCGTTCGAGGGCGTTGCCATGGAGCACGAGCAGGCCCCGCTGAATCAACAGCGCCCCAAAGGCCGACCCGAGCAGATAGGTGCGCAGCTCAGAGGGATTGACCCTCGGGTGGGCGCGGCACCAGCCGATTCGTTGGCCCCCAACGATGCGGAAATGGCCCACTGAGCCGATGCTCAGGCGCAGCTCGTTCGGAGCGATCCAGAGGCTGTGGTTGTCATCGCTGTGGCAAAAGCTGGGTTGAGCCTCGCTTGCGGCGGACCAATCGCCTGCGGGCTCGTGAGCAACGATGACCAGGGGGTGCAGTTCGGTGATCGGTTCCTGAGGGGGTGGCGGGTCGAGACGGAGCAGCTCCGGCAACTCAAGATCGTCGCTGCGCACCGCCAGACCAAAGGCCTGATAAAGCGGCGGGAATGGGGAGGAGCCCAGGTGGTTGCTTCGAGGCCAGGTTGAATTGTAATCAGTCCTTGTTCTTTTCAATCTGCCTTGTCTGATCCTCAGCTGGCAGCGTCATCCGGGGCCCTGGCCCAACTGCGGCAGGTTCTTGCAGCGGTCCTGGCCTGGGAGAGCGGGCGCCTCGACCCCGCCAGTCCAAGCAGGGACGCCCCGTCCGATAACCAGGCCTTCCCCTTCGCTGTCCCTCGATCCGCCCTGGTGGTGGATCCCCAGGCACTCCTGGCCGAGGTCCGGCGCCACCGCCTGGAGATTGTCCTGGCCCCTTGGTACGAGCGGTTGGGGTGGCCCCAGCGGATGTCCCGGGAGTTGCAGGAGCGAGCCCGCCACCAGCGCCTGGCGGCCCTGCCGCTGCTGGCCGGGGCGATCGAGGTGCAGGAGGCTTTGACGGCCCAGCGGGTGCGGTCCCTGCTGGTGAAGGGACCTGCCCTGGCCCTGCAGACCACGGGTGATGCCACCGCCCGGGGCCGCGGTGATCTGGATGTGCTTGTTGATCCGGGCCAGTTATCTACGGCGATCGCCAGCCTTGAAGATCTCGGTTTCGAGCGCCTGCCGGGCATGTCCCCAAGGGATCTGGGCTCCCGGTGGGGGCGTTACGCCCGCTGGGTCGGCTACGAATTGCCTTTGCAGCGACGGGGTTTGCTGCTCGACCTTCATTGGGATCTCGGCCCGCTGCGCTCGACGCTGCCCCCGTTTGAGGAGTTGTGGCGGCAACGGGAGTTGCTGAGCTATCAGGGTCGTGGGCTGGCCACCCTGGGCCGGCGCCACAGCTTTTTACATTCCTGTGACCACGCCGTCAAGGATCGCTGGATCAGCCTGCGCAGCCTGGTGGACCTCGAACGCTTGGCCCGGCTGCTCAACGAGGAGGATCGCCAGGCCCTGGCCCCCTGCCTGGCGGTGCGCCTCAGCGGCCTGGTGGCCCTCAACGTCACCCGCAGCCCCTGGTTGGAGCCATGGGCCCAGCTCGCCCCCTCGGGCTCCGGCCGCCGCGCCCTGGCCGTGGCCCGCTGGTCCCAGAGCCAGTCGGTCGATGACTGCGGCCGCCTGGCCTGGCATCCCCTCCGTCGTCTGGCGGACTGGCGCCATGCCCTGATCCTGGCCCGCACCCCGGACGATTGGATCCGCACGACGGCCTCCTTTGTGTTGCTGCCGGGTGCGTTCAATGATCCGCGCACCGGCAGGGACCTCTCCCTGTCGGAGGCCCTGGCGCAGCGGTTGGGGCGCATCGGGCGCAATCTGGCGACCTGGGCCGGCCCGTGAAGGGGCTCAGGGGCTCCGGTGCAAGGCGCTGGCGCTGAGTCGGTCGGCGGGCTCTCGCCTGATCAGACGATCGGCACTGGCCAGCAGATCCGCGTCATGGCTGGCCACCAGCACCAGCCGGTCGCGGGCCCGTTCGTGGATGATCTGGCGCACCACGGAGGCACTGGCGCTGTCGAGGAAGGCCGTGGGTTCATCGAGCACCTCCACCGGCCGCTCCATCAACCAGGCGCGCAGTAGACCAAGCCGCTGGATCTCGCCGCCGGAAAAACAATCGAGCGACAGGTTCAAGCGACCCTCCAGGCCCATCGGGCGCTCCGCCAGATGGCCCAGCCCCAGGCATTGCAACCAGTCCAACAGCTTCTGGTCGCTGGGACCATCGAGGAGCTGGCTGCGTTCCAGCAGTAGATTTTCGCGCAGGCTGCCCTCGAAAAGTACCGCCTCCTGGGGGGCGTAGGCCACCAGGGAGCGCCAGGCGCCCACCCCCCCCTGACCTTCCAGCCTGATGGTTGCACCCGGGGACGATTCCAGCTCCCAAAGGCTGGTCTCCTCCCCCAGTAGGCCCGCCCAGCGATCGAGCAGCGTGGTTTTGCCGCTGCCTGAGGGGCCACTCACCACCACCAGTTCGCCGCGGCGCAGGCTCAGGGATTCCGGGGACCGGCCCGATGGGCCCGCCAGCGCCGGCGCCGGCGTCGAGGGCTGCTCTTGCCAGTGGGCCCTCCGCAGGGATTCGGCGGTGGGCAGGCTAGGGACCGCGCTGAGGGACCGATCGGTGGGTCTGGGATTCCCGGGGGGGCCCAGTTGTTGCCTCAGTTGCCGCAATTGGCCATAGCCCGGAAGGGCACCGATGCTGATCCGCAGGTTGGTGACGACGGCGGCGAGGGAGCCGGCGGCTTTGTAGGCCAGCACCAGGGTGGTGGCGATGGCTTCCGGCGCCAGGGAGCCGCGGCCCAGAAGCAGCCACAACCCCACCACACCCACAACCAGGCCATCCCGCAAAGCGGCAAAGAGGGCCTGGCGGCTGACGGTGTTGAGCAAGATCTGGCGGTATTGATGGGTTTCGGCCCGAAAGCGCTCCAGAATCCAGCCCTCAGCGCCAGCGGCCCGCACGCCTTTGAGGCCGTGCAAGGCATCCCCCACGGTGCGCTGCAAAGCGCTGTTGAGGCGGCTATGCCATTGCCCCAGTCGCCAGGCATCGGAGCGTTGCAACAGGGCCGCGGTGCCAGTGGCCGCAAATCCGAGCAGCAGGGGTATCGCCTGGGTCCGTCCCACCAGCATCACCCCGGAGCCATAAATCAACAGGGCCACGGTGGCCTGCAAACCCCGGACCCCCATATCCAGGGCCAGGACGCTGCGGGCGATGTCCTCCATCATCAAGCCCAGTAGGTCGCCCCGGCCCACCTGTTCGAGGCGGGTGGCCGGGGCGTACACCACCCTTTCCAGCAATTCGCGCCGCAGACGATCCGTAAAGCCGCTTCTCAGCCCCTCCAAGCGGATGGTGCCCATGGCCTGCAAGCCGGCCCGCACCACCATGACCGCAACCAGCAGCGCAATGGCGGCGCCGGGGCCAAGGCCACCTCCCCATGGGAGTGCGGACAGCCTCGGGCCCCGGCCCCCCAGTAGCACCCCGGCGGCCAGCCCCAAACCCAATGCTTCGAGGGCGCTGCCGAGCAGGGCCAGGCCCAGGAGTTGGGCCGTGCGGCTGGCACCGGCTTCGGCGACCAGTTGCCGCCATAACGAAAGGGGCCGTTGCACGCCAACCCGAGGCGAATCCAGGCATTGTCACCGTTCGCCCGCTATGGGAGGGTCGGGTATCGGCTGGTGATGATCCTGGAACCTTCTCGCTCGTTCCCCTGCCGCCCGCCCGCGGCTCCGGGTGATGGGCTGCAGGCGCTGTACCGGGGAGTTGCCCTGGCCCTGGCGGCCTTGTTGAGCCTCCTGTACATGCGGCCCCCCACGGCTGGGTTGCGTCAAGGGGTGGTGCATGTGGCCCCCGACGGCTTCGATGGCTGGCTGGGCCAGTCGCGGCGCTATGCCCTGCGCACGATCCAACGGGCTGCGGATCTGGCCGGTCCCGGTGAAACGATCCTGGTGTGGCCAGGGGTCTATCCGGAGGACATTCACCTGCGCCGCGGCGGTCGTCCCGGCCAGCCGCTGGTGCTGCGGGCTGCCGTGCCGGGCCGGGCGGTGATCACAGGGGCGGCGGGGCCTGAGGTGCCGGGCTCCTGGCAGTGGCATCCCTTGGGCGGGCACTTGTACGCCACACCCGTGGCTTGGCGCGTCGATGGGCTGCGGGTCGATGGGGTGGCGGCTTATCACAGCCCCTCCGAAGTTCACCTGCGTCAGATCTGTGCACGGGCGGGGGCCTGGCCTGCTTTCGCTTCCAGCCCGTCCAGGCTGGTGCTCTGTCTGCCTGGGGGTGCTCCGCCGCGGGCTTCCCGACTGCAGGTGCATCGACCCATGCCCCTGCGCCTCCGCGCCGGTGGGCACCAGGTGGCGAGTCTCTGGATCGAGGCGCCATGGGTGGAAGTGCGGGACCTGCGCTTCGATTTCGCCGTGATGGCCGCCATTCAGCTTTGGCATACCCACCATGTGCGCTTGGAGGGCAACAGTTTTGAGGGGGCAGATGTGGCCGTCAATGATTCGCCCAGTGTGCTCCTGCCGCACCAGGTGGTGGTGAGTCGCAACGTCAGCGGTTGCTATCCCCTGGCGGAATGGCGTCGCCGCGGTTGGTTGAGCTGGGGGGAGGTGTATTCCTATTCCAATTGTTCGCTCACCTGGCTGCATGGCTCCGACCTGGAGGTGGTGGGTAATCTGGTCAATCAGGCGGGGGATGGCATCAAGATTTCCCCCGTGGCTGGCCAAAACAGTGTGCGGGGGAATTTGATCACGGAAACGACGGATGATGCCTTAGAATTCGATGGGCCGGCCCGCCAACTCAAGGTCCAAGGCAATGCCGTCCTCGATCCCTTTGTGGTGTTGGGGGTGAGTCCTGTCCAGGATGGTCCGCTGCTGGTTGAGGACAATGTCTTTGTCGCTTTTCCCCATTCGCCGGCTGTGGGTAATGGAGTCTTGCTGAAATGGATGGGTGGGCCCAGCCGGCGGGTCTCCGTGCACGAGAACACCTATCTGGGCGAGCAGATTGGTTGGCAGGACGATCATTCCCCCCTCACCCAGGTGAGCGTGCGGCACAACCGGCTGGCGACTGTTCGGGGGGTGGCCGGGATCGATCAGGGTAATGGGCTACTCGGGCAGGACAACCGCCTGCTGACCGTGACTCGACGCCAATGGGCGGCGTCGAGTCGTGATCCTGGGGCGCTGCCGGCCCTGGCGTCCGTGGGGGTCAGGCCCCTGGCCCTTGGTCCGGTGGGTCCTCCCTGGTGGCACGCGGAAGTGGAGGCCGCCGGCCGTTCGATGCCCGCTCTACTGCGATCCCCCTGGATCAAGGGACCGTGAGGGGACGAAGGGCCTCGGATCGGTGGGCTACAGCGGTGGTGGCGGCAGCACTTGGGCTGGCAGCGGCCTGGATGGCCGCCCTGACCCTGGCCCTGCTGTTGGCCGCCATCAACCTCGATCAACCGATCACGGCCGCCGAACTGGGGGATTGGGCCTGGCGATGGGGGCTGCTGCTGGTGGTGCTGCTGGCGGCCGCGGCCAGCATCGGTCCGGCGCCTGTGGCAGCGCCGGCCTTGGTGGCCCGGCAGGCGGGATGGGCGTTGGTGGTGTTGGTGGCCCTAGCCGCGCTGGCAGGGCTGCTAGGCCTGGTGGCGGTTCGGCTGCAACTGTGGGGTCATGGCTGGGGCTTGTCGTCGTCAGCCGGCTACGGCGCACGGCTTGCCGCTGTCGGGGCGGCGGAGGTTCTGGGGTTGCCGGTGGCCTGGCTGATGGCCCTGGGCCTATGGCGGCGTCGCCAGCCCCGACCATGAAAGGCTCAGGAAGTGGGCCATGGACCCGCGGGCTGGATCGGTCGGCCCGGGTGTTGGCGGTGGCCCTAGTGCTGGCGGGGTTGCTGAATGGAATGCCGTTTTGGCTGCGGCGGGTGGGGCTGATCGATCGGACGGCCTATGCCCGGGAGTTGGCCACCTACTGCCGCGCTCCCATCCAAAGCTGGTGGCTCCCCCGCTCCTGCAGCCCGTACCACCGTTTGCCTGGCCAGGGATTTAAGGCCATCGACTCCAGTCGGCTCTACCAGCTCAGTCCCCTGGAAACACCCTTCAAGGGCTTCAAATACGCCGTGATGGCCGGACTGCTGCTGGGGTCATGGGTTCTGGCCCTACGCCGTTGGCCGACCTTGCTGCCCTGGCGGCGCCTGCTGCCGGTGCTGCCGCTGCTGGTGTCGTTGTTGGTGTCCACAGCGATCAGCATCCAGGCGGATGGCCCGATGCTTGCTCTGCGCTGTTTGCCGGCCCTGCTCTGGGTGCCGATGATTCCCCTGGTTGGTTGGTTGACCCCCCCTCGGCGGCTGCAGGCCCTGGCCGATGCCCTGGCGGTCCTGGTGGTGATGCAGTTGCCCTTTGTACTGCTGGAGGGGATGCGGGGACTGCCGATGCGCTTCGGTGGACTATCCAGCCCCTGGCTGCCCGGCCGTATAGCCGGCTTGTTGACCCTGCCCAACAGCCTGGGGGTACTCGTGGTGGTGGCGGCGGCCTTCTGCACCAGCGTCAGCCAGCGCCGCTGGCAGCGCTGGCCCCTGCTGCTGTCGTCCCTGGTGCTGGTGCTGCTGGCCCGCTCCGGCACGGGATTGGTGGGTCTGGGTGTGCTGGTGGTGGGCTTGGTTGGAGACACACTGCGCCACCGCCTCAGCCCCAGGCGGCGGGCCATGGCGGTGGCGGCCCTGGGGGCTGGGGCTTTGGTCGTGGTCGGGGGCTTGGTGTCCGGCCCGCGGGGTCCCCGAGCCCTGCCCCACGTGCTGCCCAAGGTGTTGGGACGACCCTCTCTGTTCCATTCGCCCCTGGGCCGCCTCAACAATGTAGGGATCTGGATGACCCGACCCATGCCCAGGCAGGAGCGCCTGTGGGGATACGGGGTAGCCGGCGGCGGCAGCCTGGCCGCGGCGGTAAGAGGCAATGACCCAGCCCACTTGGCAGCGACCGATGCCTTGCCCCTGTTGCTGCTGGCCCAGGGGGGGCTGGTGGCCCTGGTCAGTTTTTATGGCTTGGTTCTGTGGTGCCTGATTCGGGACCGTCGTTCCCGCGTCTTTTGGGTGGTGCTGGTGCTGGCCAGTTTGACGGTGAACATCACCGAGGTGTTTCCCCTGGGA
>Ga0114960_10003798_pt1 | contig 11449 bp, 10 predicted proteins | sample C_130625_MF_Meta_FD_92637 | JGI IMG/M metagenome (GOLD analysis project Ga0114960, IMG submission 92637) | Freshwater microbial communities from Lake Croche, Canada to study carbon cycling - C_130625_MF_MetaG | ecosystem: Environmental > Aquatic > Freshwater > Lake | place: Lake Croche, Canada...
AGCTTCTTGGTGGTAACCATGGGGAAGCCTTCAGCCAGATTAAAGCGCATCTGGTGCCCAAAAACTGAGATCGTGCCAGTACCCGTTCTATCTGACTTATTGACGCCCTTGGCAAGGACTTCTCTCATGAGATCGTGATATTGGCGCATAAAAATTGGCTAAAAGGGGTTTAGTAAATAAATGAAAGGATAGCTTACTCGAATGTGGGCGACTTCACCCCAAGTGCCTTATGGAGCTTAGGGGAGGTGGTGGTGTACTGCAACTGGATTTGTTTTTCAGGGTTCAGGTATGCGGCTGCCGCAAAAGCAGCTAAGGCCGCCTCATGAAAGCCTGACAAAATGAGTTTCTTTTTCCCGGGGTAAACATTGATGTCACCGACTGCATAAATTCCTGGAATACTGGTCTGAAACTTCTCAGTATCGACAGTAATTTGCTTGCGATCAATATCAAGACCCCACTCTGCAATGGGGCCTAATTTGGGAGAGAGGCCAAAGAAGATCAAGAGATCATCCAAAGGAAGCAATGTGGTATTGCTATCAATGTCGGTGATCGCAATATCAGTTAATTGACCCTCTTGAGTCTCGTATCCAGTAATTTGACCAATGAGTAATTGCATTTTTCCAGCGGCACACAGTGCGCGCATTTTGGCAATAGATTGTGGAGCTGCTTTGAAGTCATCGCGACGATGAATCAAGGTGACGCTCGCTGCTTTGTCTGCAAAATACAAGACCCAATCGAGTGCGGAATCTCCACCGCCGCAAATAACAATACGCTTGCTGATAAATCGTTCTGGATCTTTGATGTGATAGAAAACTTGCTTACCCACTAAACTATCAATGCCCTCTAGGTTGAGTAGTCTGGGTTGAAAGGCGCCAACACCGGCAGCAATAAAGACGGTCTTAGCCAGGAAGTGGTGATTCTGTGATGTGCCAATCAAAAAACGGCCATCGGCTTGTTTCTCGAGTTGAGTGACTTCTTGTCCTAAATGAAACTGTGGACTAAAAGGTTCAATTTGTTTGAGAAGGTTATGCGTGAGTTCACGCCCAGTACACACCGGTATCGCAGGAATATCGTAAATGGGTTTATCAGGATAGAGCTCTATACATTGACCACCAGCTTCTGGTAGTGAATCAATGACGTGGGTTTTGATATCGAGCAGTCCAAGTTCAAAGACTTGGAAGAGGCCCACAGGACCGGCGCCAATGATGACTGCGTCAGCTTCTGTGGGTGAGTACAAATCAATGCTCGTGTAGTTGTGGATTACTTTGCTAACTGATCGAGTTTGTTTTTGACATCTTTCCACTCATCAGCGTCTGGAAGGGCGGACTTTGATTTAGTAATGGATGTCCATGATGAAGAAAGCTCAGCATTGAGCTTGATGAAGTCTTGTTGATCTCCAGGGACGTCGTCTTCCGCATAAATCGCATTAACAGGGCACTCAGGAACGCACACTGCGCAGTCAATGCACTCGTCTGGATCAATCACTAAGAAGTTGGGGCCTTCGCGAAAGCAGTCAACTGGACAAACATCGACGCAGTCGGTGTATTTGCAACGGATACAGGATTCGGTAACAACGTATGTCATAGCGTTTAATCTAAAGAGCCCAAAATAAGAATTGGGAAATTATAAAAGGTCAATTTTAGCCGAAATGAGCCATTTTTAGCGCTTATGACCCTTTTGGCGGCTTTGCAAAATGAGGACTATCCTAGGGGCTGAAAATTCTGTAAAAAGAGGATCTATTATGAAAATACTGATTGTTGGGGCAGGGGGTATCGGGGGCTTTTTTGGGGCCAAATTGCAGCAGTCAGGCGCAGATATCACTTATTTATTACGTGAGCAGCGCCAGCAGCTGATTCAAGCCCAGGGGCTAACTATCGAGACTCCCAAGGGCAGCTTTACGGTTCACCCTAAAACAGTCTTAGCCGCTCAGTTGGAGCCTATATACGACCTCATCATTTTGGCCTGCAAAGCCTTTGACTTGGATGATTCGTTAAAGTCGATTGCCAAAGCGAGCTCTCAAGGAGTCATCCTACCTTTTTTAAACGGGTTCACGCACCTTGAGGTTTTGGACCGTCAGTTCGGCAAAGAGCGGGTGATGGGTGGGGTAGCCCATATCGCTGCAACCATTTCTGAATCAGGCTCAGTAAAACAACTAACCGAATTGGGTTCATTCACAATAGGCCCGAGAACACCACAACAAGTCGCACTGAGTCAGGAACTCTTTTCGCTGTGCAAAAAAACCGATTTCGATGCTTTCTATCATGAGAATATTGAGCAAACTTTGTGGGATAAATGGGTGTTCTTGGCAACCTTAGCAGGCATGACAACTATCTGTCGCGGCTCTATTGGCGAGATTGCTGCAACCCCTTATGGCAAAGATCTCAGCAAGCGAATGTTTGCAGAATGCTGTGCTATCGCCAGTAGCGAAAGTCATCCCATTGCCGAGAAGACTCAATTGAGCTCTCAAGAAATTCTGACAAAAGAAGGTTCACCTTTTACTGCTTCGATGCTGAGAGACTTGCTGGCAGGCAAGAAAAATGAACATCAACATATTTTGGGTGATTTGATTGGCTTTGCTAATCAGGGATCTATAGACTGCCCGCTATTAAAAATTGCCTTTACCCATATGGCGGTCGAGAGTAAGAGCGCAGTCTAAGCAAGGACTTTCCCTAGGGCTTTGGTTTTCAGAAGATAAACCTCAATTGATTACACTTTAGGCATTCACACGAATAAAACCTATCAAGAAAGAATGGACTATGGAAGAGTATCGGCTACAGATCGATAAAACAGCAAAACCGTTATTGATTATCGATTACACCTTCGGGAGTGATCGTAGTCTGGAGTTAATGAAATCTACCAACTTACCAACTGCTCTGCAAAATACTAAGGTAAAGACAGAGTTTGATTTAGCGCATGCCTGGAGCGACTTTGCCCGTAAGTATTTACAGAAAACAAAAGAGATTGCGGCAACCCCTATTTGCTGGCAAGGTCATTACGATCAGTTGGGTCGAGTGATGCTTGAAATGATGCGCTTAAGCAGAGATAAGCAAGAGATGGACGATAAAGAGGGTGTTTACGAGATGATTCCTAATCTTGAAGAGATTCCCTTTGTGAGTAAACCCTCTCGTCTTGAGGATAAGATGTTTTGCCGTATTTGGCTTTCCTTAATTCGCCATCCAGCCTTTATTGAGATGGAGTTAGATGAGGATGAGCTGGCAGCATTCAATTACTGGCAAGGTTTATTTACGCTGGCTTTGGGTAAGACGAATAGCGAACTGCTGAAACAGGCTGCTTAACTCATTACAGCGGACATAAAAAAGCGCTCCCAAGGGAGCGCTTTTCTTTTGCTGAAACTACCTAACATCAACCTCCGTAGAGGAACTTCGGTAGCCACAATGTCATACCTGGCCAGATGTACATGAAGACCATACAGGCAATCACAATGAACATGTAAGGCATCATGCCTGCAAAAATCTGATTGAGTGTGACGCCTGGCGGCGATACCCCCTTGAGATAGAAGGCAGACATCGCAACCGGTGGTGACAAGAATGCTGCTTGCAAGTTCACAAATACTAAGGTTCCCCACAAGAGCGGATCGATGTTGAAGTGAGCTAACAAAGGCAAGAAGATCGGCACGAAAATAACAATAATTTCAGTCCATTCTAAAGGCCATCCCAGGAAGAAGATGATCGCTTGAGAGAGCAGCATGAACTGAATAGGCGTCAGATCTAACATGAGCACCCATTTTTCAATGATCGATTGACCACCCAAAATCGTAAACACAGCCGAGAAGAGTGCTGAACCTACGAACAACCAGCACACCATCGATGTTGTTTTAGCTGTCAAGAAAACGGCTTGCTTAGTGCGCTCAAAGTCTAAGGTACCCGCTTGTAGTGCCAGAATGAAAGCACCCAATGCGCCCACTGCCGCAGACTCAGTTGCGGTAGTAATGCCGAGCAGGATGACAGCCAAGACTAAGAGAGTCAGCACGCCTAAAGGCATGACAGACTCGATCAACAGTTTGAGGATTTCAAACTGCTCTTCATCTAACTTAATGTAGTAGTAAATGAGTAGCAAGCCGAAGAGGATGCAGGTCAGGCCAAAATACAGCTCGAAGTTTTCTGGTGGCCCAGTATCAGCTTCTGCCACGGCGCCAGCTTCAGTAGGATCATCTCCAGAGGCAGCATCGAGAGCAACCAAAGGTGCATCTTCTTCAACCTCTTTGGATTTACTATTGTTGTTGGAGGTAGCATCAATAGCTACTAAAGTCTCCTCAACCGGCTCTGCAGCGCTTGTAGAAGCTTTGGCAACTTGTGTTGCTACTGGCACGTTCAAGGCATCTTTTGCAGATTGCTGATGAATCATGACGTACCACCACACTCCCCACATAGTCACTGCAACCAAGATTAATGGGGTTAATGCAGCCAATACATTTTTGAAAATTTTCCCAAAAGATAACTTTGCGTCAACCGGCGCATTCAATAGTTTTGCTGGCGAGAACAAAGCTTTAAATGTGGCAAGCAGCATATTGCTTGCATAGTTCTCACGCAGGAAACGAATCGTCGGTGGAATTGGAACGATGAGTTGCTCTGGGGGTAGCTTCGGTGCGACTTTAGGATTAATTAAAGCCCAACCAATGATGTACACCAAATATAAGAATGCTAGGAAGAAACCTGGCACCATCGCCGCAGCATAGAGCTTAACGACAGATTGGCCTGCAACAGCCGCATACACAATGATCATTACTGAAGGCGGGATCAAAATACCTAAGGTGCCTCCTGCAGTAATAACGCCAGCAGCAAGCCGCGTATCGTAGCCTGCATTGAGCATAGGCTTCATGGCAATCACACCCATGAGAACAACTACGGCGCCAACGAGACCGCTTGCGATACCCCAGAAAGTACAAACAATCAGAGTGGCTACAGCCAAAGAGGCTGGTACACGACGGAATGCGAGCTGAATACTGTAGAACATCTTATCTACCAGCGCCCCTCGTTCCATCACATAGCCCATTAATACAAAGAGCGGAATGGAAAGTAGGACATCATTCGTCATACCCCCAAAAGTTCTTTGCACCATGAGAGTAAACACTTTGTTTGCAGCCCAGCTTTGTGAGGGATCATAAAACGCTGCAAAACCAAACATCATTCCTAAGCCCATCAGGGTAAAGGCGGTTGGGAAGCCCAGCATGATTACAACAATAATCAAGCCGAGCATGGCTAAGCCAAGAATTGGATCACTCATGATTTATCTCTTTAGTTTGACCAATGCGATGGTGTGCTGCTTCATCGATATTTTTGGCATTTTTGATTGCGAGTTGACGAGCTTCTTCATCAACGTGAGTAGAGGAAGCTAATTGCTGTTCAATCACATCGATTTCTTCTGCATCTTTTAAGCGGGCTGGCCATTCGCCTGTCTTGAGGCAAAGAATGCAACGCATAATTTCAACCACACCTTGCAAGAGCACAAATGCGCCTGCAATCGGAATGATGGTTTTGAATGGATAGAGCGGCGGACCATTAGCAATCTGAGTCGTGTGTTCGCCGATGCGCCAAGATTCTGCTGCATAGGTATAGCCTGCATAAACCAAAGCGGCAATTCCAGGCAGGAAAAAAGTAATGTACAAAATCAAATCTAGAGTTGCTTGTGTGCGGGGTTTCATGGAGCCATAAAGGAAGTCGCCACGAACGTGTCCGTTTTGTGCCAATGTATAGGCGCCACAAAGCATAAACAGAGTGCCGTATGCCATGACAGATAGCTCACCAATCCATGCCGATGGGGAATTGAATGCATAGCGCCGAACGACGTCTGTGAAGACCATCAGCATCAGTAGAACCACAAGCCAAGCAGCAGCTTTGCCTACAAAAGTGCTGATTTCATCTACTCTCAGCATGAATTTATCCATGAAATACTCTCCTAAAACGACTATTTATTTCTCTGGGGAAATATAAAAAACCGGACGGGGGTACCGTCCGGTCAGATACTCTTAAAACGCCATTATAAAGGCAAATTAAGCCTTGAAGTAATGGTCGTAGGCGATCTTCATATCAACGTTTACAAGCAAATCCCAGCGAACTGCGCGTTGGGCAAAGGCTTTTTGTGAATCCAGCACCTTCTTGAACATTGGGAGTTCAGCAGCCTTTTTCGCAATAATCTTGTCCCAAGCATTCAACTGGGCCACCAAAATAGACTTCGGCGTAGCGTAGAACTTCACCTTATCTTTGGTTTGTAGCTCAGCGAAGTCTTTGGAATAGCGATCGATTGCTTTCCAGGACATATCAGCAGAAGCTGCTTGAGTACCATAGCTCAGGATGGCTTGAAGATCAGCAGGCAAGGAGTTGAATTTCTTCTTATTGAAGATAATTTCAAATTGCTCTGAAGACTGGTGGAAGCTTTGGAGCATGTTGATCTTAGATACGTCTGGGAAGCCGAGGATACGGTCTGAAGACGCGTTATTAAACTCAGCTGCATCGAGAACGCCGCGATCCATCGCTGGAATAATCTCGCCGCCAGGCAAGGCCTGAACTGATGCGCCCATATCGGTGAAGATCTCAATGGACAAGCCAACAGTACGGTATTTCAAGCCCTTCAAGTCATCTGTTTTGGCGATTGGCTTTTTAAACCAGCCTAATGGCTGAGTTGGCATTGGACCATAAGGGAAGGAAACGACGTCGAGCTTAAGGTCGCTATAGATCTCATTGAGCAATTGCTGACCACCACCATATTGGTTCCAAGATAGCAATGTATTGGCATCCATACCAAAAGCAGGACCAGATCCCCAAAGAGCTAGTGCTGGGCTTTTACCGTACCAGTAAGCCAAAACGCCATGGCCGCCATCCAGTGTTCCACTAGATACAGCGTCCAACATATCGAAGGCCTTTACTACTGAACCAGCTGGTAGCACTTCAATTTTGAGGCGACCACCTGACATTGCATTCACTTTAGTAGCGTAGTCATTGGCGTACTCATGGAAAATATCTTTTGCTGGCCAGGTAGATTGAAAGCGCAAGTTCACAGTTTGCGCAGAAGAAATCATTGGGAAAGCCATTGCAGCTGCGCCGGCACTGCCAACGGCTGCGTTCTTTAAGAACTTACGACGTGGGCTGTTGTTGGTTGTTTCAGACATCTGTATCTCCTATGGTTGTTGCTTTTAATAAATTACGGCTTAGTAAAACAAAATCCTACTAAGATTAATCGAATTCGCTAGCTAGGGGGTTGAGGGTTTCCCCTTGTTGCTCAGGGTTTTTATTGTGCATTGCAATAATAAAAACCCTGAGCTGAGATTGCGAGGGTCATGGCACTACCCTAGGTAAACTACCGCTGATACAAAAAGCAATTGATCGATTAATAAAAGGGTATTCATGAGCAATAAACCAAAAGTTTTGGTAGCGAGAGCAATATTTCCGGATTTACTGGCAAAGTTAGAGGAATCCTTTGAGGTTTGCTCCAACCAGGCAGATCAAGTACTCACGGCAGAAGAGCTCCAGAAAGAACTCGAGAGTGTCGCTGGTGCATTAGTGACTGGAAGTGAGCGTATTGATGCTGCGGCTTTGGCTCACGCCAAAAATTTGAAGATCGTTGCCAATATCTCCGTTGGCTATAACAATTTTGATGTGCCGGCAATTACTGCGGCGGGCGTAATGGCTACTAATACGCCTGATGTGTTGACCGATACCACTGCTGATTTTGGTTTTGCCTTATTGATGGCAACCGCCAGACGGATTACTGAATCTGAACATTGGGTGCGCGGAGGTCATTGGGATAAATGGTCGATTGTGCATAACCCTTTGGGTATGGATTTGCATCACAGCACCATCGGCATTATTGGAATGGGTCGAATTGGCCAAGGGATTGCCAAGCGCGCACTCGGTTTTGGGATGAAAGTCATCTATCACAATCGCAATCGTTTATCTGAGGTTGACGAAAAAGCCTGCGGCGCGAGCTATGTGTCTAAAGAGGAATTACTGCGTACTGCCGATCACGTTGTTTTGGTTTTACCTTATACGCCAGAGAACCATCACACTATCGGTGCAAAAGAAATTGCACTCATGAAACCCACTGCGACCCTTGTCAATATTGCCCGGGGTGGAATTGTGGATGATATGGCTTTAGCGCAAGCACTCAAAGACAAAAAGATTTTTGCTGCTGGCTTAGATGTATTCGAAGGTGAGCCGAAGGTCAATCCTGAGTTATTGAAATTAAGCAACGTAGTGTTAGCTCCACACATTGCGAGTGCAACTGAAAAAACGCGTAGAGCAATGATCGATTTGGCGGTTGAGAATTTGCGTGCAGCACTCGCTGGTAAGAAACCACCTAGCCTGATTAATACCGAGTTATTTAAAGGGTAGTTAAGAAAGATGTTCTTAAAGGGCAATAAGTAGAAAGTAAAAAAGCCGAGAAATTCTCGGCTTTTTATTTGAGTATGCTGATCTCAATTACTCTGCGTCAACCTCTTCTGGAAGATCGCGCAAAGCTAATTCAATACCGCCAAATTTTCCAGCCACCCAGTTGTAGACTTTGCAGGCAATCCACAGTAAACCAAATCCAAGAAGTGCATTGAGAATCAAGGCAGATAGCACGGTAAATCCAGGAATCGCGCCATCACGAATGAAGGCTACAAATAAAGCTAATAAGACGATAGGCACAGAGAAGCATAAGTAAACTAAGACCAAAGTTTTAGCGGTATGAGTTGGATCTAGGAAGACAAGTTCTTTTTTGGTTAGTTTCATAATGACGCAATCTTAAAGTAGTCCATCGAAAAGCGCTATATCAACCCAGTCACCTGCAGCAATATTTCCTTGGTCGTGACCAAGGATGACAAAGCAGTTTGCCTCACTCATGGAGCGCAAAATCCCTGCCCCTTGGCTACCCGTCAGCCTCACGCTGGGTTTGCCTTCAGCATTGCGCCCCAAGATGGCGCGTTGAAATTCTGTGCGACCGGGTTTCTTACGAATGGCTGTTTCAGTCACGGCTTGCACTAGTGGCGGTTCGGTTTGGCTCGCGCCATTGAGTTGCAAGAGGGCGCTTCGGACAAATTGATAGAAGGTCACCATGACCGCCACTGGGTTGCCTGGAAGACCAAAGAAGAGAGTCTTGCGGGCGCTAGATGTTCCAGGAATGGGCTTGAGGATTCCGAAAGCCATGGGACGACCAGGGCGCATCGCAATTTTCCAGAAACCAACGTCTCCCAACTCTTGCATGATTTGTTTAGTGAAGTCAGCCTCACCAACGGATACGCCACCAGAAGAAATCAATACATCCGCCTTAGCAGCTGCCTCAATGAAGGCTTGCTTGAGCGATGCTGGATCATCACGCACAATGCCACAGTCGATGATGTCTAGATCTAGGCGATTAAGTAAACCGGTAAGACTGTAGCGATTGCTGTCATAAATACTGCCTGCAGTGAGAGACTCCCCTAAGGAGCGTAGCTCGTCACCTGAAGACAAAATAGCTATCTTTAATTTGCGTCGTACTTTAAGAATGGCAATACCCAGCGATGCCGCTAAACCTAAATCGGAGGGGCGCAATAATCGACCAGCAGCAATAGCTGCTTTACCTTTTTGTAAATCTTCTCCGCGTAAGCGACGGTTCTCGCCTGCCTTGAGTTGATCTGATTTGAAACTGATAGATTCATGATTACTGGTGGTGAACTCTTGGGGTATCACGGTGTCACAAGCAGCAGGCATCACTGCGCCAGTCATGATCTTGAGACATTCACCAGCTTGAATCTCACCCTCATAGGGCTTGCCTGCTAAGACTGTTCCTGCAACACGCAAGCTAATTTCATCAGCGCTTGTTTTCAAACATTGGCCATTAAATGCATAACCATCCATTGCAGAGTTATCTGCGGCGGGCACATCGATTGGCGATAGTAAATCTTCTGCAAGAATCCGATTAATCGCGTGCTCTAGTGAAACCGTTTCGATGTCAGCAGGATGATGCATGGTTTGAGATTCTTGAAGCAACTCACTGACTAAATCAGCGATAGCCTTGCGTGCCTCATCAACGTGCAGTGATGAAGTCAGTAAAATAGGGCTATTGGGCGAGTGCTTCATGCAGACGCTGCTTCTAAGGATTGCAATTCTTCCGGTGTGTTGATATTAGCAAATGCTCGGGCATCGTCAAAAATCACAGTGCTACTGTTTAATTCTTTAAACCAGCGATCAATTTTGAGATCACCTTTCTGTAGAAAAGAATCCAATGAATCTTGTAAGTCAGCACGCATCAGGCAGAAAACAGGCTGCGCCCAGACTTTGCCATCCGCCTCTTTACTAGAGGCATAGACCAATTGATAGTCGCCCCGCTCTAATTCAGCAGCAAGTTTTGCAGCGAGATCAGTTGGTAGTAGCGGTGAATCACATGGGCTAGTCATGAGATAAGATGTTGTGCAAGCCTTTAATCCAACCGAGAAACCTGCCAAAGGCCCTGAGAAATCTGGCGTTTCATCCATGATGACGGGGTAGCCATAGCCAGCGTATTTGGTGATATTTCGATTAGCATTAATCAGCATTGAGCCCACTTGTGGCTTGAGTCTGGTGAGCGTCGCTTCGATCAAGGGCTTTTGATGAAAAGGAATCAGGCCTTTATCGATACCCCCCATGCGCTGAGCACGGCCACCCGCTAGAATCAGTCCGGTAATGTGTTCTGCTAGGATCATTAGCCACCGATATAAGACATTTCGACCTTGCGATTGCCAGTCGATAGCTTGGCGGTATGCGAGCCCCGAATTTCGGAGTAATGATCATCACGCGCAGACCAGGTATTCATAATGGCATTAGCGATTTCTAAATCACTTTTTCCAGAACGTAATAAGGTTTTGAAATCAAATCCTTCATTGGCAAAAAGACAAAGATACATTTGGCCATCGGTAGAGATACGGGCACGAGTGCATTCATGACAGAAGGTTTGCGTCACACTAGAGATCACACCGATCTCACCAGAGCCATCGGCATAACGCCAGCGCTGCGCAACTTCTCCGGAGTAATTCGCCTCAATAGCTTCCAGAGGAAATACTTCATGAATACGAGCGATCACTTCTTTAGAGGGAAGCACTTCGGCCATATTCCATCCATTCGAGCTGCCCACATCCATAAATTCAATAAAGCGCAGAATAATGCCGCTGCCTTTGAAGTGTTTGGCCATGGCAACGATCTCATGATCATTCGTTCCCTTTTTCACAACCATATTGACTTTAATGTTCTCAAAGCCAGCTTCTTGTGCGGCGTCAATACCATCCAGCACATCAGCCACTGGAAAATCAACATCGTTCATCTTTTTAAAGATCGCGTCATCCAAGCCATCAAGACTTACCGTCAGTCTTTGTAGTCCAGCGACTTTGAGAGCTGCAGCCTTCTTACGCAGGATGCTGCCGTTTGTTGTGAGGGTGAGATCTAAAGGCCTGCCCGCAGGAGTTCGCACGGCTGCCAACATCTCAATGAGTACTTCTAAA
>Ga0114960_10003801_pt1 | contig 11445 bp, 15 predicted proteins | sample C_130625_MF_Meta_FD_92637 | JGI IMG/M metagenome (GOLD analysis project Ga0114960, IMG submission 92637) | Freshwater microbial communities from Lake Croche, Canada to study carbon cycling - C_130625_MF_MetaG | ecosystem: Environmental > Aquatic > Freshwater > Lake | place: Lake Croche, Canada...
CGCCAAAGTTCGCCCCTGTAGTCCAACTGGTAGAGGCACCGGATTTAGGTTCCGGGTGGTGGGAGTTCGAATCTCTCCAGGGGCACCAACAACAAAGGTGTTAATATGCAAACAGTACATGGTGATTTTGTTTATATGCTTTGTGGTTGGATGTATGTCTACATGAAGCGCGTTGGTGAAGCATATCACTATTACATTTCACACAGAAAGCTTCATTAAAATTAGCCCGTATGGTCCAATTGGCAGAGGCGGCGGTTTCAAACTCCGTATGTTGTAGGTTCGAGTCCTACTATGGGCACCAAATGCTGCCTTAGTGTAATTGGTAAGCACCCGGTGTTGTGGACGCCGGAGTTCAGGTTCGACTCCTGGAGGCAGTGCCAAGAATAAAATAATTGGGTGAGTTGATGCTATGGCGTGTGCATCTCCGGACTGTAAATCCGGTCCCTATGTGGTAAACAATGTAGGTTCGACTCCTACCTCACCCACCATAAATAAGTCGAGGTAGCTCAGCGGTAGAGCCGTCGTCTCATACGCGACTGGTCACTGGTTCAAATCCAGTCTTCGACACCAATTAACAATAAGGTCATCATGAACATAAGTAACATCCCACTATTTCCGACTAATTTGTTTGTACATAAAGTAGATCCTATTCTTTTCAATAAATCTGAAATAATTGAAACTGTTATTAGGAATTATGAAATAAAAAAAGAAAGAAACGAATGGGATGGTTCGGCTAAAATGCATCATTATTATAATGATTGGAATAACGAACTGTTCGAAAAAATTGATTTAGAAAAAATCACAGAACACTATAAATTGGTTTATCAAGATATTTTGAATAGAATGTTTGATAAACCAATCGAATTCCGAGTTCATATGGAAAACATAACAGTCCATAAAGGTAAAGACACCTTTATGGACTCGCACAATCATGTAGGCCCTAACATCTTTTTGTCTGGTGTTCATTATATCAAGTGTGATGAAACTAGCGCAGCACTAACTTTCGTAAATCCTTTGATATATTCTGAATATCCTAATCAACCTACGCAAACAGTAACTAATCATTCGATAGATAAAGGTAGCACATTAAATTCTAGCTATTTCAAAGAATGGAATTATAGCATTACTGAAGATGAAATGCTAGTGTTCCCTTCATACTTAAATCATCGAGTGTTACCTTCCAGGTTCGAAGATTCAGATTTCAGAATTGCTATCGTTACCAATCTACACATCTATCCTGCTAAATACGAGCAGGAGGAAAAAGATGCCTAGAAAACCAAAAGACTTACACCTAGAAGAAGTTCGCGACGCTCATGTTGGTCATGGGATGGAACGTAGTCCAAAGTGGCCAGCAACTCAAAAGCAATTCCTAAAAAAGTTTCCTACATGCGCTGCTTGCGGCGGAACTGAAAAGTTGAATGTTCATCATAAGCAGCCATTTCACCTATTTCCAGAACTGGAACTTGACAGCAAAAATTTAATCACGCTCTGTATGGATGGTGATAAAGATTGCCACATCAAGTTAGGTCATGGTGATAACTTCAAAGCATATAATCCAAATGTAGTTGAAGATGTCGCAGCTGTAAATGCAGACTTCACACTTCTTGAGGAGTATGCGAAAAAGGCAAAGAAAGCTAGACTTCTTACCTAATGAAAAAGCTCGCTCTATTCCAGCACCATCCTGAATGTTCAAAACAATGTTGTGATGGAATAGTACGAGCATTATCTCCTGAATATGAAATTAATATATTCACTGTTCGTGATGATATAGACGAGGTGCTAAATGATGTGGATGGAATTGTTTTCCCTGGCGGCATTGGCGACAGTGACAGTTATCACGATTTCTTTACACGCACTAAAGCTAACAAAATCGCAGCGTTTCTTGCTAGAGGTGGTAGGTATATCGGCATTTGCATGGGTGCTTATTGGGCTGGTTCTCGATATTTTGATCTACTCGATAAGTTAGATGCGGTTCAATATATAAAGAGACCAACGGCTGAGATTCGCAGGAGCTATGGCACGGTCGCTGATATTGAATGGCTTGGTCAAAAAGAAAAGATGTTCTTCTATGACGGTTGTGTCTTTACAGGATCAGGTCATTATGATACAATTGCTAAATACGCTAATGATGAACCAATGGCTATCATTCAAGGCAATCTTGGTTTGATTGGTTGCCATCCTGAGAGTGAGGAATTTTGGTATGAGAGTCCTTATCAGTATCTTGATGGATATTGGCACGATGGTAAACATCACGGTCTGCTATTAGATTTCGTAAATAGGCTTTGGAGAGTTGGCTGAGCGGCCTAAAGCACTCGTTTGCTAAATGAGCGAAGGTGAAAATCTTCCGTGAGTTCGAATCTCACACTCTCCGCCACTTTGGATTTATAATGATTAGAATTTTCCTAACAGCAATATTTTTATTTTTCGCTTCAAGTTCTTTAGCTAACGAGTTAACTGTACTTGTGCAGAACGTTGCTGGAGGTAATGGAATTCATGCAAATATCGTTGCGAAATATCTACCCAAATATATAAATCAAAAAGTCATAGTGAAACAAATTCCAGGAGCAGCAGGAGTTGTTCTAGCGAATTATTTGTATAATGCAGCAACTAAAGACGGAAACACTATTGGAACGATACAAACTAATGTTTTGTTACAAGGTGTCTTAGCAAGCAAATCTATTCAATATGATATAGAAAAATTTACAATCTTGGGGGCTGCACAAGATGGTCGATACGAACCATACATGTTATGGAAAAAAGTTGACCAGAAAGAAATCATTGGAGGAATTGATTCAAGTTTACCTATTAACCAATTCAAAATAATCAATAGGCTATTAGGCTGGAAAGCAAAAGAAATCACAGGTTATCTTAATCCAAATGAAGTAAAGTTAGCCTTAGAAAGAAATGAAATAACAGTTCTAACAGGATCCTTGACTGGTGTGAAAACTGTATCACCGTATTGGTTGACGGAAAACAAAATTAAACCAATAATTCAGTGGGGGGATGGTGTTGTCAGACATCAAGATTATCAGGATGTTCCCACTTTGCTCGAAATGGTTTCTGACGAACGCGCGAAAAATGTTGTACGAATTTTAGAACTCCAAAATATGTTGCTAAGACTATACGCAGCACCGCCTAATATTCCAGCTGAAAGAGCGGATGAGCTTAGACAAGCAATGTGGTCGGTGTTCACAGATCCTGAATATATAAATGAAGCTGCTAAGATAGGAATATCTAAGCCTATTGATCACGTTGAATCTGGTCTCATCCTAAGAGAGTTTGTTTCTAGCTTCACAGAAAGTATGAAGAGTGAATTTCAATGACATATTATAATCCTGGAAAATTTCCTTACATTCAAAATAATTTCTTGACGAATGAAGAGTGCGACAGTATAGTAAGGTTCACGAATGATAATATTCAGTTGTTCGAGAACCAGGCCCAAGATAATGGTTTTTGGGCTAAACGAGTCATTGATGATCATATGATATCAGATGAAAAACTTAGAAATCGAATGATTTCTATTAGCCATTCTGTAGCATTTACGATATATCAGTTGGCTGAAGATAAACGACCACTAGTGCCAGATACACTACAGATTGTTCGTTGGCTTCCTGGATACGAATTGCGTCCTCACGCAGACAAAGAAGAACCCAATGGTTTGCCACATCCATTTCCTTGGAGAGATTTCGCTTCGGTGATTTACCTCAACGATGATTTCGAAGGCGGTGAAATTTATTGGCCTCTTAAAGAAAAAGAATGGAAACCTGTGAAGGGTTCTCTCGCAATATTCCCAGGAACAGTAGAGTTTCTTCATGGAGTTCGTAATGTTCCTACAGGCGTGCGATACACATTGCCATCATTCTACACATACGATGTTTCGAAAGCGATACAGTCATGGCGTCGATAGTCACTGATAAAAATAAAATTGTAGCAATTCCACACGCAAACACTATTCCATACGGATGCGAACAGGAGTATGTTTCTCTTAGAGGTAGGAAACAACGTAACTGGTTCAGCGACCATGCGTATCTTTGTTTGCCTCTAGTCATAGGCAACCAATATGGATTTGTTGTGCGTTCGCAGCACACCTTCAGTGCGTTTTGGGATGGCGGTGAAGGATTAGACGCAGTCAAAATTGTTTTTGATGAAAAAGATCCTAGTAGCATGCAATCAATTAATTCTCATTTTGGTTTAGGTATATTAACTGTTCAGAATAGTTTCGCACTACGCACGCCCGAAAATGTGAATCTAATGACTATCAATCCACCCAATAGTTTTATTGATGGACTAGGTCATATGACTGGAGTAGTCGAGACCGACAATCTTCGTAGAGATTTCACCTTCAATCTCAAGTTTACTAGACCTAATTATTGGGTGCGAGTAACCCGAGGGGATTGGATCGGTTGTATCATTCCTGTTCCGAGATATTTTATAGACTCATTCGAGATGGTGAATGCTAAAGATTACTTAACACAAGAGCAAATCGATGATGAAATTTCATGTGCTAGAGAATTCGCTAAGGAACGTTCTGGACCAGACACCAACAAACCTCATGCAGCTGGTCGTAGATATTTCATGGGAGAAGACGCATACGGTAATAAATTCTGCGACCATCAGAAAAGAATCAAGGAATAGTTATGGTAGAATACACTTGGCAACAATTTCCTAATCGGGGTTTTCTTAAACTGGATGTTCCTAAAGAAATCCTTAATCCTATAAAAGCCGAAATAGAAAAAGTATCAAATTCGCGCGATACGACCCCTTCATATAATAAAAACTTGATAGGTCAAATCGAAAACGAATTTGTTCTAAGCGAAACTAGAGAAATCATTTTTCCTTTGCTCGACGAACTCGCCAAAGAATACGACGAGCAATTCGCATATACAGACGTATTAAGACAAAATATGAAGAGGCCTGAAGAACAAATCAAAGGATATAGCTTAGAATCATATTGGGTAAATTTTCAAAAGAAACATGAGTATAATCCACTACATTTTCATGGTGGCGTATTCAGTTTCGTCATATGGATTAAGATACCTTATGAACTAGAAGAAGAACTCAATCACTCTAATTCCAAAAATGCAGTCACACGACGTAACTCTACCTTCGCTTTTCAATATACTGATATCATGGGGGCAACAAGTGACTACGTGATTAATGTGGATAAATCGTTTGAAGGAAAAATGGTGTTTTTTCCAGCCAAACTTTGGCATTGTGTATGCCCTTTCTACACCTCTGATGAAGAAAGAATATCTGTAAGCGGTAATTTGTTTTTCGACGTATAAATAAACCATTATCGGTGTGATGTAATGGTAACATGACGGTCTCCAAAACCGTTCTTCTGGGTTCGAGTCCTAGCACCGGTGCCATTAGGGATTAGTTCAGTTGGTAGAACGCCAGACTCTGAATCTGGATGTCCGAGGTTCGAGTCCTTGATCCCTAGCCATTTCTTGAGGTGATTATATGATGATATCTATGTTTCATGTGCCTTTGATTACTCTAAATTGCGAAGATTGGTCAAAGAAAAAAACCGAATTGACCGAAATGATCGCTTCGACAGAAATGAAAAACTTTGATGCTATAAACACTAACTATTTTTCGCAAGAACGACAAAATTATATCAGTAAACTAGAATCTATATTTACTAGTGAAATAAATATGATGCGAGAACAATTAGGGGCTAAAGCTGCATATGTAAGAGACGCCTGGTTCGAACAAGCGGAACAATATATGCATCATCCAGTTCATCATCATGGCACTTTAGGATATAGCGCTGTTTGTTATATAGATTATGATAAAGAAATGCATTCTCCTATCACATTCATGTCTTCTTTTTCTAATTTCGTGACTGGTGATAATTTATATTATGTACCAGAAGTAGAAGAAGGTACTATATTGTTTTTTCCTTCTATCACTAATCACTATACTAAACCTAATATGAGTGAAAAAATTAGAAATGTTGTTTCTTTGAACTTAGTTGTGGAGCCATAGCAAAACGGTTAATGTGCGGGACTGCAAATCCTTGAGGTCCCAGTTCGAGTCTGGGTGGCTCCTCCAAACATAGGTGAATCGTGTTCGTTATATTAGATGATGTGTTCGATGAATCTACTAGAAACTATCTTTTGACTTTTGAATATGGTGAAGGAGTAGCGTGGTATAATTTTCAGCAGAATCAGACATTCGCAAATATCATATCATTAGCTAATAGCTATATTGATCTGACTTCCGCGATAGGTTATGAAATGTGGTGCAATCAAGATAACATGTATGTTCCTGCTATGCATCATGACAAAGACGATTTCCTATATGAACAACAGAATATTCTTTCTTTTCCGCTATGCAGTATAGTGTATTATCCTTTGATTGAAAATCTCGTAGATGGTGATTTCTATACTGAAGATATAATGCTTAAACCTAAAACAAATCGTTTGCTTATATTTTCTCCTGGATTATTGCATGGAGTGAGGCTATATAAAGGATATAGAAAAGCTGTGAGCATTAATCCTTGGGATAAAATTCCTTTTGCTCACTCAAAGTCTCGTTAGCTCAACTGAATAGAGCATCGGTCTACGAAACCGAAGGTTGGGGGTTTGACTCCCTCACGGGACACCAATTCGCGGAGGTAGCTCAGTGGTAGAGCTCTTGCTTGCCAAGCAAGTGGTCGTGGGTTCGACCCCCATTCTCCGCTCCAATTCCAAAATGAAAAAAGTGTCATAATGCAAAAGATGAATATCGATGAAGTCAGAGAATATATCACCAACAGTTCAGACAGCACATCCATTTATATTGGAGCAGATAGTGAGCGATATCGTGGTCGCGACAATCAGTGGTATGCCGATTACACAGTTGCTGTCGTTATTCACATTGATGGTTCTCGAGGATGTAAGGTATTCGGAGACGTCGTAACAGAACGAGATTATGATAAGCGTCACGACCGTCCAGCTTATCGTCTAATGAACGAAGTCTATAAGGCTTCTGCTATGTATCTAGAACTATTCGAAGCAATCGGCGATAGGCACGTCGAAGTTCATCTCGATATCAATCCCGACGAACTCCATGGTTCTAGCTGCGTTATCCAGCAGGCAACTGGATATATTCGTGGTATGTGCGGATTTGCTCCTAAGGTAAAACCAGAAGCATTCGCTGCTTCGTACGCCGCCGATAGACTCAAAGAAATTCTTTCTAATTAGCGCGGATAGCTTAGTGGCTAAAGCCGGCCGCTCATAACGGTCAGATCGGGGGTTCGAGTCCCTCTCCGCGCACCATATATACTAGCATGAAAATAGCACTTTGTTTATCTGGTCAACCTCGAGCACTCGAAGAAGGTTTCCGTTACTGGAAAAAAAACCTTATCGACTGTTTCGAGGTTGACGTGTTCGTGCATTCGTGGAATTCACACTTGAATGAACACATTTTAGAATTATATAAACCAAAAAAATATGTGTTCGAGGAATATAAATTTTCCCCCGAGCATGACAAAATATATGAAAAGAATTGTGTTCATGAATCTAGCCTTCCTAGATATTCTCTTGCTCAATTCTATACGATTATTCAATCTAGAAATTTGAAAATCGAACACGAAGTATCACATAATATCACATACGATTGGGTAGTCAAAGGGAGATTTGATTATGCGTTGAATATTGTTCCCGATTTCGGCGACGACAATTCATATGTTTATTTACCAATCCGTAGATATTTAAAAACAGACAATACTTATGACTATGGTTTCTGCGACCTGTTTGCTTATGGGTCTAGCGAAAACATGAATAAGTATATGTCTGTTTTTGAACACATGCAAAAATTTTCCAAGATTCCTGAATATAAATTCTATGGAGAAAATCTCGTTTCAACTACGCTAGTGGAAACAGGAATTAGAAAACATCATGGATATCCTGCACAAGAAAACGAAAAGATTCGTTATGTTAACATGAATGACCCATTCACCGGAAATGCCGAAGCAAATGGTCGGAAATGGATTTATAGTTTAATAAGGTTGCCGCAAGAAACTAGGGATTCTTGGTTAAAACAAGATTTAGATTTTTGGAATTCAAGAAAATGAAAATAGCACTTTGTTTATCTGGTCAACCTCGTTCTCTACAAGAGGGTTTCGGTTATCATAGCAGGAACCTACTCGAAGAGTATGAGGTTGATGTTTTCATACATTCATGGAATTCTGAATATAATGGCAACATCCGTAGATTATATAAGCCAATAAAATATCAATATGACGATTATAAGTTTGGTAAAAAAGACGATATCAAGTATGAATATGAAGGAGGCAAACATGATGCCTGGCCTCCTAGAAATGCTTTGCATGGATTCTATTCAATATATCATTCTAACAGGCTAAAGCGCGAATATGAAAATGAAATGGGATTTAAGTACGATTGGGTAGTTCGTTCTAGATTTGACTACGCACTGAATGTCGCAATACCTTTTCAGAAAATGAGCAACGAATTTCTATACGTTCCCGAACGGTCGTGTCATATCTACAAACAGTTGCTATGCGACCAATTCGCATTTTCTAGCTCAGAAATCATGGACAAATATTCTGAGACATTCATCCATATCGACGAATTCCATTCGAATGGCTGTTCGATGATAGGCGAACACCTAATCGAAAAGAATGTTCGCAAAAATGATTTGGTAGCCAAATTACGATATTACGAAATGAACCGCCCATTCAAAGAGTTCGTTGACGCCCACCAAGCCATACTGCGGGACGACTTTTTTTATTGGAAAGCCATCAATTTTCCCTCTTGACAATCGACCCCAACTGGCCTATAATTGGTATTGTGATGAGGGGTCAACTATGGCTATTTTACCTATCTACTACACGACTACCAATATGCGTAAGCGTAAGGCTCGTAGGCCTACTCAGGCTATGATTGAAGGTCAGCGTAAGACCAATGAGTTGCTTGAGAAAGTAGGCTACTTCAAAGGTACGAAGTCTGCTACCAAGAAGTTCACCTATAGCCTTGCAGTTGAGTCTAATGCTGCACCTATGGCTAATGTTATTCCTGGAGGAATAGCTGCCAAGCGTGATAAGCTCAACGATCATAAGTGGAAGCGTGGCTCTGAAGAGTCTGCTGCTACTATCAAGGCTATCGAAGAAAAGGCTATGCGTGTAGCACCTGCTTACAATAAGGGCGCTACTCAATATATCACTGACGGAACTGATGCAAAGTATCTTGGAAGGAAAATATAAAATGCTATATACTAAAGAACAGATTCGTGAAGCTGCTCGTGCTGGTGTTATCAACGTTCAGTTCACAAAGAAAGATGGTTCGCTGCGTAACATGCGTTGCTCATTACAGGAAAAGTATCTGCCTAAATTGATGGATGATACTGAAGCTGCCATGAAAGACAACTCCGACGTTCTTGCTGTGTGGGATATCGAAGTCAATGGTTGGCGTTCTTTTCGAATCGATTCTGTAACGTCTATGACAATATCACTGGAGCCTGTTAATGACTAAATTAAATATCACTGGATTGAAAGAATCTTCTGCAACTTCGATTGAACCTACTAATAATGGCACATATGCTCATATCGGTTCGAAGGGCGGAACAGAGCAGATGTATGAGGGGCTTATGGCACGTTTGCCTCCACATCTCAAGGAAAAGTTCAATATCATTTGCTCACGCGTGCGAGAGGTGGATACCACGAAGCGCAATATCCTTTGGTTGCATGATACTTGGGATGACCCAGAATCACAGCATCTTAAAAGCCCAAATTCGCTGAAGCGTTTTGAGAAACTTGTATTCGTATCCAACTATCAACAGGCAACATACAATATGGGGCTTGATGTTCCTTATGGTAAGGGTGTTGTTCTTCAGAACGCGATCGTTCCTATCGAACAGCATCAGAAACCCGAAGGAACTATCAACCTCATTTATCATACAACACCGCATCGTGGTCTAGAGCTTCTTGTTCCTACAGCCGAATTCCTTTCTGATAAGGGATTGAATTTTCACCTAGACGTCTACTCTTCGTTCAATATCTATGGTTGGCCTGCTCGCGACGAGCCCTATAAGGAATTGTTCGAACGTTGCAAGAATCATCCAAAGATCACTTATCATGGATATCAACCAAACTCAGTGATTCGCGAAGCTCTGAAGAAAGCTCACGTCTACACGTATCCTAGCATATGGCCTGAAACTTCTGGTATTTCAGTCATCGAAGCTATGAGCGCTGGTTGCAATGTGGTCTGTCCGAATTTGGCTGCTCTGCCGGAAACCTGTGCTAATTTCGCCGTCATGTATCCTTGGACAGAAGATCATAGCAAACACGCCAACAGATTCGCTGGGCTTTTGGCTATGATCATCAACGAGTATAGAGAACCTAATAATTTGGCACGCCTAGAATTCCAAAAAGCCTATTTCAATAATTTCTATAACTGGGATTTGCGCGTGGCTCAATGGGTTGATCTGCTCGAATCTTTGGGCGACAAGTAAGTCTTGACAATCGGTCTGCAGTGACGTATTATGGCCTAATGATGAAAGGATATGCGAATGGCAAGAGCATCTAAGAACCTGCTAAAGGCTACTCCCGTAAAGAAGAAGCGCACTATTACGCCACGCGGACTCGACGCTAAGTATCTGGGCGAAGAGCCGAGCTGGGAAGGGCAGGAGTTCCTCAACGAAGATGAACTCCGCTCAAAGATTGCGGTGGCTTATAACTGGTACAACTATTTTCTCGACGCCAAATTCGCGCGGGAGTATCTCATGGTCTATATGCTCGATAGTGGCATGTCTAAAGCGGCTATGACTATGGTTGGCAAGAACGTCGACTGGAAACTCAACTTTACCATGTGTAAGGTTGCTCGTATGCTTTCTATGGGTCTCGAGCACGAAAAGCTTCGTGCGCAGCTCAACGATCATTTGGTAAAGCTCGTCGAGTCCGGCATCGCTATCACCGAAGAAGAAAAGAAAACTGCGGCGGCTAAGGTCACTTTTGTTAGGAATCCCGCTGATAGTCTTATCGCCGACATCGATGAAATGTTGGACAATTTTCCGTCTGAAGAATGGTCAACCAATTTCTACACATGGCTAAAAGATGTCAAGCAAGTCAAGCCTAATCAGGCTAAGGCTATTGCTGATTATTACAGGCCTAGTCTTGCCGAGTTACAAGAAGCAGAAAAGACCAAAGATCCTGATCTCAAGTATGCGTATCGCCATTATACGAAACGCAAGTTCAAAGAACGCATCGCTATCTTTTCTGGTATCATCAGCGATTGCGAATCTATCGTATCGAATAAGCGTAAGTCTGTTGTACGCAAACCTCGTGTGGCTAAGCCAAAGTCGGCTGATAAGGTCGTATCCAAGATTCAGTATCAGAAAGAAGATACGGCACTCAAAATCGTATCTATTGATCCATCCAAGCTCGTAGGTGCAACAGAGCTCTGGACATTCAACACTAAATACAACGTCCTTTCCCACTAC
>Ga0114960_10003804_pt1 | contig 11441 bp, 6 predicted proteins | sample C_130625_MF_Meta_FD_92637 | JGI IMG/M metagenome (GOLD analysis project Ga0114960, IMG submission 92637) | Freshwater microbial communities from Lake Croche, Canada to study carbon cycling - C_130625_MF_MetaG | ecosystem: Environmental > Aquatic > Freshwater > Lake | place: Lake Croche, Canada...
AACCGAAGCTGGTCATGTAATTGAAATTGACAATACTCCTAATGCCGAACGCATTCACATCTATCACAAGGCTGGCACCTATGTAGAGGTTGATAAAAATGGTACTGTGAGCTATCACGTAGCTGGTGACAACTATGAAGTATTTACCCGCAACAATAAAATGTATACAGCTGGTAACTGGGACATAACTGTGAACGGTGCCAATACCTTGCTGGTTAAGAACACTCTGGATGTTGAAGTGCTGGGCAAAACCACAGTGGTCATACACAATGATTGTGATGTCAATGTGGCCGGCGATCTACGAGTCAAGGCCAAGAACATCTACATGGATGCTCAGGAAGACTTTATCATAAATGCCGGCAAAAATTTCAGTGTAAACACTGGAACAGATTTTAATGTCAAGGCCGGTAACTATGCCAATGTTAATTCTGGTGGCGACATGAACTTCAATGTGGGCGGTGACGAGCAGCACAAGGTGTCTGGCGATTTTGATGCCGATGCCGCACTCATAAATTTAAATTCAGGTTTTGGGCTGGGCTTTGTGCTGGGCGCCCTGGGTGCCAGCGGACTACTGGACGGCATAGCCAGCGGCATTGGCGACGCCATAGGTGTGGACTTTACGGGTCTGAATCCTCTGGCCACAGATGTAGCCAATCCGCTGAACAGCATAGGTCAGGGTGTGAGCGAAATCACCGGAAGTTATGCAACTGGTCTGGAAGGTCTGAGTCAGGGTGGACTTAATTTACTGGGTGCAAGCAACATTGCCACGGCCAATTACTTTAATGCCGGAGGTTTTGGTGACATACTGGGTAATGCCCTGAGCAATCCGGCCATAGCCAATGCAGTATCAGTGTTCGGCGGTGGCGGGCTCATAGGCAACATCTCCAATGGCATCAATCTAAATGCCATATTGACCACAGGCAGTGTGCCTAGTTTGTTAAGCAGCCTGGGCAGCAACACCTTCAACAACATATTGCAAAGCACTGGCATCATTGACAGCATTGGCAAGGCTCTGGACAGTGTAGGATTGGGCGACCTGGATGTATCTGCTCTGGTCAAAGCTGGCGGCTATGCTGCCCTGAATACAGCCATACAGGAAGCTGGTAAACCTGGTCTGGAGGACATATTAAAACTCAATGGACTGACACTGGCCAATGCAGTTGGTAATGTCAGCAACAAAATACTAAGCGATCTGGTCAGCACCGTGGCCAGCACCAACAAGGACATTGCTGCAGCCTTTGTTGCCGGTGATAACATCATAGAAAACTTCAAGACTCGTGGTGTTGCCAACATTGACATCAACATAGCTAAAATTACCACAGCCATAGCCACAGATGCCGGAGAATTTCAGCACTGGACCGATTTCCCCAGCAGTGCACAGCTGAGCCGTCATTTCAATCTGGGCGATGTTACAGACCGTGTACATGATGTCAAGTATCAGTTTAGCATAGATGACAACAATGGACTGAGCCGATATGAACTCAGCACCAATCTAAAACAGCTGGCAGTAAATTGTCTGGACCCCATACGTGAACAGTATCCTCGCATGTACATCAACAGTGGATTCAGACCCACCATACAGAACCTGGCCAACAATCCTGTGGACAACAATGTGGTATCGGCTCTGTATGCCACACTGCTAGAACTGGGCACCAGCAGTGCCAGCATACAGGCTCATCTGGCCAGTCAGACTCCGCACAATCGGGGCGAAGCAGCCACCATACGAGTACATGGATTTAAGTACAAAGATTATTTTGATCTGGCAAAGTGGATCAAGGACAACATATTCTTTGACCAGCTCAGATTAGAATACTCCACTCTGGGCAATGCCGAACCCTGGATCACCATTATCTGCAAGAAAACCGGCAATAGATCCGCTGCACATGTAGATAAAATCATTACCACCATGAACGGCAAGGTGGTGTGCAACTACCTAGCTGACCTAATTACCGAAGCATAATTCATGGCCATAACCTACAGAGTCTGTGGAGTTGCAGCCGAAGGTAGCTCGGCAACTTTAACTGCGCCCAGTGGTAGTGTATTTACCAGCGTGGAGTTTGCCAGCTATGGTACTCCCAATGGCAACTGTGGTGGTTTTAGTCTGGGCACCTGTCATGCCAGCATTAGTCAAAGCGTAGTTGAAGGTTATCTGCTGGGCCAATCTGGCAGCATTACCATACCAGCCAGCAATGGAGTATTTACTGATCCCTGTGCTGGCACCTATAAGCGACTCTATGTACAGGCAACTGCCACAGATGCAGGTGCAACTACTGCCATAACTTTTACGGCCGGCAGTGCTGGTAACTGGACTGTGCCAGCGGGCATTTATTCCATCACCCTGACCATGATCGGCGGTGGTGGTAATGGTAATGCCAATACTGATTATACTCCAGGCGCTGGTGGCGGATCTGGTGCGTATTTTTCCAGTGTGACTGTGAATGTAACGCCCGGCCAGGCCATTGCTTATTCTGTGGGTCGAGGTGGGTATTCAACTGCCAACAATCCCTATCAGTATGATGGTACAGCCAGTGTATTTGGCAGTTTAATTGCCGGTGGTGGCCAGGGAGGTCACTGGCGAGGTACACATACTCCAAACCCCAGCGATGAACTTCCTGGGTCTGGTGGTGTAGCAACAGGCACCGGGGGTGTCAACGGAACCGATGGTACTGCCGGAGGAAGATACGGAGGCAATGGCTACGGAGCCAGCAGTCCATTTGGTACTGGTGGTGCAGGAACCGGCGGAGCCGGCGGTGCAGCCACAGGTTTTGGAGCCGGTGGTGGCGGTGGCGGTAACAATTCTGCGCAGGGTCAGGGCGCTGATGGGTTTATTACCATCGGTTATGACATCATACTGCAGGTAATCAACATTGATACTGATAACATAGCTGCAACTATGTTGCCAACAGTCTATGAATATCAGTCATTTTATTCTACGCATTATTTTACCACCAGTGTAAGCATCTATGGATATCGCTGGGCTGGCGCTGGTGATACTGATCAGCTCAAGGTAGCCTATAATACCTATAATTCAGTTTTAACTGCAGACAGCACCATAACAGTAACCACTCAGTATGTTACCATCAGTGGTTATCATAAACGCAACTTCAGAGATGAACACTGGAAGTATCGTCGCACTCATGACGATGCTACCGAATATGAAATTCTGCGCTACGAAAATCTACCATCCAGTTATTTTAGTCTCTGGCAATATCAGCCTGATCTGCGCACCAGCACCAGCGTTGGCATAGTGTTTTATACAGATCGGGGTGAAATTGGTCTGACCGGAACCGTTCTCAATGACTGGAGTGCCAATCGTAATCGATTAAAAAGCCTCATAGATGCCAGCACAGTAAATGCAACTGATTATAGCCGTTTGCCTCAGCAACTAAGCTATGCTACTCAGACCAGTGTGGCTACAGTGGCCTATAACACCAGTGTTAGTTTGCTAAGCGGAACAGGAACTTTTACGGTTCCGGCCTATGTTACCAATGTCTGGGTAACCTACATGACCACGGGTGGAACAGTTACCACCAGCATTGTGGTAACTCCAGGAACCAGTTTAACCTATAGCATAGGCGCAGCTGGCACAGGCAGCACCATAGGCACCATAACTACACCAAACTGGAGCCAACAGGTCTGCACCTGGAGTGGCAACATAGATGCCATTATGCGACACAGCTGGACTGCAGTAACGTCTGGCAATCTGACCTATACAGGCAGTGGCGGAAATTCTACTCTGCAAAGTGGTGCAACTTCAGCTGGACTGTACTACAATGTTGATAGTGAATCTGCTCACGGTGACCTGGGTGCTAACCTAAACCTAACTCCAGCCAATCCGGCCTACATAAATTATGATACCAGCCTGACCATATCTACTTCGGCATTTAGTGGTCGAGAACAAAGTTATAGTGTTGTTACTCAACCCCGAGCCAGCAACTACTACATAGCTCAGGACCAGGCCACGGACGGCAATTATAGTGAAGGTAGTTATAGCTGGACTGTTGTACTACAACAGGCAATATTATTAACCGTAAGTTGGGTAACACCAGATCCTACCAAAGTTCTCTACAACTATCAGTATCAGGCTCAGGCCAACAACACCAACATAATCAGTGCCTATAGTTATGTACCTCAACAGGGCGGTCTGCAAAATGGTGGTGGTAGCTGTTTGGCCGGAGGTGACCCTAGCTATGCCACTGACATCAATGGTGGTTGGCGAGCCGGCGATCCGTATTATCCAACCAGCTATCAGAACAACGGTCTGGCCTGTCAGTACTGGGGTGTGACCATAGATCCAGGCAGTACCAGCAGCATAGCCTATGTAAGAAATCTCGTGGCGTCTGGCGCAGCTGCAGCAGCATTTACCAGTGTTTCACAGGTTGGATCTGTGGCAGGTGGCAGTAGTTTTACAGCCATACTTCGAAGCGGATATTATTGTTATACTCGAAACAATTCTGGGACCTATTGTTTGATGAACTCAGGTCGTGAAATAACATTTTACATGAACAGCACCAGCACTGGCATCAACTATGGAACTGCTGGTCGGGGTACAGATTCTACCATACTTTGCATATTTACCGAAGGTGGTTGTATCTGGCGCAATGACAGCAACACCAGCGGCACCATAGACATCACCATGAATGCCGTGGGTCAGGGCAAACTGGGTAGCTGGCGTGTAAGCATAGACGGCGTAGTGGTAAGCACCACCAATCATGGCGATACTGGTTGCAGTGGTAAAAATTATGGCAATGAAGTTGTTGGACCATTCAACATAACCAGCAGCAGCTGTGTGCTGGTCGAACAATACTGGTGGGGCTGTGGTAACTTTCAGTACGGTGTCAACTACATCACCGGTGGCAGCTATCAGGTCAATGCTGACAAGGTCATAACAGCAGTCATAACTGCACCAGGCTCAGGCAGCAGTGGTGGCACCTATGTAACTGGTAGTACGTCATTTAGTGTGGCTGGATCAACTCAGAACTGGACTGTTCCGGCTGGAGTTTATAGTCTGGGTGTTACCATAGCCGGTGCCGGTGGCGGCGGTGGTGGCGCTGATGGTGGCGGAACTCCTGGGGCTGGTTTGGGTGGGGCTGTACTTACAGGTAGTTTAAGTGTAACACCAGGTCAGGTTTATACTCTGGGCCTAGGCAGTGGCGGCGGTGGTGGTGCCGGTGGTGTTGCTGGTACTGGCGGTGGAACTGCGGGTACAGGTGGCAGCGCTGGTACTACCTATCAGGTCTGCGGAACTGCAGCTGAAAATGGAACTGTAAGTTTGACTGCTCCACCTGGTACTACCTTTACCAGTGTGGATTTTGCCAGCTATGGTACTCCATCAGGTTCCTGTGGTAGTTTTGCTCTGGGTGGTTGTCATGCATCAAACAGTGTAAGCGTAGTACAGGGTTATTTAATTGGCAATGGTGGAACCATAAACATACCAGCAAACAATGCTACGTTTGGTGATCCCTGCAGTGGAACTCCAAAATCTCTGTATGTTCAGGCCACAGCCTCCGCTGGAGTTGCTTCATATGCCGGTGGCACTGGTGGCAATGCTGGTCCCAGCGGAACTTCTGGTGGCGGTGGTGGCGGCGGCGGAGCCAGTTACATGTCACTGAGCAATACTGCAGTATTGGTGGCTGGTGGTGGCGGTGGTGGCGGCGGAGCCGGGAATAGTGGTGGTGCTACAACTCCAGTTTCTACCTATAATTCAACAACCACGGGTGCAGACGGTGGCAGTCACGGTAGCGACGGCGGCGGTGGTGGTGCTGGTGGTGGCGGTGCTCCATATGGTGGCGCTGGTGGTGTAGCGCCCGCGGGCGATAACAGTGGTTCTGGTGGTAACACCGGACAGAGTACTTATCCTGGAGGATTCAGTACAGGAACTGCCACCAATGGCGGTGCAGCCAACACAGGTGCAGGATCTGGTGGATACATAACATTAAGCTGGTAAGGAGAAACTCATGGCAGCAGTTGCATTTCTAGGTTGTTTTTGCACCGGACACGGTTGTTGGCCACCCCGCATAGGCGTAACGGCCAGTCCCAATGTACGAGCTGGTGGTATACCAGTTCACAGAGTAGGTGATGCCTGGTTCATACACTGTTGTAAGACCTGTCATCCCGGCGTAGTGGTCACTGGAGCCAGCAATGTTCATGTCAATGGCAGACCCGTGGCTCGCATTGGCGATGCCATAAACTGCGGCAGCATGATAGCCATGGGATATCCAACCGTAAATGCCGGTGGCGTCAGTGCGGGTGCAGCCCTGGGTGCAGCCAGCAAGTTGGGTCTATGAGTCAGCAGTTTGTTCTGGGATTTGATACCAGTACAACCCTGTACAACGGGCAGCGAGTGCATCTAAGCAGCACGGTCAGTCTGGGACTGACCACCAGTATCTTTTATGCCTATTTGATCAACAGCACCAGCATTGGACTATACTATGATCTAGAACTTCGACGACCAGTTCCGGCCAGTGAGATACGAACCAATGTGTATGTTACTGCGTTCGAAGTCAGCAGCATCAGCATACAGATAGTCAGCAACATTGGAGTTAGCTATGGCATTACCTGGATAAATAATACTAGTATACTAACCAATTGGAACACCAGCAGCAATCTGGTGACCTGGTTAAACGCAGTTAGTTCAACTTCAACCTGGATCAACAACATCTAAATGGCTCTAGTCGTACCCAATATTTTTAGCACCAGTAACACCAGTGTATTTACTCTGGCTCAGCTGGATCTAAACTTTAGCTACATATTTCAAAGTTTAACCGCCAAGGGTAGCATACTGGCACAGGGTCCAACAACCGGCAGTTTTAGCGTTCCAAGTGGTGTTAGTGCCATGCGCATAGTGTTGAATGCCGGTGGCGGTGGTGGCGCTGGACCAACCTATGTTAATGGGCTGGGTGGTCCTATTAGCAGCCCCTATAATGTCTACAACGGTGGTGGCAGTGGTGGTGCTGGCGGCAACGTTTATTTTGTTTTAACCAATCTAACACCTGGACAGGTATTTACCTATACTCTGGGTGCTGCTGGAACTGCGGGTGCCTATGTTGCTGGCGGCATTGGTGGAACTGGTGGAACTGGTGGCCTTAGCACCCTGGCCTGTGCGGCTCTGGGATTCAGCATAACCTGCACCGGCGGTAATGGTGGTGGTGTTACTGCTCAAAACGTGGTTGTTGGTGGAGCCGGTGGAGCTGGCGGTAGTTTTAGTTTTACCACAGGAACAGCAACCATTAGTGCTATCAGTGGTAGTACTGTTAATGGTAATGCTGGTAATGGTGGCAGTCAAAGTTATTCAGGTAAAACACCAAACTGGAACAATGGCAGTCGTGGCGATGGGGTGGTTACTACAGCCAGCATGGTACTCATACCTGGTGTACCCGATGGCTATGGCAATGTAAATGGTACTGTGCGACAACCCTATAACACCACAGGTGATTCTGGTTATGGTAGCGGAGATGGTGGTGTAACTAACAGTGCTCCGGCTTCACCAAATCCATTACCATTTTACTATGCAACTGCAGGACAACCTGGTGGGCTGTTTATACAATACTGGGACGTATTTACTCTAGGCTAATCATGACAACCTACGCTCTAATCTGTCCGGACGAACCCATATTAAATCAGAATGGCACACGAGGCCATAGAGTGGCTCAGGTCTCAGACTTCATGCTACCCATATCTGGAAGCCTGTACTGGCTGGAATGTGCGGATGATACCATACCAGAAACCTGTTATTTTGATCCAAATACTGGTCAAATACTGCCCAGACCGGACTGGGACTGATAAATAATAGCATGGCCACCACCAGAAACTACATAGACCTAGACGCAGCATTTACGGCTAATCCTCGTACCCACGACGTAGCCACAAAAACTGACGAAAATGCCATCAGAGGCGCCCTGCGCAATCTGGTGTATACCCAGCACTATGATCGCCCATTTCAGCCCGACCTGGGCTGTCAGATCTACAGCATGCTGTTTGAACCCCTGGATGCTCTGAGCCTGATCGTGGCCGAGCGAGTCATAACCGATGCCATAAACAAATACGAACCCAGAATTGCATTACAGAAGGTCTCGGTCAACGAACAGGAAGACAATAGTTTATTTATACAGATAGAATATCTGATTAAAAACACTCTGCAACCTCAGGTGTTTACAACAACATTTACCCGGATACGATAATGGCTAACTACGTAAGAGTCACAGAATTAGATTTTGATCAGATCAAAACCAACATAAAAACCTATCTGCGCAATCAGAGTCAGTTTACGGACTTTGACTTCGAAGCCAGCAACCTCAGTGTGCTGCTGGACATATTAGCCTATAATACTCATTATAATGCTGTCATGGCCAACATGATCAGCAACGAAATGTTCCTGGACACGGCTCTTAAACGCAGTTCTGTGGTCAGCCTGGCCAAGCAGATCAGCTATGTTCCACAGAGTCGTCGCAGTGCAGCTGCCATAGTAGACGTTGCCATCAGCAATGTTACCAGTCCCAGCAGTTCTAAAAACCTGGATGCCTTTACCCTGTTCAACAGCAACATAGACGGCACCAACTATACCTTTTACAATACCGAAAGCTACACCACCACTGGTGTAAGTGGAACCTATACATTTAAGAATGTCAATTTATATCAGGGTCGACAACTGGACTTTTACTGGACCGTGGGTGCCAGTCCCAGTCCGGCTGACAAGTATGTCATACCCAACACCAATGTAGACACCAGCACCATCAAGGTACAGATTCAGTATCAGGGTGTGGGTAACTATACCACAGCCTGGGATCAGGCCACGGACATAACTGACCTGACCAGTTCCAGCCTGGTGTATTTTGTACAGGAAAACACTCAGGGCTTCTACGAAATATTCTTTGGCGATGACGTACTGGGCACCAACCTACGTGCCGGCGACATCATTCGCATCAGCTATCTGATCACCGATGGTGATGCTGCCAATGCCAGCACCAGCTCCACCATAGGCTGGACCACCAACAGCATAGCCGGTGAAAGTGCTGGTAATCGCATCATCAACACCATCAGCAACCCCAGCGGTGGCAGTGAAAAAGAAGACATAGAAAGCATCAGATTCCGATCTCTGCACAACTATGCCAGCCAGGGTCGAACTGTGACCAAAAATGACTATGCCAATCTGTTGCTCACAGAAATTCCTGGTGCTCAGAGTGTCAATGTCTGGGGCGGTGAAAACAATGTCCCACCAGCCTATGGTAAAACATTCATCAGCATCAAACCCAAGACTGGCTATGTACTGACCGATGCCGAAAAGACTCGCATCAAGAACACCGTGCTGAAACAACGCAGCATGGTTACGGCGGATCACATGTTTGTGGATCCTACCTATGCTTACCTGACCTTTGATGTAGATGTTCGTTACAACAGTACCCGAACCAATCGCAGTTCTGGCGACATCTATAGTCTAACCAATACCAGCATAATCAATTTCATGAACACCAATCTAAACCGATTCAATGCTAACTTTTATCGCAGTCAGCTCGAAGAAACCATCATGAATCTGGACTCGTCCATACTGAGCGTAAATGTAAATTTCTCAGTACAGAAACGCATCTATCTGCCGCCCATGACCAGATATGCTGGTGATGAAACTCTGGTGTTTCCAGTGAAGATTCATCCAAACCGTCTGCGCAGTACATACTTCTACAACATCATACCAGCCACAGATGGCACAGGCTATCACCTGGCTCAGCTACGAGACGTGCCCCTGAGCAATCCACCAGACTACAACGGAACTGGCATTCTGCAGGCCGTGGATCTGGACACTGGTGCTGTTCTGGATGACAATGTCGGAACCGTTTACTATGCCGAAGGCAAGGTAGTTCTGCAGGCTGCTGCACTGTTGATTGTGCAGGGATATCCTGGCAGTTTTGCCAGCCATAATTACTTCTATGTCAACATAGGACTGCAAGAAGGTGACAATGACGTCTATCCAGGATTCAACGAAATATTGGTGCTGGATGACAGCGTGGCCGAAACTGCCGTGGGTGTAGAAAACGGTGTAAACATCAACATTACTGCAGTAAGTAACTAATGGCTCAGGATTACAGTAAAAAATTATCGCTGCTGATGCCAGATCAGATTCCGGCCTATGTGCAGGATTATTATCCTATCTTTGTCATATTCATGACCAAGTATTTCCAGTATCTGGAAAATACCAGCACTGGCGTACAGGCCACACTGCAGAACATCATCTACCAGGATGACATTGATACCACAGCCACAAACCTGGTCACAGAATTATTGACCAGCTATGTTCCTAATTTTCCCAGCATCACCACGGCCAATCCACAGCTGGTGGTTAAATATTTCCGTCAGTTTTTCCAGCACAAGGGCGACGAAAAAAGCTTTAAGTTTTTCTTCCGAGCCTTTTTTGGCGATGAGATTGATGTCTATTATCCCCGAGATTTTATATTTGCTCCCAGCCAGGGCAATTACTACATAGAACAGAGCCTGATTGTACAGGCCGTGTCTGGCAGCCCTTTGAACCTGATTCATACCACAGTGCAGGGCGATGTCAATGGAACAACTGCGGCCATCAGCGATGCATTTGAAATTACTGGTCAGGGTGCTGCAAATTTATACAAACTGGTGTTTGATCATAATACAACCATAACCGATTATGTATTTACCACAGGTGAAACCCTCACGGGGTATGCCTGGAATTTTGACACCATGATCAGCAGTCAGGTCACAGTCATAGCCACTGCTGCCACACAAACAGCCACGGGTGTTTATCTGGATTCCCGCAGTCAGCTCAGCAACAATCAGGTACTGCAGGACAGTATCTATTATCAGCAGTTCAGCTATGTACTGCGCAGTCGCATAAATCGCAACAGCTGGATTGATCATGTGCTGGGCTATCTGCATCCAACTGGTACTGTCCTGTACAATGACCGACTCATAGATACTGATCCGGGTTTTAGCACTGGCAGTTTGACCAGTGCCATGGCTGTGACCAATCAGGTGGAAACTCAGGTGGGCATACCCACCATACAGCCCTACCTGGCCACCACAAACTTTACCTTTGATCGCATTGCTGACTACTTTACCGGCACCAGCACCACGCGTCTGGCTACTACAACGGGTTTTGCCATCATTACCTATCTAACCAGCAATGCCGTGGGCTTTGCCTATGATGCCGTATATGATTATCCAGGCGAAAACATTACCTGGGCACTGCAAAAAGTTGGTGACACTGGCACCATTACCGAGGTCATTAGATTTGACGGAGCCAGCTTTGATAAATTCAGCGCAGGACTGAGCTATGATCAGCAGATCATCTGCTGGCCCGCAGATGTCAACAGCAGTCTGGTGGTGACCCGTTACATCACTGGCACCAGCAATCTGGTTGCAAATACTGTGCTGACCAGTCTGACCACCACCAGCCTGACCTATAGCAATATACTGAC
>Ga0114960_10003806_pt1 | contig 11436 bp, 9 predicted proteins | sample C_130625_MF_Meta_FD_92637 | JGI IMG/M metagenome (GOLD analysis project Ga0114960, IMG submission 92637) | Freshwater microbial communities from Lake Croche, Canada to study carbon cycling - C_130625_MF_MetaG | ecosystem: Environmental > Aquatic > Freshwater > Lake | place: Lake Croche, Canada...
ATGCAGGAGGCCGGTTATGTGTATGTCGGCATGGACCATTTCGCCCTGCCGCAAGACGCACTGGCCGTGGCTAAGCGCCAGGGGCGGCTGCACCGCAATTTCCAGGGCTACAGCACCCAGCCGGACTGCGACCTGATCGCCCTGGGTGTCTCCTCGATTGGTAGTGTGGGCCCTACCTATAGCCAAAACGCCAAAACCCTGGACGAATACTACGACCTGATCGACCACGGCCGCCTGCCGGTGGTGCGCGGCCTGGCGCTCAGCCGTGACGACATCTTGCGCCGCGCCGTCATCATGGCGCTGATGTGCCAGGGCGCGGTGCACTTTGAGGCCATTTCCCACGCCTATTTGATCGATTTCCCACGTTACTTTGCAGCGGAGATGGTGGCACTGGGCACTTTGCAGGCGCAGGGCATGGTGGATATCGACCAGGCCGGTATCCAAGTCACGGCCATGGGCTGGTACTTCGTGCGCGCCGTGGCCATGGTGTTTGACCGCAATTTGCAATCAGATATCAACCGCACCCGTTTTTCCAAGATCCTTTGAAAGGCACTAGCATCGGCTGATGCCCTCCGTCTTTGTATCGCTGGCACCAACCGCTCTGTTGATGGGCTTGGTTGGCGGCCCCCACTGTGTTGCCATGTGCGGTGCTGCTTGCGCTGGCTTGGGCGCGGGCGCTGGTAGCAGCGTGCGCGCTGTGCTGGCTTTCCAGGGCGGGCGGATTGCCGGCTACGCCGCTGCCGGTGCTTTGGCGGCCGCCTCCATGCAGGGCCTGGGCTGGCTGACCGTGCAGTCGGCCGCGCTGCGCCCGCTGTGGACGTTTTTGCATCTGGGGGCCATGGCCTTGGGCCTGGTGTTGATGTGGCGGGCGCAGCAGCCGCTGTGGCTCGAAGGTCTGGGGCGCTGGCTGTGGAAGGGCGCGCAGCGCCTGGGCCTGCGCAGCGGCGCCGCACCTTGGCTGATTGGCATCTTGTGGACTTTGCTGCCTTGCGGACTTTTGTATTCGGCGCTGATGGTGGCGGCGTTGGCCGGCAGCGTGGCGGGTGGGGCTGCCTTGATGGCTTTGTTTGCTTTGGGTACCAGCGTCAGCATGGTGCTAGGGCCGTGGGCTTGGCTGCGTTTGGCCCGGCGCAAAGTGCCGGGCGCCGTCGAATTTGTCGGCCAACCCGGACGCACATCGGGCAACTGGGGCGTGCGTCTGGCGGGGCTGGCGCTCTTTGCCAGCGCAGCCTGGGCGCTCTGGATGGGCTTGGTCCACAACACTGCGCCCTGGTGTGTGCCGGGAGCCTAAGCGCGGGCGCGGCCTCGCAAACTGCGGCTGCATCGCCTTGGCGCCTGTCCGTCGCGCCAATGATGGATAGGACGGCGAAGTGAGCATCTATGCGGCCTGCAGAGGACCTCGTAGCTATCTCGTAGCAATTCATTCCTCTGCCAAACCATCAAATTCGGTTCGATTCCCACCTTTTTGTGGCCATCTCTCGTTGGGCGTCAATGTACTGCGCCACGTCTGAATTGTGAGCGCACCAACGTGGCCCGACCTTGAACATCGGGATTGCGACCGATTCGGCGGACAACATGTTGGACATTGTTTCTCGCTTCACGCCCATCAGCTCAGCTACCTGCTCTCGCGATAGGACTGGTTGATCGTAAAGCATCAAGAGCGCGAGTTCTGTTTTCATATCTGCCATTCTTGGCGTGGTTGGGGCATGGGCGATGACCCGCAGTGTCAGTAGCGCTTATCGCTGTAGGTACGACAAGGTACGTATAAAGTGACAAAGCGTCAAATGCTCGGGCATTGACGTCATCCAAGGCTCAGGCAGGGGTGGAAGGCTCTGAAAAGCCCTAAGTGGTCTTTCAGGCCTTCGCGATGGGGGGCTGAACTCGACCCATAGCGGAAATCTACGATTTCAGATTTAGCGCCCTAAAGCCGTCTTATATCGAAGACCGCACCTGGTCAGAACGCAGGCAGGAATTATTTGCCCCTTCGTTGGACCTCATGTTAGTCCATCCGTTAGCGTTACTGGTTTAACAAGCTGCTTTGCGGCCATCAGGGGCGCCTGAAGCACCTGCCAGACACTCATTTTAAGTGTCTAGGTTTTCGCGGCGTTACTCCAGCAGGCGGATTCCTGAAAACAAAGTTACCTCCCGCTGCACTAATCTTAGGAGAATTTTTATAACTTTTTTACAACAAAAACGCTAGGATCCATAGGGTTGGAAACGCCATGATAAACACGATAACTAATTTATCGGCCCGTGCCGAGCGTCTGAGCACCTGGCAAAAAATCGCATCGTCGGTACTGGTCTGCAGTCTGAGCGCGGCGTTAATGGACCCGCTGATTGGGCATCTGGACCTGGCCAACATCGTAATGGTGTTTTTGCTAGTTGTGTTGTTTGTTTCGGTCACACTGGGGCGGGTGGGGGCTGTTGTGGCGGCGGTGGTTTCGGTTCTGTTTTTTGATGTGCTTTTTGTCCCCCCACGTTTTTCGCTGGCGGTAGAGAACGCCCAGTACCTAGTCACCTTCGCGGTAATGCTGATTACTGGCCTGATCAGCGGGCAAATGGCTGTAGGACTCAAGGAAAAAGAGCGGCAGGCATTGCAACGTGAAATCCGCACTCGCGCGCTCTATGACACTGCGCGCAAATTGGCTGGCGCCATTGCAATTAGCCAAGTCAAGGAGATTTGCCAGACCTTTTTTGACGAGGAACTTGGAGTATTAGCCGCGCTGTTGATCGCCCACGACGGGCACATTGATTTTGAAGCGCCTAACAATTTAGCCCTATTTCAGTTGGAGCGGCATCTGGCGCAAAACGCCATCGCCACTGGTAAAACCATTCATAACGAGTCCATGGCCAATACCCGCTATGCCTCGATTTATGTGCCGCTCAAGGCGTCAGCGGCCATCCGGGGCGTGCTAGCCTTATCCCAGTTTGAGCGCGCCAATTACCTCAATGAAGACGATTTATCGCTTGCCCAGGCTCTGGGGGCGGTTTTGGCGATCACGATAGAGCGTCTGCACTATGTTGCGGTGGCCAGCCAAGCTGAATTGGACCGTGTGTCCGAAAGCCTTCGAGCAACCATCCTGTCGGCCTTGTCGCACGACCTCAAGACCCCTCTGACTGTCATCATGGGTTTGGCAGATTCGCTTAGCCTAGGAGACGCTGCACTTACCGGGCCTGTACTGAGCGTCTCGCGGGACATTTACACCAATGCGGTGCGCCTTAAAGCCATGGTTAACAACTTGCTGGACATAGTGCGTCTGGAGCGGGGACGCATGGCCTTGCGAATGGAGTGGCATTCGCTCGAAGAGGTGGTGGGTGCGGGCATCCAGTACTTGGGCCAATCGCTTGCGGGACAAACGGTGCGGGTACGCATCGCTTCGGATTTTCCTCTTGTAGAGATGGATGCGATTTTAATGGAGCGGGTCTTTTCCAACCTATTGGAAAACGCTTCTAAATTCTCGCCGCAAGGTTCGACTATCGAGATAGAAGCCAGCGTACAGGACGATGAAGTGCACATTAAAGTGTGCGATCAAGGTCCGGGTTTTTTGCCGGCGGATCACGATACAGCGTTTGAACGCTACAACCGAGGCGCACTAGCCCATTTGCAAGAGGGCCTTGGCCTAGGCTTGTCAATTTGTCAAATGATTGTTAAAGCCCATGGCGGTGATATTTCCTTGTACAACCGCGCCGAAGGTGGCGCCTGTGTGCAGATCGTCCTTAAGCTGGGCCATGCGCCGCATGTACCGGAGGAGCTATGAACTCCAACCGAGTGCGCATCTTGGTGGTGGAAGACGCGTTAGACATACAACGCTTGCTTCGTTCGGCCTTTGAGGCCGAAGAGTTTGAGGTGCAAGAGGCGGGTACGCTGACTCTGGCACTCAGCCGAGCGGCCACTTTTCACCCGGACCTGATCGTCCTCGATTTAGGCTTACCCGATGGCGACGGACTGACCTTTATTGACAAATTCCGTACTTGGTCGCAAGCGCCAATTTTGATTGTCTCTGCCCGAATGAATGAGCCCGACAAGGTCGCCGCCTTGGATCGAGGTGCTGATGATTATTTGTCCAAGCCCTTTGGCTTGGGCGAGTTGCTTGCGCGTGTTCGCGTACAGCTGCGCCGAGGCTCTAAAACAGAGTCGGGTACCAGTGCACGCTTGGAGTTTGGCGATGTAGTTATCGATTTTGTAACTCGCACAGTTACCAAGTCGGGGCAGGCAGTAAATATAACGCCCACCGAATACCGCCTGCTTACAGCATTGACTCGATCGCCGGGAAAGATGCTGACACAAAGTGCCTTAATGAAAGAAGTGTGGGGTCCCCACTTCAAGGACAGCACCCATTACCTGCGCATTTATGTCGGGCACTTACGCCGCAAATTGGAAGACGACCCGAGCCAGCCGCGACATTTGATCACCGAAACCGGAGTTGGCTATCGCTTTGTGAAGTGAGCCGGTGACTTTCACTTTTCAACTTTTCTACTTTGTTCTATGTCTATCAGTAATCCCGAATATTCCCACTCCAAATTCTTACGACCTATTGAGTTTGACCAAGATTCGCACCATGCCAAGGGCAGTTTGATGGCGCTGACGGTATTGGCAATTGGCATCGTGTTCGGCGATATTGGAACCAGCCCCTTGTATGCACTGAAAGCTTGTTTTGATCCCGTCAGTGGCATACCGCTAAATAGGGATTCGGTCTACGGCGTGCTATCCATGATTTTTTGGACCTTCGTAATAGTAGTGTCGCTTAAATATGTGACTTTTGTGATGCGTGCCAATAACCATGGTGAGGGCGGAATCTTGGCCCTAATGGCACTGGCGCTACGTACTGCCAAGCACGGTAGTGTTCAAGCCATGACCATTATGGTGCTGGGGGTCTTAGGTGCCTGCTTGTTCTACGGTGACGCGGTGATTACTCCAGCGATTTCGGTACTCTCTGCGATTGAAGGTTTAACCGTCGTCTCTGAAGACTTTGGGCATGTAGTTTTGCCTCTAACGCTGGTCATTCTGATAGCTTTGTTTCTGTTCGAAAAAAAGGGGACTGAAATTGTTGGAATTTTTTTCGGGCCGATTATGCTGGTATGGTTTCTTGGCATTGGTGCAATGGGCGTCTACCAGATTGTCCAGAGTCCAGAGATATTGATGGCGTTTTCGCCATGGTATGCCATGAGCTTTATGGCTCAGAATTCTGCAATAGCATTTGCCGTCACCGGTTCGGTATTTCTGGTAGTCACTGGTGCCGAGGCCTTGTACGCGGACATGGGACATTTTGGTATTCAGCCCATTCGCTATGGATGGTTTTTGCTGGTAATGCCTGCCTTGCTATTGAATTATTTTGGTCAAGGCGCTTTGCTTCTGCAGGATGCGCAGGCTGTTAGCAACCCGTTTTTCCTAATGGTGCCGCAATACCTGACATTGCCGCTGGTGATTCTGTCTACCTGTGCAACTGTAATTGCGTCACAAGCTTGTATTTCTGGTGCCTACTCGATGACGAGTGAGGCGATATTGCTGGGCTTTGTGCCAAGAATGAAGGTTGTACACACCTCAGAGCGCGAAATTGGGCAGATTTATGTGCCATTTATCAATTGGGTTTTATGTGTGATTGTCGTGATCGTGGTTCTCGGATTTCGCAAGTCCGATAATCTGGCAACGGCCTATGGCATCGCCGTTTCATCGACTATGCTGATTACTTCAATGTTGTCTGCTGTGGTTATGCTTAAAAGTTGGAAATGGCATCCAACCACCATTACCTTGATCGTTGGTTCATTTTTAATTGTGGATGCGGGGTTTTTTGCTGCCAACTTGACCAAAATTTTGGAAGGTGGTTGGTTCCCTCTGGTGATTGCAGGTTTATTATTTTTGCTGATGATGACGTGGTACCAAGGTCGACAACTCCTGAGATCACGTGCCATTAATAATGGCATCGAATTAGAAGGCTTCATCCCCTCGCTCTTACAACATCCTCCACACCGAATTGAGGGTACCTCGGTGTTTCTCACGGCGCACATTGACTTTGTGCCTCCAGCGATGTTACACAACCTCAAGCACAACCGCGTGCTACACGAGCAGGTCATATTTTTGAAAATGAGCACCTGGGATATTCCCTATGTAAGACCTGATCGCCGCATTTCGGTCAAAGAAATGAGCGAAGGCATTTACTTGGTTCGTGCCGTTTACGGCTTCAAGGAAACCCCTGACGTGACCTTGTTAATGGATACGCTGCGCAAAGAGCATGGTGTTGACTGTCAGCCTATGGAAACATCTTTCTTTATGGCCCGTGATTCGTTGGTTGTTAAAGAAATTCCAGAGATGTCCATTTGGCGCGAATCCTTATTCGTTTGGATGATGCAAAACGCAGCACGCGCATCTGATTTCTTCAGGGTTGACTCCGATCGCCTTATTGAAATTGGCGCCAAAATCGAGTTGTAGGACTAGTCCGGACGGTTCTATGCGATTACTTCGCTACGCCTGCCCTCACTGTGGTGGACTCCACCGCATTGGTTTGCTGAGCGAGCAAACGCACTGCATTGGATGTTCAAAAGGCATTGCACTGACGCCAGGTATGTTTTCCAGTCGCATTGGTACGATGACATTCGTGGCAGGGGCATTGGGTCTGGGCGTGGCGTTAGGGCGCCTACGTTGGTCACTGGGTAAACTTCCGTATGATGCGGATCAGCTTTTCCTGGATATTGCCTGCTTTTGGATTTATGCTTGGTTCTGTCGCATCGTATATTTTCAATTCCAGAGCGTGGAAGTTGTTTTGTAAGCGCTAGAAGTAGCGTAGCGATAGTATCAATTTCTTCGAATTCCTACTTCGTTAACTCTCTATGAGTTTTTAATTAGCTTTTTAAAGTATGCATTTGTACTGTGCAAAATGGCACGATCCATGTTTGTCAAGCCGCTCTTAGCAGTTCTAATGTTATTGATAGGTGCTTCATCATTGGCTTGCACCGATGAATTCAAACCGGTATGTGGGTATTGGATGCACACCTCAAAAACACAATCCTTCAAAAATGAATGCCAAGCACGTGCTGCTGGCGCACTGGTTAGACACAAAGGAAGTTGTCAGACCAATAACGTCAAAGAGGTAATCAAAAGCCCGGGTAAAAATTCAAATAAGTGATTCTTTATTGCTTGCGGTTAAGACTTAGTCGTTTTGTAAAGTAGCTCAGTGCATAGCGGTTTAGCAATCACTGCGCCGAATTGGAAAAATAATTGACTTCAATCGCATTGATCACCAAAAAGGGTCAAGCCAAGGTAAAGCTGCTCACCTTGTGGGCCTACCTGCCGATGTAGGGAGTTCAACTACCAGGATTCCTCCCATGTCCAGCATTTCCCCCGTTTCTGCTCCCCAAACCCCTGCACCCGCTGCCATTCGCGCCACAGACGCTGACGGGGACAACGATGGCACTCAGGCCAAAGTTGCCAGGCCAGCCCCACCGGCATTTCAAGCGGTCCCCGCCGCAACCGCCACTAAAGGCAACAGCGTTAACAATTACGCATAAAGCTAAGACAGCTATGACCAATGGGCCCTACGGGGCCTATTTTTTTAAGGCCTGGGAACAACCCAAACCCCTCCTCGCCACTTACGAATTTAGCGCCGCCAAGCGGCCATGTTGCCGCTTTGTAGTCGGCATGGCAATGGCCGGTAGTATTTTGCGGTGATGCCTTGCCGCCTCGCGGCAAACCTTGGGCTTTACATAAAAACACATTGTTTCCAGGGCGTGCCGTAAACAATCCACTTATGTAATAGCCCTTTGATTTATATGTGTTTTATCCAAATCAAACCGGCTCCGTCAATCTTTACCTTGTGAAGCCGCCCAAATGGCGTGGCAATTGCGTCGCTAATACAGAGGTCCGTGCGCTTTGCCGGTCCTTGAAAGTAGAACTGTGGCGGACGCAAGCCCTTTGCAGCCTCTTTGCCTGAGCAACTTTGATTCAAGGAGAACTCCGATGGGAATGCGAATAGGGGGTTCAGGCGCAGCCTGGGCCAGTCAAAACAATAGCGTGGGAAACTGGCAGCAACGCCAGCAGAACATGAAAGCGCTAGGCACCGCTTTACAGGGTTCTGACCTTGGGGCGGCGCAAACGGCTTTTGCCGCAATCAGCGCCAACAACCCAAACTTGGCGAGCAACCCCAACAGCCCTTTGGCCAAAATCGGCCAGGCTTTGCAAGCGGGTGACCTGGCTGGCGCACAACAAGCCCAACAGGCTTGGCGCGGTGCACACCATCCCGGCGGACCCGGGCCCAGCGCAGCGGCTACGCCTAATGCGGCGACCAGCAGCTTTTTGCAAACGCTCACGCCGGTGGCCACCACACCTGCGGCGAGCGACCCTGCCAGTGCCACCACCGGCACGACCAGCACCAGTGCGCAAGTAGAGCAGGCCTTGGCAGCGTTTGAAAAGAGTTTGTTTGATTCTCTGCGCGCGCAAGACAGTGCGCCTGGGACCGCCTCCAGCGCTGCGCCCGCAGCAGCAGCGAGCACGGCACCTGCAGACGGCAGCAATCCTGCGGCCGTTACGGCAACGGCTGTCGCCAGCGGGAGTGCGCCCGCAGTAGGCGGCCGTCACCATCACCACCAGGAGTCTGCTGACACCGCCAAGCTGGGTGCAGAGTTGGGTTCGCTGATCTCACAAACGGCATCAGGCAGCGCCAATGCAGCAACCAGCACCGCAGCGCCTAGCAATTTGGACCAAAGCTTTAATAATTTGTTGAGCACGCTAGGCGTGTCGGGCAATAACGCCTCCCTCAACACCTTTTTGCAAGCCCTGCAGTCTAATATGCGCGACGGCGGTGGGAGCACTCCAGTAGCGCCAGCCACCGCGACTTCGACGGCCTAAGAGGTCCCCGCCTTGGTGGCATGAAAGGCCACCGCCTGGGAGTCCAAGCCCGGGCGATGGTTTTTTTCCTTTGCTAGCCGTCTTGGCCTTGGTAGATCACTTCACAGGCTTGCACATAGTCCAAGGCGGCCTTTTGGGCTTGCTCAGGCGAGGGCGCGCAGGCCATGACATAGGCAATCCGATCGGCGTTGTCCATCGGTGGGCCGATGGTGTCTCCAGTAGCTTTGACTGTCTCAAAGCACCGTATTTCAGAGGGCAAAACAGCGGGTTCGCGCAGTCCGGCAAACACACCGAAATGCGCCGCGCTGACCCACTGCGTCGCCGCAAAATTGTGCGGGGCTGACGGCAAGTCGATGCGCCGGTCCAGGTGCAAATCGATTAACAGCGCATGGATGGGTAACGCCCATGCCAGGCTCATTAAGCGGGCGATTTTGGCGCCCACAAGCCGGGGATTGATTTCTATTAGTTGCGGGCCGGTGTCGGTCATCATCAGCTCCACATGCGCAGCTCCCAGTCAAAGCCCACCGCATCGAGCAGCGCAAACACATAGGCTTGCAGCGCCGGATCCTGGCCGCGCCAAGGCGTGAAACAGCCGCCCCGGATGGCGAAGGACGGAGGATCAAAATACATTTTTTCGTTGGTGCCCAGCAGCAGATGCTGGCCGTTGCGGCTAAAGGTATCGCAGGCCACCACCGTTCCTGGCATCCAGCGTTCCACCAGCAGGCGGTCGTTGGCCGCCACGCCCAAACCATACTGCACGCCCGAGGGCAGCATGGTGTCCAAAGGTGTGAGCAGCGGGTCTAGGTCGCCCGGATCGCGCAAGAGCACGATGTTTTGCGAGCCAAAGCCATCCACTGGTTTGATCAATACTGGCAAGCCCAGCGTATGCACCGCCGCTTGCAAATCTTCGTTGTTGCAAGCCAATGCAAACGGGGGTTGGGTAATGCCCTGTGCCTGCAGATGTGCCCGCACCGCATATTTGTCACGCAGCAAAACAGCGCTTTGCGGGTTCAAAAAAGGCAGGCCCAGGGCCTGTGCAATCAGTGCCGCATCAACGATGCGGATGTCAATCAAGCACAACACGGCGTCCCATGGGGTTTGCGCGTGCAGCGTACGCATGCGGTTCTGTAGGGCGTCTGCACCTAGGCCGTTGATGTCGATGCATTGATTGGCGCGTGCCACCCACGGCCAGACTTGCGGCTGTTGCCGGTAGTGGGCGAGGCGGCCACTGGCAAAACTGTAGCTATGGCCTTGGGCGCAGGCGGCTTCGAGTAGGTCGAAGTCATTGCCACCCGGCAGTTCAATGACCAACAGATGCGCCATGGCTGCGGGTAAGCGAAAATTGTTGGGCTAAAGGCGTAAATTGCGCCAGCGCATAGCTGGCGAGCACTTCAGTGTCGGGTGGTAACTGGTAGCCAAAATCCGTCCAAGCCTGCCCTGCATAAGGCAGACTTATGGTGGGACCCACGACATGCGCGCCCACATAGGCAAATAAGGCGCGCACCTGCACTAAAGCAAGCGCCCCGCCGCTCCAGCCTGTGGACGCACTGCTGAGCAACACGGGCCGCGCTTCAAAGGCATTAGCCGCCAGCGGGTCCACATACGGTACGCGCGATAGCCAATCCACCAGGTTTTTCAGGAAGGGCGTCATCTGTCCGTTGTACTCAGGGCTGGTAACAATCAGACCATCGCAAGCGCACAAGCGCTGGTGGCATTGCATGACCTGGCCCCACACCTGCGGGTCGTTTTCACTGTCTTGGTCAAACAAGGGCCAACGCAAAGCTTGGGGATCAAAAACCTCACGCTCTAAGCTGGGATCCAAACCCCCGGCCAGTTGGTGTAGCCAGCGGGTGTTGTAGGAGTCGCGACGCAAACTGCCACTGATTAAAGCGATGCGCGTCATTGCGGCTCCAATCCTGCCGCCGTGATGGCTGTACGCCATGCGCCAAGTTGTTGAGCGATCAGGCCTTCGAATTGCGCCGGGCTGCTGGCCTGGGACTCAAAGCCTTGGCGTGCAAACTCGACCTGCAAGGCGGGGTCCGACAAGATACGCTGCAACTCGGTGTGCAGCCGATCCCGGATCGGCGCCGGCAGGCCCGCTGGCCCGAGCAGGCCGGCCCAAGTGTCCATCGTCAAAGCCTTCATGCCCGACTCCACCATATCGGGCACCTGGGGCAACAAAGCACTGCGATGGTCTTGTAATGCGACCAAAGCTTTGAGTTTGCCCTTTTGCACCCAGGGTAAGGTGTTGGATGGGGTAGCCACCATCAACTCGAAGCGTCCCGCAAGAAAATCATTCATCGCAGGCACTTCGCCTTTATACGGAATATGCGTCAGCTCCAGGTGTTGTGCTTGTGCCCATTCGGTGGTCATGACCAGGGCGCCCGGATTTCCCGTACCGAAATTGAGTTGCCCCGGATGCGCATGGATGTAAGCCTGCAGCTGGGCCAGGTTGCTGGCGGGAACGTCGGAGTGCGCAAATAAAAAATAGGAGAAATGGCCTGCACCGGCAATAGCAGTGAAATCGCGCTGCGGGTCATAAGGCAATGTTTTGTGCAAAGCCGGGGCGGCAGACAAGGCGCCGTATGTGGCCATGA
>Ga0114960_10003807_pt1 | contig 11435 bp, 17 predicted proteins | sample C_130625_MF_Meta_FD_92637 | JGI IMG/M metagenome (GOLD analysis project Ga0114960, IMG submission 92637) | Freshwater microbial communities from Lake Croche, Canada to study carbon cycling - C_130625_MF_MetaG | ecosystem: Environmental > Aquatic > Freshwater > Lake | place: Lake Croche, Canada...
ATATGAAGAATGGAAAAAATTGAATTCAGGATGGAATGTTAAATATTATAAGGGATTAGGTACATCTACTCCCGCAGAAGCACGAGAATATTTCAAAACTATGAATGTAGTAAAGTATACTTATGCTGATAAAAAAGATGATGAGTCAATTGAATTGGCTTTCAACAAATCTATGGCTGATCAACGTAAAGATTGGCTAAAAGGACACTTGGAATCTAATATTCTTACTTCAGCAACTGAAGTTCGATATTCTGAGTTCGTAGACAAAGATTTGATTCACTTTTCAAACTATAATTTGGAAAGATCAATTCCTAATATGATGGATGGTTTGAAAACATCACAACGTAAAATTCTATTTTCAGCATTCAAAAGAAATTTGAAATCTGAGATTAGAGTAGCTCAATTCGCAGGATATGTTTCAGAACATTCTGGATATCATCATGGCGAAGCTTCATTGAATGATACCATAGTAGGTATGGCTCAAGACTTTGTAGGATCTAACAATCTTCCATGGTTTGTCCCACAAGGACAATTTGGGACACGGCTACAAGGTGGTAAAGATTCTGCGTCTCCGAGATACATTCATACTTATCTACAAAAACATGTAGCTAATCTAGTTCCTCAAGAAGATTTGGGGTGCCTTCAGTATCGTGAAGATGATGGTCTACCTGTTGAACCATATTGGTATGCTCCAGTAATTCCCATGCTTCTTGTGAATGGAGCACGTGGAATTGGTACTGGATATTCAACATTTATCCCACCATGTAATCCTGCTGTACTTGTAGCAGGACTAAAATCTTGGTTACAAAAGAAGTCAACTTTGGAAGATATTCGTTTGGAACCTTGGTATGCTGGATTTAATGGAACTGTCAAAGATTTGACTGTTTCTGGATGTTGGACTGTAAAAGGTAATGTAATGGAAATTACAGAATTGCCTGTGGAAACATGGACATCTGATTATAAAGAATGGTTGGATACGCAAGAAGAACTTGGTATTATCGCAGGATACACTAATACATCCACAGATACTCAAGTTAATTTCAAGATTCAAATGACTTCAAATCCTGATCATAAAAAGATTCTGGAGAAATCGTTATCTTACAAATTGAAGCTAACTAATATGCACGCATTTAATTCTAAATGCCAAATTCAGAAATATGATTCATTTACAGAAATCTTGAAAGAGTTTTCTGGAGTTCGTCTAGAATTATACGCAAAACGTAAAGCTTATCAACTTGAAACAATGAAGAAAAAACTACCATATCATGAAAATGTAGTAAGGTTTATTAATCAACAATGTTTTGATATGCCTATTCCAGATTTGAAACGCAAAACTCAAGAAGAATGCGTGACTCTATTGGCGGCACAGAAATTTGTAAGTATAGATGGATATGATTATCTGCTAGATCTACCCTTTCGTAGTTTGACTATACAAACTGCTAAAAAACATCAAGATGCTTTGGAAACATTGCGAGGAAATATTAAAACATTGGAGTCTAAAACTCCTGAAGATTTGTGGTTGTCTGACTTAGACTTATTTGGAAAGAATAAGTAAATGCAATCATATTTAGAGTTATTAGCTGAACAAGATTCAGAAGCAAGAACAGAATATGTGAATCCTAAAGATCTTTTAGTTGAACATAATGTTTTTGATCATGAAGTTGATGGTGATGATCAACATGAAGATGAACTGGAAAATCAAGAAGATTTTCAAAAGTTTGGTGGATCTCATCAAGCTGCCGCAGAATTAAGTAGACTTCATACTACACAACCAAAACATACAACAGCTGTAGAATATGATAAAGCTGTTAAAATTCATGTTATAAGTGTAGATTCACGATTTAGATCAAATCGCCAAGATTACACATTTGATTTTTTATATAAATTAGTTAATCAAGTAAAAAATGTTGTTTCAGTTCGCGTAGCATCAATTGAAATTCCTAATACATGGTATAACTTTTCTCAATATTGTGGAAACACATCATTTATTGTGAATTTAACAGGTATACCTTCTTCTTCAGCTACTATAACAATCCCTGAAGGAAATTATTCTGTGGATATTAATGTAGATAATTGTTTACAAACTATACTTGCGAAAGCAATGAATAAAGCTTTACCGGGAAATGGGTTTACAGTTACTTTGAATTCTATAAGCGGATTATTAACTATTGCCAGCAATGTTGAATTTTGGTTAGATTTTTCTCAAGGAATTTTTGCAGGAAGATCTGATAATTGGGGATTAGGATATAATTTAGGATTTAGAGATTCTGATTTATTACCTTCACAAAAACAAACTCCTGAATCAACTAGTTTTACCACATCAACAATACCTGATATTGTAGGTCCAAATTATATTTTTCTTTCATTAAATCCGGATTGGAGAATTGTCGAACATAAACACCCTGATCATTCTAATGCCGCAGCTTTTGCTAAAATTGTAGTTGATGTCAATAAAAATGATATTATTTATGATGATGGATCAAACTTAATTACAAAAACGTACAATTTAAAACAACCTACGAATGTAAGTTCGTTTAAAGTGACTATATTTGATGAATATGGTCAATATATAATGTTAAAAGGTGGAAACATTTCTTTAACTTTAGAAATCACAGAGGTATTAGATTCAGCTTTATATGAATCTTTACGTAATTGATTTCTTTAATGTTTCTAAAGCTGTATAAGTATCATTTCTCAGAGCTTCACCTTTTATATAAGCAGACATAATACTGATAATCTGTGCCTGTTTATCTGCTACAGTTATAATACTTTTAAGTTGATCAGATGCGTATACATTCACTGGTGGCAATAAAACTGGTGTTTTTATCTTTGATTTGTACATTTATTTATACGGCAGAAGATTGGCCTTGAGATGCAGTTACATTGAACTGCCAAGCTACAGTGTATAGTTTAGGATCAGATGCTAAAGTCTGACCAGAGGAATCAATTACTAGACCATCAGTACCATCAACCTTAAACTTATAAGAACCATGATGTGCAACATCAGACACAGTATCTGGCAAGAAATGACGAGTCTTAGTTAGAGTCAGAGGAGTGTATACAGTGATAGTATCGCCTTCTTTGGGATCAAATAAGGCTTGTCCGGGTGCAGGAACATCTTGACCGTCTGCTGGTGGAGTAGTTGCTTGGGTGATTCTTCCGGCTGCTAAAGCTTGTAGGTATAAAGAACGCACGGCACCGGTTTCACTCTCTGCAGTATAAGATGCAGCGCCGTCACATACAACTGGCACGAGACTGTCTCCAATAAGTCCATTAGCATCTGCACCAGCAATTAATCGTACGGCAGCTCCATTAACTGGAGAGGTTACAGTGATAGCACTGGAATAATCTACACTCTTTACAGCTTCAGGGGGGATTAAATTTAGAGGAGAATCGGCATTAGCAGTGTACGTGAAACCGTAACTAGAAAATAAATCTTGAAGACCCTTTGCTTTTGTCGTATCACTAGCTGCGGAAATTCCACTGTCATCTACAAAACTAGATTTAGGAGCACCACCTGCTTCACCCATGGATACCCAGTTGGCATAAACTCTATTTGCAGAACTTGCAATTTGACTCCAGTCTAGAGTCACTGTGGGGTAAGTTCCGGGAACACCGGTCTCGCCTGCATTAAAGGATACAGTTAGTAATTTTGCCATATCAGCGGGAGCTACATTTACTACGATAGTAGCATCAGCATTCATTCCAGAATCCTCTTCACCTAGAACAGTAATTTCAGTAGTCTGGGCTACGGAACCTTGATACGAATAATCGAAATATAGAGAAGCCATTTTGTTATACTCTATACTTCGACGACATTCTGAAAACGCCAAAAAAATATATCCTCCCCCCGAATAATATGGCACTCAACTTTAGCGCAAAACAGTTTACAATTGATGTAATAACTGATCTTCAAGCTTTATTATCATTTTCATCTACCAAATTTGGTCAGCAATATAATTACGGTCTTGTTTTTGAAGGTGCGGTTGGGTTGACTGTTGAAGAAACATTATCTTTAGAAGGAACTTTAATTTACTTTTTTGTTTTATTAACTAAACGTCCTTATCCTACATCAACACCAACAGCAGAAGATATTAAATATATTAATGCAATTTGGGATACATTAGGATACCCTGAAAAGAAACTTGCTACTTAAATAAAATGAACTTTGTTAAACCTGAATCTGTTGAGAATAAATATAATTTAACCTCAACATCTCAACAATTTCCTGCTCCACGTAATTCTGGTCGTGTTCCAGATATTAGAACAAAAGATAGTGCTCCTACTTTAAATCTATATAGTTCTGCTAAACCTATCTATCAAGATGTTCGTAAAGAATTAGTAGGTCATCAGCATACAGCTACTCCATTAAACACTACTTTTTTTTCTGATGCGAATATTGAAACTCTTCAACAACGTATTTCTGATCAAGTATTTATGATGTCCGGAAATAAACACCGCATTGATCGTCAATCTGATGATGACCTAAAATTAATTATGAGATCATATTATTTAATGTTTGGGCAAAATAATCCTGATAATGTTTCTGGAGATTTAGCTGATCTGAATGCTCGTGTAGTTGGATACGCTTCTGCAAAAGTCTACTCTGAACTTGATTTTTATTTATTTTATTTAAATGATATTCAAGATTTTGCTCCTCCTATTGCTGTCCCAATGAATGTTAAAGTTTATGGATCTCGTAGTGGTGAACTTAAATCATTTTTTTAAATTAGTTAATGGAACACCATAAAAATTTGAAGCCATGGTTGGAAATCCAGAATCTGAAGCTGAATAAATATATTGAGATTTAGCTAGAATATAAAATTCTGTCAACGTGTCTATGATTACTTCATCAGACGTTGACGGTAAACATGTATGACCAATTTTGAAGTTTGTTAAATTTATATCATACTTTGCTAAGGATTGTTTATAAGTTAAATTATCACAAAATACAAGAATACCTGGATTTTGCTGAATACAGTCTATAACATCATTTTCATTAAATATTCTGACATCAGTCACACATTGATTTAATTCTACAGGAATTTCTAAAAATTTATCACCTAATCTAATATGAATAGATGTATAAGTTTCTAAAGGAAATAATTTTGATCTTTCAATAATTTCCGGAGCAAATACAAATACATCTGAACCTTTCAGATAAAGTTGTTCATATGAAAATAACGAATATAGTAAATATGGTCTGATAACATAATCTAGATCTGAATTCATATTCAATTCATTAATATTAGTTAAATAAACGGGGTTCTCAAGTGTATAATAAAGTTCTGGATATTTTAATTTTAGCCAGTTATTTACTTTAAGATCAGTAACTGCATAATATACTTTCCATCTTTTCTGTATACATAGTTGAATTAAAAACAGAAAGTATTTGATAATATCTCCAATTCCTCCTTGAAAATGTGGTATCATAAAAATAACTTTTCGTGTATATAATGATCTTATACGCATATATTCGTCCATATTATTACTCTTATATAAATCAAGGTTTAACCCACACATAATATGGACGAGGTGTACTTGCTTCATAATAAAAAGCTCCTTCATAATGAAATCCTACTGTTTCAGCATAATCTTTTAGTAGATGAATAAATGATTCTACACCCTTATCTTCAATATATAAGACTAAATGACCTCCATCTTCTAAATATTTATAAGATTTTCTTAATAAAGGTTTCATAAATTCTGTCATGAATTCAGAGACAGTTTCCCAAATTTTCATATGAGCATAAACTTCTTTTGTATAAAAAGGTGGACTAGTAAATACTAAATCATATTTTTGTGTTAAACGAACACTTTGAAATCTACCTAATTTCACTTGAACTTTTGCAGGATCTCCAGTTTCTCGAATAGCTTTATAAGCAGGAGCCATATCTGTATTCGTATCAACACCTAAATATTCACACCCATAAGCAATAGCACATCTTAAACGATCTCCCCAACCAGCACAAGGATCTAACCATTTTTTTGGTTTGAACATTCCCAAGACTTTCATGCCTACAGGAAAAGGATATAACGTACATTCTTTTCCGGTAACAGATTTACATTCTTTTCGTTGTTTTCCTGAATATTTATCAGTTTCATCAATTAATTTCCATTCACGAGATCGTGGGATTAAGACAGTTTTTCCACGAAACTTCTCCATTATTTCTGGAAGTTAGAAAAATTAGCTAAAAATGGTTGTGGTTGTTCAGGTCCTTTAGGAAATTCAAAACTTACATTTGAATGAAATTCAGCAGCTTTACCAGGTACATGTAATGATTCAGGGCCATATATTTCAGGGTACACAGATGATGTATCCGCAGAATCCTTGTTTTTTGCAGCTTCAACTTCTTTTTCATCTTCTGTAGGAATACGAGGACCCATTATTCTACTAGAATCATCCTTAGTCTTAGACTTAGTCTCAGATTTAGTCTTAGACTTATGATTCCATGATGTAGGTTTTGAAGCATGAAAGTCCATCTTTTCTTTAACATCAGCATTTGTCATAAATTCACGAGGATGCCATGTTGATACAAGGAGTAAAGCAAAAATACCTAGACAAAGCCACCACATTTGTACTAAAACGGATAGATTAAAGATAAATTTTTATGGATTACAAAAATGTTTGCTAAGATAAATAATCTTAAAGAGAACGTTTATATTGCTATTGGATCAGCACCACATACAAACTTAGACAAGTATACAGATGATAAAAATCAGTTGTATCCTCCTTTCGTTCGTGATGGTGAGTGGACATTAATCCATATAGACCCCGAATTTGAGAAATCGGAGAAACAAGAATTTGTTTCTACTTATTTCAAACGTCAAGGCTTCATATCTGATGGAAATATATTTACAAGTCCTACAATGGATGCTCTATTCATTTCCAAATATATGGAGATTGAAGAGAGAAACGTGTTTCTAATCAACATGATGAAAAAGATTATTGGAAAAGGAAAACTCATAGTTCAGGAATTTACTGGACGTGAACTGTTTTCTGATTTTCAAAAGATTGCTAAAACTTTTCCTCCAAACCAGTTTTCTTATATTAAGAAAAATGTGCTTTGGGATATCACGTATGGCAGAGATTGTTCGTGTATGACAAATATGAGTATTTGGAAACCATTGTTTACAAATGATGGATTCTTTAACTTGGCATGTATGACAGATGATGAAATAATTGCCGAGATTGGTAAAGATACAAAGATAGATGAAATGATTGCTTACAGATTCAAAACAGAGTACAAAAGACTGATTGATATTCATCATGTGAATTATCGTCGTCGTATAAAAGGAATGGAGAATTATATGAATATGCCGGAGTATGACAATAACGTCACGCCTGCAGAAATCATGGTTATTTTCTCTTCATATTTGTATCCTATAATCAAAGTACTGAAACAGGTAACTGGAATTTCAGATGAAAAGTATGCTAAACAAGTTGATATGCTTAATAATTACCATGAATATGATGTATACAAATGGTACTCATTCATGTCCGGGATCTATAACTAATTTATCACCGTGACCAGACTTCTTGGAAAATATGAAGCCTAACGACAAATATAAATTCTTAGCAATCTTATTCTGAGGGTCTACATAAAGTACGATCTTCTTTTTTTTAGGGAGAAGAAAAGCAAGAATCTCACTCATAATCTTGCGCCCTAATCCCTTTCCTCGTTCAGACTCTTTCACAAATACATCACGAATTACATATTGACCTTCCCATAGTTTCACATATAAAGAAGCAACAAGTTCAGGATTCTTTAAAGATAAAAAATATGAACCTTTAGGTAGTTCTGCAGGAGGACTTCCTAAAAGTTTTGAAGGTGTATATCCTGACGGCGTACCAATCATTCTATTTGTTTAAAGTGAACAAATATAATGTTTGATTTAGATCAGCAACAATAGTATCGCGTATATTTAATAATTCAGTATCTGATTTTTTCAATTTAAGTGGAAGATCGTTTTCTAACCACGAGACAGCATCTTTTACGAATTTAGTCATTTCAGCATCTTTATAATTATTTAATTTGATAGTTGATGTCTTTCCAGAAAAAGAAGGTCTACCGTATCTACTGATATACACTTCCACAAACTGATCAATGTTGGTATCTAATTTTGCTACTAAATCATTAGTGGCAATATGTCTTGGATAAGAAAGTGTCTGCCAATGATAAATTTTAACTTGTTCACGCATTGTTAAAAAAATATAAGGAATAACAGAAGACATTTATCTATTCTGGTTATTTTTGTTTAAAGGTTGATATTGTGAAGTTGCTGCTGATTCCGATGCTGAAACTCCTTTCCAATTCAAAGACATTGGATCATATTTTGCTTGTTGAGCTGGTTTTGCGGTTTTCCATTCGACAAATCCGGTAGATACAGTATTTCCTTCAGTAGTTGGAAAATCTTTGGTATCTTGCGGTATTTTTGTTTTTCCCAATGCTTTTAAGTATCCATTCCAATTAGATTCCATTTATATTAATAAATGAAAGATGTTCAGAAGATTTTAGCCCAACCTAATGTAATCATATTTTTTCATATGACAGGATGTCCTTACTGTATTCGTACTCAACCGTTTTGGAATCAGTTAAAGAAAACCAAAATGGGTAAGAAGTATAAATTTGCTGAAATTGAAAGTGCCGAATTACCACCAGGTCTACGAGAACAAAAAGGAATTTCTGGATTCCCACATTTTATCGCAAGAACTGATGGTCATGAACTAAGTTCACCTGGAAGTAAAACATCCTTAAAAGAATTGATGGATTCTTTACATCTTCGTAGAAGCCTTAGTAGGAGAAACACCCGTAGGCTTACTCGTCGAGTTAGGAAGACTGTTTAAAGATCCATGGGCTTCTACATAGGTCTCAGATTTACGTTTTGCATTCCTAGAAGGAAAGGCGCTCGAATAATCTGGTTCATCTACACCTTTAGCTAAAAACTTCAAGAATCCATCTTGATTAGTTGGGATCATAGCAGATTGTACAGTGTGAAAGGTTCTTTGTGCCTGAGCCATATCAAATTTATCACTAGTATCCATATAGAGTTCTTCCGTCTGTTGAAAAGCTTTTTCAATTTCACTCTTAACTGCTTTATCAGTTACAGGTGCCGCATCAGGACGATCAGGATTATCTAGAATATCTGTCAGCAAGGGATTCATAAATGGATTCGATGCTGTCGGATGTGTTAATTTCTTGACAGCAGTCTGAAAGGATTCTACGAGAGGACGAGTGTTAGGAAATACTTCAGAAAAAATTGCTGAAACGACTAAGACTAAAGGAATAGCAAGAAGGTATTCGTGTTTTGATGTGCATGCGTACAATAAAACTGCAAAGTAAACAGTAAATCTGACTACTGAGTTCAAGGCTGCAGGTACGTCCATATCTTTTGTCGGAACAAATTTTTGCCATGTTCCTGCTGAAAATAAAACTGATGGATCAGAATACCAGATTGGTTCACTCATTATTATTTCTTGCCCTCTTTTAATTTTCGCTTCATTCTGGCGATCATTCGAGCTCTACGGGCTTCAGGAGTATTTGCTGTAATAACTTCAGAAGCTACTTCAGCTTTACGAGTTCCTAAAATATCATTAAACGCATTACCAAACAATTCTTGGACTTTTACTTTAATAGATTCTAGGTCACGCATAACAATTTCTTTAGTGAATTCACCAGTTCTAGATTTTTCTTCCATTAAAGATTTTAAATCGGCCTGGATTTTTTGCATAGCAGGATTACTTTGAATTTCAGCCATTTTTCCTTGAATATCATCAAAATTTGAAATATCCATATCTAATTGAGAAAAGTCCAATCTTTCAAAAATAGATAAAGCTAATCCGGCCATCTTGGTATCTTTCAAGAACTCTAAAAACTCCGAGATATTAGATTGTTTCTCTTCATCATTCAAAATATCATCTAATTCAGATCGTTCACCAATTACAGATTTAAGCATGGTGGATAGCAGAGGAATATTGCCTTTGAGCTTGTCATCCATTTTTCCGTGAAACATTGATGAAATAAGACATCCTTGCATATTCCCCCAAATAATAGAATGAGATGTTTCATCTTTCCAAAGTTCGGACAAGTCTTGTCCAAAGACAACACGAGGAACTAGCCAGAGACCAGCATCCTTTTTCAAGATCTCTAGAGAATGATCAACAAAAACAGCATGAAAATTATCAATATCTTCTTTTTCAATTTTAGATTGAGGAAACTTTTCTGGAAATTTAGAATTCAATTCTTTAATAAACTTCTTGAACGGTCTGACAAAATTCATTTATTAAGAGTTCCTAGTTAAAAACATTAACGATTACCGAAGCGAGTATTCATTTCCTTGCGATCTTGACCACTTAAGCATACACAACCGGAATCTGAGGATAGACCAGATTGAGGACAGCATTCGGGTGATGTAGAGTTGTCTGTCAGATACATTAGCTTGTTTTCATCAAGAGCAGAGTTTTGAGGAAGAACTCCTACTGGCATTGGTTCAGAGGATGCCCAACCTCTTGGCAGACCATCATAAGGACCCATGGGAGTTCCTTCTACTGGCTTACCAACTTCACGTTGGAAAAACCCTTCTTGAGAAGGTAAATACTTCATTAGTAATCCTGAAGCTAACGCAGCAGCAAATAATGCAAGAACTAACATTGTGCGGTTCATCCTTTTTTTATACCGTAGATTTTATTAGACGCCTTGAAGAAGTGATGCTAAAAATAAAACTAGAGCCAACAATGGAAAATTAAAGAATGCTAAAACGATCGCAATAACTAACATAGCAATTACGAAGGCTCTCACAATATTCATAAATAAAGTAACAAATCCTTCCATAAAAGAAATTGCTGTTAATCCAAAAAAGGCACTGACATAACCCGAAGCTGCCATTTTACGAACTAGATCTTGAATCTTGATCATTAAAAAAGAAAATGCACTTAACGGACCTGATGCTTTTTGTAACGTAGAATTCGTAAAGGATAAAATAAATTTACGAATTCGTGTAAAGAGTTCTCTGAAAAGTTTTAGAGGGTTCAGGATATTGCTCAGAGCATCAAGAATCAAAGCCATCTGAGCTCCAAAAATATCAGTCATTCCACCAACTAAATCTTTTCCCATCAGATTCATACATTTTTGAAAATTTCCATCAATACCATCTTTAGGATCTACCCATCCTGCAAAAGGCATATATAAAGGATTACATCGATACAAACTCCAATTGTTACGAAGATTTTGAATGTTTTGGGTAATTGTTAAATATACGATAACCCCCATGGTTACCACATTCGCTGCCAAAAACAGGTACATTATTCATTTGCTAGACTATAAACTTTCCAAACCACGCACGATCTTACCAGGAACGCCATTCCAAATAGATTGTCCAGTATTCATTCCAGTATAGAAGCTGTAGATAATCGTAGCAAATACACCAACGATACG
>Ga0114960_10003811_pt1 | contig 11426 bp, 9 predicted proteins | sample C_130625_MF_Meta_FD_92637 | JGI IMG/M metagenome (GOLD analysis project Ga0114960, IMG submission 92637) | Freshwater microbial communities from Lake Croche, Canada to study carbon cycling - C_130625_MF_MetaG | ecosystem: Environmental > Aquatic > Freshwater > Lake | place: Lake Croche, Canada...
AGACGAATACGTGGTTTTTGACAAGTCGTGCAACCATCGGGTTCTCATGGCAGATTGCGCCAAAATCCCCATCCGCTAAAAAATACGCGTGAGCAACCTAAGGCAATGCGGCTGCAGCCGCCACCGCAGCGCCTGCGTTTACGATTCCCGACCCGCAGCGCCCATCACCGGCAAAGTTGGCCTCAGCGGACGAAATGTAAGGGTAATGGCAATGACCCAATGCGTTTAGGGCGGCATTGGTTCCCGCCGACACCGAGTTGAAAGTTAGCGCCGGATCGTCGTTGAACGGGGTGGCGTTGTCGATGATAATCGTCGCTGCTTGATCAAAAGTTATGGTTGGGTGAGCTGCATACATCAGGGCCACGACGCCTGCCACCATCGGGGCGGCCATGCTGGTTCCCTCTTCGTATTCGTAATCAGAGGAGGCGGGCCCGCGAGTTCCGGTGTTGATGGTCGACAACATCATGTTGTCTTGTGGGTTGTCGGTGGCTGAGGCTTGAGTATTGTCGCCGCCAGGGGCTGACACGTCGACCCCCGGACCAGTGTTGCTGTAGGTGGTGCGGTCGCCAACGGTAGAAGTCGCTCCCACGTTAATGGTTCCGAGACAGTTTCCAGGAAAACTGCCAAATGCTTGACCCAATGTGTTTCCGGCAGCAGTAACGATGGTGACTTTTGCGTCCTTGGCTGCACTCACTGCGCCCTGCGTAGCGCTGTCACATCCGTTTACCGCCGCGGTTTCCATCGAAATGTTGATCACTTGGGCTGGGTGAAGGTTTTTAGGGGGCGCGGTGGCATATGCGTTATCGATAGCAAACTGAGGCACTGGCAGGCCGATAGACCAAATGATTGCTGCCGCCAAGTCGCTCGAGAGGCCACCTGAAGGTCCTAAAACTCGCACCGGCAGGATTTGCGCGTCGGGAGCAACCCCCGAAATGCCGATATTGTTATTGGCTTGAGCGGCAATGAGGCCCATGATGTGGGTGCCATGCCAAGAGCTTGGCCGGGTTCCAGAAGCATTGAAGTCGCCCGGGTCTGAAGGGTCAGAATCCCAACCGTTTGTGTCGTTGGTTTCGACGGACGCGGGAGTTTTGCTATTTGCGTCTTTGACTCGATTTGATACGAAGTCATAGCCATAGACTTGGCCGTTTTCTTTCACGAACTGATTGTCAAGGTCTGGGTGAGAAGTGTAGCCAGTGTCCAGAACGGCCACGGTTACCCTGGTTTTTGTTGCACCCGTTTGGTAGGAGCCTTTGTTGAAAGCCCATGCGTTGGGAACGTTGATGCCGTATCGACCATTTAGATACCACTGATGTGAAAAGAGCGGGTCTGTTGCGGTTTGGGTGGATAGGCTAATAGCCGACCCATGAGCGTTCTTGACTTTTACCTTTGCGCGATAGGTTTTTGTGGGGTCAAGACCAGCAAACGTGCAGGTGTTTTCGCTTGCAGTTGCGGGCGAACAAGTAACATCTGGCGAACCTTCAGAAGATGCCGTCACCAGGTATGTGACCGGCAAGCCGCCACGCTGACTCTTACTTTGAAGCAGCCAGGATGGCGCCTGGGAATTAATAACGGCATCGGATGAAACAAAAACCGGGGTTTGAGGCACAGTGGTTGGGGCCGCTGATGCTACTGCCGAATACCGCCCAAATGAAGATTTAGACTTCAGACCCGTGATTGCCCGGACTCGAAACTGGTACTTAGTGCCCGCGGATAAATTGCTCGTGATGGAATACTTCAAAACGTTCGACTTGGTTTTAGCAACCACGACTGTGAATGGCTTGCCGTCGTCAGCCTTCTTGTCAATTTGGTATCCGAGGATTTTCGCACCGTAGGTATTCTTTGGCTTCGCCCAGGTGAGCTTTATCTGCGGTAACTTCGGATTTTTTGATGACCAAGCGTCTACGGCTTTCAGTTTTAACACCGAGGTGGCCGCTTTGGGTCCTTTCGAACTCAAAATGGTCTTTGGAGCCGCGTAGGAAGCGGCGGTGAATTTCAAAACCTGATCTGGCGCAACAAATTCAACTTTGGGGCTTCGAGCTAGGTTAGCCATCGCCGTCGCAAGTTCAACTTTTGAGATTCGGTTTGCGAACCGAACGGTGTACATGTTGAGTCCGATGCCGCGCCCAGGCTGAAGTTCGACTCCAGCGAAGTTAGCGCCGGTGATTTGGCCGTTTATAGCCAAAGGCTTGACGCCGTCACGATATTTAATGACCAAACCGGCAACTTCAACGTCGGCGATTTGAGCTAGATAGCTGTTGGCAGCGGCGTTAGCGGCGCCAGAGTTTGCAAATGGGTTTACAACGAAACCGACGGCAGCAACCAGGGATGACAGGCTCAGAGCGAAGGCTGTAAGGCGGTTAGATTTTGCGATAAACACCTCTCAACACTAGGTTGCCAGCCTGAGAAACAACTGATAGCTGGAAACGCGACCTAAAGACTCTTCTGTAGCAAAATTGTGCCGAGCCAACGTTCAAACTTAAAACCAACCTTGGCTAGGTGACCTTGGTTTTTGAAACCAAAAGACTTGTGCAGTTGAATCGAAGCATCGGCACCCCTGTCAGAGATGACTGCCACTACCTCACGCACTCCAGCCGCTTTTGCAGCGGCCAAAAGCTCTTTCAAAAGCTTGGTGCCAACGCGTTTTCCAATCGCAGCCGGGCGCAAATAGATGCTGTCTTCAACCGTGCGACGATATGCGGCCTTTTGGCGCCAAGGAGCTACGTATGCGAACCCGATTACTGAGCCGCTCGAAGTGACGGCGACCAGGAACGGCAGGTTAAGGCCAGCCAGCCACTCAAATTTCTCTTGCCAGTCGGCCAAAATCATCGGTTCAACATCAAATGTCACAGCGCTGTTTTTGACGTAAAAGTTATAGATCTCTAATACCTCACCGAGGTCGGCTGAAACCGCTGGTCGAACTTCAATTTCTCCCGTGGGTTCCGCCGGCTTGGATTTTGCTTTGCGAACTAAGCGCCAACGTGATTCAGAATCTAAAGCCACTTCGGCCTCCTAACCAAACCAATCTATCGGTTGTTGCCCTAACTCGAGGAGCAATCGGTTGGCGTTGCTAAACGGGCGGCTGCCAAAGAATCCCCTGCGCGCAGACAGCGGGCTCGGATGAGCAGCCTGCAACACCGCAGACCCAACCAACGGAGCGACGGCCTGGGCGGATTTGCCCCAAAGCAAACTCACGAGAGCGCCGGCACGCAGAACCGCCAGACGTTCAATGGCGGTCGCGGTGAAGCGGAGCCATCCGATGTCTTGATGAGAACCGGGCTGGCCCGGAGCCACGGTTAGCGAGCGATTGAGCAACATGACGCCCTGGTCGGCCCAGTTTGAAAGGTCAAGGGTTGACATTTGGTTCGGCGTCACTTTTGAATCGTTCGAAGACGCCATATCGGCAAACAGCTCGGCTCGAATGTTTTGCAGGCTCCGGGGTTGCGGCAAAATCTCGGGAGGGCAGGCGAAGGCTAGGCCGATGGCGTGACCCGGGGTTGGATAAGGATCTTGACCAATAATTAAGACTCGAACCTGATTTGGGTCGGACTCGAAGGCGCGCATCACATTTTGTGGCGCCGGCAAAAATAGCTCGGATGAGCCTTCGGCACTCTGAAGGTTAGCGAGCGCGATTTCAATGGTTTCAAGTGTTGCTTTTTGATCGGCTAGCAGGGCTTGCCAGCCAGGGTGCATCGCCTCAAAGAACATGCCTGAATTCTAGGTCGAGCGTGGCATACTTTTGCCATGGACTACTCAGCACTCGCCGCCGAAGCGCGCGAATACCTGCCTTTCATGCAGGCCAACCGTCAAAAATTTCACCAGATTCCTGAGGTTGGTTTGCACTTGCCGCTGACCCAGGCGGCAGTGCTTGAGACTGTTGAGGGATTAGGCGAAATCAAACTGGGCAAAGACCTGAGTTCAGTCACGCTTTTGATTCGCGGTGCAAAGCCCGGGCCTACAGTTTTGATTCGTGCCGATATGGACGCCCTGCCGGTCATCGAGGAAAGCGGCGAGCCGTTTGCCTCAACCAACGGGTCGATGCACGCCTGCGGACACGACCTGCACATGTCTATCGGCATCGGCGCAGCCCACCTTGTGCACACTCACCGCGACCAACTTGCTGGCAACGTTTTGTTTTGGTTTCAGCCTGGCGAAGAGGGCAACGGTGGCGCCGATGTGATGCTCGCCGAAAACTCTCACTTTGTTGACGGCGTGAAGCCAATCGCGGCCTATGGCGTGCACGTTTTTTCGATGTACCAGTCGGGCATTTTTGGCACCAAGCGTGGCGCGCTAATGGCTTCAGCCGGCGAAATCAGAGTCACAGTCAAGGGCGCGGGCGGTCACGGCTCGATGCCTTGGCTCTCGAACGACCCGATTTCGGCGATGGCTCAAATGATTGCAGGCTTGCAGTCAGCGATTAACCGCGAGCTAAAACAGCTCGACCCGACCATTGTGAACGTTTGCTGGGTAAAAGCCGGCAACCCAATCACCAGCAACGTCACCCCTGCCGAGGCAAGCTTCGGAGCGACCATTCGCACCTTTAGCGACGCCCACTTTGACAAAGTTCGTGCGGTTTTGCGCCGTTACCTCAACGGAGTCGCTCAAGCTTACGGCGTCGAGGTTGAACTGGTAATCGACAACGACGAGGGTCTCGCCACCAAGGTTCTCTACAACGACGACAAAGCGGTAGAACGTGTTGAACGAGTCGCCCCCCAGGTCTTAGGCGCTGGTCGCTACATCAATCTAGAAGAAGGCACCCCGGGCGGCGAAGACTTCGCTTCGGTTCTAAAAGAGATACCCGGCGCATTCGTGTTCGTCGGCGCTTGCCCGCCAGATCTAGACTCGGCTACCGCTCCCAACAACCACTCCGAGAAGGTGCGCTTTGACGACACCGTGATGCCAGATGCCTCTGCCCTACTGGCATCGCTGGCATTCGACACCTTGGATGAAGCGGCTCGCGTCTAAAGCTCACCCCACTGCGCCGTAGGTCATCCGAGTTAAAGTTACGAAGTATTTCTAGCCAACTTGCCTGCCTGGCGAGAGGTTTGTAACTTTTAGATAAGCCCAATTCAAACTTTTGTAAACCAAACCAAGAAACGAGAAACACAAATGAGCACAGACGCAACTCAGTGGGGTTTTGAAACCACCCAGATTCACGCCGGCGCAACCCCAGACCCAACAACCAACGCAATCGCGACCCCGATCTATCAGACCACCGCTTATGTGTTCAACTCGAGCGAGCACGCAAAAAACCTTTTTGGTTTGGCTGAGTTTGGAAACATTTACACCCGCATCATGAACCCGACCCAAGATGTTGCTGAAAAGCGCATCGCAGCGCTAGAGGGCGGCACCGCGGCTTTGCTTTTGGCTTCAGGTCAGGCAGCTGAAACTCTCGCAATCTTGAACATTGCAGAGGCCGGTGACCACCTGGTTTCATCTGCAAAGATCTATGGCGGAACCTACAACCTTTTCAAGTACACCCTGCCAAAGCTCGGCATTGAGACCACCTTTGTTGAAGACCAAGACGACCTAGAAGCTTGGGCCGCAGCCGTTCGCCCGAACACCAAGCTCTTCTTTGCCGAGACCATCAGCAACCCAAAGGTGTCAGTTCTTGACATCGCAGGTGTGGCTGGCGTGGCACACGCTCACGGAGTTCCGCTGATCGTAGACAACACCGTCGCAACTCCGTACCTAATCAAGCCACTGACCCACGGCGCCGACATCGTGATTCACTCGGCCACCAAGTTCTTGGCAGGTCACGGCACAGTCGTTGCCGGCGCAATCGTTGACGGCGGAAAGTTTGCTTGGAGCAAGAGCGACAAGTTCCCAGGTCTAACTCAGCCAGACCCGAGCTACCACGGCGTGAACTACACCGCAGCGCTAGGCGACGGAATCGCGTACATCATCAAGGCTCGAGTTCAGGGCCTTCGTGACCTAGGAGCAGCCATCTCACCAAACAGTGCCTTCCAGTTGATTCAGGGCATCGAAACTCTAAGCCTTCGCATCGAGCGCCACATTGAAAACGCCAAGGCTGTTGCCGAGTGGCTAGAAAAGCACCCTCAGGTCAAGAGCGTCAACTATGCAGGTTTGCCAACCTCACCTTGGTATGCAGCCGGTCAGAAGTATGCACCTAAAGGCGCCGGAGCCATCGTTTCGTTTGAAATCGAAGGTGGAGTCGAAGCTGGCTCGAAGTTCGTTGACAACCTCAACCTCTTCAGCCACGTTGCCAACATCGGTGACGTTCGCTCACTCGTGATTCACCCAGCAAGCACCACCCACTCTCAGCTCTCGCCTGAGCAGCAGCTAACCAGCGGTGTAACCCCTGGCCTAGTTCGCCTATCAGTTGGACTCGAGACTCTGGCCGACATCATTGCCGACCTAGAGACCGGTTTTGCAGCTGCAAAATAACTGCGTAACGTTGACCTAAGAAGTCAACAAACCATTTGAAAACAAGGATGGTGAGTCTCACGGCTCGCCATCCTTGTTTTTCGTAATTAGGTCAAACATGGAATTTCAGACATCTGAAGACACCGTTCCCTCGGCACTCATCACCGAAGAGCAAACTCGGCAACTCGTTGGGCGACCGCCCGCCAGCGGCGCTTGGCGCGATGGCGACCCAGCGGGCGACCGCCAGTTTGTCAGTTTGCCCCCGCTAAAACTTGAGAACGGGCACGAACTTGCAGGCGTGCGAATCGCCTATGAAACTTGGGGCACGCTAAACCCGGCTGCCAGTAACGCCGTTTTGGTGATGCACGCACTCACCGGCGATTCACACGCTTCTGGCAAGGCTTCAGCCGCTCATCCGACTGACGGTTGGTGGAGTGAAATCATCGGCCCTGGCCTTGCAATCGACACCGATCGCTATTTTGTAGTTGCTCCTAACATGCTCGGAGGATGTCAAGGCAGCACCGGCCCTGCTTCGCTAGACCGCACCGGGCGAGAATACGGCGCACGTTTTCAACACATCACGATTCGCGATCAGGTCGCCGCACAGGTTTTGTTTTCGGATCAACTTTCGATTAGCAAATGGCACTCAATCATTGGCGGTTCGATGGGCGGCATGCACACGCTCGAGTGGGCAATCAGCGAACCAGACCGCGTCGACCGAATCGCCGTGATTGCCGCACCGGCAGTATCGTCGGCTGACCAAATCGCCCTCAACTCGGTGCAGGTCGAAGCGATTCGAACCGACCCTGCTTTTAATAACGGTGACTACTATGACGCTAAGCCTGGTTTTGGTCCGCACCGGGGTGTTGCACTGGCTCGCCGTATGGCTTTGCTCAACTATCGTTCACCCGGCGAGTTGAACTCGAGATTCGAACGAACCTGGCAAAGTTCGGTTAGCCCACTCGGTGGCGGCGGAAAGTTCGCGGTCGAAAGCTACCTAGACTTTCACGGCAACAAGTTCACCCGAAGGTTCGACGCAAACAGTTACATCACTCTGGTTGAGGCGATGAACTCGCATGACGTTGGACGCGGTAGGGGTTCGGCTGCGCAGGCTCTTGCCAGCATCCGTGCAAAATCAATGGTCGCCGGCATCAACAGCGACCGGTTGTTTCCGATTGCCGACCAGGCGTTCATCGCCGAGCACATCGGAGGCGAGCTAATCGACGGCCAGCTTCAAGTGATTGACTCAGCGTTTGGACACGATGGCTTTCTGATCGAAAACCAAATCATGGCTGCCCTTCTGGGCAAACTTCTAAACAGCTGAGTTTTCGCTCGGTTTCTTTCCTAGCTGAATGTTTGACCAAACCAGCAGCGCAATCAAAATCAAGTTGCGAGCCGTCAAAACCCAAACCGGCAAAATCTCAGCCACCACCAAATGGGTGTACATTATCGGATAAATAACTTGGGTTAGTGCGGCCAACAAAAGAGTGGCAATCACCGGTACTCGCCAGTTTTTCAAGCCGAAGTAAAGTCCCATTACAACCGGAACCGTAATCCAAATTTGATATTGCGGCGAACCGACCTTATTGAAGACGATTAGGTCGAGCGTCGCGGTGAGCGCTCCAAGACTCGCAAGCCTTGTGACCTCGACACCTGATTTGTGTCCCTGCCAAATTAGGTAACCGGTAATGCTAATCGCAACGAGCATAGCTAGGCCCATCAGCGTCGACACCAAAGCATCGCCCGGGCCAGAAACCTGCCAGGTAATAAGCATGTTGTCAAAATAAATCAGCGAATCGCCAGATTTTAGCGCCGTGAGCCAGACCCAAATATTTGCAATCGGCGACTCGATTTGGAGCCCACGGTTTGACTGAAACCAAATGAAGCTGAAGAGGTTCAGGTTTGCACCCAAAAGCGCGGCAAAAGCGATAATCACACCGCAGGTCGACGCAATGACCCAGAGTTGCCGGCGAAGAGTTTCCTTAGTTGACAGGAGCCCAATCACCAAAGCGACCGTCCAGACTTTCATCCATGCAACAACGGTGAACCAAATTAGCGCGCGGTTGCTGCGCAAAGATATTTTGCCGAACGAATCATTGGAGTTAGATACAACTTGGAGGCTGGCAACCCCAAGCAACGCAATCGACACACTGATTCCGTCTAGTCGCGAGATTGCCACCGGCCCTAACGCTGCGATAAACGCCAAGAAATACCACGCTGCTTTGTAGTTTTGCGGTCGGCGACCCCAGCCGATCAGCTGACCGATTGCAAAAATGTTTAGCAGGCTGGCGATTGCCAACCAAGCGGTCTTGTAATCAGTAAAAACTAGGATTTTTGCCAGCAGCATCGGAATCCACGCGACAAACGGATAGACCCACACTGCATTGATTCCGCCCCATTTGCCGTTGACGTGCAAAGCGTCGACCCAGAGCTTATAAGAATATTCTACGTCGCCGGTTGAATCGGCTTCAATCGTTGAACCGAGAATCCAGAGTCCAACGTGAACGGCAATAATCGCGATTAGTAAAAGGGCGCTGTTCCTGCTCAGTCGAGTAATGATGTTCAATGGGTTGCACTCACAATCGATTTAAGAGACTCAAAACGCCAACTGGCGAACCGCTAGGCGAATCGCCTCAGCAACATCTAAAGCAGCCGGCGGACCCGACTGGGCAGCAATCTCGGCTGCAAGCGAGTGAACTCTCACCGCAAGCTGGGCGATTTCGGCGATTGTGATTCGCCCAGCAAGAACCTCAGCCGAATGAACCGCGAGCAATGCACCTAGGATGCCCGCGAGCACGTCGCCGGTGCCAGCAGTTGCCAGCCAGGTCGAAGCAGCTGGCAATTCGATGGTGCTTTTGAAAGGCTCGGCGATGACCGATTGATGACCTTTGAGCAGGATGGTTTGGCCAGTTAACTGGGCTGCGAGGGCCGCCGCCTCAAGAGTCGAAAGAGTTGCGACAACCGACCCGGGTTGCCCAAGGTGTCGAAGCAGCCTCGCGAGCTCGCCAGAGTGTGGGGTCAGAATCGCCTTGCCGGTAAGTTTTGGGTAATCCACAAGGTTCATACCTGCAGCATCAATGACGACCAACCCGAAGTCATAAATGTTTTGCAAAACAGAATCACTAAAAGCCTCTGCAGGCATTCCAGAACCAACCACCCAGGCGTCGGCCGGGCCGGGTTGAATCACGACTTCTGGTCTTGCCAAAAGAACCAGGTTGGCCGGCTCGTTTGGCCCGAGGTAGCGGACCATCCCCACGCCGGTTCGAATCGCCCCGGCCACGCCGAGAAGCGCCGACCCGGGGTATTCACGTGAACCAGTAATAAAACCGACAACGCCCCGCGAGTACTTGTTGTCGTCGGCAACGGGTGCGCCGAGCAAGGCATTCAAGCGGTCTTGGTCCATGACTCCAAAATACCCTGCCAGTAATGTTTTAGGCTTTAGCAATGGCAAAACTATTTGAACCAATAGTCGTTCGCGGCTTAGAGGTGCGAAACCGAATTTGGGTTCCGCCACTGTGCGAATACTCCTGCGAAAACAAAGACGGTGTTCCGACCGACTGGCATTTAGTCCATCTTGGTTCAATGGCGATTGGCGGCGCAGGCTTGATAATTGCCGAGGCAACCGGAATTGTTGCCGAAGGGCGCATCTCTCCTTGGTGCCCTGGCATTTATAACGACGAACAGGTTCAGGCCTGGAAGCGCGTGACCGATTTCATTCACAGCCAGGGAGCAAAAGCGGCGTTGCAGCTCGCTCATGCTGGCCGCAAGGCTTCAACTCACCGCGAGCAATCGGGCCACGGTTCGATTTCGATCGCCGAAGGCGGATGGCAGTCAGTTTCGAGCACGAGCGAAGCGTTCGAAGGTTATGCCGCCCCTCGTGAACTTGAGACTCATGAGATTCCAGTTTTGGTTCAGGCTTGGGCAGCGGCGGCAGCTCGAGCCGTGGCCGCAGGCTTCGACGCCGTGGAGATTCACGCAGCTCACGGTTACCTTTTGCACCAGTTTTTGTCGCCCCTAACCAATAAACGAACCGATGAATACGGCGGCAGCCTGCAAAATCGAGCGAAATTTGTCTTGGATGTTGTCGCCGCCGTTCGCGAGGCAATTCCAAATTCGGCGCCAATCTTTGTAAGGTTTTCGGCCACCGATTATGCCGAAGGCGGGGTAACTCCAGAGGACATCGCGACAGTTGCAAAATGGTGCGCTGACAAAGGTGCCGACCTTTTTGATATTTCTTCTGGTGGGCTCATCACGGGCGTAAAAATTCCAACCGGTCCGGGATACCAGGTGCCTTTTGCTGAAACCGTTGCCGAAAGAGTTGGACAACCGGTTTCGGCCGTCGGCCAGATCACGTCTGCAATTCAAGCCGAGAAGATTCTTGAAGATGGTCAAATCGCAGTTGTGATGCTCGGCCGCCAAAGCATGCGCGATCCGCACTTTGCGCTGCGAGCTGCCCATGAGCTCGGAGTTGAAATCGACTACTGGCCGTTTCAATATGAGCGCGCCAGGTGGCCAAAGACCGGCGTCTAAACGCTAAAGCTAAGAACCAGCAGTGAGTTAACGTCGCGTTACGTCGTCGACTTCACCGACGAGCTCTTCAATGATGTCTTCAAGAAACAGCACACCCGTGATGTTGCCCTGTTTGTCGAAAGATTTAGCAAGGTGTGCCTGAACTCGCTTCATGCTCGCGAGGGCGTCTTCGAGCTCCATTGAAGCGGGCAAAGATAAAAGGCTGCGGATGCGCTTCGCGGGGACTGCGCGATCGGCTTCGTCGAGTCGCAAATCAATGACGTCTTTGAGGTGAAGGTAACTGGTGATTTCGCCGTCTTCAGAGCGCAGGACGTAACGCGAGAAACCATACTTTGCGACGGCCTGTTCAATCTCGCGTGGGGTGACAAAGTAGTCGAAGACCACGAGTTGGTCAATCGCAACCGCAACATCCGAGACCTTTTTTTCGGTGAACTCAAAAGTGTTAGAGATTGTGCCGCTTGAGTCGCTTAAGACTCCTTCTCGAGTTGAGTGCTCAACAATGTCTTCAACCT
>Ga0114960_10003813_pt1 | contig 11420 bp, 8 predicted proteins | sample C_130625_MF_Meta_FD_92637 | JGI IMG/M metagenome (GOLD analysis project Ga0114960, IMG submission 92637) | Freshwater microbial communities from Lake Croche, Canada to study carbon cycling - C_130625_MF_MetaG | ecosystem: Environmental > Aquatic > Freshwater > Lake | place: Lake Croche, Canada...
AATGGCACGTCGTACGCCTTCCGCATCGCGGCGGTCAACGCGGCCGGTCGGGGGGCCCTCACCCCCGCTTCTCCCGCGGCGATCCCGGCGCTGCCGGCCGGCCTGGCGACCGCCCTCAAGGCGACGCGTGGCAATGGCACGGCGACCCTCGTCTGGAAGGCCCCGTCGCTGACTGGCGGCAGCCCGATCACCGACTACGCCCTCCAGTCGAGCAGCGATGCCGGCCGAACCTGGATGCCGATTGAGCGTCCGGCATCGTCCGCCACCACCGCCACCGTCAGCGGCCTCGTCAACGGCAGCCAGTACGTCTTCCGGATTGCGGCGGTGAACTCGGTCGGGCCGGCTTCGTTCACCGCCAAGACGCTCCCCATCGTGCCGGCCACGACGGCCGGTGTCGCGACCGTCCCGGTGGCGGCACGCCGCAGCGGTCAGGTCAATCTGTCGTGGTCGGCGCCCACCTCCACCGGCGGCCAGGCGATCAGCGACTATTCTGTGCAGTCGAGTCGCGATGGGGGCCGAACGTGGACGCCGTTCCCCCACAAGGCATCGGCGGCGACGGCGGCAACGGTCACCGGCCTCGCCAATGGCACGCCCTACATCTTTCGCGTCGCCGCCGTGAACGGCGTCGGGGTCGGGGCGTTTACCGGGAGCACCGCGGCGGTGGTGCCGGCGACGCTGGCGGGGATGGCGACAGCCCTCATGGCGATCCGCGGCAACAGCGCGGTGCAACTCACCTGGAAGGCACCGCCGACCGACGGCGGGGCCCCGATCCTTTCGTACCTCCTTCAGTCGAGCAGCGACGGTGGAAGGACGTGGGCCACGCCAAACCGAGCGGCATCGACCGCGACATCCGCCGTGATCACCGAGCTTGTCAACGGCACGCCCTACGTCTTTCGCGTCGCGGCCGTGACCGACGTCGGCACAGGCCCGTACGCCCCGAAGACCGCGGCGGTCATCCCTGCGACGCTCCCCGGGGTGCCGAGCGAACTCGTGGTTGCCCGCGTCCCCGGCGGGGCCCGACTCACCTGGGTCGCGCCGCTGGCCGCGGGGGGGAGTCCGCTCGTCGACTATGCTGTCGACTTCAGCAGCGACGGTGGCGTTAGCTGGAAGCGGTTCGCTCACAGGCCCTCGACGAAACCGACGGCGACGATCACGGGTCTCCCGAATGGGATCTCCCTCGCCTTCCGGGTCGCGGCGGTCAATGCGATCGGGACAGGCGCCCCTGCCGCAGCGACACTCGAGCCGAAGTGATGTTGCCAGCCGGGGCTGACGTGGTGTCGAGGCCCCCGCTCCTATGGTGGATCGACGCTCTCGGAAAACGATCGCAGTGAACGTTCATCTCGTCCAGCTTGACATCGCCTGGGAGGACCCGCCGGCCAACCGGCAACGGATCACCGAGCTTGTGGAGCGGGCTCCGATCCGGGCGGGCGATCTGGTCGTCTTCCCCGAGATGGCGTTCACCGGATTCAGCCTCGACGTCGCCCGGACGGCGGCCGATGCCGACGCGGGCGCGGCGTTTCTCCGCGAACTGGCCCGGAGGCTCAGGTGCACCGTGGTCGGCGGACTGGTAACGCTGACCGCCGGCCGTGCGACCAACCAGGCGCTGGCGTTTGACCCCGACGGATCGCTCCTCGCAGCCTACAGCAAGCTCCAACCCTTCTCCCTCGGCGGTGAGGCGACGGTCCACGCGGCCGGGGAGGCGATCGTGTCGTTTCCGTGGGCGGGGCTGCGCGTCGCCCCGTTCATCTGCTACGACCTGCGGTTTCCCGAGCATTTTCGCTCGGCGGCGGGGGACGGCGCTGAGATGTTCGTCGTCATCGCCAATTGGCCGGTGGGCCGGATCCATCATTGGCTCACGCTCCTCCAAGCCCGTGCGATCGAGAACCAGGCGGCGGTGGTGGCGGTGAACCGCTGCGGCACCGACCCGAGGTTCACCTATAACGGCCGCAGCGTCGTCGTCAGTCCGCACGGCCACATCGTTGCCGATGCCGGTGAGCGGGAGCATGTCATGACTGCGACGATCGATCCCGGGGAGATCCGAGCATGGCGGCGCGAGTTCCCGGCGCTCTGTGACATTCGCCCCGTTCCATCCGGCCGCGGGAGCCGCTCCCCGATGACGGAGCCGCTCTCCGATGACGGAGCCGCTCCCCGGTGACGAGTCGGTCATCGACATTTCCGCCTCGTCCATGCAGCGACGGGGGAGTTGGCTCGAAGGTCGGTTGCGCTTGGCCGTTTCACCTCTTGAAGGATGCATGATGCAGCGCGATGCACGCGACGACTGGCGGGAATACGCTGCCGGTTCGATTCCGAGCAAGGTCTCGACGCCACAGCTCGACAGGTTCCTGGCAGAGGTCCGGGGGCTCCCGGCAGCGCGTTCGCTGAAGCTGCTTGATGTGGGCTGCGGCACGGGGCGGCTCGGCAGACGGTTGTTTGACGAGGGATTCTCGGTGGTGGGTGTCGACATCAATCCCGAAGCCATCGAGGTTGCTCGGGAATTGGCCGTACCCGCCACGGAGTCAGGGCGCTCTCTGCGGTTTGAGCAAGCCGATGTTGCCACTTCCACGGCGCTTCCGATCGACGGCGGGCCGTTCGATATCGTCGTCTGCCAACTCGTGGTTTCGATCATCGGCCATGCTGCCCAGCGGCTCAATCTCCTCCATCATGTCCGCGTCAACCTCCGGCCGGGCGGCTGGTTCTATCTTTCCGCCTCGGGTGTGTCGGACACGATCAACGCCTCGTACGCCCGCCTCTATGCCGACGACGCCGCTTTGACCGGCGAGGCCCACAGCTACTTCTCGCGCGACCACAAGGGCAAGGTCCTCTACACAACGCACCACTTCACGCCCGAAGAGCTCGTGGCGATGCTCGACGGCGCGGGCTTTGAGGAGGTTCGCCTCTCGACAGAACGGGAGGCGAGCAGCCGGAGGGCAGAGGAGGCAGCTTTTTTCCACTTCGTGACGTGCCGGCGCGGATGATCCCGAGCCCGACGGCCGCTGAAAGTTCGGAGAGAAATCCATCCCTGGCATTCCCCCGCCTGCTAGGCTGCCGCCACGCCGCGGTCGCCGTGCCTCTTGTCTGCCCGGGGGAAAAGTCATCCTCGACACCCGTCCCTCTTCTCCCTCTTGAGCAGCTCATGAAACGGCACCTGCCACGATTCCTTCAACTTGGCATGGTGGTCTGGCTGGGCTGCTTTGGCCATCTCGCGGCCGCCCAGGGAACGCGGATCGTCGCCGAGGGTTCCGAACCCCACCATCCGCGGCAGCCGCAGGTCGCGGTGGATGAGGCGGGAACGGTCCACATTGCCTACGGCCTTGGCGATACGGTGCTCTACCGCAGGGCCGACAGCAGCACCCTCGATTTCAGCGACGCCGTCACGCTCGAGTTAGCGCCGGTCATGTCGCTGGGAATGCGGCGTGGCCCCCGCGTCGCCGCGTCGGGGGGCGCCGTCTGCATCACGGCGATCGGTGGCCAGACGGGCAAGGGACGGGATGGTGACGTGTGGGCGGTGCGAACACGCGACGGTGGAGCCTCGTGGTCGGAGCCGGTCCGGGTCAACAGCGTCGAAGGCTCGGCCCGCGAGGGGCTGCATGGCATGGCAGCGGGGGAGAATGGGGCGATGTGCTGCGCGTGGCTCGATCTGCGCCATGGGGTCACCGAAATCATGGCGGCCACGTCGCACGACGGCGGTACCACGTGGGCCCCCGACGTCCTCGTCTACCGCTCGCCGGAGAAGAATGTGTGCGAGTGCTGCCATCCCGCCGTGGCCTACGACCATGATGGCGATATCCACGTCCAATGGCGCAACTCCCTAGGGGGGAATCGGGACATGTTCGTCGCCCATTCCAGGGATGGGGGGCAATCGTTCGGCAGCGCCGAGAAACTCGGCCGGGGCACGTGGGCGTTGAACGCCTGCCCGATGGACGGCGGAGCGCTGGCAGTCGTTGGTGGGAAGCTGATGTCGGCGTGGCGGCGGGACCGCACCGTCTTCCTCGTCGATTCCCTCGGGGCGATCGAGCAACCGCTGGGCAGCGGCGAGCAACCGTGGTTGGCCGCCACGGTTCAGGGGCCGTATGTCGCCTGGGTCTCGTCGCGGGGCGGACGCTTGCAACTGCTGCGTCCAGGGGCCGATGCGACAGCGACACTCTCTGAAAAGGCGGCAGATCCGGTTCTCGCCGTGGGGCCCGGGGCCAAGCCCCCAGTCGTCGCCGTGTGGGAGGAAGCCGCCGGCGACGAGCGTCGGATCGTGTGTGAAGTCGTGACTGGGGATTGAAGCGGGTGCCTCCACGACCACCCGGCAAGTGACGAGGACGTCAGGAACGGTGCGTCGACGCCCCTTCGGTGGAGGCGGATCGGGTCGCGACACCCTTTACCGGCGTCGGGTCAACGGGGGGCCGTCGGGGAACAGCACCGGGCGAACGCCGACCCGGTTCGTGACCCCGCCTGAGGCCCCGACGCTGTGCTTCGACTGCAGACCGCTTCGGCATTTTTTCGGCGGCGGGCCGGGCGGACCTCTCCTGAGCTCTGGATGCCGGCCGGGACGGGTAACAAGCCTGGAAAAGCTAGTTCTGAAAAATCTTCGTCCGGTTTTGGGGGGAGCGTACGCCCTCTTGGTGGAGGCCCGGGCACCCACCCCCGATCCCTCTCCTCCAAACGGTCATGCGGCGCCCCGACGCGACGATTCTCCCTGCCCTGTCATGTCATGGAACAGAAAACTTCCGCCGAGGAGCCGATGAGATCCCTGCGAAATCCCCACGACGCCTTCGGCCACGACCCGATGGAGGCCGATGCGCGGAATGCGGCGGTTCTGGCGGCGGCTTCCGAGCAGGCCGAGCGGGAGCTCAAAGGGCATCCCCTGTACGGGGGCTTGGGCTTTTGTCGTGTCTTATGGCTGCGCAAAAAGCAGATCCTGTGGCAGCAGCACGGAATCGAATGGCTCTCCCCCGCCGATCGCAACCCGTGCGTCCTGTACGAGTAGCGGCGGTGAATCCTTCCTGGATCTCGCACGGGGGAATTCTCCGGGAAGCCGGGGAACGCGTCGACTGGGGTGAAGAATCGTCGCTGCGAATTGGGGCTGTGGATTCCGCAGCGAGGGATTAGGCTTAGGAGCTAAGCTAGCGATCCAGGCGACCGAGCGCGCCGTTTCCAGAAATCACTCACGGAGCGAAAACAGTTGCCAGAACTACGGCCGGTTGATCATCCGCAAGACCACGACATCGCGACGCCCGAGGACTACAGCGAGGCGATCAGGCGGGTCGTTCAGGATCGCCGCATGACCCGAGAAAAAACCGATAAGGTTCTTGTCGTCCTTCGCTCGTGGGTGAAGTTGCCCGGCAACGCCGGCACGACCCAGCAGATCGGGGCCTCGAGCAAGTATTCCCCGAGTCAGGTGCAGTTGATCATGGCGGGATTCGGAGGGCTGATCGCCGAGAAACTCACCGCGATCAACGGCTATTGCCACGGTGTCCACCCGAGTGGCGAGGCTTTCCCTTGGAGCACCACCGCCTTCGCGGCCAAACTGGATGGCGAGAAGAGCCCTGCGACCTGGACGATGCGACGAAACTTCATCGCCGGCATTCGGTTGCTGAATGGATGGCTGCCAAAGGAGAGCGAATCGAAGGCTGACTCCGAGGGGGCGGTGGCGTGAGCGACCACGGGTGACATCGACGTTCCGGCTGGCGTAAAGGTGGGGGGCGGCCGGCCGAGGGGCTTCTTTGATCGACACCGGGCTTTGTGATCGTGGGTCCGATGCGGGCCCCGGCGTGTCCTCGTGAGTTTCAGGGCCTTCGGCTCACGCCCCCTCGATTGCGAAGCCCTTACGGCTCTCCCGGCCAAGGAAGCTGATAGCCTGCGGATCGCCGACGATGCGCCGTGTCGCCGGATCCCAGGAGATCTCCCGGCCGAGCCGCATGGCGATGTTGGAGAGATGGCAGATTTCCAGCATCCGGTTGTGCGACCAAACGTCGGAGATCGGCTGCTTCCTCGACCGCATCGCCGCGACGAAGTTGGCCGTGTGGTTCTCCGCGACCGGCCCTCCGTACACCTCCTCGATGGCATTCTCCGGCAGCGGCCGGTCCTTGAGTTCGTCGACCGGGGTGCCGGTGATCTTGCCCCGGTTGACGAAGAACCGCCCCTTCGTCCCCTCGAAGAGAATGCCGTTGTCGCCGGCACTGGTGATGATCATCTCCACGGCGTCCGGCATGGCAACGCGGATCGTGAACTCAGTGGCGGCGTTGTACTGGTCAAAAATCGTCGGGTGTCCGTCGCGGTACGGGACCGGCAGCGTGTACTCCACCGGAGTCACCAAGCTCGGCCCAGTGTCGGTCGCGCCGAGCGCCCAGCAGGCGATGTCGACGTGATGCGCGCCCCAGTCGGTGAGTTTGCCGCCGGAGTACTCGTGCCAGTTGCGGAAGGAGTAGTGGCAATTGCTGTAGAGAGGGACTCCACCGCCGTAGCCCTCGCGCATCTCCGGGAGGGCCCGGTAGGCAACGGCGGGGGCGGGGCCGAGCCAGGTGTCCCAATCGAGCCCGGCCGGCACCGCCGCCTCTGGGATCACCGGAGAGGGTTCCATGCCGTTGATGCCGCAGGTCACCTTCGTCACCTTGCCGATCCGTCCGTGGCGGACCAATGCCACCGCGAGGAGAAACCGGCCGTCCGACTCCGTGCGCTGCATCGTGCCCACCTGGAACACCCGTCCGGTCTCCTTGACGACCCGCTCGATGAGCTTCCCTTCGTCGATGGTGAGCGTCAGTGGCTTCTCGCAGTAGACGTCCTTGCCGGCCCGCATCGCCTCGACGGCGATCTTCGTGTGCCAGTGATCGGGGGTCGCGATCATGACCGCGTCGACATCTTTCCGGTCGAGGATCTTCCGGTAGTCGGCGTAGCCTTCGGGGGCGCGCCCCTGCCCCTTCGCGACGTTGGCGATGTTCGTGGCCAGCACACTCGTATCGACGTCGGCGAGCGCGGCGAAGTCGGCGAACTTCAGCGACTTCTCGGTGATCGACCATCCCTGGTTCCGCAGGCCGATCGTCGCGAACACCGGCCGGTCGCTTTGCGACTCGCGCCCCACAGCGCACCGCGCTGCCGGCAGCATCGCGGCCAAGGCGCCTGAAGCGGCCGCGTGGGAGAGAAACCGGCGTCGGGAGTGGCTCGATGGGGTCATGTCGGAAGGTCTCCAATCGGGGAGCGAGGCGACGGCGATCGCGGCCTCACGAGGGCAGATCCTGGCAGGATAGGCCCCCCAGGGAACGCCCCGCAAGTCGCCTCGTTGGGGGGCAGTGCCATCGGGTAGGCTTGAAGGATATCCGCTTCCTCCGGGATGATGACTTCTAATGGAACGCCATTCGCGTCGTGTCGGCAACGGCTTGTCGCTTGGGCAGCGCGGCTGTTGGAATCGCATGGTGACCCCATGAACACCCCCCCCTCTTCGCAGCCTGAGAGCGCGATCCTCCACCTCGGTCGGCACCTGCGGCTCGACGACAATCCGCTCCTCGCCTCGGCGGCCGCCACCCGCCCGCGGCTCCTGCCGGTCTTCGCGCTCGATCCGTCGATCCGGCGGGGCGTCCAGCAGGAGGCCTTCCTTCTCGCGGCGCTGGCCAACCTTCAGGCGTCGCTCCGCGAGCGCGGCTCCGATCTTCTCCTCCTGGCCGAGCCGCCCCCCGCCGCCGTCCGCGAGGTGTACGACTCCCCTCAGCGGATGATTGACGTTGCCGATCTGCCCTTCGACCCGCCGGCAATGCCCCGCACCTACACTCCGTTCCGCCAGAAGGTCGAGGCTGGAGGTGTCCGCTTCAGCCCTCCGATCGCAGCGCCGGAGCGACTCCCTCCGCTCCCCGACGGTGTTATCTGCCCGACGATCGTCGTCCCCGATCTCCCACTGGTCGCAGCCGGAGGGGAGTCGGCCGGACAGGAGCACTGGCAGCGCTACCGCGATCGGCGGTTGCCCGACAGCTACAAACAGACGCGGAACGAGCTCCTCGGTTGGGACCTCTCGAGCAAGCTCTCCCTCTGGCTCGCCTGGGGCTGCCTCTCGCCGCGACGCCTCGCCGACGATCTCGCCCGCTACGAGGCGGAGCACGGGGCCAACGAGGGCACTTACTGGCTGTGGTTTGAGTTTCTCTGGCGGGATTTTTTCTCGTTGCGCGGCGACCATCGCGTGAGCGGCGCGTGGTCGGTCGACCCGGCCGATCCACGCTGGCTCATGCTCGCCGGTGCCCGGCTCGCTCATCCGCTGGTCGACGCCGGCTTCCGCGAGCTCAACGCGACCGGCTTCCTTGGCAACCGCATGCGGCAGATCGCCGCCAGCTTCTGCTGCCATGAGCTCGGCTGGCCGTGGGAGATCGGAGCGGCATACTTCGCCCACCAACTCATCGACCACGATCCCGCCTCGAACATCGGCAACTGGCGATACATCGCCGGGCAGGGAGCCGATCCCCGCGGCGGCCGACGATTCGACATCGAGAAGCAGCGGGAGATGTACGACCCCGCGGGGGCGTACGTCCGGTTGTGGGGAGCGCGGTGAGGGGGCACTTTTTCGTCAGCCCAAGTCCCGTTCATGGTTTGATCGGCTCATGTCCCAGGCTCCGGCGTTGTGCTGCCGCATGCCGCAGGCTGTCGATGGCGAACAGGACCAGAGCGCTCCAGACGATCGAAAACCCGACCAGACGCATCCGGTCGAACGGCTCACCGTAGATCAGCGCCCCGACGAGGAACTGGAGCGTCGGGCCGATGTACTGCAGCAGGCCGACCGTCGAGAGCGGGATCCGCCGCACGGCGACGGTGAAGCAGAGCAGCGGGGCGACCGTTGCCGGACCGGCCGCCGCCAAGAGCAGGTCGGTCGCGGCATCCTGGCTGCCGAATCCGCCCCGCTCGGCGGCGTGCTCCGTGGCGAGATAGCCGATCGCCGGCAGGAGGAGGAGCACGGTTTCGAGGGCCAGTGACGGCAGGGGGGCGAGCGTCCCCTTCTTCTTCACCAGCCCGTAGGCACTGAAGGTGGCGGCGAGATAGATCGCGATCCAGGGAAACTCGTGGTAGCCGGCGGCGATTCCTCCGACCCCCGCAGCCGCGATGCCGACGGCCACCCACTGCCCGGGCCGGAGTCGCTCCCCGAGCACCGTGACCCCAAGAAGGACACTTGCCAGGGGGGTGAGGTAATAGCCTAGGCTGCACTCGATCATCCGGCCGTGGGTCACGCCCCAGACGAAGCCGAGCCAGTTGGCACTCACAAGAACTGCCGCAGCGAGATGCCGCGCGAGCTCGCCTGGGCGCTTGAGCACCCCGCCGATCTGCCGCCATCCCCCCCACCACCACAAGAGCGGCACGAACGTCAGGCTCGACCAGATGACCCGATGGGCGACCAGTTGCAGGCTCGGGATCGCGTCGAGCTGCTTCCAATAGATCGGCAGCAGCCCCCACATGACGAAGGCCGCGATGCCGCACAGATGGCCGATGTCCACTCAAGCGGCCCTGGGGATCGAGAATGGGGAAAGCCAGCGGCTTTGCCGCGAAAGGCCGAGTGACTCTGGGCTCGGACGGCCTGGGGGAGTATGCCCGGTCCGGCCGGGTTGGTCCACGCGGGCGAAAAACCATCGTTCCCAGCTGCCCGTGGTGGACCCCAATTTTCAGGTGCGCTGATAAGGTGGAGGCCCGAGGGTGGGAGGCACCCTTTTTGGAGCAGGCAGAGGCGCGGATGACCACGGGGCTGCCGGCGGCCAACACCATGGCCGAATCCCCTCTGGCCACCCTACGCTCCCTCCATCCAGCGGCAGCTCGCGCTGTCGCGCCCAAGCAGAGCCGTGCAGCAATAACGCCCCGAGGACCCGGCGGATGAACCAAGACCAAGATCACGACCACACGCAGCCCCCGAGCACGGCCCCGTGGCGCCCTTTGAGAATCTGGATCCCGATCGTGCTGGTGCCGCTGATGGGGTTGATGCGATTCGTCCCGGGGCTGATCCCCAACGGGCCGTCGATGATCTGGATGGCAAGCGCCTTCGGGCCGTTTCTGATCGGCTTGCTGGTCATGCTGTGGTGGCTGCTGGCCAGCCGCGCCCGCTGGTTCGAGCGCATCCTCGGCGTCTTGGGTCTCGTCGGCGTTGTCGGGATCGAGCAGGTGATCTGCCATCCGTCGATGCGCGGGCCGCTGCCAATCGTGCTAACAATCCCGATGGCGATCGCGGCGTTTGCGATCGGCGCGATGCTCCTTGGCCGCACCCTCTCCATCCGGCGCACGGGCCTCGCCCTCGGGCCGGCCGTTCTGGCAACGGCCTACTCGGCCCTCGTCCGCACCGACGGCGTGTGGGGGGATTTCTCGTTTGGATTCGACTGGCGCTGGAAGCCAACCGCCGAACAGTTGGCGACGGAAGAGATCCGTCGGGCCGGAAACGTCGCTTTCGATGGGCCGGTCGATGCCGAGGCGCTGATCGCGGCCCTCGGATCGGCGCCTTGGCCCCATTTCCGCGGGCCGCGCGGCGACAGCTCCCAGACCGGCCTCCGCTTCAGCGACGACTGGGGCGCCCATCCGCCGCGCGAGGTGTGGCGCAAACGAATCGGCCCGGCCTGGAGCTCGTTTGCCATCGGTGCCGATCGTCTGTTCACGCAGGAGCAGCGCCTCGAGGATGAAGTTGTGTCGTGCTACGACGCGAAGACCGGCCAGCCGATCTGGTCGTTTGCGACGCCGTCGCGGTTCTTCGAATCGCTCGGCGGGCTCGGGCCGCGCGGCACGCCGACGCTTGCCGACGGGTCGGTCTATGCGCTCGGGGCCGAAGGGATCCTCGTGCGCGTGAGCGCCGTCGACGGGGCGCTGGTGTGGAAGGCCGATCTCAAGGCGGCGGCCGGGCGCACGGAGCCGCCGATGTGGGGCTTTTCCTGTTCCCCGTGCGTCGACAGCGGCGTCGTCGTCGTCCATGCCGGTGGCCAGGGGGATAAGGGGATCGTCGCGTTCAAGGTCGACGACGGCCAGGTGGCCTGGACAGCCCCGGCCGGCGAAATGTCGTACGCCAGCGTGCAGAAGATCACGCTTCTGGATCGGGACTATCTCTGCCTGCTCTCGAACTCCGGAGCGCACTTCCTGGAGCCGGCGACAGGCAAGCCGGTCTACGACTACCCCTTCGCCCACCAGGGCTACCGGGCCTGCCAAGCGCAGGTCATCGACGGCAACAAGCTGCTCATCCCCGCCGGGATGGGAACCGGCACGAGACTCGTGGAGTTTTCATCCACTGATAACGGCCTCGAGGCGAAGGAGCTGTGGACGAGCCTCGACATGAAGCCCGACTACAACGACATCCTCATCCACGACGGCAACATCTACGGCTTTGACAGCGCGATCTTCGCCTGCATCGGCCTGGAGGATGGCAAGCGGAAGTGGAAGGGCGGTAGGTATGCCAAGGGGCAGGCTTTGCTGCTGGCCGATTCCGGGCTGATCGT
>Ga0114960_10003814_pt1 | contig 11419 bp, 9 predicted proteins | sample C_130625_MF_Meta_FD_92637 | JGI IMG/M metagenome (GOLD analysis project Ga0114960, IMG submission 92637) | Freshwater microbial communities from Lake Croche, Canada to study carbon cycling - C_130625_MF_MetaG | ecosystem: Environmental > Aquatic > Freshwater > Lake | place: Lake Croche, Canada...
CTGGGGCGGCGTCGCCGCCGTGCTGGCCTGGGGCGGCGTCGCCGCCGTGCTGGCCTGGAGTGGCGTTCTCGCCGTCACTCATGTTCCAGACAGCCCTCCGGCTCAGGTGGATGTCGCGAGCGCACCAGTGCGCCACGCAACCATGGTGCTAGACCTCATCGGCACCCGGGTTGGGACCGTCGGTCCACAACAGGGAACTGATGTTACGTTCCCAACCTGAGGGGTGCCAGTTCAGCCGCCGGAGTTCATCACGTCTGCCCCGGCTGGCACCGTGCAGTCGTCGGGGTCGGCCAGCCATCCCTCGGGCAGGCTCACCGCCGCTGCCGAGCCCTGCCGTCCGCGGGGTCCGCCGGCAGCGGCCGGATAGGGCAGATCGCGGTCCAGCTGGTCCAGCAGCCGGTCGAGGTCGTCGAGCGTGTTCACCAGTGCCAGCGCCCGCCGCAGTTCGGATCCGGCCGGCAGGCCGTGCAGATACCACCCGGTGTGCTTTCGGATGTCGCGCATACCCTTGGCCTCGCCGAAGTGGGCGGTCAGCAACTCACCGTGGCGGCGAATGATGTCGGCCACCTGGCCGAGATCGGGCGGGGCCGGCGCGGGGGCACCGGCGAACGCCGCAGAAAGTTCGGCGAACAGCCAGGGCCGACCGAGGCAGCCGCGGCCGATGACGACGCCATCGCATCCGGTGGCCGCCATCATCGCCAGCGCGTCGTCGGCTTCGAAGATATCGCCGTTGCCCAGCACCGGGATGGACGCGACGGCCGCCTTGAGCGCGCCGATCTGATCCCAGTCGGCTGCTCCCGAGTAGCGCTGGGCTGCGGTCCGGGCGTGTAGGGCCACCGCGGCCGCGCCTTCCTGTTCGGCGATGCGCCCGGCGTCCAAATGAGTGTGGTGAGCATCGTCGATTCCGATACGGAACTTCACCGTCACCGGGACCGTGCTGCCTTCAGTGGCACGCACCGCTGCGGCGACGATCTGACCGAACAACCGTCGCTTGTAGGGCAGGGCTGCGCCGCCGCCGCGACGGGTCACCTTGGGCACCGGGCAACCGAAGTTCATATCGATGTGGTCGGCCAGATTCTCCTCGACGATCATCCTCGCCGCCGCAAAGGTGGTGGCCGGATCGACGGCGTAAAGCTGCAGCGACCGCGGCGACTCTTCGGATCCAAAGGTCGTCATATGCATGGTGACGGGGTGACGTTCGACTAACGCACGGGCTGTGACCATTTCGCAGACGTAGAGGCCGCTGACGGTGCCCGCGCGATCCAGTTCGAGTTCCCGGCACAGGGTGCGGAACGCGACGTTGGTCACTCCGGCCATGGGCGCCAAGACGACCGGGCTGCGAAGGTTCAGCGAACCGATCCGCAACCCGGTGGCTGTCGGTTGCTCGGCGGCGACTGTGTTCACTACGGCATCGCTGTCTGCTCGATGTTGTTCAACGGCACTGCGGTGTGCCTTGGTCGTTACGGCGCCAGTGGCTACGACGCCGCGGCAGCCAGCACTGATTTGGCTGCGCGCTTCTCGGCCAGCCGGGCGTCGCGTTCGAGCTTGCGGGCCTTGGCGTCCTCGAACTTCACGCATGTTTGTTCGAGGTCCTCGATGAGTACTCCCAGTTCGTCGCGCATCCGCGCGCCCTCACCGGTGAAATCGTCGCGTTCGAAGATCCGCCACTTCTTGAGTATCGGCATCACGACGTCCTCAAGGTGTATCCGTGGGTCGTAGACCCCACCGGTGGCGATGATGACGGCCTTGCGGCGAAACTCCGGAACTGTGTAGCCGGGCATCTTGAAGTTATGCAGGATCCGGTGGATCGATTTGATCGCCTGATTGGGGGCGAGGTCAAGACCGGCAGCGCTGACGTCCCGGTAGAAGATCATGTGCAGGTTCTCATCATTGGAGATGCGCGCAAGCAACTGCTCGGCAACCGGGTCGTTGCAGGCTTTGCCGGTGTTGCGGTGTGAGACCCGGGTGGCCAATTCCTGGAAGCTCACGTACATCACCGAATCGAAGAGGCCTTCCGCGTACAAATCGCCCTGCTGGTTCTGGCCCGGGCTGAACCCACGGCTCATCTGCTCCATCCGCAGCTCTTCGAGTTCGATGGGGTCGCAGTTGCGAGTAACCACCAGATAATCGCGGATTGAGATTCCGTGCCGATTCTCCTCGGCGGTCCACCGGTTGACCCAGTAACCCCACGCGCTGTCCATCGAGAAGTTCATCGCGATCTCGCGGTGGTAGGCCGGCAGATTGTCCTCGGTCAGCAGATTCTGCACCATCGCAACGCGGGCAACCTCGGAGAGTTTGGCCTGGTCGGGATCCCAGTCCTGCCCGCCGAGGGCGTAATAATTCCTGCCGTCCGACCAGGGGATGTAGTCGTGTGGATTCCAGTCCTTGGCCATCGACATGTGGCGGTTGATGAGCCTCTCCGCGACCGGCTCAAGTGCACGCAGGAGATCTACGTTGGGCAGGTCTTCGGACATGACCCCTCCGTGTTCTGTATTTGGTGGTGTTCTCAATATATCTGTGTCGAGCGGTGACATTCAAGTTCTCGACGCCCCCGGCATGTTGGTCCCGGCTGCGCCAGGGCGGCTCTGACGGTATATTTCGTCTTATCGGTGTTCGAAGCTGGAGGTTTGGTGCGGTGGGGAAGACTTTTATTCGTCGCGTTGGACTCGTTGGCGGCGTTACCGCGATGTTCGCCCTATTCGGCACGGGGTCGGCCGCCGCGATCAATGAGTACGTCGGCCAGACCTATAACGACGCGGCGACCGCGATCAGTCAGAACGGGCAGACTCCGGTTATCGCGACCCGGGTTGGGGAGTTTCTGCCGACCGGCGCATGCATTGTCTCTGGCTCGCGCACTGCGAGCTTTCTGGACTCCAGTGGCAACAACAACAGCAAGGTGCTGTTGAGTCTGAATTGCAACTACATGTTCGCCCTGGCTGGCGTGCCGGGCAACTCGCTGGGTAGCCCGGAAGGCCGGGCGGCCCGAGCAGCGGCCGAGAAGCAGTACGCCGAGCAACAGGCGCAAGCCCAGGCTGATGCCGAGGCCGCGGCCGGAGGCGGCGGCTAGGCCGTCGGCTTCGCGAAGCGTGACGATGTCCGCAGGCTGCCCGGTGAGCGGCGGGTACAACGCGTCGCCGACGCCGTTGGGCCCGGATTCGTTGACCTGGAAGCTCTTCGGCGACTGGCGGGGACTGCTCCAGGGGCCGTGGGCCGGTTCGATGCAGAACATGCACCCGCAACTGGGCGCGGCGGTCGCCGAGCACTCGATCTTCTTCACCGAACGCATTCCGCGGCTGTTCCGGTCGCTCTACCCGATCGGCGGTGTGGTGTTCGACGGCGACCGGGCACCCGAAACGGCCGCGGAGGTCCGTGACTACCACATCCCGATCAAGGGTGTAGATGATCAGGGCCGTCGCTACAGCGCGTTGAACCCGGACGTCTTCTACTGGGCCCATGCCACGTTCTTCATGGGCACCATCCGCACCGCCGAACACTTCGGCGGCGGGTTAACCGAGGCAGACAAACGGCAACTATTCGATGAGCACATCACCTGGTACGCGATGTACGGAATGAGCATGCGGCCGGTGCCGGCAAGCTGGGCGGAATTCGAGGTGTATTGGGACCGGATGTGTCGCGACGTGCTGGAAAATACCGGCGCGGCCCGCGAGGTGCTCGACTTGTCAACGATGCCGAAACCGCCTACCGCACAGTGGATCCCTGGCTGGTTGTGGTCGTCTTACCTGAGAGTGGTCGGTCCGTTCGCGGTGTGGTTGACGGTGGGTCTGTACGACGTGCCGGTGCGGGAGTTGATGGGGTATCGATGGTCGGCACGTGACGCAAGGCTGCACTTTCTCTTCGGCCGAGTGGTGAGCCTGGCCTTCAGGTGTCTGCCGCGCCGACGACGGATGCACCCGCGGGCGCGCGCCGGCTGGGACCGCGCCCAAGGCCGGATCGCCGTTGACGCACCGCTACCGCAGACTCCCGCGCGCCACCTGCCTCCGATGCAGGAGTGGGGCAAGGGGATTCACTACGTGGGTGCGGTGCATGCGGAAAACGGATCACCGGTGCGGGTCGACAAACGCTGACCGGAGCCACGGTGTCCCACAACCATGTCGCAGAAAAACACAAGCTGTACCCCCAGTAGGACTCGAACCTACGACCTGCGGATTAAAAGTCCGTAGCTCTACCAACTGAGCTATAGGGGCGCAGGGCACAGAATAGCGACCGCTTCCCCGAGGCGCGGTTTGGGGATTGTTGTGGCGGTGTCCTAAGCTGTTAAAGCTCCAAGCTTGCAGCGATTGTGAGTTCCCCGGAGAGATTCGGCTCAGGCCCCCTTCGTCTAGCGGCCTAGGACGCCGCCCTTTCAAGGCGGTAGCGCGGGTTCGAATCCCGTAGGGGGTACCCATGACGCGTCAACGCGGAGTGGTAAGCAAGGCCCTGTGGCGCAGTTGGTTAGCGCGCCGCCCTGTCACGGCGGAGGTCGCGGGTTCGAGTCCCGTCAGGGTCGCCATTACGGCGAGGCAAGCGTTGTGCTCCTGCAACGTGCCTTCCGGCCAGGTAGCTCAGTTGGTACGAGCGTCCGCCTGAAAAGCGGAAGGTCGCCGGTTCGATCCCGGCCCTGGCCACCACGCACGCGGGCGCAGAGACAGTCGATGTCGGTACACGCAGCGCGTTAGGGCGCGTCGTGGGGGACAGCGCACGTCAGAGTCGCTGCCGCGCCGCCTTGACCAGACCACCGCCGATAATCAGACGCTGAATCTCGCTGGTGCCCTCAAACAGCCGCAGCAAACGGATATCGCGGTAGATGCGTTCCACCGCGACACCGCGCATGTAGCCGGTGCCGCCGTGGACCTGCACCGCTAGGTCGGCCACCGTACCGGCCATCTCGGTGCAGAACAGCTTGGCCACTGACGGGGCGATACGGCGGTCCTCGCCGGTGAGCCACTTCTGCGCAGTGTCGCGCACCAGTGCTCGGCCGGCGAGTACGCCGGTCTGCTGATCGGCCAGCATGGCCTGCACCAACTGGAAGGTGCCGACCGCCGAGCCGCCCTGGGTCGTCGTGGCGGCGAAGCCGACGGATTCGTCCAGCGCGCGTTGCGCCGTGCCGACGGCCAATGCGGCGATGTGGATGCGTCCCCGGGCCAGGGATGTCAGCGCAGCGCGATAGCCGATGTCCTCGTTGCCGCCGATCAGAGCCTCCGGTCCGACGCGGACGTCGGTGAAATAGACATCTGAAGTCCAGGCGCCCTCCTGGCCCATCTTGGCGTCCTTCACACCGACCTCGACTCCCGGGGAGTCGGCCGGGACCAAGAAAACCGCGATACCGGAGCCGTCGGCGTCGGCCGGGCGGGTGCGGGCGAACACGACGAACAGATTCGCGATCGGGGCGTTGGTGATCCAGCGCTTTTGGCCGGAGATCACCCAATTCGCTCCGTCCCGAACGGCTTTCGTGCGAAGGCCGGTGGGATCCGAACCTGCACCCGGTTCAGTGAGCGCGAACGAGGCGACGACCTCACCGCTGGCCATCGACTCCAGCCAGTGCCGTTTTTGTTCGTCGGTTCCGAAACCTACGAGTACCTGGCCGGCGATGCCGTTATTGGTGCCGAACATCGACCGCACTGCCAATGAGGTGTAACCCAGCTCCAGTGCGAGTTCGACATCCTGGGTGACGTCCAGGCCCAAACCGCCCCACTCCTGCGGGATCGCGTAGCCGAACAGCCCCAGTTGTTTCGCCTGCTCGCGCAAGTCATCGGGGATGCGGTCCCCCTCGCTGATCTCCGACTCGCGAGGCATCACGACCGAGCGCACGAAGTGGCGGGTCGCGGCGAGGATCTCGCGGAAGTCGTCGTCGCCGACCACGGAAGTCATGCTCCAATCAAATACGATGACGCTCGCGGGTTGGTTCCGGGGGCGAGGAGAGGGTGATCAGATGGCATTGCTGGCCGGACGGATCGCTGTCATCACCGGCGGGGCACAGGGTCTTGGATACGCCATCGCGCAACAGTTCATCGCCGAAGGCGCCCGCGTCATGCTGGGTGATCTGAATATCGACGCCACCAGGGCGGCCGCCGAGACACTGGGCGGTTCCGATGTCGCGCGGGCGATGGCCTGCGACGTGACCTCCGGTGCCGCAGTGGACGGACTCGTCGTCGCCGCGGTGGAGGAGTTCGGCAGCCTGGACATCATGGTCAACAACGCCGGCATCACCCGCGATGCAACCCTGCGCACAATGTCGGAGGAGCAGTTCGACGAGGTGATCTCGGTGCATCTCAAGGGCACCTGGAACGGCACCCGCGCAGCGGCGGCGATCATGCGCGAACGCGGCGGTGGCGCCATCATCAACATGTCCTCGATCTCGGGCAAGGTCGGATTCGTCGGCCAGACGAACTACTCGGCGGCAAAGGCCGGCATTGTCGGACTAACGAAGGCCGCGGCGAAGGAACTCGCCCACCTTGGGGTGCGGGTCAACGCCATCGCGCCCGGTTTGATCCGCTCGGCTATGACTGAGGCCATGCCGCAACGCATTTGGGACGCCAAGCTTGCGGAGGTGCCGATGGGCCGGGCCGGTGAGCCATCCGAGGTCGCGGCGGTCGCCGTGTTCCTGGCGTCCGATATGTCGTCGTATATGACCGGAACCGTCCTTGAGGTGACCGGCGGTCGGCTCATATGACCAGGCTTGCCCAGACCTTAGGTCTGACCGAGTTTCAGACCGAGATCATCTCCACGGTAAGGCAATTCGTCGATCGCGAGATTATTCCCAACGCTCAGGAACTCGAGCACGCCGATACCTACCCGCAGGCCATCGTCGATCAGATGCGCGAGATGGGCCTCTTCGGCCTGATGATCCCGCAGGAGTACGGCGGGTTGGGCGAGTCGCTGCTGACGTACGCGCTGTGCGTGGAGGAGTTGGCTCGCGGTTGGATGAGCATCTCCGGCGTGATCAATACCCATTTCATCGTGGCCTACCTGATCCGCCAGCACGGAACCGACGCACAGAAGCAGCGCTTCCTGCCGCGGATGGTGACCGGCGAGACCCGGGGTGCGTTCTCGATGTCGGAACCCGAGGTCGGATCGGATGTCGCTGCGATCCGCACCCGGGCGACCCGCAATGACGACGGCAGCTACACCATCGACGGCGCGAAGATGTGGCTGACCAACGGCGCGAGTTCGACGCTGGTGGCCGCATTGGTGCGCACCGACGAGGGCGCTGACAAACCGCACCACAACCTGACCGCCTTCCTGGTCGAAAAGCCCTCCGGCTTCGGTGAGGTCGCCACCGGGCTCACGATCCCCGGCAAGCTGGACAAGCTGGGATACAAGGGCATCGACACCACGGAGTTGATCTTCGATGGCTACCTCGCCGCGGCCGATGACATCCTCGGGGGTGCGCCCGGACGGGGCTTCGCCCAGATGATGGACGGTATCGAGATCGGCCGGGTCAACGTCGCCGCCCGGGCCTGCGGAGTGGGTATCCGCGCGTTTGAACTGGCGGTGCGGTACGCCCAGCAGCGCCGCACCTTCGGCAAGCCGATCGCCGAGCACCAGGCCATCGCGTTCCAGCTGGCCGAGATGGCCACCAAAGTCGAAGCGGCACACCTGATGATGGTGAACGCGGCCCGACTCAAGGACAGCGGCGCCCGCAACGACCTCGAAGCCGGCATGGCCAAGTATCTCGCCAGTGAGTTCTGCTCGGAGGTAGTGCAGTCCAGTTTTCGCATCCACGGGGGGTACGGCTACTCCACGGAGTACGAGATCGAGCGGTTGATGCGCGACGCCCCCTTCCTGCTCATCGGTGAGGGCACCAGCGAGATTCAAAAGACCATCATCAGCAAGCGACTGCTTGCCGACTACCAGATCTGAGGCACGCAATGCGCACACTCAACGAGCTGGGCTACTACCTGCTGGCCGGCGCCGGCGGGGAAGGCCCGGCCGCGTTGATGGACGAGGCCCGCCGCGGTGAGGAACTGGGTTTCGGAACCGCATTCATCTCCGAGCGCTGGAACGTCAAAGAGGCGGCATCACTGACCGGGGCCGCCTGCGCGGTGACCACCCGGATGCAGATCGCCACTGCTGCAACCAATCACAACACCCGCCATCCACTGATCAGTGGATCGTGGGCCACCACCATGCACCGGCTCTCGGGCGGCCGCTTCACCCTGGGCATCGGTCGCGGCATCGGGGCTATCTACTCGGCGTATGGCATCCCCGCGGTGACCACGGCGCAGATGGAAGATTTCGCTCAGGTGATGCGCCGACTCTGGCGTGGCGAAGTGATCGTCAACCACGACGGCCCGATCGGGAAGTATCAGATCCTCGTGCTGGACCCTGATTTCAGGGAGGATATCCGGCTGGCACTGGTGGCGTTCGGTCCCAACACCCTGCGCCTGGGCGGCCGGGTGTTCGACGACGTCATCCTGCACACCTACTTCACGCCGGAGACGGTTGCGCGCTGCGTACGCACGGTCAAAGACGCCGCCGAGCAGGCCGGCCGCGTTCCTGACAGCGTGCGGGTGTGGTCATGCTTCGCCACCGTTGGTGATCACCTGCCCGAAGAATTGAGATTGAAGAAGACCGTCGCCCGGCTGGCCACCTACCTGCAGGGCTACGGCGATCTGATGGTGACGACCAATGATTGGGATCCTGCAGTGCTGCAACGATTCCGGTCCGATGCTGTGGTCCAGTCCATCGGTGGCGGCATCGACCACAAGGCCACACCCGAACAGATTCAGCACATCGCCACTCTTATCCCCGCCGAGTGGCTGGAGCCCGCTGCCACCGGTTCGGCCCGCCAGTGCGTCGACCGGATCCGTAGGGAGTTCGACTACGGAGCCGACGCGGTGATCATGCACGGCGCCACACCCGACGAGCTGGAGCCGGTCGTCGACGTCTATCGGGAAACCGCGTCCTAGTCATCCCTCGGTTGGCTACTCTCGCGTCATGGCGGTCAGAGATTCGCGCGAATTGGTCATCGAAGCAACACCGCAGGAGATTCTCGACGTCCTCACCGACGTCGATTCTTCTCCCGACTGGTGTCCGCAGTTTCGGAGCGTCGAGGTCCTCGAGACCTACAAGGACGGCCGAGCCAAGCGAGTGATGATATCGGCCGGGGCTGCCGGGATGGCCGATGACTGCGAGTTCGAGTACGTCTGGGGTGACAACACCGTTGTTACGACCATGGTCCAGTCGCGCCTACTGAAGGCCCAGAAAACCGCGTACACGCTGACACCTGTGGGTGACAAGACCAAGGTTCGCTACGACCTCGAAATCGATCCGGCGATCCCTATCCCCGGCTTCCTGCTCAAACGGACGCTCAAGGGTGCCATGGAGACCGCCACCGACGGCTTACGCAAACATGTTCTGAAACTCCAGAAGGGCTGATTCGCTAGCCCGGGCGCAGGGTCGCCAGGCGCCGGATTGCCTCGTCCAACGTCTCGTCTCGTTTGCAGAAGGCGAAGCGCACCAGATGATTCCAGGCTTCGGAGTACGGGGAGTCGGGGTCGCAGAACGCCGACATCGGTATCGCCGCCACGCCCACCCGATGCGGAAGTTCCGCACAGAACGTCGCGCTGTCTGCGAAGCCGAGCGGCCGTGGGTCGGCGCACAGAAAAAAGGTACCGGCGCTGTCGTGGACCTCGAAACCGATGTCGGTCAGTGCCGCTGTCAGCTTGTCGCGCTTGGACTGTAATGAGTCGCGCAGTGAGTCCACCCAACCGTCCTCGTTGTTCAGCGCGTAGGCAACCGCGGGCTGAAACGGCGCCCCGCCGACATAGCTGAGGTACTGCTTGGCCGCGCGCACCCCGGCGATCAGATCGGCCGGTCCACACGCCCAGCCGATCTTCCAGCCGGTGCAGTTGAACATCTTCGCCGCACTCGAGATCGTCACGGTGCGCTCCGCCATGCCGGGGTACGTCGCGATGGGCAGATGACGCCGGCCGTCGAACACCAGGTGTTCGTAGACCTCATCGGAGATGACCATCAGGTCCGCGTCGACGGCAACCTCCGCGAGGGCGTGAAGATCCTTGTCGGCCAGCACCGTACCGGTCGGGTTGTGCGGCGAGTTGACGATGATTGCCCGGGTCGCAGGCGTGATCGCCGCGCGCACGGCGTCGATATCGAGCGCGAAGCCGCGGCCGCCGGGCACCAGTGGTGCGGTGACGCGCCGACTGCCGGCCATCGCGATCACTGGCGAGTAGGTGTCGAAGAAGGGCTCGATCAAGAGCACTTCCGAGCCGGGCTCGACTAGTCCGAGCACGGCGGCAGCAATCGCCTCGGAGGCGCCCACAGTCACCAGCACCTCGGTGTCGGGATCGAACTGCTGCCCGTAACGCCGGTCGCGTTGCGCGGCGATCGCCTGACGCAGTGGCGCGATACCCAGGCCCGGCGGGTACTGGTTGACGCCATCGGAGATCGCTTGGCGCGCGGCCTCAAGCATCGCGGGCGGGCCGTCCTCGTCGGGGAAACCCTGCCCGAGGTTGACCGCGCCCACCTCGGCGGCCAACGCTGACATCGCGGCGAAGACGTTGACCGAGTAGGGGCGCAGCCGCTCGACCGTCATAGCCGTGAGCGTAGCGACGCACCCCCGAGCGCCAGGCCCCGTACCGTCCCTCCGCCGTGACAAGCAGGTGCATTGATCCCAACCAACAGGTTGGCCGAGCGGATTGTTAGGGTGGGAATCCGCAGGGCTAGGCTCAAAGCCGGTCCCACCAATCCGAACTCCTCAAGAGGTAAACACATGTCCGAAGAAGCGTTCATCTACGAGGCCATCCGCACTCCCCGCGGCAAGGGACGCAACGGCGCACTGACCGAGGTCAAGCCGTTGAACCTGGTCACCGGTCTGATTGACGAGATGCGCTCGCGCCATCCGAACCTCGACGAGAACATGATCAGCGATGTCGTGCTGGGCTGCGTCTCACCGGTCGGCGATCAGGGCGCCGACATCGCCCGCACCGTGGTGATCGCGGCGGGCATGCCCGACACCGTCGGCGGCTTCCAACTCAACCGGTTCTGCGCCTCTGGACTGGAGGCAGTTAACACCGCCGCGCAGAAGGTGCGCTCCGGCTGGGACGACCTGGTGTACGCCGGCGGCGTGGAGTCGATGAGCCGGGTTCCGATGGGCTCCGACGGCGGCGCGATGTTCTCCGACCCGGCCACCGTGTACGACGCCTACATCGTCCCGCAGGGAATTGGCGCCGACCTGATCGCCACCATGGAGGGCTTCTCCCGCGACGACGTCGACGCCTATGCGTTGCGGTCCCAGGAGCACGCCGCCACCGCGTGGTCCGGCGGTTACTTTGCCAAGTCCATCGTGCCGGTACGCGACCAGAACGGTCTGCTGATCCTCGACCACGACGAGCACATGCGCCCCGACACCACAGCCGAGGGCCTCGGCAAACTCAAGCCCGCCTTCGAGGGTCTGGCC
>Ga0114960_10003815_pt1 | contig 11418 bp, 8 predicted proteins | sample C_130625_MF_Meta_FD_92637 | JGI IMG/M metagenome (GOLD analysis project Ga0114960, IMG submission 92637) | Freshwater microbial communities from Lake Croche, Canada to study carbon cycling - C_130625_MF_MetaG | ecosystem: Environmental > Aquatic > Freshwater > Lake | place: Lake Croche, Canada...
AAACCTATATTTTGATTTTGTGCCATGCTTTACTTTCTTTTATCTATTTATTCATTATTTATTGTAATCGTTGACGTTGCTCTATCAACACTCATTATCCCACTACAACAAATACTATAATCCATTCCAGTTTGTGCTCCAAAACATGGAACGTTTATTTTTATATTCTTAACTAGATACTCTTTATCGTTCTCAAACACTCTCCAAACATGATCAACAGTTCCTCTATTCGGCTCACCTCTGGTTTGATTATACCTGATCTTATACTCGTTCATATCACTTCCGCTAATGGTGCATTATTATGTGCATGTCCAACGCCAACATTAAAATGAACGAACTTAATTGGCTTTTCATTTTCATGTCTACTGAACGAATGAGGCAACCAACCGTTTGTAAATATCATCAATCCAGGCTGAGGTTTAAAGTTAACAACATCACTCGCCTCTGTTGCTTGCTTTTCATCAACCTCGTCTAATCCCATAATCATCTTTGCTGGTCTTGGGTCATGTATCAACAGCTTCGAACAATTGTCAGGAGTTTCAAGAAAGTAAAATCCAACAATCTGAGAACCAAACTTATGCGTATGCTGTTCCATTAGTGAATGCTTATAATGCTCTTGTGTCCACATCTCGGTAAAATAAGTTTCCTTATCCTCCATATAATAGCCCTGATCTTTCAATATTTTCCACGACACATGAAGAACAGCATTGCAGAAATCAGATACATTAGGATCATCATAAAAGTTTTTAGACATATTAACATAATTATCAATTTTTGTCATATGTTTTTTTGAAACTTGCTTTATGGTATCTAGAAAATCTTCTCTTACAACTGAATAAACTGACGTCGGAAAACATATGTTCTTCTCAAGATTATAATTCATCGTATACTCCATAATATATTAAAAAGCTATCGTTCCTGAACTTGCAAACGTATATACTATATTAGAACCATAATATGTTTGTGTTGGTGAACCAGTTGATGATACGGCCAAACCAAATGTGTTCGGGTAATTAAAAATAACAACACCAGAACCACCAGCTCCGCCAGTAATGGCACCAGCGCTACCGCCCGCTCCGCCACCGCCACCGAGATTTGTTCCGCCATCTGTTGATGCGCTCCAATAACAACCGCCTGTACCGCCTCCACCAGCTCCACCACCAGTACCTCCAGCGCCTCCTCCGCCAGCGTAGTAAGTTGCGGTTCCGTTTATGTTAACTTGTATTCCTGCACCACCAGAGGCACCAGAAGCAGCTGCACCAGCACCTCCGCCTCCTCCACCACTCGCAACACCTGGATTACCGTAGTTACCGCCAATGAAAACACCAGAAGGAACCATAGTTTTAGCTGGTTGAAGAGCAGAGCCACCAGCACCACCGCCACAAGCAGCACCGCCGCCACCAGAACCACCAGCACCACCAGGACGATAACCGTTTTGACACTGTACTGGTGCAGCACCAAATCCACCACCAATACCAACGATAGTGTTATTAGTGTATCCGTAAAAGGTTCCGTTGATTGAAGAATCATTACCGCCAGCTTGTGCACCACCGCTTGTTTGTCTGGCTGTCGCAGCACCAATCACTATTGTATATGTAGTATTCTTTTCGATAGGCACATTTTGATGATATACTACGCCGCCAGCTCCACCGCCACCCGAACCAACAGCTCCTCTTCCATATCCTCCAGCTCCACCTCCACCAACGACCAATAGATCTAGTGCTAATGTAGCATGATTCCAAAAAGTAGGATTGCCAATAGTGAATTTTTGGTGTTCTGTAATGCTCCAAATACCGCTCTGATAAGAAGTATTTGGAGAAAAATTTGGACCTACAATACCACCATTGTTTCTTACTCTGGTCATTAACTTAGCTGCTCCCAGCTGGCCACAGCCGTAACATAACTGGCAACGGTAGCAGATATTTGTATTGATTGGTTTTCTAATAGATACAATGGAGTATCTTTACCCATCACAACAAGAACAGCCGTAGTAGGAATACCAACGTTAGCTGCATAAGTTGTATTGGCACCAGCATTGTTAAATTGAACTGATGCTGAAATAGCCGCTGTACATGCATTAGTAAGTGTAAGAGAGTTTAGTTTGTATACAGCACCACTTGATGCTGGGTTTTGAACAACGTTGGCGTATGATGTACCAACTGCTAAAACACCAGTGTTACCATAAATTGTTGTTACGCCTACTATATTTGGATTTGCCATAACCTATTAACCTCCGAAAATAATTGCTAGTGTAATTGCCTTGCCGATAGAAAGACCAGCAGGAACTACAGACAATGAACCAATGACATCTATCAATGCACCGTTTGGTGGAGCCGAGCCAAATACAACAGCTGTTCCGCTGGAAACTGTTACTTCTGATCCATTACGTAACATAACACCGTTTAAAAATACCGATACCTGACTGGCTGTGTAACCACCAGTCACAGTAAATGAAGTAGTCGTTCCATCACCAGTGTATGATTGTCTTACTGCTGTAGCTGCTGTACCAGGAGCAGGGGTTGACCAGTAAGTTGCTGAACCATTTGAAGTAAGAACTTGACCAGCTGCACCTGTTCCACTATTAGCTGTAACAGAACCAGTAATTGTAAGGTTAGCAACCGAAATAGATTGACCATTGGTGAATGTACCGCCGCTAGTAACGGTCGACCAATATATTCCTGTGCCATTAGATGTAAGAACCTGACCAGCTGATCCATTAGAACTATTGGCAGTAACGTTACCTGTAACAGCTAAGTTATTGACTGAAATAGATTGACCATTAGTAAACGTACCACCACTTGTAATAGTTGACCAATATACATTACCACCTGCAGATGATGTTAGTACTTGGCCTGAAGTGCCAGTACCACCATTAGCAATGATAGCACCATTTACTGATACGTTAGCAGTATAAGAATGTACACCTGATATTGTATATGAGCCAGAAGTATTAACATACGAAGCCGCAGCAACGCCACCAAGATTAGTTGCATTGTTAGATGTTAATGTTGCAACGTTAGCGGACAATCCTGCAGTTGTTTGGTAATTAGCAAGATTACTTGATAGCTGTGAATTTGATACAACATTAGCTGCTGATACTGTTCCAACAAAGCTAGTATTGTTTGCTGTAAGTGTAGCTACATTACTTGCTAATCCTGCAGTTGTTTGATATGATGACATACCAGAAGTTAATTGATAATTAGCTAGATTAGAACTAAGTTGTGCATTAGACACAACGTTAGCGGCTGTTACAGATCCAACAAAACTTGTATTATTCGATGTTAATATAGCAACATTAGCAGCTAATGTCGAATTTAATTGATATGAAGCAGCTGCAACTCCACCAAGATATAATGCATTATTTGCTGTATTTGCATTAACAGAAGATATAGAAGATATATAAGCACTATTAACAAACACACCAGATGAATTTGAAACAATACCAGTATTTGCAATAATATAATTTGCTAGATTAGCTGTTAATGTTGCTACGTTAGATGAAAGACCAGCTGTAGTTTGATACGCTGACATGCCAGAAGTTAATTGATAATTTGCAAGATTAGCAGATAGTTGTGCATTAGATACAACGTTAGCTGCTATTACAGTTCCAACATATAATGTATTATTAGATATACCTGTATAGTTTGTAGAATTGGTTGTAGCGTATACGCTGCTATTTCCTGCCCAGAAACTAGCTGCCTGGATTATGCCAAGATTACTGCCCTGTGGATTTGAATTACTCTGCGGGTCATCGCCGTCAGTATGATACTGTAAACGCCCAGAACTGTTTTCGCGATATAATAAAGCATGTTTATCAGCAGTATCATAATAATGAAAAGCTAAACCAATATTCTTACCATCGTTTGATGTTAAAACACCCAACGTTGAATTTGTGTGCAAACTGATGAGAGCATCAGAAACAATAAGGTTGTTTGCACCAACAATAAGTGTATTACCAGAAAGCGTAAGGTTTCCAGTTACAGTTAAATTATTATTAACAACAAGAGGACCGCTTATAGTCCCACCAGTTAGTAATAGATAATTTGATAAATTAGCTGATAACTGAGCATTAGAAACAACATTAGCAGCTGTTACTGTACCGACAAATGAAGTGTTATTGGCAGTCATTCCTGCTACACGTGTAGCCTCACCAGATAATGTGCCATAAAGAGATAAATTGCTTGACAATTGAGAAGTATTGACGTATAATTTGTTGTCAACATATGAAACAGCATTAGAGTAAGCAGCTGATGCATTGGCTGTAATTGCTGTATTAACTACTCCAATACGAGTATCAGTATAAGTAACACTGTTAGAATAGGCTGCAGCTGCATTAGCGACCATCGATGTATTAGCAGTTGCTATCTTACCATCTGTATAAGACACAGCATTAGAGTAAGCTGCACTTGCATTTGATGTTATAGCTGTATTGACAGTACCAATTCTGGTATCAACATATGTTACTGCATTCGAATATGCTGCTGCTGCATTAGCAACCATAGCAGTGTTAGCAGTTGCTATTTTACCATCAGTATAACTTACTGCATTAGTATAAGCAGCTGATGCGTTCGCGACTATAGCTGTGTTAACAACACCAATACGAGTGTCAACGTAAGTAACACCATTTGAATAAGCAGTAGCAGCTGTATTGTCGGAATAAGATCTTAGTGTAGCGGCGGTATTACCACCAACAAAAGACGCTGAACCAGTATAAGCTGTAGAATTAATACTAGCATTTACAGTAGAATTACCAAAGCTTACAGTATTAGTTACTTTGTTAAATGTAAACCCAGCAGATGCATTAGCAGTACCAGAATCATTGAATTGAATATATGTGTTAGAACCAGCAGTGGCAGTGGCCCAGTAAACAGAAGATCCATTACTTAACAGAGCCTGTCCCTGTGTACCATATCCACCATTAGCAGAAACACCAGCAGTGGTGCCAATAACAACATTAGCATTGAATGTGGTAACACCAGATCTAGTAAAATCAGCAGTAGTGTTGATAATATTAACTGGGAATCTACCATATGGTATTGTACCATTTGTTAGATTGGTAGCATTGGCAGAGAATGTAGTTGCATTTGTATATGTTGTAGTTGCATTTGCAATTATAGATGCATTAGCAAGTCCTAACACATAGTCTGCATAAACGATTGCTGCAAGTGCTTTTGCAGTAGCATCAGCAGCCGCATTGGCAACAGCATTACTGAAAGCAGTAGCAGCATTGGCAGTTATAGCAGTATTAACAACACCAATACGAGTGTCGACATATGTTACCGCATTTGAATAAGCATTAGCTGATTTATCTTCTGTGTATGTTCTAAGAGTAGCAGCAGTGTTACCATTAAGATACATAGAATTATTAGATGTCATTGTAGCGACATTGGCAGAAAGTGTGCTGTTTAATTGATAAAGATTAGCAGCAATGGTGCCAAGATACAATGCATTGTTAGCAATAAGAGCAGTATTAGAAACAGTATAACTTAAATTTGCCCAAGCAGTATTACCAGTACCAATTTTAAAAAAACCAGTATCTGTTTCATAACCAAGTTCGCCGCCAGCCAATGTTGTGTTAGCGGCTATCCACTGACTTGCCAGTCCTCGGCGAATTTGAATTTGAATTGGCATTTAGTAAACTCCGCCTGCATCTAATCTTGGTTGGTCGACATATGATGAATATGGTGTGCCGCCATCAAAAAGCCCACCACTATAATTCGTAACATCTGACCAATATGTTCCTGTACCATTCGATGTTAAAACCAACCCATTTGCACCATTAAAAGAATTAGCATATACTGGTCCAGTAATTGTAAAAGTATTAACTACAGCATTTTTAACAGAAATATTATTAGCTATAAATGTGTTGTTCGAATAAACATTAGTACTAAAAATATAAGTTCCAGTAATATTGTTGTTCGTATATTTAGTTGCATAATCATTAGCAATAAAACCACCGAGATACAATGAATTATTTGCTGATAATTTTGCAACATTAGCCGCCAATTCAGCATTTGTTTGATAGAATGCTAAGTTAGCAATTAACTGTGCATTAGATACTATATTAATAGAGTCAATATCTCCAACAAATAATGTATTATTTGAAGTAAGTGTGATTACATTAGATGACATTCCTAAATTTGTTTGATAATTTATTAAATTAGCTGCTAGCTGACTACTAGAAACAACATCATTAGCAATAACATTACCAACATATAATGTGTTATTAGCAGTTATTGTAATTACATTAGAAGCTAATCCAGATAACGATTGATAATTTAAGAAAGTATTAGCAAAGGCGTATTGATTTGCTGCAATACCATTTAAATTAGTAGCATTATTAGCAGCCGATGACCAATATAATCCAGGTCCACCAGCTACTAATACATCACCAGCATTACCAGGATTATTATTAGAATCTGTCAGCGATCCGCTGATTATTATTCCTCGTATTGCTTTAATAACACCTGAAAATTGCGCTTGGTATGCATCGATGTAAGTATTAGTCGATCCATATGAATCCAACATAAAAGCAGTTGAGTTAATACTTACATTAGATATATTATCTCCAACTGTTAAGGTTTGAGTTGTAATATTATCAGATGTTATTATTGTTGCAAGAGAGGAATTGCCTATACTAATATGGCTTGCGTTTGCATAAAAATTATTAGCATAACGATCTATTTGACCATCGATGTAATCCGATATCGTTTGTATCGATATATGTTGTGAACCCAACAGCGATGAGAAATTTGTATTAGCCATTTTTACCTTAAATTATGTGAAAGTTATAATTGGTGCGCCGGAAGCAACACCACTTCTAGCACCATCTGGAGTATATACAGATGAAATATTATAATCTGCGTATAAAGTAACAGGCCAAACAGTATTAAAAAGTAAAGATGCTGTAGATATACCACCAGTACCACCATATGCATAAGAACCAATTTTATTATATACAACAATAGTATGAGTTGGATAAGAACTTGTAAAACTAATATATTCAGAAATAATAGGTGCTATAGAAGAACTTGTTTTAGCGTAAATATTGTATCGAACAGAAGTTCCGGGAGTTCCAGTTATTATAAAGAAAACGGTACCATTTCTAGTTACTGTTTGAGTATATAGCGGCATTGCCCATTTATAATCAGGAGTAGCAGGAACAACAATATCGGCTTGTGATGTATCATTAATAATTACTGGTACTGTTGCTTTTATATTGACTACACTATCAATAATTTCAAAAATTCTGAATGTGAAATTTTCTTGATTCTCAGTAATCTTATCAGCTAGTATACTTCTTTTAATAGTTATTGTACTAGATGTTAAAACAAATGGGCCGAAAATGAGATTATCTTTAAAATCAGCAGCAGTAGCTGTTCCTACAGTGTCCCAGTATAATAATTTATTCAAAGGAACGCCTGATGTTGTAATGGTAAAGATAACATCAGCACCTTCATCAACAAAAGCTACAGAAGCAGTTACAGCATATGTTCCAGTTGAAGTATCATTAACAGTTACAGTTGATAGAGATACTGGGTTATATAATATTGTTCCATTAACTGAATCTTTGTATATTTGTATAGCAATAGTTTCAGATCCTTCAGTTAACGCATCATTGCTAAGAATTCTAGTGATAGTACCAGATCCATTAGTAACAATAAAACTATCAGAATTTATACCATCAGTAAAATCAGCACCAATAGTTGTTCCTATATTTTTCCAATATAATGTAGTACCAGAAGGAATAGCGGAAGTTACTACTGTAAATGTTACACTAACACCTTCATTTACAGAAGAAGTGCTTGGTGTTACACTAGTTATAGTATAAGGAATAGCTGCAACTGAAGTATCAATTACATTAACATTAGCTGATAGCCCATTAGGTACTGCCTGTCCAGTTGTAGAACCTGTACGAATTTGTAATCTTATACTTTCTGTACCTTCTAATAATACATCATTTGCCAAAGTTCTACTTATCGATCCAGATCCACTGCTTATAATAAAGCTATTAGCATTATAACCATCGGTAAAATCTGCACCAATTGTTGTACCTTCATTTGACCAAAATAACGTTGTATTATTTGGTACATTTGTGGTCGTTACTGTAAATGTTACAGTTCCGCCTTCATTTACAGAAGTGGCTGATGGTGAAATTGAATATGTTGGATAAGAAGTATCATTAACAGTTACTGAAGTAGCCGTAGCTACGATTGAGCCTGTAATCGAATTAGTTCGTAATTGAAATATAATACTTTCCGGACCCTCTAACAATACATCATTTGATAAAATTAATGAAACTGTTGTAGTATTACCAGTAGTTGTAAATTGACCATAATTTAAATTACTGGTATTTGTAAAATCAGCCCCCGTAGTTGTTCCTGAATTTGTCCAATATAACGTTGTACCATTTGGTACGCCTTGTGTTGCGATCGTAAATATTAATGTTTGGCCCTCATTAATAGATGTAGTGCTTGGTGTTACACTATATGTTTCTATCGAAGTATCATTAACAGTTACTGTAAGAGCCGTTGCTTTCAATACTCCTGAACCATCACGTAATTGCAATACAACAGTTTCTGGACCTTCTGAAATAAAATCATTAGATATGGTTCTTATAATACTATTAGAATTATTGTTTATAATAATGCTACCTGAATTCAACCCATTATCAAAATCAGCACCAATAGTTGTTCCACCATTCGTCCAATACAACGTTGTGCCATCTGCGATACCGGTAGTTGTAACTGTAAATGTTACAGAACCACCTTCATTAATAGATCTTACTGATGGTATTATTGAGTAAGATGGTGGGAACGATGTATCGCTTACAGATACTGTATATGATGTTGTTACCACAGGTCCTGCAGTAGATCCAGTATGCAATTGTATTACTATACTTTCTGGCCCTTCTAGTAATAAATCACTAGATAATGTCAAATTGAAAGCACCAGATTCATTAGTAATATTAATACTACCTGCATTTAATCCATTCGTAAAATCAGCCCCAGTAGTTGTTCCTATGTTAGTCCAGTATAATGTTCCGGAACCAAAATTAGTAGTAGTAACATTAAATGTTACAGTTCCGCCTTCATTAATGTAATATGTATTTGGAATAACACTGTATGTTGGAACAGGAGTTGCTTCTATAACATTAGGTCTATACGCTCTAGAACCTTTAGAATCTACTATATTTCCAATTGAACTGTTACCAACGAAAACAACACTATCAAGCACATAAACCAATTTAGAACCACTTTTAATAGAAATACCTGTTGGTAATGTTGAAATAATAGATCCACTTATTGATGTGGAAGCCAATACAGGGCAAAGTTGTGAATTATTATTAACTCTACCTGTCTCAATATAAGAAATAACAACAGCGCCTTGTGTTAATGTATATGGTGCATTGGCAGGATATAGATATCGATATAATTCATTTTGTAAATTTTCATTACCATAAATTAAAACTGTTTTATAGCCAGTAGTGTTTATTTGTACTTGTTCGATTAATAAATTTCCATTAAAAAAAGATGGTGAGTATGCATTATTATTGAATCCAGGAAACGCTATTGTTTGTGCTAACCCAGAATATGTTATATAATCACCAGCAATATATCCGTTAAATGTTGGGTCAGCTGCTTCTATCCAAAAATAATATGGCCCCGGAACCACCGGTGTGTAAATTTGTGCTTTTGCACCAACCAAACTTCTGGTTGAACTTGCATAATTATTTTGTGTATATGTTAATGTTGTTGAATTTATAACTGTTGCAATACTACCACCAGAAATATAAAAATCAGCTAAATTATACCCAACTCCAGAAGCATAAACAAAATCACCATTTGAGTAATAATGTGGACCATTTGTTACTACTGTAACAACTCCATTTGTTGCTCTATTGATACTTGCAATAGTTCTATTGCCAGGAGCTACGCCTTTGAAACTATCATTTGGTAAAACAAAAGATATTGTATTTGGCGTGGGTATATCACGAATATCAAAACCAATTGGATTATAATCTGAACTATAATTTGCAGTGTTAAGAGAAACTTGAGAAGTATTAACAAATAATTTAGATTGTGTTAGTGTAGTAATACCATGGTTAATAGAAGTTTGAATTGTAACAACAGCATTCGAATTAATATTTGCTGATGCTATAGGGATAGAAATAGTACCACCCGTCATATCAACGGTAACGTTTGAGCTGTTATTACCAACAAAAATTGTTGTTGGACTAATGCTTATATTACTACTAGAATTTTGAACAGCAACAGAAGTTGTTCTTACAGCTGTTGAAACTGATGTATTACCAGCAAAGATAGCACTCGAGTTGATTGTTAATAGATTATTGCTAACATCACCAATACTAATAGAATCATTTACTCGTAGAACTGATGCAGTAGATCCAACTGTAATAAGAAGCTGACCATCAGAAGTGTACAGGGTTTTATCCGGCATATTCAATGCGAATTCACCAGCAGCAATGTACTGTGAATTAGATGGATCTGTTGTATTTGGTAAACGCCCAGAAACATACGTGCGTTTAATTTGCATTCTATTATTTAAATTAGCCATATGGCAACCCTATTATTCGGTATATACCGAGGTATTAAAATACACTAGTTTCTGAATCCTTATCCTTTTTTACTGGTTTTTTATTTTCAAACGCAGATAAGATATCTTCTTTTTTATTTTCAGATTTAATTAAATCAAGTTCTTCTTGGAGTTTATTATTTTCTTCCATTAATCGAGCAACTGTTTTTTCAGCGATAACCAATCTTGTTTGTAAAATTAATTCTGAACGTACTAGTTCTTCAATTTTCTTACTGTTCATTTCAATATACACATTGATAAATTCTTCATTCATATAGTAACTCCATTAATTTAAAATATTCCACCATCCAATGATTTATAAATTGGGAGATTGGTGTCTGAAATTTGTAAAATATCGCCTGGAATAGTAACCTGTAATCTATCAAACGTAGTAGAACTATTCGCGAATATTATGTCTCCAATGTTATATAGTTTCAAACCAGTACCACCATTTGATGGTGTAAGAGCTGTATTCAATGCCAATGTATTGGCTGTAATGTAAACTGGTTTAACAGCTGATGTGATTGTTACCGAAGAACTGTTTGCAACAAATGCAGAAGTAGAAGTATTTCCGTATGGTTCTAGATAGGCTTGCAATGTTCCTTGATTGTAATATTGTGAACTTTGGTCTACAACACTAGAATTTGTTGTTAATATATTAACGTTATTAGCAGCATATAATTTCCAAACATTTTTACTGTAATGGGAACTAGATGTATGATCACGATATATACCTGTAAACCAAGTATTAGCTGTATTACCAAAAGTACCAAAAACACTAATATCATATGAATCTGTAAACGTTGAAGTAAGGGCTTGGTT
>Ga0114960_10003821_pt1 | contig 11411 bp, 21 predicted proteins | sample C_130625_MF_Meta_FD_92637 | JGI IMG/M metagenome (GOLD analysis project Ga0114960, IMG submission 92637) | Freshwater microbial communities from Lake Croche, Canada to study carbon cycling - C_130625_MF_MetaG | ecosystem: Environmental > Aquatic > Freshwater > Lake | place: Lake Croche, Canada...
TCTAAACAACGGGGTCGGCGTTAAGGTTAACTCTGTCGACCTATCAGATCACGTTAACAGCATTACCCTTAACCGCAACTTCGATGAACTCGAAGTAACAGCAATGGGCGATTCAGGCCACAAGTTCATCAAGGGACTAGAAGCCTCATCTGTAACAATTTCATTCTTGAACGACACAGCATCAGCATCAGTTCTAGCAACTTTGCAAGCTGCTTGGGGTACAAATGTGACCGTAGTTCTATTGCAGAACAAGGGAACAGCAGTTTCAGCAACTAACCCTCTTTACACAATGACTTGCTTAATCAACGGCACAACCGACATTAACGGCGCAACTGGCGATCTAGCGACTCAAGATGTAACCTTTAACGTATCCGGCACAATCGCTGTAACAACTTCAGGTTCATTCTAATAACAAACTAAGGGGCAAACAATGGCAAAACTCAAAGTCGTAAGGGCAGACGGAAGCGTCAACGAATACGAGGTAACACCAGTTATCGAGTACGCCTTCGAGCAGAGTCGCAATAAAGGTTTCCATAAAGCCATGATCGAAGATCAAAAGCAGTCAGACGTGTACTGGCTGGTATGGGAAGCAGCACGTCGGGCGGGTGAAACCGTTAAGCCTTTTGGTGAGGATTTTATCGCTACGCTTAAAAGCGTAGAGGTACTTGAGTCCGACCCTTTGGCCTAGCGCGGGATACCTTCACTTATTTCATCGCCTCACTAGCGATTGAAACTGGTATCTCGCCACATAATTTAATTGAACTAGATTCGAGAATGCTCAAGGCAATGGTTCTCGTTCTAAACGACAGAGCAAAGGAGATCAAAGATGCCAGCCGTAGAAATACGCGGAAACGCTGATCTCCGTAAAGCCATGCGTCAATTCACTCCAGATCTTGAGAAGAACTTAAAGTCTGAATTAAGACGAGCGCTTTTGCCAGTTGTAAGAATGGCTAAAGGATACGTTCCATCTCAATCACCTATGAGCGGTTGGGCTGCTCGCAGTTTCTCAGAAGGTCACTTCCCTACTTGGAGCAGCAATACAGTTGCTCGAGGTATTGGCTATTCTGCAAGCCCTAGCAAGATAAACAAAAACGGCTTTTCATCGATGGCCAGAATCTTTAACAAGTCTGCCGTTGGTGCAATCTATGAAACTTCTGGTCGCAAGAACCCAGATGGTCAGCCATGGGTTGGGCCGTATGCCGGCGGGGCAAGTAAGAGCGTAAGTCGTTCTAGCAATCGATACGCAGGTCGACAATTTATTGCAAACTTGAGTCCACTTGTATCAAGTCTCCAAGGTCGCGGCCGATTGATCTATCGTGCATGGCGTGACTCAACTAAGTCAGATCCGATGGGTATAGCACTACGCGCCATCGATGAAGCAACTACTGAGTTTTACAAACGCTCTGAATATACCAGTTTTAGTAAGGCGGCATAATGGCTCAGCAAGCAAACGTCAATATTGATATTAGTTCAAAGGCAGACACTAGAGGCTTCAAAGTTGCTGAAACCGCTTTAAATAAATTATCAAAATCAGTAAAAAACGCTGCTGGCGCTTTAGGCCTTGCGTATGGAACTCGCGCTATTTATAATTTTGGTAAAGCTTCAGTCAAGGCTTTTGCGGCTGACGACAAGGCTGCAAAGGTACTTACTAGATCGTTGAGCAATCTTGGATTGGCTTTTGCAGATATTCAAGTAAAAGACTTTATATCCCAACTAGAAACAACTTATGGCGTTCTTGACGATCAACTTCGTCCGGCATTCCAAAAACTGCTTACAACTACCGCAGACGTAAAAAAGTCTCAAGATCTTTTAAAGCAAGCATTGGATCTAAGCGCAGCCAGCGGGATCGATGTAGTAAGCGTTGCTGATGATCTAGCCAAAGCCTATGTAGGCCAGACTAGAGGACTTACAAAGTACGGTTTAGGTTTAAGTCAAACTCAGTTAAAAGCAATTAAGTTCGAGGATATTCAAAAGCGCATTAATAGCATTGTGGGCGGTCAAGGCTTGGTTGCTGCTAATTCCTATGCTGGATCTTTAGATAAAATTTCAGTTGCGGCAAAAAATGCTCAAGAAATTATTGGTAAAGGTTTAGTTCAAGCCCTTGGCGAAGCTGGCGGAACAGGCGGTTTAGCAGGTTCTTTATCTGGAATTATTAAACTGGCAACAACAGTTAGTGATTTGTTCGTTGGAATTGGTAGAACTATTGCGGCAATTTCAGGTGCTGGATTTTCAACTCCAGGAGTTTCACCGTTGCAAGCCATTAAAAACTTTCAGAAAATTACTGCTGGATTTAGAGCGCAAGATGCAGAAGCCGCTCGCAAGCAATCCATGTCCGCTCTTAATTATGGCGGAATAACTGGCTATCAAAAACAATACGCCGAAGCCCAAGCAAAGAAAAAACAAGCTGAGGCACTGAGACTTCAGAAGTTGCAGTTAAACTTAGTCAAGCAACAAACTGCAATTCAAAAGGCTGCTGGACTATTTGATCTAAGCCAGATCCAGTTAGTTGCTGCCCTTAAAGGCCAGTTATCAGAAGAAGATCGCAAGCGAGCGGAACTTCAGTTAGCCATGCTTCAAGGCAATACTAGCGAGGCTTCTAAACTTGCTGGTGAGGTTGCTAAGGCTCAAGGGTTAACCGCTCAATTAGTTGCTTATTATTCAGGCCTTCCCACCGCCAAAGATCCTTTTGCTGCATGGGTAACTTCACTTCAACAAGCTGCTGCTTTGGCTGCTCAAATTGCTAATGCAAATTACACAGCCGCAGCGCCTACTATGCAAAACGCTGCTATTGATACAATCCTCAACGGTTACGGATCAGTGCCGGCATCGGCTGGAGTATCGGCTGGCGGTGACGTTAACGTCTATGTGGGCGGATCAGTAGTATCTGAAGGCGATCTAGTCGAGTTGATCAGAGATGGTCTGCTTAACAAGTCTCTATCAGGTTCACCATCTGCCATCGGCAGACTTAAGGGATCGTTCGCAGGGTGACCCTTCCAGCACAAATTTCCGTTTCGTTCGACTTTTCCTCGGGCGCTACCTTTGGTTACCCTTTTACTATTGGCGATTCCAAATACGGAATCTTAGGCACAAGCCAACTTGCTTCATCGAGTGTTCCAGAACCAATAGTCGATCTTACCGATAGCGTGTATCAGATCAGCATCAAGCGCGGTCGTAATATCATGCGTGATACTTATGAGGCTGGCACTTGCACCGTTCGAGTCTTAGATCCCAATTCTTATTTTAACCCGCAGAACGTCAATTCGCCCTATTACGGATACCTGACTCCGCTTCGTAAGTTACGTGTATCCGCTACTTATAACGGTGTTGGTTATTTCTTATTTTCTGGATATACGACAACTTACAATTACACTTATCCAACCAATCAAGATACTGGTTATGTCGATATTGAATGTTCAGATGCTTTCCGTCTAATGCAGTTGGCTAACGTAACTACGGTAGCAACTACTCCAGCGGGTCAAGATACCGGCACACGCATAGGCAAAATCCTGGACTCGGTTCAATGGCCTAACTCAATGCGCATCCTCGATACTGGCGCAACTACTTGCGTGGCCGATCCTGCAACAGCTCGTACTTCCCTCGATGCGCTCAAAAACGTTGAGTTCTCTGAACAAGGTGCGTTTTATATCAGAGCCGATGGAACAGCAGTCTTTAAGTCTCGCCCTAACGTGATAAGCGCCTATGGCCAGACTCCTATTGCTTTCAATCAAACTGGCGGCATTCCTTATCGCAATTTGGTTTTTGCGTTTGATGATAAATTAATTGTTAACTCATCAACCATGACCAACGTAGGCGGTACAGCGCAACTTGCTGAGAACGCTACTTCGATCGCTAAATACTTTCCACACGCAAGTAATCAAAGCAATCTGGTCTGCCAAACAAATACAGATGCCCTCAATATCGCTCGCGTCTATGTGGCAACTCGTCAAGAAACAACTATCCGCATAGATGCTATGACTGTCGATCTACAAGATCCAAGCGTTCCAACTGCAACCATGCTCGGACTTGATTACTTCTCCAATCTGGCAATAACTAATATACAGCCAGATGGATCAACTATTGCTAAGACCCTTCAATGCCAAGGTCTAGCATGGGACATAACCCCAAACAAGATGATTGTTACCGTTACGACTCTAGAACCCATCGTCGAAGGGTTCATCATCGGATCGTCTATATCAGGTATAATCGGCACTAACATAATGGCGTATTAGGAGAAAAAATGGCGCAAGGCTTAGGATTTATCGAGTTCGCGACTGGAGACGTGCTTTCGGCATCAGCCGCTAATGGTTATCTGGCCTCTCAGGTAGTAATGGTTTTCGCTAGTGCGGCAGCTCGCACCTCAGCCATCGCCAGCCCGCAAGAGGGAATGATCTCCTATCTCAAGGACACCAACTCAACTGAGTATTACTCAGGTTCAGCATGGGTCGCCATTGGTGGATCTACTGGGGGCCTCAGTTTAGTCAAGACACAAGCAATAGGTTCGGGAGTATCTTCGGTAACAGTAACTTCAGCATTTAGCTCGTCTTACGATAATTATCTCGTCACAATAAATGGCGGAGTAGCCTCGACTAATAATACTTTAGATTTAACGCTAGGCTCAACGACAACTGGTTACTATTATTTTGGTGTTTATGGCAACGCAACTGCATCTACAGTTTACGGCGATAATGGCAACAACGCCTCAAGTTTTAGATATGTAGGCAGCGGCGACACTAACCTTTTGTGTGGTCAATTTACCCTGCAAAATCCGAACCTTGCAAAGGCAACTGCTATCTATTCAAGTGCGGTCAGAACTGGCACAGGAACTATAAACCTGTTATTCAATGGCAGCGAAACCTCAACAACACAACACACAGCTTTTACCTTAACTGCAAATACAGGAACAATAACAGGTGGAACTATCCGCGTCTACGGATACCAGAACTAAGTGGGGATCAGAATGGCATATTTAGTACAGGTTGACGACGAAGTAAGATCAGCAACCGCAGAAGAAGCAGCTGCTATTGAGGCACTTGCCGAGCGAAATGCTAGTGAAGATGCCGCTTTGGTTGCTAAAGCCGAAGCAAAAGCTTCCGTGCTAGAACGCCTAGGCATTACAGCCGAAGAAGCGGCTCTGCTACTTGGATGAAGCCGAGACTCTGTAAGGCTGGACAACAACTACGTGAGCAATTTGATGACTGCTTCAGCGATCGTGATCGTACCTCGGACGGCTGGATCGGTGATAGTCGGCACTCAACTCGTAAGTCTGACCATAATCCAGATGAGCAGGGCTGGGTACGTGCCATTGATGTTGACCGCGATCTATCCGGCAAACCCAAGCCCGACCTCATGCCCGATGTGGCAGATCAACTTCGTTTCTTGGCAAAGTCTGATAAGCGAATTAAATACATTATCTTCGCAGGTCAAATTGCCAGTGCTAAATCGTTATGGCGTTGGAAGCCTTATTCAGGCATCAATAAGCACGATCATCATTGCCACATATCTTTCACTAGCAAAGGTGATGAAGATGGTTCGTTCTTTAATATCCCACTACTAGGAGCAAATAATGGCTGAAAACTATTCATTCGTAATCGACCAAGGTGCTGACTGGTATCTCAACATAGTCTATAAAGACTCTGCTGGAACTGCTATCAACCTAACTGGCTACACAGCAGCGATGCAGTTCCGCTTGACTACTACAAGTGCGACAGCTGCTATTAGTCTTACTCAGGCGTCTGGTATAACTATCACAGGCGCAACTGGAACTTTGGCTATTCATGCCACAGCAGCTCAGACTGGCGCACTCGATGACTCAGCCAAGTATGACTATGATCTTGAAATTACTTCACCGGCTGGAGTAGTAACTCGCTTAATCCAAGGGGTTGCTAGTGTTAGTTCACAGATAACTCGATGAGCGATTTAATTGTTATACAACCTACAGTTCAACAAATTACTGTTACTGAGGACGTCAATCAGGTAGTTGTATCGTCCGTTGGCGTTCAAGGGCCAACAGGCGCAACAGGCGCAACAGGCCCCGCTGGAGCTACGGGCGCAACTGGAGCACAAGGCGCTAAAGGGGATACTGGGGCAACAGGTCCTACAGGTGCAACTGGAGCAACAGGAGCTCAGGGAGATCAGGGCATCCAAGGCATCCAAGGTATTCAAGGGGTAAAAGGCGATACTGGATCTACGGGAGCAACAGGTGCAACAGGGGCTACTGGCGCTACTGGTTCATCTGGAGTCGTATCTGTAACTGCGCCAATTACCAATTCTGGCACTTCATCAGCTGCCGTTATCGGCATCGATCAGACTTCCATCACGATTGCAGAGTCTCAAGTAACTAACTTGGTTACGGATTTATCGGGTAAAGCCGGACTTGCTTCTGCAAACACCTTCACAACATCACCGCAGACAATCAACGGCGCAAGTTCTGCCATCGGATTGATAGTCAAAGGCAACGCAACAACTCCAGGAAATTTACAGGAATGGCGAGATTCGTCAGGAACGGCTTTGGCTTCTGTATCAAGTGCAGGACTCTTGACTGCAACAACTCTATCCGCAGGTGCAACTACTGTCGGAGCATTGACAACTGGGGCGATAAATCAATCTGTTGTCGGTGGTAGTATTTTTCAAAGTTATGCTGGAACTGCTACTTACAACTTTGTAACAGGAGCAATCCTGAGCGGTAACACTAAAACAGTAAACTTAGGTACAGGTGGCGCTTCTGGTGCAGTTACAAACATCAACATTGGCACTGCCAATACTGGTGTTACTTCAACAATAAGTCTTAGCGGTTCGGTAAAAATAACTGGTCTAACATCAAATGGAACTACTTCGGGCGCACCAACTATTGCCTCTGCGACGACTATTGCTCCGACTACTCCAATCGCCTTTATTTCAGGCACAACGCCCATTGTAACAATCACCGCGCCTTCTCCAATTTCAACAAACGGCGGTTCGATCACACTTATCCCAACGGGAATCTTTACCACTACAACTGCTGGGAACATAGCTCTTATTTCAACGGCAGTCGTATCAAGGGCTTTGACTATGACCTATGACCCAACTACCGCTAAATGGTATCCATCGTACTAAGGAGACAAAATGAATATGAAGCACCCAGCAGTTATCTCAGTCGGAGCATTCTTAGCCGTCTGGGGTACAACCTCAAACTTCTCACTCGATTACCGAGCAATCCTCGGCTCAATCGTTGCGGGCATCTTTGGCTACGCAACCCCTAAGAAGTAACTAATGTCCGCAAGTAAGCAAATGACCATAACCACAACCCCGCAGCTAGTGGGCCGCGTGCTTGAGTCGAGCCAAAATATTTGGGTTCATGCCGGCGGGACTATCTACTTTGGTGGAGACAACACAGTCACTTCATCTACTGGATTCCGCTTAGATAACAATGATAAGTACAGCACAATTATTCCAGAAGGCAATGAAGTCTGGGCTGTAACTAACACTGGTACAGCAACCCTTTATGTCTTTACTACGGTCATCTAATGAGTACGCAGGACTATGCTGCACTTGCAGTAGCGATCGTGACGGTGCTGGGTGGTGTTACTGCGATGCTTCAGTTCTTGATCAAACACTATTTAGCGGAACTGAAGCCAAATAGCGGTTCATCAATCAAAGATCAAGTTAATCGACTCGAAGCGCGTGTCGATACTATTATCGAGATGTTGCGTAAGTAACACTTATCCCATGGCTCGCAAAAAGGTCATCGACCTAGAAGCATATTCAATACTAGATCAGTACTGCATTGGCTTAAACGAGTATTACAAATCATTGCGCCGGGCTGGCTTTGACGTTGAGATGGCCTTGGCGATCCTGCTTGAACCAGCTACTTACCCGGCAACTATTCTTCCTGCGCCTAACTGGCTTCCAGAACTTCCCAACCGTATCCCTTTCGACGATGACGATGAGGATTAACAATGAAAAGAACTGTAATCGTTCCCGATCTACAAGTTCCATATCATGACGAAATAGCAGTAAAGAATGTTGCAACTTTTATTAAGGCGTACCGCCCTGATAGCGTCATTACTTTGGGAGATGAAATCGATCTCCCACAAATCAGCCGATGGACAGAAGGAATGCCCGGCTGGTACGAGCAGACACTAGCTGACGATCGAGACCAAGCAGTCGAGGTTCTATGGTCTTTGGTAGAGCATGCTAAAGAAGCCCACATGATCAGGTCTAACCACACAGACCGTCTTTACAACGTGATCATGAAGAAGATCCCAGCATTCCTAGCATTGCCAGAACTTCGCTTTGAAAAGTTTATGAAGTTAGATGAACTAGGCATCACCTATCACAAGAAGCCCTACGCCTTCCAGAAGGGTTGGGTAGCCGTTCATGGTGACGAGCAGGGCATTAACCCTAACGCGGGTCTTACAGCCCTTGGAGCAGCCCGTAGGCACGGTTTAAGCGTTGTCTGCGGTCATACTCACAGGGCGGGCATGTCGGCCTTTACAGAGGCTTCAGGGGGCAAAATAGGACGCATTCTACGTGGGGTGGAAGGCGGTCACCTAATGGACGTACGCAAGGCTGGCTATACCAAAGGCACTATGAATTGGCAGCAGGCTTTCGTCTTAGTTGAGGACACTCAAGTGACCCTAATTAACCTTGAAAAGGACGGCACATTCGTGGTTAATGGCCGCCGTTATGGACGACCTAGATAACGATATTCGCCGGACAATCGATGACGCGGTTGACGAAATAGAATTGTTACCGTTTCGTTATATTCAATACCGCAGATCTGTCTGATATTTATGCAACACTTATGCCAAGAAGCTGCGAAGGGCGCAGCAGAAGGGCAATAAATGTCAATACTGCAATTAATTATCCTAGCCAGTTGGTTCACGATCTTCTTCATGGCTTACAAGATTGGCCATCGAGATGGATATATAGTCGGACGCCGATCAGTCCGCAAGCACTACGAGAAGCTTGAGAAGGTTCGGGCATGAATGCACGTGATTTCCTCAACGAAGCCAGAGCAACTATCCAAGATCGTGGTCTCGACTACGGACACCCAAGTGACAATATGGCTCGAACAGCAGCCCTCTGGTCGTCTTATCTTGAAATGCCAATTACTGACTATCAAGTCGCAACGTGTATGGCACTCGTCAAAATAGCCAGGAGCATGGAAGGCGCTAAGACTGACACTTATGTTGATCTAGCAGCTTATGTGGCTATTGCAGGACAACTCCACACTGAGGAGAATGAACTTTATGTTTAATTTAGAAGATTACGAGACAGTTGAAGAACGCCTAGTTAAGTTTTGGAAGGATCACCCAGATGGCCGCATTGATACTTTATTGGTTGACTCAACGCTTCAGCGATTTATTGTTAAGGCTTCTGTTTATAGAACTGAAGTGGACGCACAGGCTTGGACAACTGGCTATGCAGAAGAAACCGTCTCAACGCGAGGAGTTAATTCTACGTCGGCGCTTGAGAATTGCGAGACGAGTGCGATTGGTAGGGCATTGGCTAACGCAGGTTACGTTACGAAAGGCAAACGCCCAAGCCGCGAAGAAATGTCTAAAGTCAAAGCAGCTGAGCCAAAGCCTTTCTCAGAGAAGTTAAGCGATCGGATCATAACTCCAGTCGAAGATGATCCATGGACAGTCAAAGCCGTTGAACCTGCTGGATCAGCAGCTGAGGCCGTAGCGTTAGTTCAAGAAGTATTAGGCGCTACTAAGATTGATAAAGATATTCCTCATTGCAAGCATGGTGAGCGAGTGTGGCGAACTGGAAATAAGAATGGCAAAGCATGGGCGAACATGTCTTGCCCGGTAACTCCGCAACGTCAAGAGACATGGGCTCAAGTCGATAAGTGCGATCCGATCTGGTACGTCATTGATTCCAATGGAGCATGGAAGCCACAGGAGGCAAGAGTATGAGCAGCTTACAATTTATGAATCAAGATGGTGAATGGGAGTCATTTCCAACAGATGACATACTTTACGAAAAGGCTCGCCAGCGTGAAATGCTCAATGCGATGCAAGTGCGAGTAATATGTCACCTGTGCAACGAACCGATTCCAACGACCGAGATGGCAGTATGGCGAGAAGGCCAAGCGATCACATGGTCATGCAAGAAATGTCACGCCGTCAATGAATCAAAGCCGTAAGCATCGAGGCTTTCGCACCGAGCGCGTGGTAGCAGAATATCTACGGCGCTGGTGGGAAGGCGCTGTGGTAGGACGAGGAGCTGGGCGAGACATACTCAATGTCCCGTTCGACTGCGAGATTAAGGCTCGCTCAGCCCTCGATATACGGGGAACGCTGCGCCAGATTGAAACTAGAACAGCTGAAAGCGGCTTATTGGGGTTCGCTTGCTTTCGACTGAATGGGCAAGGAGAAACACCGGACGATTATGTTGCGATGCTTCGACTTGGCGATCTGGTGCAGCTACTTCGTGATGCCGGATATGAGAATCGGCGAGATAGTGTTAAAGACTCAGACATAAGACGATGCAATCAATGTGGAGAATGGACAATAAATGACCCATGCAATTGGTGTGAGGCCCAGTAATGCCAATCTACGAATTTGAATGTACGAATGATCTATGCGAAGCCAATCTTCGCTATGAGAAGGAGTTAAAAATAAATGAACCACATGACGTCGATTGCGGGTTCTGTCATGAACCTATGCGCAAGATTTACAGCTCATTCGGTATTCAATTCAAAGGTTCTGGATTCTATTCCACAGATTCTAAATAAGCCACGCCGTTCTGAGCAGGACTTATGTTAATGGATTTGACTTGCTTGGTACACTCTATGGCTAGAGCCCTTGAGGGGCTCAGAGCAAGCCTGAAAGGCGTAGCTTGCTCGGTAGCAATCGTTAGTGGGATCACTATGCCTATTGCTGGAGCAATTAACCCAGAGGCTCAAATCATGCCAAATAAAATCATTAAACAGATTGCTAATTACCAGTTAACTGATAAGCAATATAACTGCCATAACGCAATCATCTATAAAGAATCTAGATGGAACGTATCAGCTGTTAATGGTTCACACTATGGGCTGTATCAAGGTAAGTCGGTAAGCCTTAAAGGCGCACCGGCTGAGTACCAGTTCTGGTGGTATTGGTACTATGTTACTAATCGGTATGGAGTAACTAAGTATGATGAGCCTAACTACTGCAATGCACTACACCATTTACGTACTCATGGTTGGCAGTAATGCCTAAAGACCCTAGAGATAGTAAGAAATGGAGAGCGCTGCGATTGGTAGTACTAGCCAGAGATGGATATACATGTTATTACTGTGGCCTACCTGCTAATACAGTTGACCATGTTGTGCCTGTTAAGTCTAACCCTGATCTTGCAATGAACTTAGAGAATTGTGTAGCTGCATGTAGGTCATGCAATAGTGCAAAGGGTTCGCGCTCAGAGGGGTCTTTTTTGCA
>Ga0114960_10003823_pt1 | contig 11409 bp, 5 predicted proteins | sample C_130625_MF_Meta_FD_92637 | JGI IMG/M metagenome (GOLD analysis project Ga0114960, IMG submission 92637) | Freshwater microbial communities from Lake Croche, Canada to study carbon cycling - C_130625_MF_MetaG | ecosystem: Environmental > Aquatic > Freshwater > Lake | place: Lake Croche, Canada...
AAACTGCTGCCGCACAGAGACAATTTAACACCGTTTCACAAACAGCGCCAGCCCCAGCTCCTGACCCAATCAGTTCGGGTGCGGTAGTAAACAACAATCAAGCAGCCAGAGTGGAAGGCGCAGTCACACAAAACCCAGGCGGCAACGCAACAGTAACCCTGGGACCAGCCACAGTAGAACAGGCAATACCAGTTGATACTGGACTTGATCCCGACCCACTGAAACTAGAAATAAGTCAAGCCACTCCGGCTCCTAACATCAACGCAGGAAGAATAAATGTTGCAGCTCTAGTTGAAGGTGGACTTACGCCACAAGAAGCCCTGACCATTGCTGGAGGCGGAACAGCCAGTACAGCCACACAACCTGGAGTGGGTGATGGTCGAGCCGATGGTCCTGTAATCACCGGAAATTCAACCAAAGACATAATAAAGGCCACTTTTCAAACCAGTACAAACCAAAGAATCTATACACAACCCAATGTGCTGGATGACTATGCCAGCTATACCTATCAAATCAGTTGGTATCTGCTGGACCCATTTCAGTATAATACACTAATAAATTCTCCAAAAGTAAATGCTGCTGGCTGGTCATTGCTAATGCAAAGTGGTGGAGCACCGTTGAAGGGTCGTAATCCAAGATTTCCTGTGGATTTTTACCTTGACGATCTGGAATTAAATAGTGCAATAGGTGGCAAAGGAGTAGGCATGCCACACAATGTTACCAAACTCAAATTTAAAGTGGTTGAACCAAATGGACTGACCTTGATCAATCGGTTGTATTACGCAGTTAAAGACTTTTACGGCCCAAGCCAAAATTCTCCTGAACTTGATCCCACAGGTAGTCTGGCACAGTCAGTGGTCAATACCAAAGGAGTCAATGCCAGTGCACCACCGCCCAATTATATAAATGCGTTCTATTGCTTGGCCATAAAATTTTACGGCTATGACTCTGGTGGTAATTTAATAGCGCCGGCCACTGGACGATTCAGCCCCAACTCCACTGCAGGTCTAGTTGGACCAACCAATGATACTGAATCTATCATAGAAAAATATATTGCATTTCAACTAACTGATTTAAAATTTCGCACTGGACCTGGTCAAGCTTCTAAAGGTATCGAATATTTTATTTCAGGCACACCTATTGCAATGAATCATGCTTTTGGACAAGCACGAGGAACTGTGCCCTTTCAATTTGAATTATCAGGAACCACTGTTGCGGATCTGTTGATTGGAAAACCAGCCCAGAGTGAGTTAAAGCAGTCGGTATTACAAAGTGGTCGTGTGACACAGGCAACTCCACCAGCATCAAACATACCGCCTGGCCCACCTAATCCAGCGGCGACTAGCGGCACTTACGATGCGTTAGGCAATTATCAACCGGGAGCAGGTTAATCATGCCAGGCGTAAGTCGACTAAACAAGTTAACATCTCAACCGGCTGCTGGCAACGGTGGCCGAGGATCAGGATTGATCAAAGATTTACCACCTGGAGTAACACAAGCAGGTGTTGACCAAGCACGTGAGTCACAGCGACAAGCAGGTAAAGCCCGGTTGGGCATTGCCACTCCACCTCCTAAAGCACCAGCAACTCCAACAGGAAACACTGGATATTTGTTTACTGGATTGGCCGAAGCACTGAATACCTATCAAAACGATTTGGTAAAAAGAAAAATTTATTCTAAAGCCGACGTCTACGAATTTGAATTCCATCCTGCGTCGCTGTCTGCTAGTAAAGTTAAAAGGACTGGCAGCACAGATCGATCAAAAACTGCTGGTAAACAAGCCACCAATGCCAAGCAGGCACTAGATAGCAAAACTGATAAAGTGGATAATAACAGTTTAAATTGGAACATACAGGCCGGTACACAAATAGTCCAGGTCATCGATCAAATTATGCGCAGTAGCGAATTTGTCAACGACCAAGCCAAGTATCAAGTTGATCCTGTGACACAAAAATTAATACCCAGCACAGGTACTGGTACCGGAACCACGGTCTGGTATCATATAAGTGCTCAGACCACTGCACTAGAATATGATGACAAACGACGAGATTATGCTTACCGTATTAAGTTTATAATAACTCCATACGCTATAACACAGATGGCCAGTGAATATTTTCCAGATAGCCGGTATCGGGGTAGTCATAAAAGTTATAACTATTGGTTTACTGGGCAAAATACACAAATACTAAGTTACGAACAAACCTACGATTATCAATACCGACTGATCCTTAATGGACCAGCTCCAACAGATGCAACGAAACCAAGAGATTTTAGAGACCAGTATACCAGAACTGCCTTGCCTACCACCGAACAAAAAACTGGACAAACAACTGGCGATCAAACCCCAGCGGCCGCGGATAGTGCTGCTGACTTTCGTTACGACACCAAAGATTTTGCGTCAATACGCATGCGAATCATAGGAGACCCGGCCTGGATACAACAAGACAAAGTAGAACTGGGTGTCAATAATCAAACTTTTAACTTTAGGCCATTTAACGACGATGGCGGCATAAATTACAATAGTCAAGAGGTAGTGTTTGATATTACCTGGAACAATCCCCAGGATTACAACATGGATACTGGAATAATGAATGTGTATCCAGACAGTGGAAAATCTAAAGAATTCAATGTGTACACACTCAAAACAGTCAAAAGTTTTTTTAGTCGAGGTCGATTTGAACAAGAAATAGAAGGCAATCATCTGGTTGAATACAATGCAGGTCCTGCACCAGCAGAAATTAGACCGCAAGCGCCAGTAAAAACTGCAGCTGTTAGAAAACCCTCATTTGAAGAAGGATTTCCAACAGAAAAAGAAGCAGGCATTAACCAATTAGCAGTACGAGCCTTACCACAGGCGCTACCAACAAATTTAGCTGCTCCGCCAGTGTCAAGATTCAACGGGGTTACTACTAGACGCAACTGATAACAAAATTAAAAATTTTAACCAATTGTAAAAAGAGATAAAAAATATGGGTACATCAAATCACGAACGAAGTACTGGAACACCAAAAAACTTTGACCAAGACCGAGGCGGCCTGCCGGGCACGGGCGGTCCCTATATTGGCTCGGTGAAAAACAATCTTGATCCTACTAGAATGGGTCGCTTGCAGGTATACATAGAAAGTTTTGGCGACTATGATGAGGGAAACGACCAAGGCTGGAGGTGGGTAAGTTATTGTACTCCTTTCTACGGATCCACACCCAAGGGTGGCAGCGCTGGAACAGGAACATTTCTAGATGGCAATCAACAAAGCTATGGCATGTGGTTCACACCGCCCGACATTGGCACACAGGTCTTGTGCTTTTTTGTCAACAACGATCCTGGCAACGGATACTATATAGGCTGTTTGCCATTTAATGGCGTCACCCACATGATCCCGGCTATTGGATCTGTGGATCAGGCAAAAGCACAGACACAAAATGCTGATCAGGCCAGTTATCTAGGCAACTCATCCAGACTACCAGTCACTGAAATCAATACTGCACCGTCAAATCCAAAAACCAGTGAAAGCCCCACTTTTTTTGATGAAAAGAAACCAGTACACAGTTATGTGGCCGGCATTTTGTTCCAGCAAGGTTTGAACAACGACAATGTACGTGGTGCGATTGCGTCCAGTTGCCAGCGCGAAAGTCCCAGCAACTGTTATGGAATCAGCACGCCAGGCCGTGCCATCTATCAAGGCGGACTAGGAGACACCAACGATTCCAAAACTCTAGATGCACAAACACTAGAAGGTATTGCTGTGATAGGTCGACGAGGCGGCCATAGTTTTGTCATGGATGATGGAGCCCTGGATGGATCTGACAATCTTGTCAGGATAAGAACCAGTAAAGGCCATCAGATAACCATGAGTGATGATGGAAACTGTTTTTATATCTGCCATGCCAATGGACAAAGCTGGGTCGAGCTTGGACAAGAAGGAACCTTGGATGTGTACAGCACCAACAGCATAAACATGCGAACAGAGGGTACCATAAATTTACACGCAGATACCGACGTAAATATTTTTGCTGGTGGTAAAATGAATCTTAAAAGTGCAAAAGGCACCAGCATACAGAGCGATCTAGCCATTGACTTGGCCACAAAGACTCGGTTAAGTTTATATGGAGCCGACGGCATAGGAATAAAAAGTGCAGGGCCGGTTGCAATCAAAAGCTCAATGGGCAGTTGGAGCAACAGTTCAACCCTGAGTTTGAGCGGTAGCAAATTGTTACTCAACAGCGGCGGCGCACAGAATGTAGAAACTCCCAAAGGAATCACTTCCTATTTGCAACCCAATTCAGAATTTGACAACAGCACGGGTTGGCAAATAGATCCAACCGGAACAGAAAGTTGTTGCACTCGTGCACCAAGTCACGAACCGTATCCGTACCATAACCAAGGTGTAGCGGTGCAGAATAGCCTGGCAAAACCAGGTCAACCAACGCCTCCGCCAAATGCACCTGCTGTACCAGCTGGAGTAAGTATCACAAAAACACGATGAGCATATTTAAATACACACTTCCTTCTGGTTCTGAGTTTGCTATGACAGCGCCAACCGGGACCACACAGCTTGAAGCGGATCTGATTTTTTATAGTCAAGTGGCCGCTGGTGCATTTGTGGGCTACAGTGTTGGACAGACACTCACAGCCGCAGAGTCAGTGATAACTAAATTTGCACTCAGTCGCTTGGATCGCGGCACCGCTGGTGTAGATACTGCAGCTGTCATAGCTGTAGTCAACAGCATACCCACTGTCAGTGGAATACCATCCTTGATTGCAACACCGTTGACCAATCCAATCACACAAGCGGATATCGCCAACATTGACTCTGGCGGAGTTGACGTAAGCCTTCCACCTGAACCAGTGGGACCACTTGGTTCTGACCAGGTACGGGGAATACTGGCACAAATAGCCAACCTGGTTGATCAACCTGCAGATGTCATGAGTGATGAAAAGGGAGTGGGACAATTTGGATTGACAGTACCACAACTGGAACAAGCCGGGTTAGTCAAGCCCGGAACTTGGCAAAGATTTATTTTTGATCCAGCTCCATTGACTGCTGTATTAAGTTCTCCCGGTATATGGACCGGGCGTGGCGGTATCAACGCAGCACAAGATTTTTTAGGCAGTGTTGCCGCACAAAATAAAACTCAAGTGTCTTTGATGCAAAATGCCTATCAAGGATTGTTGGGCACAGGAGCAATTGCCAAGCCATCTGTGCCATCGATATTGGCCAGTCAAGGACAGATCTTCACACAAAGTGGACTTCAGGGCATATCATCTTTGGGCATATTAACAAACACCAGTCTAAGTGTGCCCAGTGCAGTGTCATCAGCATTGAGCGGTACTCCTATTGCCAGTTTATTGAGTAGTGCAACTACAAATTTAAGCACCATTGGGTCTGGAGCAATCGGTAGTGCAATCGCACTTCCTAGTATTGCTGGATTGACCCGTAGCTTGACCAACACTGCAACTGGAGATATTGGTGCGTTAGTTGCCAACGCCAGTCGTTTTGGAACAGATGCTGCCACAGCCTGGGCTGCAGGAAGTAGTGGCGTGATTGGCAGTATCACCAGTTCAGTTAATAGTCTTGTTGGTGGAGCCGGAACCAGTATCAGCAGTCTTACCAGTTCTCTTGATATTACTGGAAAAGCCAGTCAATTTGCCACGGCATTTTCGACACCACTTAGTAATCTCAGTAATCTTGGAAATTTTGATACCGCCGGCATCACTGGTCTAGCAGACAAGCTGACTGGTAGTGTGTCGGGTCTAGCAGACAAGTTGACCGGAGCAGTCACTAGCAGTGTGACGGCCCTGACTGATAATCTCGGTGCCTTGGGTGACAAGTTGACTGGCAGTTTAAGCAACTTGTCTAATCTGGCAGATCTTGGCAGCCTGGGCAAACTAGGAGGACTGTTTGGTGGAGGTGGCGACGCTTTGGTTTCACCAACGCAAATAGCTGCCGGGTTCAGTAACACCGTAGATCGTGCCACAGTCGACGTTGCAGTGGTCAAGATCCTGGGCAGTAGCAAAATACCAGTACCAACCTTTGAGTATCCTTCTTTAAATAGCCTAAGCCTGGAAGCCGGGCTGGACATAGCCAGTGCCCAAAAAACCCTGCAAAATTTAAAAAGTCAAGGCAGTGCCTTGCTTGGGTCAGCATCACAACTTTCTTCATTGGCCACAACTGCTCAAGCCACTTTGGCCACAAATGCTCGGGCCGCAACTGGAGTGATTTCTAATGCATTGACTCGATCAATCCAGGGTTAAATACACTATGACAACCTTTATTGGATTTAACACAATCAATCAAAACAAGTACTTTACGCTTACTGATTTTGAGTTGATCAAGCGAGACTTGCTAAACGCTTTTAACATCAGACAAGGCCAAGTGGTAGGATTGCCATGGTACGGTACCACATTGTGGGATAACCTATTTGAAAATCAAACACAAGATACTATCGGGGCCATCTACGATGAATTACAGAGAGTAGCAGCTGGAGATCCTAGAATTTACATTAGTTCATTGGAAGTATTTCCCCAAGAAAACGGCCTGTTGCTACAACTTGAACTCACAGTGGTTCCTAGCACTGACGCACAAAGATTAAACATCTTTTTTAATCAAGTTCAAGCTGTAGCCACATATGTTTAACTGCCCAGATTATTGGTTCCATAAATACAAAACACTGGAAGAACTATGGCTACGACTACAAGACAAACTGTAATATTTGGCGTTGAGGATTGGAAACGGATCTATCAAACCTATAGAGAAGCTGACTTCCAAAGTTATGATTTTGAAACACTCCGCAAAAGTTTTGTGGATTATTTGCGTCTGTATTATCCAGAAACATTCAATGACTATATTGAAAGTAGTGAATTCATTGCCTTGCTTGACGTTATGGCCTTTATGGGCCAGGCCTTGGCTTTTAGAACAGATCTAAACACCAGAGAAAATTACCTAGACACAGCTGAACGTAGAGACAGCGTGATCAAGTTGGCCAACCTGGTCAGCTATACACCGTTGCGTAACACCGAAGCGTCGGGCTATCTCAAAGTATTCAGCATCAGTACCACAGAAAGTGTTTTTGACTACAACGGTATTAATCTTGCTAATCTTACCATAAACTGGGCAGACCCCACCAATCTTGATTGGCAAGAACAATTCACAGTCATTATCAATGCTGCCCTGGTTAACACACAAAGATTTGGCCGCCCCGGCGCCAGTCAAAATATCCTGGGAGTTAGCACACAGGAATACACCGTCAATCTTGTGCCTGGATTCCTGCCAGTGGTGCCTTACACGGCCACTGTTGATGGAGTCAACATGCCTTTTGAAGTGGTCAATGCTACTTCTGCTGGTGAAGATTATATATACGAACCTCCTCCGTTGCCCGATGGCAGATTTAATATCTTATTCCGTAATGACCAGTTGGGATTTGCCAGCGCCAACACCGGATACTTTTTCCTGTTCAAACAAGGCACCTTACAAAATCAAGATTTCAATCTAGCTGAGCGAATCACCAATCGTGCTGTCAATATCAACATTGAAGGCATCAACAATACCGACGTATGGTTATATCAATTGGATAACGTGGGCAATATTAATGCGTTCTGGAGATCGGTGCAAAGTGTTTATGCAGCCGCAGTCGAACAGTTGGCCGCAGGCACACAAAACATCTACAGTATTGCCAGTCGAGTCAATGATCAGATCACTTTGAATTTTGGCGACGGCATATTCAGTACCGTTCCTGTTGGCACTTTCAGGACCTATGTTAGAGCCAGCAATGGATTGACCTATATAATCAATCCTCAAGAAATGCAAAGTGTACAGATTCCCATCAGCTATGTGAGTCGCACTGGACAGATTGAAACACTGACATTCACCTGCGGGATCACGCAACCTGTGACCAATGCCCAGTCTAGAGAGACTATTGCTGAGATCAAGCAACGTGCTCCTGCACAGTATTACACACAGAATAGAATGGTCAACGGAGAAGACTACAGTAACTTTCCATTCACACAATATAACAGCATATTAAAAAGCACAGCGGTAAATCGTGCCAGTATTGGTACCAGCAGATATCTTGACCTGGTTGACGGCACTGGAAAATATTCCAGCACTAATATTTTTGCCAGCGACGGTGCCTTGTTTGAATACAATGCGACTCCGGCATTTCAATTTTCTTGGGTCAGCATCAATGACATCAGCGATGTGGTATACAATCAGATCAATCCATTGTTAAGTGTTGCAGGGTCAACTCAATTTTATTATGCTAACTTTCCAAGACCAAATTTAGCTGCACTGAACTTGAACTGGCATCAGAGCACAGTGATAAACAATGAGACCACTGGATATTTCCAAAATAACACAGATATTCCAGTTCCAATAGGACAGTATACCAGCAATAACGCTCGCTACATATTGGCTGGCAGCCTGGTTAAATTTGTGCCACCTGCGGGCTATTTCTTTGATGCTGAAAATAATTTAAAAGTTGGTACTGCTAGTCTGCCTGGTGAAAAAACAGAACTGTGGGCCAGCCCTACGGCAGTGTATCTATCTGGCACAGCACAGGGATTAGGGAATTTGCCCAACGGAGTAGGACCGGTGGTGTTAAACACCTATGTGCCAACCGGCGCGGTACCGTTTGAAGTAATTCCTATCTTGATTACAGATATTCCAATTACTCTTAAACAGGAAATAGTAAATCAAATATTCCTTAATCAGAACTTTGGACTGGGCTACGATAATCTTACTTCGACCTGGTACCTGATTACCAGCAGCAATTTGGATACTGATGCCAATTTCAGTTTGACCAACGCACAAAGCACTGCCGGCATAAATCTTGATGCCAGTTGGTTGATACAGGCCACCACAAATGGTGCCACCTACACAGTGGTATCAAGAGCACTCAATTATTATTTCGCCAGTGTTGCCCAAACAAGATTTTTCTTTTACACGCCAAATCCAATCTACGACAGTCGCACCGGCACCGTGATCAGAGACTTTGTCAATGTACTCAAAATAAACAGCCAACCAGATGTGAACTATCCGTTGCCAGATGATACCAGATTGACCATTATTGATCAGCCAGTATTGACTGATGGACTCACTGATGATTTTCAAGTTGAAGTCAGTTTTGAAAATAGACCCGGAACTGCCATACCTGCCAACCCAGACTTTTTTGATGATATCGTGGCCCCACAGGTGGATGCCAACAACAAGCTGGTATTTTTCCAGCAAACTTTAGACTTTGACAATTTACAAAGGTATCTACTGCTTGCCAACGGTGTGGTAAACAGCCTGTATCCTACATTGGATTCTATACGATTGATCCAGACACAATTCACGCCAGGCCAGGTATTTTATGCCTACAATCAATATCCAGGATTGCCAATCACCAGTCAGGTGTTTTATCTCTTGACAGAAGATACTGTAGGAAACTACGACCTAATAGTTGACCAAACTTATATCGCACAGATAGGTAGACAGGATTTGTATTTTCAATACCGGCACAACAGTCCGTTGACCAGCAGGATTGACCCGGGCAGCACAAACATCATTGATTTGTATGTGGTCACCAATCAATACTATACAGCATATCAAAATTGGCTGAGGGACAGTACCGGCACAGTGGTTGAGCCCAGTCCACCCACAATCGACGAGTTAAACACAGCCTATGCGGGTTTACAAACTTACAAGATGATATCAGACAACATGATTCTAAACAGCGTGGATTTCCAACCCTTGTTTGGACGCAAAGCTGATCCAGCACTTAGAGCCACCATAAAGGTCATACAAAACACACAAAGCACAGCCAGTACCAGTGCAATAAGAAATCTAGTGGTAGCTACCATGGAGACCTATTTTGATCTAGCAGCCTGGGACTTTGGTGACACTTTTTATTTTTCAGAATTGGCCGCCTTTATACATCAGCAGATTGGTGATGTGGTCAGTAGCGTGGTACTGGTACCACTCAATCCACTGAAAAGTTTTGGCGACTTGTATGAAATAAGATCAGCTCCCAATCAGATATTTGTGAACGGTGCCACAGTCAATGATGTAGAAGTTATAACTGCGCTTACCAGCACCAATTTACAAACAGCACCTGGTAGTGGAGTAATTTAATGGCCACTACTCGCACAGTAGACTTTCTTCCAGAAATATTTCAAACACCAGTAAATCAACAGTTCCTGGCCGCAACACTGGATCAACTGGTCCAAGAACCCAAGTTCAAAAAAAGCCAAGGATTTGTTGGTAGACGTATAGGCCCTGGAGTAAATCCTCAAGATGGCTATGTGATAGAACCAACGGCTGTGCGCAATCAGTATCAGCTGGAGCCAGGTGTCTGTCAGATCAATCCAGACAACTCACATACAGTGGTAGATATCATTACCTATCCAGGAATAAACGATGCATTGGCCTTGCAAGGCGCTGTCACTGCCGATCCGTCTGCGTTGTATACCAGTGACTACTACACATGGGATCCGTTTGTTGATTTTGACAAATTTGTAAACTATGCTCAATATTATTGGTTACCACTTGGACCTGCTGCTGTTGTAGTGGAAGCCACAGGCATTCCCTTGCATGCAACCTACACAGTGACTCGCAACAATGGGTACTATACTTTTTCTGGAGAGCGTGGTAATAATCCTCCATTGCGATTGGCCCGTAACGGAGTTTATAATTTTAATGTGGCGCAAAATGCACAAGCGTCTATACAATATCGCGTGACCAACAATGGTACCACAAATTGGGTCATTGATTTTGCAAGTAATCCAACACTGACCTTGACAAGAGGGAATACCTACACATTTAATCTGACTCAATCACTACCGTTGAGTTTTTATATCAAAACTGAATTGAGTTTTGGAACCAGCAACCTTTACAATTCGGGTGTGACTCGCAATGGTGCAAGCACTGGGCTTATTACATTTACAGTGCCACAAGATGCTCCTGACACACTGTACTATTGTAGTCCAACGGAATTTAATTTGCGTGGACAATTTGATATTGTAAACGGAACACCCGGTACCGGTCCAGGATTTTATATACAAACAACTCCGGGAGTAAACGGGCGTATTCCAGCCACTCCGAACATCAGCAGTCGCGATGTGTACGGAGTCGTAAACAACGGTGAAGATCTGGGCACAGTTACATTCAACACACCGGCGGTTAACGCACAAAGTAATTTTTACAACATGCCAACCATCGGTAGCATACCCAATCAACCAGCCGGTACTGTGGATCTGATAAGCGAACTAGAATTCAATCAAATTGACGGCGTCTTGGTATCGACCTTTTTTGAAACTAACCCCACTGGCATAGATGGCATAACCAATCTTGATGGTCGAACTGTAGTAATCATTCAGCCAACGGTACAAAACAGTGTATGGCTCATAAGCTATGTACCCGATGGCAGTGGGAA
>Ga0114960_10003825_pt1 | contig 11405 bp, 14 predicted proteins | sample C_130625_MF_Meta_FD_92637 | JGI IMG/M metagenome (GOLD analysis project Ga0114960, IMG submission 92637) | Freshwater microbial communities from Lake Croche, Canada to study carbon cycling - C_130625_MF_MetaG | ecosystem: Environmental > Aquatic > Freshwater > Lake | place: Lake Croche, Canada...
GCCGATCCTGGTCAATTAGACGCATTTTTCAAGAGGTGTGGTCTTCATTTATTGGCGCTCCAAAAAGCGCAACAAGCGGTTTCCATGAAATAAAAAATTGATTTAATTTTTTGAAAACTAAATCAACTCAACAAACACAGCCAACCCAAATCAATCCAAACCAAGTTGAAAAATATAAAATAATGGACGCAATGGATCAGAGAGAAAGCTTCGCCATTCAAAGCTCTATTTTGATGGCGGAGCTCCAAGAAATGTTAGAAAAGACGAAGAAATTGGAGGCAACTTTGATTCAAGAAGAAGAAGATTCTTTTGTGCCGTTGAAAATGACCCAAGAGCTTCAGCCTCCCAAAAAAAAGATGAGGGTGTAAATGCTTATTTATTTCATTCGCAAAAAACTATAATAAAAATATCTCATTATTTATTATATGGCCGACGAATTTGAAAAACCGAAAATGACTGGGTACACAATTTACAGCAAATCGGGGTGCCCCAACTGCATAAAGGTTAAAAAGTTTTTACAGAATGCAAAGACACAAATGAACGTAGTTGACTGCGACGATTATTTGATTGAAAACAAGGAAGAGTTTTTAACGTTCATTGAAAAAATCGCAGAAAAACCTGTAAGAGTGTTCCCTATTGTTTTTTTTGAAAGAAAACTAGTAGAAGACACTGAATATCATTATAACCGCCTCAACGCATTTGAAAACAATGATCTTTTTTAAACCCTTTCTCATTTCAACTGCCGAATTTGAAACGAGAATTTATTTATATTTAAATATAAAACCCGCAGTACTAGCTCTTTTTCCTGATAAAACTTGACTAATCAAGATACTTGAAGCAACATTATGTTCTTTTTGTAAATATTCTTTTGCTTCAAATTGATAATTAAATGTTCCAATAAAAGTTCCACTCTTTGTATGTATGTCAAATGGTTTATTTTTACCTTTTCCATCTGATAATTTTTGTCTCGCTTCTGGGTTATTTTCATAACGTTTTTTCAGTGATTCACTCAATTTTTGTAATATTTCTGGATTTTCAAAACGTTTTTTCTGACTTTCGCTAATTTTTTTTCTAAGTTCTGGATTTTCTTCCAAATTCTTTTTCACCGCTTCGCCAATTTTCTGTCTTGCTTCTGGGTTTTCAAAATATTTTTTTTTTATTTCACTCTGTTTTTGTCTTGATTCTTCATTTTCTTGATAATATTTTTTCAATGATTCGCTAATTTTCTGTCTTGCTTCTGGGTTTTCAAAACGTTTTTTCTGACTTTCGCTAATTTTTTGTCTTTCTTCTGGATTTTCTTCAAAGCGTTTTTTCATTTTTTTGCTATGTTCTTTTCCAGCTTCAGGATGTTCTTGGTAATATTTTTTTGTTAGTTCTCTCATTTTTTGTCTTGCTTCTGAATTTTCAAAATATTTTTTCAACGATTCGCTAATTTGTTCTTTATCCTCTTCTGTAAATACATAACCAGTTGTTCCATCTCCACCAGAAGTCATATTATAACCATTTTCATTAATATAATAAGAATTGTATTCTATAATGTATCCAATTTCCTTTTCGCATAATTCTTCTAATGTATCTGATGTATCTATCTCTACGAGTTCAAAAGTATCTACCATGTCATATTTTCTTAATGCATTATACAGACATCTACTGTCGCCATTTTTTGCGCAACGTTTATGTTCTTTTCTTCGTTGTTCTAATGAAGTTGTTGTTAGCCCAATATAATGTTTTCCATTGGGAAATTCTATTTTGTAAATGGATCCGCAAGTCATGTTATTAGTTATTCTCTAGTTTTTAAATTCATTTTTCAACACCTTTTCTCATGTAAAAAACCCATTAATTAAATAGTTTTTTATTAATTCACTAACTTCAAACCAATGATTTTTAAAATCATAAGAAATATATTCAATTATATCGCTTTCTCTTTTTCTTTCATTCCAACAAAAATAAACAATTTTAATATTATTATTAAGTGGATAAATTAAATCATATATTTTTAATAAATATTCCGTAGCATCTATACCATATTCAATTTCATCTAAATGATAATTCAAATAAGAATTTGCTGCGTCAGCGTATAAAAATAATATATTTTCATCTGTTTTTATGTCTCTCAATAATCTTTCTAATCTTATTTTTAATTTATTTTTGTAGTCATTATTGATTGTAAAATGAGTGTTGCCTAATCCACTATTCTCATTCATTTGACATTCTGTAATATTATCAACAGATACATAGTGTTCATTGCCAAGATATCTGTAATATGTGTATCCAGTTGTCATATATTCTAATGCATTTTCAATACCATCATTTATTAGAATATTTAATATATTATATGTTGTTTCGCTTGGACACCATAACCAATCAAAAGGATAAGAATATTCACGCAAATTTGCTCTTTTAATTCCTTCGGGGACAGAACATTGCAATCCTAATGGGATAACTTTCATTTATATTTTTTTAGAAAAAAATATCACAAAAATGCTTATTTTAGAATTTGTTCAAATCCTAACTTTTATAATATAATAATTTTATATATTATGTCATTTTGTGTTTCAAAAATTAATAGCAAATTAATTTTTAAAGATTTAGGTGGATATGAAACGCGAAATCCTTCAACATTTTGGTGTATTCAAAAAGCAGATGAAAAATATAATTGGAATGATTTTAATGAAATTGTAATACACACAGGAGATTATGAAGAAAATAAAAATAATTATACTTATAGCAAAAATGATAGTTACAATAATTTAGTTCCCGATTTTAACTTTCATTCCTGGCCACAAGTGGGTATAGATGACTATGAAAAAACTGTTAAAGAAATAAATAATGCTGGATTAAATAATTATGAAATAAATAAAGTTGGTTGGATAGGAAATAAAAATACAAATAATATGAGAGAAAAATTAATAGAAATCGGAGATAAAAATAAAGAGTTATTTGATATTTTTGAGATGAATTGGATAAATTCGGGGAATATGCGTCTTAATAGTAGTAAATATATATCCACACCGGAATTAGTAGAAAAATATTCCATTTTAATTGACATTGAAGGGGTCGGATATTCTGGAAGACTTAAATTTTTACTTTGGTCGCATAGACCTTTATTACTTGTAGATAGACCACATAAAGAATTTTTCTTTGAATTTTTAAAAGAGTGGGAACATTATATTCCTGTAAAAAGAGACCTATCTGATTTGATTGAAAAAACTAAATGGTGTTTAGATAATTATGATAAAGCATTAATAATTTCTGAAAATGCTTTTAACTTTAGTAAATTATATTTAACTCGCGACGCTTGTTATGATAAATGGAATAGTATAATATGCAATCGTAATTTATAAAACGGGAATTTTAAATGAGAAAATGTGTAAAAGTGTAAAACCAACAAAAATAAATTTATATTTAGAATCGCAATGATTTAAATATAAACACTCATGTATCATTATTGGAAATGCAATTGCTTTCTGTATTGTTCTTGTTATTCCACACAATAATGACGCACTCGTTACGCACAACTAGGCTTTACATGAAGGTTTCTGACAACGTTTTAAGGAACAAGTATCTTTACGGTGAAGTTCCATACAACTCCCTCATTAAAAACATTGAGTCTCATAAGGTAAAGAACCTGTATTTCACTGAGAGAATGGATTCAGTCATCGCGGAAGACACAGAACAACATGAAATTTCCGCGGAGGATTTTACCATAACGAGAATAACCCCATTAGTAACGAATGGGTTGGTTGATTTGTCGGTAAAAAATGACGTGAACACTGTTTTCGCTCAACCGCCCCAACCGAACGTCTATCAACAAATGGCTGGGAATATTTTAAATGGCGCAGAAATGTTTCTTTTCCCAGGTTTGATAATAGCGTCACTAGTTAGTTTTTTCAGAGTAAATCGTCAAATGAGAAACCCTGCGTCATTATTAGGTGGAGGTGATTTCCAAAGCGACTTAGACAATGAGAAGGATAAGATTAATATGCAAACGGCCAACATTTCTCTCAGTAGTTTTGCCGGAAGCCCTGAAATATTCCAAGAATGTGTTGAAGTTGTTTCTTATTTGAAGAATAGCACCATCTACGAAAAGGCCGGCGCGGAAATCCCCAAAGGCATTTTACTAGAAGGGTCGCCTGGAACTGGGAAAACCCTATTAGCCAAGGCAATTGCGAGCGAAGCCGAAGCCAGTTTTATTTCAATTGCTGCGAGCGAGTTTGTGGAGATATTTGTGGGTATGGGTGCTTCAAAAATCCGTAATCTGTTCAACACTGCAAGAGAAAATAAACCGTGTATTATTTTTATTGACGAGATTGACGCGGTTGGCAGGCAACGCGGCGCCGGAGTCAATATGGCAAACGACGAGCGCGAACAGACGTTGAATCAACTTCTGGCCGAGATGGACGGATTCGCAAATAATGAAGGCATTCTCGTATTGGCTGCCACAAATCGCCGAGATGTTTTAGACGCAGCGCTTCTTAGACCTGGTCGTTTTGATAGGATTATCAATGTTCCACTTCCAGACATTGAATCGCGTGTGAAAATTTTGAAGGTGCATACTAAGAACAAGATTCTTGCAAATTCAGTTAATTTAAACCTGATCGCCGAGCTTACTAGCGGATTTTCTGGCGCTCAACTCAAGAATCTTATGAATGAGGCCGCAATATTATCCGCGAGAAATGGCGGCATCGTTATTACCGAAAAGTTTGTCTTGGAGGCGTTGGACAAATTGTTAGTTGGCATTGTGAAGAAGGTTGACACGCGCGACGAAGACGCCCGCCGCCGCGTCGCCATTCACGAAGCTGGCCACGCATTACTCGCCGCGATATATAATAATTATTTTGACTTAAAGAAAGTCAGCATACAAAGCACGTATAATGGGGCCGGAGGTTACACGGTGTTCAATGAATACAGAAACGTTAGCGAAAGCGGTCTTTACACCAAGGATCTCTTATATAAGAGACTTATGATTGGTATGGGTGGAAAAGCGGCGGAAAATATTTTTTACGGGGATGAGCACGTTTCCGTGGGGGCTGTTCAGGATTTAAAACAGACCAACTCCTTGGCGCAACGCATGATTGGAAACTACGGCATGGGATTGAAATTGGAGACGTTCTACAATGAAGACGTTGATAATGAGAGAAACCCGTTTTTAGGTCGTTCTTTATCCATGGGAGCCAAATATTCCGAAAAAACGAAGGATATCTTTGATAAGGAGGTTTCTCAATTAGTAAGAGGTGCTTACGAAGAAGCGAAAACAATTTTGACAGAAAACAAGGAATTAATGGACGTAATAATTCAAAAATTATTAGAAAATAGTATCCTACTTGGAAATGATGTTAATCAAATTATTAATAATACGCGCATAAAAATTAATTAATGCAAATTTTTTGGGTTAATTAACAGAAAAATTGAAAATCATTTTTCTCTCCACTCTTGGAATCAATGAACCCAAAATTAACAATGAATCAAACAACTGTTGAAGAGGCTATGATATATGCAGAATCTCTAAAAGGAATACCATTTAGGTGGTATGTCAATGGAGAATTGCAAACATTTACTGGAGACAACGCATTTTGGTGTGAGAATTCTCCCCCACCATCTGCGGCAGAAATCATTGAAAAAGATAAATATATTGTTTGTACTGGATTACCGAACTTGCTGCGCAGGGTCTGTGGACTAACTATTCCTGGTCTGGGCCCCAGAATACGCGGAAAAAATGGTGATGTATATAAAAAATTTCCCGGCGGAACTACTGCATGGTTTGCTTATTTGTATCAAAACAAACGAGCCAAAAAATTTGACATAAATGCTCGCTACCCAAGAGGTACACTTCTAATGGCTCGTTACAAGGCCAAAGATAACGGTGAAAAAGATCAAGGGCATATCGCTGTGGTATATGACGATGTGGAGGAAACAAAAACAATAAAAGATCAATTAATTATTCATTCTACGCCCACAATTGATTACAAAAAACGCGACAGTTGCAAGGATCATGGGAGCGTCAAGATTGAGTCATTCAACATATCAAATGAACTGTTCAAGTGGGATAAGATTAGCTACTACAAGTGGGTATGTTTGCCCGAGGATTGGTTGCTTTTAGATTAACAATTTCAAAACAGATATTTATTATATAAAAATACTATGCAAATATGGCATTTAGTAGAAGACAAAAAACAACAAAACAACAAAACAAAAAGAGACAAGAAACGCGTAAAGAAAAATAGAAGAAAGACCCATAGAAAAAATGCAAGGAGAACAAAGATTGTTAAGATTTTAACGTATTGCAAAGATTTCTCCAACAAAAATTGACAGCAAATGAAGCGAAATATCAAGTAATTTACAATGTAGTAGATTTTTTAATTGATTAGTTATTAGTTTGAGGTAATTTTGGCGCAACCTTTTCTAATGTTTGTATATGAACTCTGTGGATTTAGATATAAACAATTATAACTTAGAAGACATTCTCTCATTATTCAAAATCCAGGCAAATTTTGATGAACAAGATATGAAAAGAGCGAAACAAATTGTCTTGAAAACGCACCCAGATAAATCTAAACTACCAGCGGAATATTTTCTTTTTTATTCAAAAGCATACAAGATGTTATATTCAGTTTGGGATTTTAGAAAACGCGGCGACGTAGATAGTAAAAATCCTAAAAATACGGAATATTCAAACTACACCGACGAGGATAAGACTGTTTTGCTTGACCAATTCTTTGAATCTAATGAAAAATTCAAGAAGAGCACCAACTTTAATAAATGGTTCAACGAACAATTTGAGAGAAATAAGTTATCCAATGAATCGGAAGAAAAGGGATACGGAGATTGGCTTAAAAACGACGACCCTGAAGACGATCCCCCGGCAAAAAACGTTTCCATGGCAACAATGAAGCAGGAGTTTGATAGGAAAAAGGAACAAGCTCGTTCTCTCATTGTAAGAGAAGATGTTCAGGAAATATGGTCAAACAATTCCATATCGGCGACTGAATTATCCAATGACGCTCCTGGAACTTACGACTCTGGATTATTTAGCGGTCTTGGGTTTCAGGATTTATATAAAGCTCACACTGAAACAGTTATTCCTGTTACAGAAGAAGATTATGAACAGAAGCAAAAGTTTGGCAGTGTAAATGAGTATATGAGTTATAGAAACAATCAAGACACAAAACCTCTCTCGGAACAACAAGCTCAACAGTATTTGAAACAGAGAAACGATAAAGACGAGGAAAAGGCGATTAGACGGGCTTATGAATTAGCAAAACAAACAGAATTAGCAAAACAGAAAAACCAAGAGTTCTGGAGTGGATTGCAATTGTTGAAGAACAAATAAATAGAAGTGCTAACGTGAAATAAAATATATAATAATATTATATATGCCTTTTAAGATTAAAAACTATTTGAATTACATTTACGCCATAATTGTTTTGATGACTGTATGGTTTTTGTATAATAGATATGAAGAGAAACGAGCGAGAGAAGAAAGCCCTGAAAACTACGACGCCCTCCAAAAATATTTATTAAACGATGCGTCTTTAGCCGATGAAAAAAAACCTATTTTATGGATTCCAGTTACTTATGAATACAACGCTAGAAATTGGCTAAGTTTTGGGTCTCGTAGTTCTTTTGAATTGAATCAGCCATATATGTATTTAACGGTTAAAAGTATCATAAATCAATGCGACGAGTCATTTCGCATTTGTTTGATAGACGACGATTCATTCGCGAAATTAATTCCAGGGTTTCACGTAAATATGAAAGCTATATCCAGCCCAGTTGTAGATTATATGCGTTCTCTCGCGATGGCGAAATTATTATACATTTACGGCGGCATGGTTGTTCCTCCTTCATTTTTGTGCATGCGCGATCTAATTGAGTTGTATAACATGGGAACGAGTGGCGGAAAGGTGTTTGTCTGCGAAACCGTGGATAGAAATATTACGTCAACGACTCACGAATTTTACGCGGATACCAGTTTTATGGGAGCCGAAAAGGAGTGCCCAGTTGTTAAAGAACTTATAGATTTTATCCAACGCACGGTTTCATCCGATTACACTGCCCAATCTGAATTTTTGGGCGAATTCAATCGCTGGTGCAATTCGCGAGCTCAAAAAGGTCAAATCAAACTTATCCCTGGAAAACTTATTGGAACAAAGACGATGGATGACACCACAATATTAGTTGACAATCTTTTGTCAAATGAATACATAGATTTATATCCTCAGGCTTATGGCATTTATATTCCTGCGAAGGAAATTTTGAATAGAAGACACTATGAGTGGTTTGCGAGATTATCCACCAAACAAGTTCTTGAGTCAAACGTTATTATCTGCAAATACATTTTATTAGCTAGCGCACCCGATTCAAAGAAGGGAACAATTGAGCCCATGGAAAATAAGCCCACAAAATGGATCGGATATTGGCAAGTTCCATCTGGGTTTGGATTGTGGGGGCTTAAACCAACACCATTTGCGACGCATTTAATAAGAAAAGACACTGATCCCAAGCCTTAAACAAAAACAAATAAAAAGAAAACAAAAACAAAAACAAAAAGAAAACAAAAACAAAACAAAGAAAAACATAAAAAATTGAAACCTTTTTTATATTTTTTATTTTCAGACAAAACCAAATCCAAAACCCTCGTCCAAATAAAATGCGAGAATTTATTTTGAGGCTGCCCCAAGAAGTAGAAGACAAGATACGCGAATATGTATTTTATAATACAGATAAATTCAAGCTTTTACTAGAGAAGTACCCACTATCATTAGATTTATTCAATGGGCTCACGAAAAATCAAGTGAATAGAGTATATAAATCTGCATGTATTTTTAAGTTTTTATCATGGAGTAATGGTGGATATTATAGTAACAAAATTAGAGAAAATGTTAGATGGTTATTTCCGACGTATTATCACGATAATCAACTAATAGATAGGCGTCGTCAATGTGCAGCTAATCATCCATCTGTATATAAGTTTACTGAACGCATACAACCTCCGTTTCACTTTAATAAGGATTGGTCATGTGGAGGAAAAAGGTTTGAACCATCAAGACTTGAATGTATGCAAAGCATCATCCATTTTTGCGACCATATAATGGAATTCCCGCGCCGATATAAAAATAAATGGCTTCAGGAATATTGCGATAAAATTGTATATCAAATGATTGTCTGCGTTTTGATTTTGAAACGAAATAACGAATCGCGCATTTGATATGTTTGTTTTGTTTCGAAATAAATAAAAATTGAAACTTTTTTTATTTTTTTATCGAAATCAAACCCAATCAAAATGAATCAACTTATTCAAAAACTGCCCGAGGACATTGAAAATGAAATAAAAAATTTAATATTTACGAAATCCATGCGTTTAACTATGCTGTTAGATAGATATCCTCTTGCCAACATGGAAACTTTCTTACATGGGTTTTCAAAGGAGCAGTTAGATAGGATATATAGATACGGATGTGTTTCCAAAGTTTTAGAATGGAACAATGGGTATACACATACAGGCGTAAACCCTATTATAAAGAAAATTTTCAGAAACGATCCTCGCAATTATTCACTATTTACATATACATGTTGGCCAACTGCTCAATTTAACTATTACTGGCAATCAAAAATTAAGAGGTGCCAACCATCTAAACCTGAATATATTCGTAGAATTAAATATTTCTGTAATTATGTCTTAGCGTTTTCGCAACGTAATCCTAGTAACGAAAAATTTACTAGTTTTTGTGAACATCTAGTATATGATGTATTCGTCGCGTCTTTAATTATGCGCAAGAATATGTAAGACGTAGTTTATTTAACTTGGACCATCAAAACAAAAAAAATTGAAAACTTTTTTATGTTTTTTATCAAATCTAAAAACCAATCAAAATGAGTCAATTTATTCACCGGATGCCCGATGAGATCGAAAATGAAATAAAAAATTTAGTACTTACGAAATCCGTGCGTTTGCGTATTCTGTTGGATAAATATTCACTCAGCATACCATATGATGATTCTTTCTTGGAGCAGTTTTCAATAGAACAATTGGATAGGATATATAGATATGGATGTGTTTGTAAGATTTTTGAACAGGAAACCGGTTGGATTAAAAAGCCAAATACTATCATAAACGAAATGTTTGAAAACCAAGAGTACCCTTATAAGCTATTTACTGAAACATGTTATTCTTTCGCGGAATTTAGGTACTACTGGGAAACGCAAAATAAGAGTCATCAGCCATCTAAACCTGAATATATTCGTAGAATTACAAATTTCTGTAATTTTACACTTGCGTTTTCAAATGTTTATCTCAAGCAAAACGACCGATTTCTCAACTTTTGTGAAAATATAGTATACGAAATGATGGTTGGATCATTGATTATGCTTAAAAATAAATAAAAAGTTGTTTCTGGATAAAAAATTGAAAACTTTTTTATTTTTTTATTGAAACTAAAAATCATGCATTAAAGATGCAAGAAGTCGATCGAGAGAATTTGGTGCCTGGAAAAGAGTATTATTTGCAATGCTTTTGTCGTGGTTGCGTACCTCCAAATAAGCCATATATAATGATTGCGAAATTTGAAAAATTAGAAAAGCCCGAGTCCACACACACGAACCCTGATTTTAAATGGGTTTGTGTTACTAATTTCAGAAAACCTGAAGAGATTAATGACAAGAGAATCGGTCGTTGCTTGCAGTTGGATTGTCGTTGGTGGTTCTATGAAATCCCGCAACTCAAATGTTTAATATTTACGAAATCAACGCGTTTAACTATTCTCCTTGATAAATACCCTCTTTCCAACATGGAAACTTTCTTCCAGGATTTTACTGTTGAACAATTGGATAAAATATATAGATATGGCTGCATTTCTAAAATGTTAGTATGGTGTAGCAAAGGATATGCAATGAATGTAATACAACCAATAATATTTGAATTAACACAACTTCCAGAACATATTATTATCAGAGAACTTACTAGTAATTGTTGGCCAAAAGGCGGATATAACAATTACTGGCAAAATAACAATACACAACCATCAAAAGAGGAGTATATTCGTAGTATTTCTGAATTCTGTAGAAACGTGCTTAAATATTCGCAAAACAATCAAGTATCCGATAAAACGGCAGCTCTATTCCTTTGCGAAGACTTGATTAAACCTCATAATGAAAATTTTATATACTTTTGTGAAAAGTTAGTGCATGATGTTATTGTGGGTTCTTTGATTATGCGTAATTCCTATCCATTTTCTGGGTAAAAATTGAAATCTTTTATATTATATTATTTTATTTTAAAAACCAATCAACGCCATGCAAGAAATTCCTAGAGAGAATTTGGTTCCTGGCAAGGAGTATTATTTGCAATGGTTTCCAGATAGTTATGCAGGCCCAAATAAGACATATAAAATGATGGGGACATTTGA
>Ga0114960_10003827_pt1 | contig 11404 bp, 11 predicted proteins | sample C_130625_MF_Meta_FD_92637 | JGI IMG/M metagenome (GOLD analysis project Ga0114960, IMG submission 92637) | Freshwater microbial communities from Lake Croche, Canada to study carbon cycling - C_130625_MF_MetaG | ecosystem: Environmental > Aquatic > Freshwater > Lake | place: Lake Croche, Canada...
CAACCAACATCCAGTTTTCAATCAAAAAATTCACAAAAAACCCTTAAAAAGTTCATTTGCAGTCTATTTCAAGACTGCTTGACAGATTCGAATTCTAAAATGCTGACTGTAAACCCGTTTTTCTTTCTTGATTAAACCTTTCACCATGTACAAATTCGTTCTCATTCGCCACGGCGAGTCCACTTGGAATTTAGAAAATCGCTTCACTGGCTGGACAGACGTCGACCTCACGCCCACTGGCATCGAGCAAGCCCAAGCGGCTGGACGCTTGCTGAAAGCGCAAGGATACGAATTTGACTTAGCCTATACCAGCGTGCTCAAACGCGCCATTCACACTTTGTGGCACACCCTAGATGCCATGGACAGACAGTGGCTGCCAGTGCACAACAATTGGCGCCTGAACGAACGCCATTACGGTGCCCTTCAAGGCCTGAACAAAGCCGAAACCGCTCAAAAGTTTGGCGATCAACAGGTTTTGGTCTGGCGCCGCAGCTATGACACCCCCCCTCCGGCCCTTGGAGCCACCGACCCCCGGTGTGAACGCGCCGACTTGCGCTACGCCAAACTGAAGGCGCAGGACATTCCCCTAACGGAATGCTTGAAAGACACTGTGGACCGCGTGATTCCTTTTTGGACTGAATCTATGGCGCCAGCCATCAAGGCGGACAAACGCATTGTGGTGGCAGCACACGGCAACTCTATCCGGGCCTTGATCAAGTATTTGGACAATGTTTCCAACGAAGACATTGTGAACTTGAACATCCCCAATGGCATGCCTTTGGTGTACGAACTCGATGCCAATTTGAAACCCATCAAACACTACTATTTGGGCGATGCAGAAGCAGCCGCCAAGGCCGCTGCGACTGTGGCCAGCCAAGGCAGGGCTTGATTTAGCGGGCGGGCATTTCCTGAATTGCACAAAGACAATATTCAAGGTGTATATTGGCTAAAAGGAGACCCTTTGGGTCAATGAACATGGGACATAAATTGAAAATTGTCGGTTGGCTTAGCGTAGGCGCTTTAGCAGGCGCCCTCACCACCATTTCCCTTCAAACCACGGCAAGGGGTGCCTTTGCACCCTTGCCGCTTGAAGAACTTCAGCAACTGGCCGCAGTTTTTGGCATGGTCAAAAGCGACTATGTCGAAACCGTGGATGAGAAAAAACTCATCACCGAAGCCATCTCTGGCATGGTCTCTAGCCTTGATCCTCACTCTCAGTACTTCGATAAAAAAAGCTTCAAAGAATTCAGCGAAGGTACCTCCGGTCGCTTTGTAGGCGTGGGCATTGAGATCACCCAAGAAGAAGGTATTGTCAAAGTCGTATCGCCCATTGAAGGCTCGCCTGCCGACCGTGCTGGGCTTAAAACCAATGACCTGATTACCAAAATTGACGATGCCTTTGTCAAAGGTTTGTCAATGAACGAAGCAGTTAAGCGCATGCGCGGTGAACCCAATACCAAAGTGGTTCTGACTGTGTTTCGCAGGGACGAAAGCCGTTCCTTCATGGTCACCATCGTCCGTGAAGAAATCAAAACCCAGTCCGTTAATGCCAAAGTGGTTGAACCAGGTTTTGGCTGGATTCGCGTTTCGACATTCCAAGAGAGAACAGTAGAAGATTTCTCCAAGAAGCTAGAAGACATGTTCAAACAAGACCCCAAGCTGAAAGGCTTGGTACTCGATTTACGCGCCGACCCAGGTGGCTTACTGGATGCATCCATTGCCGTGTCTGCAGCCTTCTTGCCCGAAAACGTCACAGTGGTATCCACCAGAGGCCAGCTTGAAGATAGTAAATTAATTTACAAGGCAGCTCCCGAGTTTTGGCGTCGCAGCGGTGAGCGCGACCCCATTCAACGCCTTACGCAAAATACACAAGGGCAATTGAAAAAAATTCCCTTGGTCGTGTTGGTCAATGAAGGCTCCGCTTCAGCCAGTGAAATTGTGGCGGGTGCTTTGCAAGACCACAAGCGCGCTACCATCATGGGCAGCCAAACCTTCGGCAAAGCATCAGTTCAAACAGTTCGGCAATTGGGCCCTGACACGGCTTTGAAGCTCACCACAGCGCGGTACTACACGCCCAACGGCAAGTCGATTCAAGCCAAGGGTATCGTGCCCGATGTCATGCTCGATGAAACTGAAAACGGCAATGTGTTTGCAGCACTGCGCACGCGCGAAGCCGACTTGGAAAAGCATTTGCTCAACAACCAGGAAGCCGAAAAGAAAAATGAAGAGCGCCAAAAAGCACGTGAAGAAGCCTTGAAGAAATTGGAAGCCGACGCCAAGAAACCAGAATCCGAAAGACGGCCGCCCGAATTTGGATCTGCCAAAGACTTCCAGCTGAACCAAGCCCTCAACCAACTGAAAGGCTTGCCTGTCAAAGTCAGTGCCACATTGGCTGAGCGCAAAGAAGAGAAAAAAGACAAGTAATCGCCCATGCGGGACGACCAACTTCTGCGATATTCACGTCACATTCTTTTAGATGAATGGGGTGTCGAGGGTCAGGAGCGAGTCTCTCTAGCGCATGCACTCATTGTGGGTGCAGGTGGCTTGGGCTCACCCGCTGCCCTTTACTTGGCCAGCGCAGGGGTGGGGCATATCAGTCTGATCGATCACGACCATGTCGATGTCACCAACCTCCAACGGCAAATAGCCCATTCTCAAGCCCGTTTGGGGCAACTCAAAGTCGCCTCGCTTCAGGCTGCCATGCAAGCCATCAATCCAGAGGTGAAAGTGAGTTGCTATTCGCAAAAAGCAGATGCGGCTTTGCTGGCTCTTTGCATGCCCAGCATCGATGTGGTTTTGGACTGCACCGATAACTTTGAAACACGTCAACGCATCAATCAGGCATGCGCTCAGTTCGCCAAGCCCTTGGTGTCGGGCTCCGCATTGCGCTTTGATGGCCAGGTGGCGGTGTACGACACGCGCCAAGCCGACGCGCCCTGCTATGCCTGCGTGTTTCCTCCCTTCCAAAGCTTTGAAGAAGAACGCTGCGCCACCATGGGCGTGTTGGCACCCTTGGTGGGTGTGATCGGCAGCATGCAAGCCACCGAGGCACTTAAATTATTGAGCGGCATGGGCAGCAGCCTTCAAGGCAAGCTGATGATGTTCAACGCGCAGCACATGGAATGGCAAACAATGCGCACTGCCAGAAACTTCAAGTGCCCTGTGTGCAGTCAGTTTCGCAATGAGACATTGAGCTAAATCACTTGATAGCTCACTGAACATTGCACTCCCTTATGAAATCTCTCCAAGCTTGGTTCCCATTTTTAAGATGGCCGCGATTAACACCTGCACTGTTTCGCCAAGAATGGACTGCTGGCTTTTCGGTGGCCTTGCTCATGGTGCCGCAGTCGGTGGCATACGCAGCATTGGCTGGCATGCCGCTGGTCACGGGTCTATATGCCGCGCTGCTTCCTGCCTTGGTGGGTGTGATGTGGGGCGGCTCTACGCGCCTGTCGATTGGCCCCTCTGCACTCACTTGCGTCCTGATTAGCGCCTCACTCACTGGCATGGCTGAGCCCAGCAGTACACACTGGGTCAACTTGGCCATTTGGTTGGCCCTGATAGCAGGTGCTTTGCAATTGTTAATGGGCGTGCTTCGTTATGGTTGGCTCCTCAACCTCATCAGCTCGCCCGTCATGATGGGTTTTACACAAGCTGCAGGCCTCTTGATCATGGCTTCACAGTTACCAGCACTCACCGGTTGGCAAGCAGGCGGCACTTTTGAATGGACCGATGTCGGGTTTGGCGCGGCCAGTTTGGCAGCTTTGTTTTTAGCCAAAAAATGGGCGCCCAAATCACCCAGCATCATGTTGGTGGTAGCAGCCAGTGCTGTCGTGAGTTATGCCATCGGCTATTCGGCCCAGGGTGGCGCCGTCATCGGCGCTTTGCCAGCATCACTGCCAAGTCTTGGCTTGCCGCACCTGCTTACTTTGGAAGAACTGGCATTCTTGGCCGGCCCTGCCATGTTGATTGCGTTGGTCAGTTTTTTAGAGGCTGCCTCTTGCGCCAAAACAGAGAACCAAAAAGAAGGAACGGTTTGGCAAGAGAACCAAGATTTGATGGGCCAAGGCTTGGCCAAAATTGTGTCAGGCTTAAGCGGTAGTTTCGCCACCGGCACTTCGTTCTCTCGGTCAGCCATCAATTTGGCTTCAGGCGCCAAAACAGGCTGGGCTGTTGTGGGCACCACCTCGTTTGTCTTGCTGGCTGTTTTTGCATCGCCTGCTCTGTTCCATGTGCCTCGAGCGGTTTTGGCGGCCGTTGTGATCTTGGCGGTTTCCAGCCTCATACAACCCATGGCCTTTGTCAAATTGTGGCGAATTGCACGCATTGAGGCCCTGACTGCAGGCATGACTTTTGGCATCACACTTCTCAGCACACCGCGCATTTATTGGGGCGTTTTGGCGGGTGTTCTTCTGGGCTTGAGCCACTTTTTGCACACCCGATTGCACCCTCGCATCATCGAAGTAGGCTTGCATGAAGATGGCAGCCTGCGCGATCGGCACTTGTGGCACTTGCCGCCTCTTGCGCCCAATGTGTTCGCCATTCGGATGGATGCAGAGTTGGACTTTGCTGCTGCCAGCAGTTTTGAAAAATACATCACAGAAAAACTAAGCGATCAAGCTCAGATTCAGCATGTGTGTTTGTTTGCACAACCCATCAACCGCATTGATGCAACAGGGGTAGAAACACTTCAGCAAATCCACCAATATTTGCAGCGGAGGGACATTCAACTGCACATCAGTGGGATCAAGCTGCCGGTTGAAAACGCCCTCAAATTGGCAGGGGCCCTGGGCCTTGAAAGTCATGTGACTTTGTACCGAACTGACATTGAGGCTCTTCATGCCTTGAGGGCATTACAGGCCTTACCAGACGACATCTCTGGCATGTCCATTTAGAACACTTCAGATTCAGAGTTGAGGTGCTGTTCAAGCACCATGCACTCGCTCTTAAGCACTCACAATCCAACCCTCTAGGGGGTCAAATTCAGGCAAGCCATAAGGGCCACGTGAAGTACCCAGCTCATGTTGCTGATAGGCCCATGCTGCTTGCACCATGCAAAGCACCGCATCCAAAGAATCGCCGGAGCCATCTAGCAACAAACTGTCGTGCTGCGCGGCGCTAAGTTTCAAGCGCAAGCCCAAACTTGTTTGCCCTAAATCGAGTGCATGAAGAATGTCTTTTCGGGCCAACCATCTGTCGGGCGTTTGTTTGGATTGGTCGTCGCTCTTGTAGCTGCGTTGTTTCACAATTTCTCTGGCCAACAAGCCAGGATAGGCCTCTAATGCCACTCGGCCTGGATGCCCCTCGCACATGCCAGGCAAAGTCCATTGCGCTTCACGCAACAAGGGAACGCCCGCGTGCATCATCCAAGCAACAGGTGGATTCACCCATTTCATCGAAGGGCTAGAGCCAGCGGGCAAGTCGGTCGCACGGTGCGCAAATTTGGACCCAGCGGGCCTACTGTCACAAAATTGTTTGAAAAATAGGCGCAGTTCTTCGCGTGAATATGAAGCATAGAGGGTCATGCACTCTGGCCAGGTCAGGGGCCATTGCATGTATTCAACCCATTCGCGGGGCAAGCCAAAAGGCAAATCAAATGCACCGACACACTTCATTTGAACAGGAGCAGGCACTTTGAGAAAATTTTGAAAGTCGTCAAGCGTTTCAAATTTTTCCAAACGCTCTAGTTTCACAACGCCATGCTGCATGGCGCCGATTGCCACCACAATGGGTTTGCGCTTGTGAGGGCTGCTGGAAAAATCGCAGCCGATTAAACAAGTCTCAAGCACGCCCAATGATGGAAGCTGTGGCCATGAGTTCTTCGAGCAAAGCCAAAGACACCACACCCGATACGCTGTAAGGATCAAGCTCAGCACGCTCGGAGTATTTCAACAAGATACTGGTGTTGACACGAGACACATCGACTTGACCCATGGTCCAACCACTGAAGCGTCGCTGCAAAATTTCTTCGTAATGCAAGAGAACAACTTGCTTGTGACGTGCGTCTTTCTGAATGTGCCCATAAAGTTCGCTCACGGCTTCACGGCCGCCTTCAATGGCTTGTAAAAAGATATCACCGCTGTAAACCAAAATGCCTGTAATGCCTGTGCTGGGATTGAATTGTCTGGATTGCGCCAAAATAGATTCAATGACTGTGGGCTCAGGGTCTACAACACGACTCGCATAAAGTAATCGAACCAACATGATCAGGCCTTTCTAGGAATTAACGCCAAGAACTCACGGCGCAAGTTGGCATCTTTTAAGAACACACCGCGCATGACGGAATTGATCATTTTGCTGTCCATGTCTTTGACGCCGCGCCAACCCATGCAGAAATGACTGGCTTCCATCACGATCGCCAAACCATCAGGTTGTGTTTTGCGCTGAATCAAATCAGCCAACTGCACAACCGCTTCTTCTTGAATTTGGGGGCGCCCCATGATCCATTCGGCCAGTCGGGCATATTTGGAAAGGCCAATGACGTTGGTGTGCTCGTTGGGCAAGACACCAATCCAGATTTGACCAATCACAGGGCATAGGTGGTGGCTGCAAGCACTGCGCACCGTGATAGGACCCACAATCATGAGTTCATTTAGGTGCTCGGCGTTGGGAAATTCTGTGACTTCTGGGCTTTGGGTATAGCGGCCTTTGAAGACTTCTTTCAAATACATTTTGGCCACACGCCGTGCAGTGTCCTGGGTGTTGTGATCGTTTTCAGTATCGATCACCATGCTGTCCAAAACGGTTTGCATTTTTTCGGCCACTTCGTCGAGCAGGTGGTCTAGCTCGCCAGGCTGAATAAATTCAGAAATGTTGTCGTTAGCATGAAAACGTTTGCGGGCTGCTAGGATACGCTCGCGAATCTTTACGGAGACGGGCGTTCCGATGTCCTCAGAGGGCAAGTTAGCGGGAGCATTCATAAGCATCTGATGAAGTAAGATCAAAGCTAGATCCTACCAGTGATTGAAGCCACTTTACCGCGTACGGGCATGTGCCAAAACAGCACACCCTCTGATCAATACCGATGACCGGTCAGCCAAATTGCAAACCGCATTAAACCAAACGCAACCCAGTCCATGCCTCTTTGAAATTGAGAGCGTTCAAGCAGCGTTTGGGGCATGATTCGATGGCTTTCGAAGGTCATGGCCTGTTCTAAGCCCTCCTGCAAGCGTTTTGCAAAGAAAGCATCGGCCACCACCACATTGGCCTCTCTGGCCAAAAGCAAACTGAAGGGGTCTAAGTTGGAAGACCCAACGGTGGCCCATGGTCTTTCATGGCTGGCATCAATCACAGCCACCTTGGCATGCAGAAAGCTTTCGGCGTATTCGTAAATTTCAACCCCCTCTTGCAAGAGCTGCCGGTAAACAGGTCGCGCCGCATGGTATTGCATGAAGTATTCATAACGCCCTTGCAACAGCAATCTGACACGCACACCTCGTTGAGCGGCATGAATCAGTGCTTGCCGCAATTTTCGACCTGGCAAAAAATAAGCGTTCGCAATCACGATTTCATGACGCGCCAAACCAATGGCTCTTCGATATGCTTTTTCAATTTGTCCCCGATTGAGTAAATTGTCACGCAAGAGCAAGCCTGCACGCGCCATCCAAGTGTCACCCTGTGCGAGCTGCGCATCGTGAATCCAAGGCAGGTTCATGCCTGCAGCAATGAATGCGCTGTAAGCCTCTGGGAAATTTTGTTGCCGTACATTGCGCACCGCTTGCATGCGCCACCACAATTGAGTCGCAGCCTCTTGAACCTGTTGTACCAAAGCACCTTTGGCGCATACCGCGTAATCTAAGCGAGGTGACTTTAAGGCGCCATATTTTGGATCGTACAAGTCATCCAAGATGTTGATTCCGCCACAAAATGCCAAATGGCCATCAATCACACACAGCTTGCGGTGCAACCTGCGCCACCGACTGGGAATGAGCAAACCCAGTGCGCCCAAGGGGGAATAAACTCGCCACTCAACACCCGCCGCGTCAAATCTAACTCGCCAGTCTTCACTGAGTTTGGGTGTGCCCACACCATCAACCACGACCCACACACGGACACCCCTGCGGCCCGCCCGTTCTAGCGCTGCGGCCACTTGTGCACCATCGCCATGAAAATCAAAGATATAGGTTTCTAACTGAACGTGCGATCGAGCCGCTTCCAATGCGCGAATTAATTCCGGAAAGAACTCAGCGCTGCCTTTCAGCAGTTTAATTTGGTGACCATCGCGAAGAAGGGGATGACTTTTCATAAATCAAACTGTGCGACCAATGGCAGGTGATCTGACATGCGTCGCCAAATTTTGCCGTGAGGCACCATTTGACTCACAGGAATTAAGCCCTTGGCATAGACATGGTCCAGTTGGACGATAGGCAATCTAGAGGGGTACGTGGCATGTTTAGCACCTTCGTACTCTCTCAAATGATGGTCACGCATCATGTTGGTAATGCGTGTTCCCCAGTCATTGAAATCTCCTGCCACCAACAAGGGCGCATCGCTTGGAACCTCTCGCTCAATGTAGTGTTGCAACTGCTCGATTTGACGCACTCTGCTGGCAGGAATCAGGCCTAGGTGAACCACAATCACATGCACCTTGAGAGGCAAGGGGTCTTCCAATAGAGGCGTTAGCTCAGACTTAGGCCGGACCTCTCCCACTTGAATTTCGACATGCAAAAGACCGCGCTGCTCAAACCGGTGGTCTGAGATATCGACATGGCGATGCGACATGACGGGCCAGCGAGACAGCAATGCATTGCCATGTTCACCGTGCCGCGTGTATGCATTGGTTTTGTAAATAGACTCATAGCCAGGCGGTGCTAAAAACTCTGCTTGCGGCAGCTCTGGCCAATGCCTGAAGTATTTTTCTTCACGTCGATGTACTTTTCGGACTTCTTGCAAACACACAATGTCTGCGTCCAACTGCTCGATGGCCAAACCTAAATTGTGAATTTCTAATCGGCGTGCAGGTCCAAAACCTTGGACACCTTTGTGGATGTTGTAAGTGGCTACTTTTAAAAATGCAGACTTTTCAGTTTTCATCTCAAGCCTTGAAGCCAACTAGGCAACATCAAGATGGCCTCGGCATTGGACGGCGAAAAACAAGCATCAGCAGCCTCTTTCCAAGACAGCCATTTGTACTCTATGTGTTCTGAGGGACTGAGTTGAATGGGCATTGGCCTTGGTAATTTCAAGCCAAAAACGCGCTCTTTGTTGTGGCTCACATGCGGCGCATACCGATGCCTCCAAGCAGGGTAGATTTCGTAAATATTCTCAAGCGCCCAATCTGTCAATTCATGGTCTGAATGTGTGGCAAGCAAGCCTGTTTCCTCCATGACCTCGCGGCAGGCGGTCTGATGCCACGGCTCCTCTTCAAAATCTTTGCTACCCGTGACGGACTGCCAAGTGCCCGCATCGGCTCTGCGAATAAGCAGTACCTCAGCTTCGATTGTGTAAATCACAACCAAAACCGATTCTGGAATTTTGTAAGCAGGACTGTGCATCACCCGATCATTCTGCATGAACTTTGCCTCTCTCTTGGAATTGTTCGGCAATTGTCCCAGAAGCACCTATGATCAAGCCATGCAAAGTATTGACCCTCTAAACCCTCATGACGCTTCGTTGAAAGCAGTATCGACTTCCATCGCATGGCAAGAAAATGGCCATCCCTGTGAGGACGAATGGCGTAGCGAGCGCGGTGCGGCCGCCCCCAAGCGGGTTGTTTTAGCAGACGACACCCTTAGTGCTGACAGCGCCTACCGATTGGCGTGCGCGGGCACCGGCATGCTGTGGCGGGGTGATTTCCAAAATGCAAGGCTGCTGTTGCAGGCCTTGGCCAGGCGCTGCGATGCGCCCAAAAAAATTCGACGCGCCTCCAAAACGCATCCTGAGGTCACTCTCACCCCACAAGAAAATTTTCACCTGCACCGCCAGGCGCAATCACAACGTGCGCGCACATTGAGCATGATCTTGATTCAAGTCAATCCAGACCGACTGATCAGCCTTCGGCGAGCGCCCGATTGGCGCGGCGCCATGAAAGAAGCTTGGGGACCCGCAGGCACAACTGGCTGCGTCGCCTCTCTTCGCGAATTGCTTGGCTTGGTGGGTGCGCATGAATGGCACCAAAAGGGCATGGAAATTTCCGCCTTGGGCAGCGCTCCCAACAACCGCATCCACCCTAGTTACGGCGTGTTTTCACCGGTGCGAGGCGAATACATTCAACTGGTTGCTGATGCGCCATTGCCCAGTTCAGAACTGGCTTTTGACATCGGTGTAGGCACAGGTGTGTTGTCTGCTTTGTTGGTCAAGCGCGGCGTCAAACATGTTGTTGGCACCGACCTTGATCCACGTGCCTTGGCTTGTGCCAAAGAAAACATGCAGCGTCTGAGCCTCAACAGCAAAGTCGAGTTAACTCAGACTGATCTCTTTCCAGAAGGCAAGGCACCCCTGATTGTGTGCAACCCACCTTGGCTGCCAGCACGCGCCAGCGCCCCTATCGAGAGGGCCATCTACGATGAGAACAGTGGCATGCTCAAAGGCTTTCTGGCAGGCTTGGCAGCTCACCTAACGCCCCAAGGTGAAGGCTGGTTGATCTTGTCAGACTTGGCAGAACACCTGGGGCTGCGCACTCGCACAGAACTGGAAGAATGGATTGCAGCCGGCGGCTTGAAAGTCATCAGCAAAACAGACATCAAAGCCGAGCACAAAAAAGCCCAAGACGAAACAGACCCCTTGCATGCGGCACGTGCAGCAGAGTTAACTTCTTTGTGGCGCCTTAAGCGTGGCCTGATGTGAAAAAAAGCCGCTGAAGCGGATTTTTGTGGGCTTAGGCCTTCACGGCATCGGGATTGCGCACTCGAATGTGCAATTCGCGCAATTGTTTCTCGTCCACCAAACTTGGCGCTTGTGTCAGCAAGCATTGAGCACGCTGTGTTTTCGGAAAAGCAATCACATCGCGAATAGAGTCTGCGCCGGTCATCAAAGTGATGATGCGGTCTAAGCCGAAGGCCAAGCCACCGTGTGGTGGTGCGCCGTATTGCAGGGCATCGAGCAAGAAACCAAATTTGAGTTGTGCTTCCTCGGGAGTGATCTTCAAAGCGTCAAATACTTTTTGCTGCACGTCTGCGCGGTGAATACGCACCGAACCACCGCCAATTTCCCAGCCATTCAAGACCATGTCATAGCCTTTGGCAATGCACTTCTCGGGGGCTGTGACCATCCAATCTTCGTGGCCGTCTTTGGGCGCTGTAAAAGGATGGTGCACGGCGGTGTAGCGCTGTGATTCTTCGTCGAACTCGAACATGGGGAAGTCGACCACCCACAACGGTGCCCAACGGTTTTCGAACAAGCCCGATTTTTTGGCAAATTCGCTGTGGCCAATTTTGAGGCGCAAGGCGCCAATGCCATCGTTGAC
>Ga0114960_10003840_pt1 | contig 11375 bp, 8 predicted proteins | sample C_130625_MF_Meta_FD_92637 | JGI IMG/M metagenome (GOLD analysis project Ga0114960, IMG submission 92637) | Freshwater microbial communities from Lake Croche, Canada to study carbon cycling - C_130625_MF_MetaG | ecosystem: Environmental > Aquatic > Freshwater > Lake | place: Lake Croche, Canada...
ACCGGCGTCCGGATCGAGACCGGCACGCCCGTCCAAGGCATCGAGCGCGACGGAGGCGAAGTTCGTGGTGTTTGTATCCCGGGCGGTGTGGTGGCCTGTGATGGTGTCGTTGTCGCCGTTCCGTGGCGGGCCGCGGCGCGACTGGTGCCGGAGTTGGTTCCGCAGGCCGAGGAACGACTCGCGGCGTCGCCGATCACGGCTGTCCATCTGTGGTTCGACCGGCAAGCCATCGATCTGCCCCATGCCGTGCTCGTGGGGCGCGTGTCGCAGTGGGTGTTTCGGTCGGAGGCCGCTGCCGGCGCGCCCGGGCTTGGCTACTGTCAGGTGGTGATTAGCGCTTCGCGAGGCCTCCTCGGGGGTGATCGCGATCGACTCGTGGCCACGGTCGTGGACGAGCTCCGGGAGGTGTTTCCGGAAGCGCGGACCGCAATGCTCCTCGGCAGCCGGGTGGTGACCGATCCGACCGCCGTCCTCTCGGTGCGCCCCGGCGTTGATGCCGTCCGCCCCGGGGCCGCCACCAGGATCAGGAATATGGCGCTGGCGGGAGATTGGACCGCCACAGGGTGGCCATCGACGATGGAAGGGGCCGTGCGGAGTGGTCGAATCGCGGCGGCGACGCTGCTGCCAGTGGTCGTGCCGGAGGGGCTTCGCCGCAACGACCGCGGGCTTTCCCCCGATTTACCCCGCGGCCTGCTTGCCCGCCTGCTCTTCGGGGCCTGATCCGCGCGGCAGCGGCCTCGTCTGGGCCCGACGCCCTTCGATCAATCTTCGGGGAGGGCGGCAACGAGGCGTTCGAGCGTCGCGGCGAGGGCGCGGCCATCGACAACGGCGTGCTCCCACAGCCGCCACAGGGTCGCGGCGGCGGCGGGCTTTCGGCCGATCGCGGCCAGGGCGGCTCCGGCGCGGCGGAAGGCCGACTGGGGAGTCACGAGCCGGGCGATGTCGGCGGGAAGTTCATCCCCCGCCCCGTCCGATACGATTCGCACCGAGGCACAGGGGATCTTTGCCGCGGCGGCGGCCGCGGCCACGGCGTGGGTCTCCATGTCGACGATGGCAGCGCCAGTGGCGGCGCGGAGGTCGCGCTTCGCCGCGGCCGTGGCTACGACCGAGTCGACGGTGACGATGTCAACGTCGGTGGAGGCTGCTGGAAGCAGCGAGGCGAACCGAGCGAGAGGAAATCGTGGAGCACCCCCGCGCACCGTGCCGGTGGCGAGCACCACAGCCCCCCGGGCGAGCGCCGGGTCGAGGCCCCCTGCGAATCCGGCGCTGACCAGGAGTGCGGGGGCGTGCCCCTCGAGGAGCACCGTGGCGGCTCGGCCGGCAGCGGCGATCCCGGCGCCCGAGACGACCCAGGTCACCCGTCGTCCGGCGATCGTCCCCTCGTGGAACGACAGCACCGGGCCGCGGAGGGTCGTCGCGTCGCGAACGCGCGCGGCGAATGGGTCGGCCTCGGTCTCGAGGGCAAAGATGAAGCCGGCGGCACAGCGTTGGGGGGGGAATCGAGTCATCACACCTGTCCGGGACGCGAATCAGAAATCGAAGGCGAGCCGGCTCCCGAAGCCGTGGATCGTCCCGCTGCCGTTGTACGACGGAACTGGCACTGGTCCGGAGGGGATGTTGGCCCACGGCGTGCTCCGGTACTCACGGTGGGTGAGGTCGTAATTGAACACGATCCGGGCGTTCGGCGTGAGGAGCCAATTGAGGCCGAGCGTCATGCCGTTGAGAAGGCCACCGTTGACCTGAGTGTCGTTGAGGCAGAGGTAATTGTAGCGGGCGGCTGCTTGCCAGGCCCCGAACCCGCGGGTCCGGTGCGGCGAGAGCGCGAGAATGTGACGGGGTTGCGGCCGGTCGAAGCGGTGCTCGAGGAGGGAGTAGCTCCGGCTCTCGCCGGTGAGGAAGTAGGTCGTCTCCACATAGCCCCCTTGATAGAAGACCGTTCCCACCGGAGTGCCCGGGGGCGGTTGCCACCCGGCGGTCGACAGCGGGCCGATGTCAGTCGTGGCAGCGTCGTAGAGCCACGAGCCGAAGTATTCGGCCTGCATCGACCAGGGGCCGGCACTGGCGACCAACTCGGTGCCGAGCATGTTTTGCCACGAGCCGGACAGGACGCCGGAGTCGGCATAGATGGCGTTGTCGGGGCCCGGGGGCCCGTTCCACAGCCCGCCACGGCTGCGGAAGCGGACGAGGCCGTTGCGCGGTTGCATGGTCCTTCCGGCCAGGCCGATGTGAAGGAGCCTGCGGCCATCGTCCTCGTAGGTCGGCACCCAGACGACCCGGCCGGATGTCATGCTTCCCCCGGCGAAGTCGGAGAATCCGAATGGGGCGGCGGTGTTGGCGAACTCGCCGGCCTCCCAGCCGAGGAGTCCATCGGCCGTGCCGTTGCGCGCCGAGATCCCGGGAACGAAGCCGTCGTTGAAGGGGCCGACGAAGGCATCCTGGCAGAACGATCGCTCCATGAAGTCGAGGGTTCGGCAACTGGAGAGATGTTCGTAGCCGAACGGATCCTTTTGATTGCCAACGCGGACGGCACCGAGAAGTGGCACGTCACTCATTCGCAGCCACAAGTCGGTGACGGCGGGGAGCGGGCCCTGGCTGGGAAAAAGTGGATCGATCTGGTTTTTGGCGTTGATCTGGTTGGCGAAGTCGTATTCGGTGGCCCAATCGAATTGATCCCCCCGCCGCCCATCGACGCGGAGGCGGGCGCGGCGGAAGTTCACCGCGTCGGAGAGCGGGGGGGCGAGCCCGGCTTGATCGATCGGTTGCATGGGGCCTGCGCTGGCTGCATAGGCGGTGTCATCGAGTTGGACGAGGCCGCCGATGCGGACCGTGGCCGTCGTCGATTCGTCGCCGTGGAGCGGATCGTCTCCGAATCGGACCGGGGCGATCTCGTCGCCATTCCCTTCCCAGATCGGCGGCGACGGGAGCGGAGGGCGTTCGTCGCCGGCCGGTGGTGGCGGTGACTGCGATGAAGGGGCAAGTGATGACGGGGGCGAAAGGGGCTCGACCATCCCCTCGGCCACGCCCGCGATGCCGAACGGACGACGAGGCTCCGCCGCGGGGGGAGAACCGGCAATGCCCGAGACGGGACAGCCGATCGCGACGAGGGCGGCGAGAAGGGCCGTCAGTCCTGCGGCGAGCCAGCGGGGGCGCGTTCCGCTGGCAAAAGGCCTGCGGAGGGACCGTCGCTTTGAGTTCCCGGCAGGGTCTTCCACGTCGCGACAATCCTCATGGGTGGTATCCCAGGAGGAATCGTCAGGGTCGGGGAAGTCAGGGGAGCGGCCGGTTCAGAAGTGAGCGTCAGGCAGGATGCCGTGGAGATGCCGGGCGCGATGGCGCTCCCGGATCGGCTGATTGGGGGAGATGCGTTGGCGTTCCGACCGGCCCGGGCTCTCAATGACACCAGGAGAACACCCGCTCGAACGCCGAGCCGAGGCAGCGACAGCCGAGGCAGCAGCAGCCGGGCTCCGGCTCGCAGCACGGGGCTGCCGGCTTCATCACCACCTCGTACTTGAGAACCCGCTCCACCTTCTCCTCTTCCGTCTTGAAAAGTTTTTTCTTCGTGTGAACGTTGCCGCAGGGGGTGGTCTTCTCCGCGCAGCAGTTGCCCTGATGGTAGGGCTCCCACGGCCGGGTGCATTCGAAGTCGCACTTCATCGCGAATGTCGCCTTCTTCGTTTTCTTGTCGTCCCACTTCGCCTTGCAGGTGGCCACCTGGGGGATGCATGAGGTGCAGCCGGGCTTCCCACAGCCCTTTTCCTTGGTTGCTGCTTCGCTTCCCTTCTCTGGAATTGGGGAGGGAACAGCCGGATCGTCGACGGCAGCAACCTTCTGGCCGCTGGGCGGCCGGGCCGGAAGGTCCTCCGGCGCTGTCGAGTCACCGGAAAGGGCCTGGGCGAGCCGCACCCGGGCAGCCAGGGGGCTCGGCGGGGCGGCGGCCACGATGCTTTGGAGCACGAGGATCGCGACGAGAGCGAGTGGGCGGGGATCGGGGCGCATGGGGCAGGTCTCCATGGCTCGCGGCGGATCGGCCGGGAGTAGCATCAGAAGTCGAAGGCCAGACGGGTGCCGAAGCCGGTGATCCAGCCGCTGGCGTTGTTGTTGAAGTTGTTGGTGAAGTCGCGGTAAGCGAAGTCGTAGTTGAAGTAGAGACGCGAGTTGGGATTGAACATCCAGTTCACGCCGAACGTCAGCGCGTTGAGTGTGCCCCCCTTGATCTGTGAATCGGAAAGGCAGGCGTACTGATAGCGGGCCCCTACCTGAACGGCACCTTCGCTCGACTGGATCCGGCCGCTCTTGTCGCGAACGATGTAGAAATTGTTGCGCGGGATCGGGCGGTCGAAACGGGCCTCGAGTCGGTCGTAGGCCCGCGATTCCCCGGTGACGAAGTACAGCACCTCGGCGTAGCCAGAGTTGGTGAAGTAGGTTCCCACCGGCGTGGAGAAGGGCTGGAGACCGGCAGTGCCATAGTTGGGATTGGTCGACGAGGTCCCGGTGAAGGCCGTCTTGTTGGAGATCGTGTTGTAGGCCCAGCAGCCGAAATACTCCGACTGAAACGACCAGGGACCGTTGTTCCCCACCAGCTCCAGGCCGAGTTGGTTCTCCCAAGGCGCGGTGAGATTGCCCGAATCGATGTAGATCGAGTTGAGCGGGCCCGGGGGGCCATTGCGGAGATCGCCACGGGCCCGGAATCGAACGGTGTCGTTGTTGGTCTGCATCGAGCGCCCGGCAACGCCGAGGTGGAGGAGCTTCTTCCCCTCGTCCTCGTAGTACGGGAGCCAGGTGAGCCGGCCGACGGCCATGTTCGCCGAGGAGGTATTGGCGAAGCCGAAGGGGTTGTTCGTGTTCTTGAAGGCTCCCATCGACCAGGTCGCCCGCTGGTCGTCGGAGGTGTTGAGGAGCCGAACACCGGGGATAAATCCGTTGTTAAATGGCCCTTCGTAGAGATCCTGGGCATAGGACCGCTCCATGAAGTTGAGCCACCGACTGCTCGTCATGTGCTCGAAGCCGAACGGATCCTTCTGGTTGCCGGCGCGGATGATTCCCACTCCGGGCAACTCGCGGATCTGGAGCCAGTTCTCCGTGATCGCGGCGAAATTGCCGAGGACGGTCTCCGATGGAACTGTGGAGGCGTTGGCGTTGAGCTGATTGGAGAAGTCGTATTCGCCAACGAAGTCGTAGAGCTCGTACATCCGGCCATCGACACGCAATCGGGCCCGGCGGAAATCGGTGGCGTTTTTGAGTTGCTGGTTCAGGCCGCCCTGGCTCGGCGCCTGGGCGACATTGTCGTCGCGCGAGAAGGCCGTGTTGTCCATCTGGATGCGGCCGCCGACTTTGACGCGAAAGTCTTTGTGGGCGCTCTCGGACTGGAGGCCGTAATTCCACTTCGTCGTCATCCCCAGATCACTGCCGACCTCGTAGGGCTCCTCCGGCTTCTTCTCATCCTTCTTGGCGTCCTTGGCGCCCGCATCCTTCCCGGCGTCTTTTGCCGCCGGCTTCGGATCGGGGACGGGGATCGATTCAACGCGATTTGCCGCCTTCTTCTCGAGCTCGGCCAACCGCTTTTCGAGGGCCGCCACCTTCTTCCGGTCGTCCTGGAAGGCCTCGCTGACCTCATCAAAGGAATCGAAGCCAGCGGTGACACTCGGCAGCGTGAGGGCCGGGGCGTCGTCGGTTTCGGCGATTACCAGATAGGGCTCGGCAGCCGCCAGCAGCCCGACGCCCGCCACGAGGGGCGCGATGAGTGCGACGGCAGCCGCTCGCAGAGCGCGAGACCTCCCTTGTGGGGGGGGGCTGTGTTTGGGGAAACCATCGACCACGGTGAGAACTCCGGGTGGCACTACCTGCCTGATCGTCACAGTCGGGCGTCGACCTTGACGATCAGGAAAACAATGACGGATTCGGCAGGTTTTCAGGCCTCCCTCCCCTTCGCCTCCCCCGCAGAGTGCCAAGGGGGGGGCGGCCGATGCACCACGGGGGCAACCCCGCCGCCGGAACTGGAGCCCGCCGGGAGGCCTACTTCCGGCGCGATGGCCGCAGCGGGATCAAAACCGGCCAGCGTGCCGACCGGGAAAGCACGGCGATTACGCGGCGGCGATGCCGCCGCTGACCGGAAGACCGGCACAGACGGCACGAACTGAACCGAAACCCCTTGCAAGTAGGTCCGAAGAAGACGATTCCTCCACCCAGTACCCCCCACCTGGTGGCCGGTTTTCAGGCGCCGATGCGTGGCCGGTTTTGAGGCGCCGAATGACACGATTCGCCGAAATGCGCCGCTGGCGATCACTGGCAATCTCAGCAAGCGTGATCCCCAGACCGTGGTATCCAGCTTGGGGCAGGGCTTGCCGCCTCGTATTGAAATCTCACGACGGTGCGTGCCCACGGCGCTGCCAGGAAACACGATCTAGGCTTGTCAGAATCGTGATCGCATCCAGATGAAGCCGCTGTGGAGCGGAATGCCGGAGCCATCGGCCAAAAGGCAGGGTGTCTAGCCTGGACAAGCGAACAGTCAGGCTCGGGTCGGGTGCGCCGGCCGATGCCGACCGCCTTCCCAGGACCACACCGACTCCCATGAACACGTCTCGACGGCAAGTGCCCGGCCAACGCTATTCCCAGGCGTCCCCCCAAGGCAAAGTCCAAGTCCTCGTCAGCGCGCTCCACGCCGTGCTCGTGCTCGGTGGGATTGGTTGGGCTCTCGCGGCACAGGTCAGAGAATCCCGAGCGGACACCGTTCGGATCCTTCATCACGACCTCGACGCGTTGCAGGCCCGCGCGGAACTGATCCGACAGGCCCGCGACGAGATCAACGTGGCGTCGTACGTCATCGGCGACGGCCGGGTGCCGCTGTCCGTGTGTGCCCTCCTTCGCGATGCCGCGAGACGCGGTGTCACCGTGCGCGTCATCGTGGACGGCCATCGGGGAAACAACCTCATCTCCCCAGCCGTCCTGTCGCTCCTCAAGCGGGAAGGGGTGGAGATCCGGGAGTTCCGCCGGGACGGCAGTCATCGGCGCGATCTCGGTCTGCAGCATATGCACGACAAGCTCTTGATCGTGGACGGGATAGACGTGATCACCGGCGGCCGGAATCTCGCCGATGAATACTTCGGTTTGGGTGAGCGTGGCGGTAACTTCGTCGATCGTGACGTCCATGTCAGCGGTCAGTGCGCTGTGGCCGCACGGGCGTACTTCCTCGATCGCTGGGCGACGTGCTCCCCTGTCGTTGCCTGCGATGGTGCTGCCAGCGATTCGGATCGAAGCCACCCTGATCAGGCTGCCGAGCGGCTCGATGCGGCGCTTGCCTTGTTCCTTCCACAAGGCATGTCGAACGGGCTCCCTGACCATCAGAGGAGCCTGCAGAACACCCAGCACGCGCTGGTTGGAGAGCAGACCACGCCTGTCAGCCCCGCGTGGGAATCACGAGTTGAGTTTCTGCACGACGTGCCCGGCGGCAGCAAGCAGCATGCGGGCAGCATCGGCCCGCGGATCCTCGAGCTTCTTGCCGCCGCCCAGAGGAGCATCATCTTGGAGACGCCCTATCTCGTGATGTCGCATCGGCTTAAGCACGTGCTTCGTGCGGCTCGCTTGCGCGGCGTATCGGTCTGCATCCTCACCAACTCGCTCGAGACCAACAACCAACTCTGGGCCCATGCCGCCTACGCCGACCAGCGACGCTGGATGCGCCGGCACGGGATTGAGTTACATGAGCTCAAGGGGGGTGACCACTTGCATGCCAAGGCAGCTGTGATTGACAACGCGACCGCGATCATTGGCAGCTACAACTTCGATCCGCTCTCGGAGAAAATCAATTCCGAGGTCGCCATCCTGGTGCACGACCCTGCCGTGTCGGCCGGGTTGGCTGCGTCGATTCGGGAGCACATGGAGCGATCCCTGGCCGTCCCTTCGCGCGGTAGCCTGATCGGCTGGGACGCCCGTACAAACTCCGTCGATCGCAGGACGCTGGCCACGTTTCGGCGTCGTCGGCTCATCGCTCCGGCAATCAAGCCATTCCTTTGAATTAGCCTTGGAGAACTCGCCAGCGGTGCGGCGACGCATCGCCCCAGCACCGTTCGACAACAGAGAGAGAAGTGCGTTTTATCGCCTTCTTTTCCTACGCTTCTCCAGCCCCCTGTCGATCATCGGCGAACGCCGGTTGAACGGTGGAGAATGCGGCCGACTCGCTCGGTATTCGACAGTTGAGCGACCTTATGGGCAACCGAAGAACGATGACCATGACGGTGCTGGATCCAACGGCTACGCCAACGGCACCTACGCCATGAACGGGGACCTACGATGATCAAAGGCGTGGGAAACCCCTTCTGTTCGTGCTCACATCCTCGGAGACTAATACCAGCACGAACCGGGTCAACGAGGACGCCCGTGCCCTCACATCCGCCATTCTTTTTCCTGATTGGCCGTGAGCAGGGTTTGAGCGAAGTCCGCCGCGATCGAGTGGCCTGCTCCATGGCCGGTGTCGAGGTAGGGCAGGAGATAGATTTGGGCAAGCTCCCTTCGCCTCCAACCGTCGGCAGAGCTTTGTGCTGCTACCGGGAGGGCTTGCGAGGGTGCGAAGCGAGTCCGGCGATCCACCCCGTGGGGAAAGCAACCTGGCGCCCCGACCGTGTTGGACCCGGGTTCGACCGCTGTGTTCCTCTCGCTTCCTCGGAGATCAGTTCGCGGTATTCACTCGCGAAACCACGGTGGCAGCCGTGGCGTCGATGGGAGGATCCTGGGCAACAGGCATCGGCTCAGCAGCCCCTTCAGCGAGAAGCGCCACTGGGTCGATCGAGAGATCCAGGTCGCGGCCGCCGACCAGATCGACTCGCTTCACCGCCTCGATTTGACGGCCGTCGATCGTCACCGCCACCTTCACCTCGTAGCCCTCCCACGACTCACCGTGGGCGAGGGCCTGCGTGCGGAACTCGCGAATGGCACCCTGCTTCGTGGTGGCCTGTCCCTCGATCCACACCCGTGCCTCAGCCGGGACGTGGAGCGTGACGAGCGTCTGTACCGATTCGGCTGGGGCGTCGAAGGCGATCGCATGCCGCTGGCCGCCGGAGACGGTGACGGTGCGGGTCTTCTCGACCACCTTACCGCCGCGATCAACGCGCATCGTGACTTCGTAGTCGTAGCTTTCGTCTTCAGAGAGTCCGGCGGAGACGAAGTTCCGCACAGAGCCGGAGAGGGCCGTTTCGCGGCCGTTGACCAAGAGGGTGGCGTCCTCCGGCACTTCGACGACGAGCACGAGGCCATCGGCGGGCACGCCGAGTGCGGCGGATTTCTTGGTGTCCTTCGAAGCGTCTTTGTCCTTTCCATCTTTCCCGGCGTCGGCCGTCTTTGCGGCACCCCCGGAGGAGCCCCCAGTCGAGCCTCCGGTGCTCCCGCCAGACGAGCCCCCGGAACTACCGTGCGAGGCGTGATGGCGGCAGCGGAAGCAGCGATGGTGGCCGCCACTCCCGCCGGTGGATCCGCAACTCGAGCCGCAGGAAGAGCAGGCGCGGTAGTGGTGGTGCCAGCCGGCACGGGCGTAGGAACCGAAAAACATCAACGCGAAACAGGTCAAAAACGCCGTAAAACGCACCGCGAAAAGCCTTGCCATCGCCAGTTCCCCTGGTTGTGTTCTCGATCGACCGTCCACCGGGCGGTAAGTTCCGGCGGAGCGACCCAGGAGAAACATACTTTGCGGGCTGGGCAAAGCAAGCAGGCTAGCGTGAGTTTAACGGCAGCCCCTCGGCTTGCGACCATGCCGCCTGGGATGCGCGAAGTACGCCCGATGCCATTGACGGGCATCGCCGAGACAAGCCGCCTCCAATCGGAAGGGGGGGGCGAGGCCGGGGATCCCGACGAGACAGCGTTCGCAGGCCCCCCGACGATGAATGCGCTGACGTACCGCGTCGAACGTCGGCAAGCCCAGGGCGACACGAACCGCCCTCTTCCCTTCCAGCGTCCGACGTCGTCAGCAGCAAGGGATGCTCATGCGAAAATCGAGTCCGAAGTGGCGTTCTGGTTGACGCCATGCGATTGGCCGCGAGCCGATCAGTTGGGGCCGCCGATCAGCATCATGCCACCCCCCATTGCCGCGGCACCGACGTATGCGGAGGAATCCTTCAGCAATGTGGTCAGGTTCGGCTCGACACTCACGATATCGCCCGGCATCAGGCGGATGTTCTCGGTTTCGCTGCGAGTCGCCTTGCGGAGGCTTACAAGGATCAAGGCCGGATCGTCGCAGCCCTTCTGCTTGCGGCACACGACCACGGTGTCGGCGACTTTGGTGGGGATTCCCTCGGCCGGAGCCGCGGCATCACTCAGTCCTCAATCTCCTTGACTGAGTTCTTGATCGAATCGCCCGACGTGCACGATGTGCCGGTCCCACGCGGAATATCGTGCGACACATCCTGCTCCGCCATCAAAAGGTCAACAGCGATGACCGATGCTGCGTGTCGCGCGGATCGCTCGGCGTGACGGTGCCTGTGAAAAAAGCCGAAGACATGCCAGTCTCGCCCCTGGATAGCGACCGACTCGGCGGCGAGTTGTGAGCCATCAGGGGCAAGGATCTCGACCTCAACGACTGCTCCGCCGTTGAAAAGCGGTCCGCTGAGCAGCATGGTCGCCAGATTCACGATCGGCTTGGCTTCCTGGATACCGGTCACGGCGGCCCGCACGACCGCCGTGCGCGGCCCCGTCGCGCCGACGATCGGTCGGATCTCGCCGAGTTCTTCCGCCAGCGCCTCGTGGAAGGCCCGCCGGATGCTCTCGCCCCTCTCGGGGCTGCTGGCCGGCTGTCCGAGATCGTCCGCCAGCCAGACGACCGGCTCGATGACGAACGAGTCGATGCCACGCAGATCACAGGCATCGGCCCACCGCACGAGCCGTGCGTCCCCCTTGCCGATCACCCGGAACTTCGACTCGACCCTTTCGAGCCCCCCGTAGTTCGACAAGTAACCAGAGCGGGTGGGGTGCATCTGGACGCAGCCGATTCCGAGGACCCCGCCCGTCAAGGCGATGGCCATCGACCATCGTCGCGGCACTCCGACCGCGATCTTGTCCCTCGGTGGATTTGGCATGGCGTGCACAGGGGTTGGATAGTTGCGCCGCGAGGTGCCGGCCCCTTCAGAGACCGGATCTTGCTCCGGACATGCGTCGAACGATCCAGGGGCGGGATCATCAGGCGGAAGTCATTCCAGGTCAATCGCGGATTGGCTCACCCTCGCGTCGACCCCCCGTGAACGCCGCCGCCAAGGTCACGAGAGGGATGCTCGTTTCCCTAACCCCCCCATGCCACCATGCCCGGAACCGGCCCTGTAGGCTCCCTCGTCCTGTTCTTCTGGGCCCACGAAATGGCAGGGCCAACGGCATCAGCGGCCGCATGAACGACGCAATCC
>Ga0114960_10003841_pt1 | contig 11374 bp, 11 predicted proteins | sample C_130625_MF_Meta_FD_92637 | JGI IMG/M metagenome (GOLD analysis project Ga0114960, IMG submission 92637) | Freshwater microbial communities from Lake Croche, Canada to study carbon cycling - C_130625_MF_MetaG | ecosystem: Environmental > Aquatic > Freshwater > Lake | place: Lake Croche, Canada...
CAATAAAAAATCCCAAAACATCTTTAAAATATAGGAATAGATTTACTTTACTAACTTCTGTTGTGTTGTCAGCTCAATGTACTGATGTAAATGTAAATAATGTGACTAAGAATATATACAAAAAATATTACACACCTAAACATTTTGTTAATTTAGGAATTAATAAAATAAGAAATCTTATTAAAAGCATAGGACTTTTTAATAACAAGGCTAAAAATATATATTTTTTATCAAAAATTCTATTAGAAAAATATAAAAGTAAAGTCCCAAATAAATTTGAAGATCTTATATCACTTCCAGGCGTTGGGAGAAAAACAGCTAATGTTATTTTAAACGCTGCTTTTAATGAGCCAACTATTGCGGTTGATACTCATGTCTTTAGAGTGGCTAATAGAACTGGTCTTTCTGATGGCAAAAACCCTGAGATAGTCGAAAACCAACTATTAAAAATATTATCTACAAAACATTTAAAAAAAGCTCATCATTTAATACTTTTGCATGGAAGGTACGTTTGCAAAGCTAGAAATCCTCTATGCAAAACATGTGTAATTAATAAGATTTGTCTGTACAAAGAAAAATATGAATAAAAAAATATTGGGCATCGGGAATGCCATTGTTGATGTTCTTGCAAAAGTGGATGATGAGTTCTTAATAAAAAATAATCTTATTAAAGGTTCTATGAAACTTATAAGTAAATCTGAATTCGATAATCTTGAAAAAAATATTAAGATTGAAAAAGTTGTAGCTGGAGGCTCTGTTGCCAACACTATGGCAGGAATTGCTTATCTTAAAGGTGAGCCTTCGTTTATCGGAAAAGTTAACTCTGATAAATTTGGAGATCTATATAAAAAAAGCCTAGAAGATATAAATGTAAAATTTCCTTATATTAAAAAAGATGAATCTCTACCGACCGGGACTTCTATTATTTTAATCACTCCAGATACAGAGAGGACTATGTGCACTTATCTTGGAGTTTCCTCACATTTATCGGCTGATGATATTTCAACTAATAATATTTTAGATCATGAAATGATTTTTTTAGAAGGGTACCTTTGGGACAAAGGTGCAAGCGAAAAAATGTTCAAGCATGCAATAAATATTGCAAAACAAAATAATATTAAAATTGCAATGAGCCTGTCAGATATTTTTTGTGTTACTAGACATAAACAAGATTTTTATGACTTACTAAAAAAAGATTTGGATATCTTAATAGGAAACGAAAATGAAATAAATGAATTAACAGGTAAAAAAAATCTATTAGATTCTATAAATCAATTAAAAGAATTTAATAAAGTAATAGTTATTACAAGAAGCGATAAGGGAAGCTTGGCTATTAAAGATAATGAAATAATTAATTGCGAATGTGTTAAAATTGACAAGGTGCTAGACTTAACTGGAGCCGGCGATTTATTTGCTGCAGGATTTTTAAAAGAATATTTAGATAAATCTGATATTAAAAAATGTTTAACAACTGGATCCTTTACTGCATCAAAAATTATTCAAAAAATTGGTGCAAGGCTATAAAAAATGATTAACTACTTACGCAAATAATACAAAGAATTTTTTTCAATAATAAAATCTCTATCCTTAAAGAATTTATTTATTTTTTTCCTTAACCTATGCAAGTGGGTCTCAAAGGCATGACTTTCTAAATCTGAACTGCGCTTCCATACATTGTTTATTAGAAAAGATTTATCTAAACCGTCCTTCTGATTTAAAGTTAAAATTAATTCCAGTTCTTTTTCTGTAAGCTTCGTTTTAATATTATTTTTAAAAATAATTCTTTGATTTGAATCTATTTCATAACCATTAATAATAATTTTAGATTTTTTAAAAAAATTATATTTTGTAATTAAAATATTTAATATTTCTCTAAAAGATAAAATTTCTAAAGGGAACAGTAAAGAAATGTGAAACTCTAGTAAACGCAGCTTATTCTTTAATAAAAAATCTTTATTACTTAATAAAAAGATAGTCGGAATATTCTCATTAAAATATTTTTTAACTTGAAGTAATTTTAGTTTTTCAACAAATATAATCCTAATTAATAAAGCATTTTGGTTATATTTAATCTTTGAATCAAGACTAATAGTATAATTAAAATCTAGCTCTTTTAACAAACTAGAAAAAGATTTAGACCCAATAATATCAAGATGAATATTACTCATAAATAAATATATAATACATTTATCATGATTGTAGTGAAAAAATCAGGCTATTTATTATTTAAAAACTATAAATTTAAATGCGCTATTGGAAAGAATGGCATAAAAAAAAAAATAAAAGAAGGTGATAACATAACACCAAAAGGAGTTTTTAAACTTATAAAAATTTATTATAGGACAGATAGGATAAAAAATTTAAAGACTAATATAAAAAAAATTAAAATTAAAAAAAATACAGCATGGTGTGATGATTGTGAAAGTAAATTTTATAACAAAGAAATAAAACTACCTAGTAGACATAGTTATGAAAGCTTTTATAGAAAAAATCATATTTACGATTTGATTGTTGTAATAAATTATAACACAAAACCAATTATTAAGAACAAAGGTAGTGCAATATTTATCCATATTGCTGAAAAAAAATTTAATCCTACGCAAGGATGTATTGCTTTAAAAAAGAAAGATCTTTTATTACTATTATCTAAAATAAAAAAAGAAACTAAAATAAAAATTGGCTAATTTCTTTTTCCAAATATAGCAGATCCTATTCTTACATAGGTAGACCCTAATTCTACTGCGACTTTAAAATCATCCGACATACCCATACTTAATTCCTTGAAATTGTTCTCATCATTAAGTTTTTTTAATTTAAAAAAATAATCTTTAGGATCTTTATTTGCAGGAGGAATACACATTAATCCTAAAATATTTAAGTTTAGTTTTTGACAAAATAAAACAAAATTTTTGCATTTGTTAATGTTAATTCCAGATTTTTGCAACTCTTCGCCTATGTTGACCTGAATAAAATACTTTATTTTTTTATTATTTTTTTTTTCATTTTCTGAGAATAATAAAGCTGATTTTTCACTATCAAGAGAATGAACATAATTAAATAAATGAAAAATGTCGTTAACTTTGTTTGATTGTAATTTTCCAATAAAATGTAAGTTCACTTTCGGATATATATTAATGTAATTTTTCCATTTAAGAGTTGCTTCTTGCAATTTACTCTCACCAAATTCTGTATGTCCTATTTTTAATAGCTCTAAAATCTTTGCGAAATCATGATTCTTTGAAACTGCAATTATTTTAGTATTCAGCGATATATTCTGAATAGAATCCCTTATATTATAAAAATTATTTTGAATTAACATAAAGTAACAAATGTATACTTATCTTAAATATAATAAATATTTTTTTTTAACTGATACTATTAATGATGAAATTAAAAATAAAATTAAAAAATTTAGTAACTTTAATATTATTTATTATGACAAAAAAAAAACTGAAAATAAAGATATTAATATAGACAAATACAACCAAATTTATAACTTTTGTAAAAAAAAAAAAATACCCATTTATATAACTAATAATTTTAAATTATTATTAAAATTAAAAGCAGACGGGATATTTTTAACTTCAAAAAATATTCCTACAACATATCAAAAAATAAAAAGCAAAACACTTATTGGCTTAGCTCACAATCAAATTGAGTATTATTTTAAAGAAAAACAAGGCTGTGATATTGTTATGTTATCCCCACTGTTTTTTAATAAAAAATATTCTACAAATGAAATATTAGGTACAACAAGATTTAATTTGATTACAAAAAACTGGAAGACTAAAGTGGGAGCTTTAGGAGGTATAAATGCCTCAAATATTAATAAAGTTAAAATATTACAAAAAGTTGATTCTATTGCATTTATAAGTTGGCTGAAAAAAAAATAGCCCAGTTGAAAAAATCAACTGGGCTATTATAAAATTAAATTATTAATTAATTATAAAAAATTAATTAAAACTTAGTGCTAACTTTGATGATACCATCTTTTGCATCACCATTAACAGTTTTATTTCCACCAACCGCTGTAGTATCTCTAGCTTGGGCGTTAATAACTACTGGACCCATATTATATCCAACTGATATAATTTTAGTCTTTTCAGTATCTGCGTTAGTTGCAGCCATTGTACCAGCGTCACCGCTTAAATCAGCTTTTGCATAAACAGCACCAACAGACCACTGTGGGGTTAGAGCATATGCTACACCAACAGATTTACCTGTATTTTTCATAGCAGTAGTTGAAGATACAGCAGATTCTGTAGTTCTCCAATCAAGACCAACAGTGAATTGACCAAAATTATATGATCCACCTAATACTTGACCAGTATAGTTTTTTCCACCTGTGTTAGTATTAATTGGGTTTGATCTATTGTAGAAGGCTAATACGTTCAGACCTTTTACACCTAAGTCACCAGTGAAACCAAGTTCATACTGAGACTCACCTGTACCTTCATAAGAAGCTATAGATGAAGTGTTTCCGATATCAGCACCACCAATAGCACCTATGTTGCTAGTTGCTGTTGCGTAAGTATTAGCTGCAACGTTACCACCACCTATCCAAGTAGTTGACCATGTAGAAGTTGGAACGTAGTTGATAGAAAACTTACCGATTGAAGTTGCTTGCGTTAAGCCCACTCCGTAAGTTTGGTACTGAGATAAAGCGTTAGTTGGATATAGTGAACTAGCAGTTTTTCCAGTTGCCGTAGTAGAAGTGCTAACTGGTCCACCAAGAGCGTTACCACCAATGTACCCTACACCCACCATATTAACGTGAGCATGAGTATCTGGGTTTTGCATATGATCGATACCGATAGTGAAAGTAGTGTTGCCACTAATTATATCGATAAAAGTATTTTCTGTAGCCCAACCGTTTTCACCGTTAGCGCCGTTATCACCACCATCAAATTCAAGAGAAAATCCAGCAGCGTAAGTTAATCCGTTGTTAAGAGTTCCTTTGTTTTGAACGTTGATTTGGCTTTCTTTACCAAAGCCATTGTAGCTATCTATTGGACTTTTTTTGTTATTTACCGCTTTGAACGATAAATCCAAGTTTCCTGATACAGTTGTTTGAGCAACTGAAGCAACAGAACCTGCTAACATTAAAGATCCAACAAGAGCCGTAGTTCTCATTAGTTTGTTTTTCATGTTTTTATTATTGTTTAAGTTAATGACCCTCTATTTTTACTTATAAAATAGAAAATCACAGTCAAAATACATTTTGATTGGAATCCATCAAGGTTTGTGGGTTTATTATGTAAAAATATTAAATAATGTTGTATTTTTACAACATTGAAATACTATTGAATTTGTTATGATTTTTATAAAATTATCGTTTATTGATAACATTAATTAGTAAATAATTAAATAACATTAAAAATATATGAAAATTAAAGTCTATTTTAACATAATTTTTTTTTTATTAATATTTATTGGCTGTTTTTCATGCACAAAAACTGATCCTGTTACTGGAGAAAAAATTCTAATTGAGCCTAGTCCCGATAAAAGAGCCAGGGAAGCAGCGGACAAAGGAAGTGGAATTTTCGGTGACTTAGGAAAGTCAAAAACCTCCAATACCTTTGATTTTGCAACTTCGAATCCTTTATGGAGAGCAACTTTAAAGAGCCTTGATTTCCTTCCTCTTGTAAATGCAGACTACTCAGGTGGCGTTATTATATATGACTGGTATTCTGAAAATCTAAATTCTAAAGAGCAAATTAAAATCTCAATAAGGTTTTTAAGTAACGAATTAAGGTCCGATTCCATACAAATTATCTCACATAAAAAAATATGCGATGAAAATAATAAATGTTCTATATCAAAACTAAATGAAAACTTTTCAAATGAAATTAAGGAAACAATTTTATTAACTGCAAGAAATCTTAAAATTGAAGAAGCGAAAAAAGAAAAAAAATAAATCTGATACGATCTTCTTAGAAAATGGAAAATTATAATTCCACACTAATAGAAAATAAATGGCAATATTTTTTTGAAAGAAAAAAAATTTTTAAAAATAATAAAAACAATAATAAAAAATTTTACTGTCTAGAAATGTTTCCTTATCCGTCGGGAAATATTCACATGGGGCATGTAAGAAACTATACACTAGGTGACGTAATAGCTAATTTTAAAAGACTAAATGGATACAATGTCCTACACCCAATGGGATGGGATGCTTTTGGTTTGCCCGCAGAAAACGCAGCTATTCAAAATAAATTACATCCTGAGGATTGGACATTGAAAAATATTTCAACAATGAAATCTCAACTACAACGCCTAGGTCTTTCTATTGACTGGGACAAAGAATTGTCTACCTGTGATGAGAACTATTATAAACATCAACAAGTATTATTTTCTAAATTTTTTAAAAAAAATCTAGCTTATAAAAAAGAAAGTTATGTAAATTGGGATCCTATTGACAATACTGTTCTTGCAAATGAACAAGTTATTGATGGTAAAGGATGGAGATCGGGAGCAGTAGTTGAGAAAAAAAAATTAAATCAATGGTTTTTGAAAATTACAAAATATTCTGAACAACTACTCAACTCTCTTAATAATCTAAAAGGTTGGCCAGAAAAAGTAAGGTTAATGCAAGAAAACTGGATCGGAAAATCCGAAGGATGTGAGATTGATTTTACTTCAGACGCGAAAAATGAAAAAATTAAAATATTTACAACAAGACCTGATACTATATTTGGCGCTTCATTTATTGCGATTGCTGCTGATCATCCTTTTACCAACAATTTTAAAGATGATAAAGAATTTAAAAATTTTAAAGATACTGCTTTAAAAAACATAAGCACGGAGTCTTCTTTGTCCAAAAATGAGAAGTTGGGATTTAAAACCCCATTCTGTGCATTTCATCCTTTTTTAAATAAAAAAATACCAATCTTTGTGGCAAATTTTATTTTGATGGACTATGGAACAGGTGCGATATTTGGCTGCCCCGCACATGATCAAAGAGATTTAGAATTTGCCAAAAAATACAAATTAGAAATAATTACTGTTGTTTCTCCTAAAAAATCAGAATCAGTTAATATTGAAAACAATGCCTACGTTGAAGACGGGTACATTATTAATTCTGATTTTCTTAATGGTTTAAAAATTGAAGAAGCAAAAAAAAACATTATTAAAAAATTACAAGAAAATAAAATTGGTAACTCCAAAATAATTTATCGTCTTAAAGATTGGGGAATATCAAGGCAACGTTATTGGGGATGCCCAATACCTATTATGTATAGAGAAGATGGTAAAATAATATTAGTTCCTGAAAAAGATTTGCCAGTAAAATTACCTAAAGACGTTGATTTTAACAAACCTGGAAATCCTCTAGAAAATCACCCTACTTGGAAAAACACTCAGTGTCCCGAGACCGGTATGAAAGCAATTCGCGAGACTGATACTTTAGACACCTTTATCGATTCATCATGGTATTTTTTAAGATTTTGTTCGCCAGAGGAAAAAAATTACCCATTTGATATTGACAAAGTCAACTACTGGATGCCTGTCGATCAGTATATTGGTGGGGTTGAGCACGCTATACTTCATCTACTTTATTCAAGATTTTTTACTTTAGCTTTACAAGATGAGTATAAATTTAAATTTTCTGAACCTTTTCAAAATCTTTTTACACAAGGCATGGTCTGCCACCCAACATTTAAAACCAAAGATAATAAATGGATTTTCCCAAAAGATGTCATTGAAGAAAAAGGTTCATTTTTTACAAAAAAAAATGAAAAGGTCTTTAAAGGAGACAGTCAGGCTATGTCGAAATCTAAAAAAAATATTGTTGACCCTGATGACATTATTAAAATTTATGGAGCAGATGCTGTAAGATGGTTTATTTTATCAGATAGTCCTCCTGATAGAGACATTCAATGGAGCGAAAATGGAATTCAGGGCGCACATAAATATATTCAGAAGATTTGGAGAACATGTGAAAAGATAAAGTTATATAAAAAAATAAATAATGATACTGAAAATAAATTTACTATAACAACTGATTCTCTTATTAAAAATATCACTGACTGCATAGAAAAGTTTCATATTAATGTTGCAGTTGCTAAACTTTATATTTATTTGAATAATATTAATGAAGAAATAGAAAAAAAAAATATTGAATTAGAAAATCTTATAGATATCTATAAAAAATATTTAATTATTATATCAATATTCACTCCTTTTATTGCAAATGAATGTTGGGAAAAAATTACTGGAAAAAATAATCTTAACGAACAAAAGTGGCCTAGAATTGATAATTTTTCTTTAAAAAAAGAAAATTTTTCAATCATTATACAAATAAATGGGAAAAAAAGAGCAATTATCGACGCAATTAACGATGAGGAGGAGGAGAGTGTTTTTATCAAATCCTTAGCAATTAAAAATATTAAAGCTATATTGGGACAAAAAATTATTAAAAAAAAAATTTTTATAAAAAACAAATTATTAAATATTGTTATAGAGAATGAATAAAATTTTTTACACTTTTGTAATATCTTTTCTATTAACTAACTGTGGATTTTCACCAATTTATACTGGGGTTACAAAAAAAATTACTATTTCTAAGTTAGAAATAATCGGTGATAAAAACTTAGCTTTTGATCTGGAACAAAAATTAAATTTTAACAAAGACGAAAAATCTCTAGCATCATATATATTTAAAGCTCAGATTTATGATTTAACAGAAAGTTCATTGATTGACTCGAGGGGAATAGCGACCGAAGAAATTATTAAATTAACAGTCAGTTATCAATTTGAGGATAAAAATGGAATTATTATATATCAAGACGCTGTAACAAAGGACAAACGGGTTTTAGTCTCGGATAACATTTCCAATAATATTCTAATTAAGAATAATGAAAAAAAATTATTGTTAGAAGGAATCGTGCAAAACATTTCTTTCAAATCCAGAGTAATGCTAAAATAGTTTAAATGTTATTTAAGTCTCAAGAAATTTTTCTAAAAAAAAAAGAATTTTTTAAGAGCAAAATAATTCTTCTATATGGAGAAAATCAAGATCTCATTAAAGATATAAATGAAGAGATTGCTACTAAGTTCTTGGATGAAAAAATTGTAACAAGAAAAATTTTTGAAGAAGATATAATAAAAAATCCTGATAATATTATCGATTATTATCTTAATGGGTCATTATTTGATGATAGCAGAAATATTTCCATAATTAAAAATTGCTCCGACAAAATCTTAGAAACAATTAATAAAATTAAAAATAACATCAATGATAATATTGTTATTTTAAACTCAGAGATACTTTTAAAGAATTCTAAATTAAGACAATTTGGAGAATACGATAAATTAGCAATCTGCATTCCTTGCTACCAAGAAAATAGGCTTGATATAAAAAAATTTTTTATCCAGCAGATTCAAAAAAAAAAATTACAACTTTCAGACACTCAAATTGAAATTATATTAAATTCTGCGTCTTTAAAAAGATCAAAAATTAAAGAAGTAATAGAAAAATTACTTTTATATAAGAATACTAACAAAATTAACGATGATGTTCTTGAGGAAATTTGTACTGATCCAGATTTACAAAAAAATGATGAGATTGTTGATATTTTGCTCTCAAAAAAAGAAATGCAGATTAATAGTTTTATATCCAATATGTCTAATTATGAAAAAAATTTTATAGAAATAATTATTATTCTTAGATCATTTATAATTAAAATTTTAGAAATCCAAAAAAGTGGCGAAAATTTATCAATAGATGAAAAAATTGAAAAATACCAACCACCTATTTTTTGGAAGGACAAAGATAGAATAAAAAATATTCTAAAGATCTGGAAAATCAACGATCTCGTACGATTTCTTAGCAACTTAAATATTATTGAAACAAATTTAAAAAGAAATGACTTAAATCAAGATACACAGTTTTATTACTTTTTAACTCAAAACTTATCTAAAATATCTTTTAAGAACGCTAATAACTTTATTTAATTGATCTAAATTTTTATAAGAAAATTTTATTTCTCCTGAATTATTTTTTTTATTTCTAATATCAACTTTAATGCCCATTAAAAGCTCAAGATCACTTTCTAACGATTTTATATTTGTGTCTCTATTTTTGGATTTAAATTTTTTTAAACCTCCAAAAGCTTGTTCCTTTTTAACTAAAAATTCAGCCTGCCTTACTGAAAGATTTTTATTAACTATTATTTTTGCAAGTCTAATATTCTCTGGAACGTTAACTAAACATCTTGCATGCCCCGCTGTTAGCAGACCATCTGCAATCATTTTTTGTATTTCTTCAGGCAAATTAGCAAGCCTTAGTGTATTAGCAATGTGGCTTCTGCTCTTTCCAAGAATCTTTGACAACGTTTCCTGCGAATATCCAAACTGTCTTACTAAATTATCATAGCCTAACGCCTCTTCTATGCCGTTTAAGTCTGTTCTTTGAATATTTTCTAATATCGCAAATTCTAAAGATTTTTTATCGTCGACATTAAGAACGATAACCGGAACTTCATGAATTTTCGCAAGTTGAGCTGCTCTCCATCTTCTTTCTCCTGCTATAATTTCATACTTATCTTCTGATTTTTTCCTGACTAGTATTGGCTGTATAATTCCCTGCTCTTTAATTGATTCAGACAACTCATTAAGTAAATCTTGATTAAAATTTTTTCTGGGTTGTGATGCATTAGGATATATAAAATGTATAGGAATTTTTTCTGAAGAAGTATTGTTTTGAATATTTTCTGGAGTTACATCTCCCATCAAAGCTGATAGGCCTTTACCCAAACCTTTAAATTTATTTCCAATCATCTATGCTACTTTTTTTTCTTGTAAATTTTCTCTACTTAGAAACTCCTCTACAAAATTATTATAAGCTAAAGAACCAGCGCAATATTTGTCATATAAAATAACTGGCATCCCAAATGATGGAGCCTCTGAAATCCTTACGTTACGTGGTATATTTGTATTATATACTTTATTTCCGAAAAAATTTCGTCCCTCTTTTTCAACATCTGCACAAAGTTTATTTCGTTTATCATACATAGTTAAAACTATGCCTTGTATTTCTAGACTTGGATTTAAATTAATTTTAATACGATCGATTGTTTTAACTAGTTGACTTAATCCCTCTAAAGCAAAAAACTCTGTTTGCAGCGGAACAACTAATGAATGAGAAACAACCAAAGACATAATTGTAAGAAGACTAAGAGATGGAGGACAATCAATAATGATGTAAGAAAATTTTTCTTTTTCTAAATTATTTATTGGATCTTCAATAATGTTTTTTAATAAAAAAGCTTTTTGAGAATTATTTGCAACTTCCGTTTCAAGCCCAGAAAGATCTGCATTGGCTGGAATAATGTTTAAGTTCTCTATTTTAGTTTTTTTTATACATTCAGAAAAA
>Ga0114960_10003842_pt1 | contig 11370 bp, 6 predicted proteins | sample C_130625_MF_Meta_FD_92637 | JGI IMG/M metagenome (GOLD analysis project Ga0114960, IMG submission 92637) | Freshwater microbial communities from Lake Croche, Canada to study carbon cycling - C_130625_MF_MetaG | ecosystem: Environmental > Aquatic > Freshwater > Lake | place: Lake Croche, Canada...
GTTGGCTATCGTGAGTGGTTTAGAGTTTCATGCACTTACACGAGTGCATTTTTTGGACTAGCAGCACTCGAGGAACTAAAATTACAAAACCAAAGTAAGTAGAAACTACTCCACTGTAGTTGAGTAAGTTTCCTATAACTAGGTCTGTGGACTTACTATGTAGCATACATTTAAAATAAGTGTTTCAACTAAATTAAGACTAAACAATTATAGAAAAGGAAAATAAGAATAGCTGAAATAATAAGTCATGTAATTATTGGAAATATTACTCATACCCCGTAATTAAAACTTTCAGTTTATGACAAGCTAATTGTTTGTAATTTCGAATAGTGATAATTTTATTAGAAAATTGTTCCTGACAATTGCATGCTTATGCTTACCTATTCTTTCGCTAGGTTCAGTGAAGAGTAATAATAAACTGTCTGACATAGTCATTATCATGACTGATGATCAGCGCTGGGACTCACTTGGCTGCTATGGAGATAAAGTTGTTAAAACACCAAACATCGATGCTTTGTCAAATGAAGGTACACGATTTCAAGATGCATTCTCTTGTGCGATGTTATGTTGCCCTAGTCGCACTAGCTTCTTTACGGGTAATTACGCATCCCACAATGAATGCTTTTATAATAACAAGCAGAGTCAAATTGGACTCGCAAAATTTTCCTTTATTGAATCGCTTAAAAAAGCAGGTTACCGAGTTGGTTTATCAGGTAAAAATCATGCATTTCAAAAAGACTACGCTATGCATTGGTTTGATAATTTTGTGGAATATAGTCCATGGGGTAAGGGTGAAGAAGATGTGCCAGGGGTTTTGATGCCATCCGATATGGCTGTTCGAAATTTTCTGTCAACCAGTGGGTCGAAATCTAGTCTAGGACATAAACTTTTAGAGGGTCTAATTGATTTTCCTGAGCCATTTCCTGAAGATCGAACTATAACTGCTCGAATTGCCGATGATGCTATTGCGTTTGTTGATCATAACAAAAGTAAACCGTTCTTTCTTAATATGGCTTTTCCTGCACCTCATTGGCCAAATATTGTGTGCGAGCCTTATTTTAGTATGTATAAAAGCCAACTCAATAATATCAGCCTTGCTGGTATGGACGAGATTGATTGGGATACATATCCACTCGCGCACTACTTACAATTACAGTGTGCAGGATTTGACAAAATGTCCAAGGAGGATAACCAAAAAATTCTCGTAGTAATGTATGGACAGATACACTCATTGATAAATAGGTTGGCCGTATCATAGCGAAATTGAAGTCTTATAGCCTTTACGATAACACAGTAATTTTCTTTACTGCCTATCGAGGGTGTCTCGGAGGTCAGTTTGGTTTACCTTGCAAAACTAAAGGATTTTTACGAAACGCTAATTCGTTTTCCATTTTTAATAAAGATGCCTGAGGACAGACAGCTTAGACGTGTCACTCCAGCTTAGATTAGTAATAGTGATGTTAAGCCCACTTTGTTGGAATATGCAGGTATAAATTTTGACAACATAGTAGACGGGCGATCTTTTTTACCTGTACCTACAGCCAGGCGCAGAAATACAACAACATTCTACTCAAATACGCCTACGCGGCTTTCTACTGCGGCCACTTGCACTTCTCCAGTAACACATTATCTAATCCGGGCCTCGGAGCGACAACTCCGTGGCTCGATGCGCCGGTGGATAGCTTCACCCTCAAACACGCTTCTTGATTGCAAGCCTGCGTGCTAGCGGTATGTTCCAATCGGTAACTAGTCGTTGATTCGCACGCTTTGTTCATGGATGAAGCTGCGGCACATTCCCCATCACAAGGTCGGGCACTTCGTTTACTACGATGTCAACGAAGTCGCACATTCACACTAAGCTAATGATTCCCGCACTAGATTAGTCGGCCCCGGGGCGTTACCTCGAACTAGGCGTCACTCAATTCACGGACAGTTCGCGAGGGATCGGGATCGAGCCTGCTAAAAGCGTGCGAGCGAGCCCCCCCCACCGACCTTAGCTCTAGCGCGCGACGTAGGCGGCCGCGGGTTAGAGACCTCCTGCCCAAGTGTTGAAGTAGCAGAGGCGCACACGGCGTCTAATGACGCGGAGGGAGACGAACAGGAAACGATTACTTACAGAGAATCCAATTGACGCCGTTGACGATGAGTTTGAGCTTCAACTTCTCGGCAAAAAGATTCACGGCTTGCTGCACGCCCGGCCAGTTTTCACTGTAGTCATCGCCCCACATCAACCCGCCCTTGTCGAGCACCTCGTTGAACGTGAGGAGATCCATGTATACGGCTTTACTCTCGTGCGAGCCGTCCACATATATGGCGTCGGCCTTGATCCCGTAGTGGCGGAGCACCTCCGCGGCTTGCAGGCTGGAGATAGGAAAAGGCACAACCACATCGTGGTGGCCGGCGAATTTCGTGTTCTTGGTGAACGTGTAGAACACAGACGGGTAGCCGTCGAACGGGCGCAGCGCTACGCCGCGCGTCTCGTCGTCGAGGCCCCACGTGTAGAACTCGGGCGCCCCGAGCCAGGTGTCGATGCACACGAGCGCTGCGAGGTCGACACCGCGCGCCTTGCAGCGCCCTGCGATGCGGTTGGCGGAAGCGCCTTTCCACGAGCCGACTTCCATGATGACGACCTTCGGCTTGTTCTGAAACACGTCGAGCACTTGATCAAGCGTAGAGTCAAAACCTTCGTTTACCCAGCCGGCGAGATCGACCGTGTGGTCGCGGATATTGAGCCGGTCAAAAAGCGTTCGCTTGCAGCCGGCGGAGAAAGGGATGCGGGCCGACGGGACCCGTGGCCTCGATCGGAGAGATTATGGTATTCATGGCTTGGGAAAATCGGTTAAACTCGAGTGGCGCGCGCGGTCGAACGGCGCGAAGCCAGCGCGGCCTCGTAGCCCGCGAGCGTAGACTCGGCCGCCTGTCGCCAGTTGAAGCGCGTGCGGAACAATTCAGAGAGGCGCGCGCGTTTCTGCGCGTCGGCCGCGTGGTTGCGGTGGGCCGAGAGGACGGCTGCACGGATGGAATCCAGGTTGCCTGGATCGCAGTAATACGCGTCGGCTCCGAAGTATTCCTTTTCGGAAGTGCGGTCGCTGACGGCGAGAGCGCAGCCGCTGAGCGCCGCCTCAATGTTCACAAACGCCGCGCACTCCATCCAACTCGGCAGCGCATGGACGCGCGCCGCCTTGAACGCGGAAGCCAATTGCTCGTGCGGCAGGTGGTCTATGAAGAGCGTACAGGGCGCGGCGAATTTGCGACAGAGCTGGTAGTAAGCGTGGTCGTAGTGCCGACCGACGACCACTACGGTGAGCCCGGTGTCGCGCAGCGCGTGGAGCAACATGAGCTGGTTTTTGCGCGGCTCGACGAGTCCGACAATCAGCACGAAATCCCTCACCTTATGAGTCTGAACGAACCAGTCGGGTGTGGCTTGATCGAAGACCGCGGTCTCGGCGCCGTTTATGATGAGCGTCGCGGGAAGTTCGATGCCGTGGACTTTTTTGAGGTTGTCCAGTTCGGCGCGGCTCTGCGGGAGGAGATGATCGACCAACCGGAAAATCCCGCGCTGGTAGGCGTGATAGCCGCGGTAGTTGGGCTCGCCCGCGGCGGAACGCGTGCGGCCGTTCACGCACAGCGTGCCGGCGGCCATCTGCCGGAGGCGCTCGGCGAGCAGCGCTGGCGAGACGGACTGGGAGAAAACCTGCGGCACGGCCAGATCGGCCCAACATTTTTCGCTCATGTCCCAGAAGATCGGAGATAGCACGACCGGCACATCCGGGCGCCAGGCGCGGACGGCTTTGATCTGCGCAAGGGTCTGCGCCGGGTACCAGGTGTTCCAGAAGTGGACGACATCGTAACCGCGCGGATCGGGCCGCGGCGTCAAGCAGATGTCCACGTGCAAGCCGAGGGCCTGAAGATACTGGCGGGTCTTCTTGATCTGGTGCATGTCCCCGCCGGAGATACGATTTTCAAAGGTGTTTACCATCAGCACGCGCAGACAGCCGGTCGTCGGCGCAGCCACAGTGCTATCCACCGTGACGCAGCTCTCGCCGATCATGTTGACGCGCGCGATCAGCCCGAGCGTCGGCCGTGCGGCCGACTCCTTAGGCACCGGCACCAGGATCATGGGACTGGCGGGCGCCAACAGCCGCGCGCGGCGCAGGATCAGATCGGCTAGGCCACCCTGCCCGACCGCGCGATAACCGTCGGCCAAAGCCGCCAGCACCTCGATGCGCTGGGGCGCCATGCACGCCGCGGCATGCAGGATCTCGATGGCGCGACGCGGCTCCTGAGTTTGCCGGTAGAGGCTGGCAAGGGCGAGTTGCTCGTCGATCAAAGTCGTGACCATGGGCGCGGTCTCGGCGGCGCAGAGTTCGTCGTAGATCGGAAAAATCAGCTCGGTCATCGTTTCGCGTAGGCGTGGTTGCCGGCGCGGGTAGCTAGACGGCGCCGGGCCGCGTGCGAGCCATTCGGCGGTATTCCAGTCGTCGGGCAGGTAGCGGCCCTCGCGGGAAAGATCGAGCGAGCGCTCTAAAATTTCGTAGACGTCGGCGCCCCATTTGCAGAGCATCTTGTACTGGTTGGCGCGTTGGTTTGCGATCGCGGCGGGTGAGCGCGCGAGCCCGTTGTTCATCTTGTGCACGACGCGCACCCGGCCTTCGTAGAGAATCTCGTAGCCAGCCTGGAGCAGCGCGATGTGGTGGTCTGGATCGTCGAACTGGCTCGGGCTGTAGCGCACATCAAAGAGCCCGCAGCGGGCAAATACATCGCGGCGGTAGACGTTGCAGCAGCCGCGCACGTGCGTCGTGCGGGCGGTGTAATCGGCCTGGCCGGCATCGGGCTCGTCGTCGTGACCGTAGTGTGAGGGATAGTGGCGGTAGGGGCCGCACTGGATGTTGCCGGTATCGTCGTCGTTGATGATCTTGGGGCCGATGCAACCCGCGTGAGGGCGGCGGAGCAGGCCGGTGACGAGCGGCGCAAGCCAATCGGGCGGCAGAACGGTGTCGTCGTCTAGCCGCGCCACTAGTTCGCCGTCGCCGGTAGTGATGGCGAAATTTAGTCCCACGGGAGCGCCGGTGTTCACCGCAAGCGGCACGACACGGATCGCGAAGGGAAAGCTCGGCGCGAGCGCGGCGAGGTATTCGGGTGTGCCGTCGGTGCTGGCATTATCGGCGATGATCACCGTGAGGCGGTCGGCGGGATACTTCGTGAGGGCCAGACTCTCGAGGCAGCGGCGCAGGAGTGGCAACGTGTTCCAGGTGACGAGGCAGCAGTCCACCGTAGGCGTTTCGGATGAGGGCTGGAAGCGCAGGGACTCGCCGATCTGCCAGCAAATCTCCGTCGCCCCATGGAGCCGGCGGATTTCTCCTAGGTCCGGACCGTAGGGGTGCCAGCCCCACTTGTCTTCCCAGTAATCGGCTTGGATCTGGTTGGCCCGAAGTTTGGCGGCGCCGGTGAGGTGGGTGAGCTGCGCCTCGCTGCTAGCAAGGTGGACCTGCAAACCGGGCGGCTGTGAACGCGTGATATGCACGGCGGTCACACCGGCGTGGACGTAAACTTTATAGCCGGCGTGCCGCGCACCGATGCAGAAATCGTCGTCCTCCATCCACGCCGCGGCATAGACCTCATCAAGTCCGCCAAGAAGGTCGATCACCTCACGACGGTAGTAGGCGAGCGCACCGGGCACGGTGTCCACTTCCTGAACTTTCCCCGGGGCACCGTCGGGTTGAAATGCACGGCGGACTGAATGCAGCGGATGCATGCCCAGGCCGCTGATTATCGTGCGGCCCTCGGATTGGATGCGCCCGTCGGGATACACTTGGCGCACTCCCACTATGCCGGCCTGCGGCAGCGAGGTGGCGGCATGCACGAGTTGGCCGAGCCAGCCGGGAGTGTCGATCACGACATCGGCGTGCAAGCGTACGATGTCACGGCCGGGGGCAGCCGCGAAACCGGCGTTGAGCGCACTCGCGACCCCACCGCGGGATTTCTTAATGAAGCGCACCTGCTTGAATGCTTGCAGCACCTGCCGGCTGCCGTCGGTCGAGCCGTCGTCCACCACGAGCAGTTCCCAGTCGGGATAATCCGTGTGGGCGAGTACGCTCCGCACGCAGGCCGCGAGGGTCGCGGCGTCGTTGTGGACAGGAATTACGATAGTGACGGCGGGCGCTGACATGGTTGGGAGGTATTGAGAGGGGTGGTGAAAGGTGACTCAGGTGACGCGGCGACGGGTGCCAGCGGCCCAATCGAGTTTGATCCGCTCGGCGAGCGTGAGCGCGGCGGCGACGATCTGGTCCATGTTGTAGTAGCGGTAGGTAGCGAGCCGGCCGCCGAAGTAGACGTCGGTCTCGCGGGCGGCGATGTCGGCGTAGGCCTGGTATTGGCGCTGCGACTCGGCGTTGGGGATCGGGTAGTAGGCCTCGCCGCCGCGCCGATAATCTAGTGGGTATTCGCGCACGACCGTGGTGCCCTCACAGTTCTGTCCGGTGATGTGCTTTGTCTCGACGATACGCGTGTAGTCGAACTCGTTGGGATAATTCACCTGCAGTGCGGGCTGCCAGAAACCTTTTTTACCTGCGATGGCTTCGCGCCTGGCCAGCTGCTCGCCGGTGAAGTGCTCGGGCTCGAAACGCAGCGAGCGGTAGGGCAGCACGCCGTAGCGGTAGTCGTAGAATTCGTCGATCGCGCCCGAATAAATGAGTTTCTTGCAGTTCACGGAGCGCGCGACCTCGCGGTAGTCGGCGTTGAAAATGAGCTTGGTGTTTTTGCAGGCGCCTAGCATGCGTTCGAAAAGGCGAGTGTAGCCGGCGGCGGGCAGCGCTTGAAACTGCTCGCGCAGGTAGCGGTCGTCGCGGTTGGTGCGGAGCGGTATGCGCGCGCACACGGAGGCGTCGAGCTCGGCGGGGCTCTTGCGCCATTGCTTCTGCGTGTAGCCCTTGAAGAAAAGTTTGTAGAGTTCCCAACCGATCTGCGAGACGATCACATCCTCGGAGTTGGTAGGATTCTCCATCGGTACGCGGACCTTTTCGAGGTAGGCCTTGAATTCCTCCTCAGTGGAGCTGCGGCTTATGAGCTGTTCGTAGGTGTTGAGGTTGACCGGAAAACGCCAGTAGCGGCTCTTCGTCCACGAGAGGATTTGGTAGTGTGCGGGTCGCCACGCGGTGAAGCGCGTCAGGTAGTCGATCACGTGCGCCTGATCGGTGCGGAAATAGTGCGGGCCGTATTTGTGGATGAGCACACCGTGGTCGTCGTATAAGTCGTAGGCATTGCCGCCTATATGGCTGCGACGCTCCACGACGAGACACGAGGCACCGAGTTCGTTGGACAGGCGCTCGGCGAGCGTAAGACCTGTGAAGCCGGCACCGACGATTAGAAAATCAACGTTCATAGGGTGGAAAGCGCGGGAAGGGGCGCGGAGTCGGCCGGGGCGAGGACCCGCCGCACGAGCGCGAGGTAGCGCGCGGTCATGCGCTCCTCGCGGAACATCGCCTCGGCGCGTTCACGGCCGAGGCGGCCAAGGTCGGCACGTAACGCAGGCGCGTGGGCCAGTTCGGTGAGCACGCGTGCAAGTTCGCGCACGGTCGCTTTCGGATCAAGCGTGGGATCGGGCAGGAGGCGGCCGATGTCGCCCAGCTGCTCGGGAATACCGCTGATCGCGGTCGCAACCACGGGCAAACCCTTGGCCATTGCTTCCATGATCGCGAGCGGCATACCCTCGATTTGGGACGCCAAAACGAAGACATCCGCGGCGTCGTTCCAATCGTCGACGTCCCAGCGCTGGCCCAGCAAATGCACGCGCCCCTTCAGGCGGCGGCACTTGATCTCGCGTTCAAGCAGCTCCCTATGCTCGCCTTCACCCGCCCACACAAAATGCAGCTTCGACGTGGGGCCGCGGTCGGAGAGTTGCGCGATCGCTTTAAGTTGATACAGGTGGCCCTTGATGGCCGTGAGGCGCGCCGCGGTGAAGCAGACCACCGCATCCGCCGGCAAACGGAGTTCTGCACGCAGGCGCCGGCGGACGGCTTCGTTGCGCGGCGCGAAAAATTTTTCCGGCCGGCCGTAATGAATGATTTCGCCGCGTCCCGGCTCCAAGCCGAAGTGCTGTTCGAGGAGATGGAGATTGTCCTGAGAAACAGCCACCACGGCTCGGGCGGCCGCGTAGTGCTCGGCGAGCATGGGGAGTGGCGCGGCAAAATTTTTCGCCAGGTAGGTGCCGACAAATCCGACGACGACGACATACGGTAGGACCATCTTCCGTGCGCACTCCCGGGCAGCGAGGTTCGACACCGGGCAGCAATCGCTGAAGACGATCAGATCCGGGCGATGGGCGGCGAAAATCTCCTCGGCCTGCGCTCCATCCGTCAAGGTGCGCGCGAAATCGCGACCGGTATGGTAGTCGATCCAGTGGTGCGCGACGCCGAGCCGGCGCTGCTCCGCAATAAGGGGATTCTCACAGCGAGACTGGACGCACGAAACCCTGTAACCAGCCTGCACTAGTGCAAGCAGCAGGGTGTGGTTGTATTGGGCGACGCCACCCGACTCGGGATCGTCGGTGTAAACCATCACGTGAAGAGGACCGTCGGCCGCGGCAGGCAGCGCCGGCTCCTCCGGTGGCGTGTAGCAGAGCAATGCGACCTCGCGGCTCGCCAAAGCGAAACCCAACGGGCCGAACGCCTTACTCAATCCCGCGAAATCCTCGGCGCGTGCATCCCAGCACCAGAGCATCGGCGCATTCGTCGCTACTCCGTTCAACGCCTCTGCGTGGTTGAACGCCGCGAGATCACACTCCCCGCTTTCCGCATCGGCCACGAATTCGACCCGCGGCAGCGTGGCGAATAGCTCCCGCACCTCGGTCGCGGCCGCCGGCACCTGAACGCGCACGAGCTCTTTACTGCGGTGAATCTGCTGCACCCCTTCGTAAACCATCGCCGCCTCGCGAACGCGCGTTGCATCGCCGCCAAAAAACAGCCGGGTGCTTTCTACCGGCGAAAAGTCGAATTCCGGCACCGCCGTGCCGTCGAAGGCCAGCGCTTGAAACAGCGCCCGCCGCCGCGCCGCATTGAAATGCTCGTCGAAACAGCGCGCGCCCGCCTCGCCGATCGCCTGCGTCTTCGCCGGCTGGGCGAGCGCGTCCACGGTTAGCTCGACCAATTCTTCCGGCGAACCGTAGAGGAGGCAGTCACGGTTCTCGGCGAAAAGCTTGGCAAAGCCCGAGGTCGGCGAAAGCCGGTCCGTCAGCAGCGCGGCCCCGGACGCGAGGATCTCGAACACCCGCAGGTTGATATCCCCGTTGAGGCTAGCGTTAAAGCCCAACAGGGACGCACCGTAAAAGCCCAGGCCTTCGGCTTGCCCTAACTCCCGCGCTGCAAACGGGAGCTTCGATGCGTGCAAAGCGTCGATAAGCCGCGAGCGGCGCGGATGATGCCGACCGGCCTGCCCAACAAACGCCACGTGCGCCAACCGTGCGCCGGGGGAGCGCGCGGCCTGCAAGGTCGCATCGTTATGCGGAAACGTCAGGCCCGGGAACCAGTAGAGATTGCGCACGCCCGCGGCATGGAAAAATGCCGCGTGATGCCGATCGTAAAGCAACACACAGCGATCATACGGCTCGCTCGCCACGTAGCGCAGCATGCCCACGAGCGGCAAACTCATATGGTGCGTGTCGGCGATGAGCAAGACTTTCGGGCAACGAAACGACGTGAGATTGCGCGGTACGTTGCGCCAGTTCGCTTCGACGAGGCAGACGACGAGATCGGGTTGTTGATCTGCCGGAAGCCGCGCTGCCACCGCCGCGAGATCGTAATCGCCCACGGGCGTCGCCAGTGACCGGATGCGCCCGTCGGGTGCCGCCTCATCGCGCCAATCGGGTCCGCAGTTCACCTGCGCATCGCACAATTGGGGGGGCAGCATATAGCAGGCAGGAATGCCGGTGGAGAAAAGCACCTTCATCACAATAGTAAGCAAGTTTCGCGCTAGCTACGTGCATCGCTGCGCAAATCAATCATTTACAATGATTTAAGATTTTTAAAGACGTGGCTCTGCCAATCCACTACGCATTTGAACGCTACTTTGAAAACCAGTGAAAAAAATGCCTAGCAGCATGTCACCACTAAAAAGGCGACCCGCAGGTCGCCGTAAATTCGAGTTGAGTTTTCGGGCTCAGGCCACCGCAGAACGAAGCGCTTGAAACAGATCGAATGCTTTGGCGACGGCTGACTCGAACTACTCCGCACTCATGCCGGCCGCGGAAAATTTATACGAGGTCTGTTCCCAGTAACTCAGTTCAACGGCGAGGCCGTGACAGAGTCGCTCGGCGGTGCCGGCGGCTAGGTTGAGGAGGTTGGTCAGGGGAAAAACCGAACCATCCTCGAGGTAGTGGTCGCGGATCGCTTCGACCGTGTCAGCCGGAAAGCGCCAATGGTCGAGATTCATCGCGGCAGCTTCGACATCGGTCATGCCGACCTGGGCAGTCTCCCAAGCGGCAAGCCCTTCGAGCGTGCCGGGCAGGAAGGTAGCGCCGCCGCCGCGCGCGAGGCGGTCGATCGCGATCTTGCCCGTCGAGCGCAGGAGTCCGGCGGTGTAGGCTTGGCGCGCGTCGACTTCCGTGGCGGGCGCGAGCTTCTCCATAATGAGCGCCGTTAAAAGGGTGTTTTCGCTGAGCTTCACGCCTTAGAGTCGGTAGAGGGAAAGTTGCTGATCGGCGAGCTGGGCGACGGCAGCGAAGCCGGCAGTAGCAAATGGCGCAACTTAGCTTGGTCGAAAGCGCTTACTTCAGAACATTATTATTCTGTTCAAAAAGCACTAGGCACAGTCTCTGCGACACATGGCATAAGTCCAATCCATTACGAGATGGTTTACATTTGGTAACGCATGTTCTATGAATATTACGTTCTTGTATAGCAAGATAACCTAAAATTTTTAGTATTTATTAAAAACCTAGCCAAAAAGATATATTAGACACCTCTACTTTCATATTATTTGCTCTTTTTTCGCGCTTTTTAATCTTAAATAGTGTGACACCTATAAGCTCCTTGTAGTACTTTCCGCCTCTAGGTGTACTATAACCCCGACTGTTTAAGCTTTCAGCAATTTCACTTAGTTTATATCTATGCCAGTCAAGGGATCGTATCATTTCATGTCTCTCGATATTATCCTCTGGTAGCACATTTAAACTTAATGATTCTGTCTCAATTACCGCCTCAAATTTAGCGATAATGTCCAAAGCATTGCATGTTATAGGAAAACTACTCCACCGTAACAGATTTTGCTAAATTGCGTGGTTTATCTACGTCGCATTTTCTCTCAACAGCGATATAATAACTCAAGAGTTGAATTGGAATCGATGCGACAATCGGTAGTACAGCTTCGTGACACTCA
>Ga0114960_10003843_pt1 | contig 11370 bp, 6 predicted proteins | sample C_130625_MF_Meta_FD_92637 | JGI IMG/M metagenome (GOLD analysis project Ga0114960, IMG submission 92637) | Freshwater microbial communities from Lake Croche, Canada to study carbon cycling - C_130625_MF_MetaG | ecosystem: Environmental > Aquatic > Freshwater > Lake | place: Lake Croche, Canada...
CAAGTCACGAACCTGTGTAAGATCAATAGAGTTTGCACCAGAACCAACAAAGAAACCAGCAGTGACTTCACCACCTGCTACGGTAGTAGTACCACCAGAGTAATCGGCAATCTGTGCAAGCGATGAGTTTGCAGTATTTGCAACATTACCAACAGCATTTGTCCAAACTGTTGATGAACTTGGTACTCCATTCAGGTATGCACGAACAAGTAGTGAACCAGTAGTCACACCAACAACAGAAACATCAAGTGCAACAAGTTTCAATTGCATTCTATTGATTAGTTCTCGTGCTCCAAAGACAGAAGTGACACCATTATCAATAGATGGTGCAACACGAATAGAGAAGAGTGCTCTTGATGCACCTGAGGTAATCGCAGTTGTTCCGGTTTGCCCATAGGTGAAAATCAGTGATTTGTCATCATCAAATCTTCCATCCATAATCACCGATGTACCCCAGTGTGAAATGGTAGGCCCATAAGTTGGATATGCAAGTTCAATTGCAACAGGATCGGTTGCAGAGTAAGTAAATGTCTGTCCCGATGTTGCTCCCATTGGAGGAACAATTACGGTTGGGTTTGTTGATGTTGCTGCCTGACTTGCAGTAATTGAACCAGTAGTAATACCACTAATATATGTTCCGTCAGGGAAACCACCGATAATTCTTTGCCCAATCTGTAAGTTTGTTGTGCTTCCTGTTGCCACATTTGAACCAGATGCAACAGTCAGTGAAAGGGATGTTGTAACACCTGCCTGTCCTCTAATCAATCCGGTAAATGAACTGGTAGTAACACCAGTATAGTTCATATACTCATAAACAGTTGCATTACGAACAACAAGTGTTCCTGATGTTGGGAAACCTGCGGTAGATGCAATACCAACCGTTGTATCTGCTGCACCTAAGGTAGAAGTCAGATATGTGGTTGGGGGGCGACTTTCACTTTCGTAACGTGCAGGTAAGTTACCAGAACGCATATATGCTTCTGTATTGACGTTATTATTTGGTAACTTATGAACATAAATTACGTCACCATTCAGTGCTCTAAATCCCCAACGGGCAAAACCTGCACCATACCAAGAATAGTCAATATAGAACATCTGCATCTTGGTGAGATCAAGATTGAACCCAGATGGGCCTGTTCCATCACACTTATCCAGGTTCCAGGAAGATTGTGGAATTTTTGTATCCACGGTTCTTGAAACGATTACATAACTTGCAGATGCACCACGATAACCAGGAGTAATCGTGAGTGATGTATCGCTTGCAATATCGGCAATACGATAGGATTGTCCACGAAGAACAATATAATCACCAACATTCAGTTGCTTGGTAAAATAAGTCGGGAATGATGCATTTGTCTGTGAAATAGTTGTACCACCATTCGTTACGGTTACCTTACCTGAAATTTGATAGGTGGAGGTTCTACGAACTGCATAAAGAGTCTGTCCATCAAACTCAAAGAATAAACCATTCTGGGCATCAAATGCACCCAGACGATTTGAACATCCGTACCAACTATTTACAGAACAGATATATGCACCCGATGCAGTTGTTGTGGAGGGTGTTGAGAGTGCAGTGTACTGGAATATATTATATCCGGTAACCGATGTAACTGCAAATGTGCCATTATAGGCACTTTCATTTGCACCAGAAATTGTAATAAATGTTCCTGGTGTTGCTGCCTGAATATTGTGCTGTTCTTTTGTCTGAACCGTAACAGTAGTTCCTGATGAAGTCAAACTATCAATCTGTAAGTTTGGTTTCAGAATTGTACCAGAACTGATTTGAATACCTTTACCTGATTGATAACGGAAATATCTTCTTGTCTGACGAGTTGCTGTTTCATAGTTTGCATTTGCATTACTTGAAAAGATAACACCACCATCAAATGGACGGTGTAAGAATTGTCCCTGTGGACGCACATAAACAATACCACCAGAGACTGCACCAACAGTGGTGGTTATTCCATAAACAGTAAAGGTTGTATTGTTATTGATTGTTGAGATGATGAAAGAACCATTACAGGTTGCTGTGCTGGTTCCGACAATTGCAACTTCATTACCAAGTGCAAGTCCGTGAGGAATACTTGTTGTAACAGTAATTGCAGTACCGACTGTTGTAATTGTAGGAGCACCACCAATTCCGGCACCAGCATATGTTGTACCAGAATAGATACCAGTCTTGGTTGGATCAAAAATATCAGTAATTGTTGTGGTATTTGTTGCTCGTGCAGTATAAGTAAAGATTGTATTTCCTGCACCACTATTGGTTTCTACAACAAAGTTTCCATTTGCAATATTGAGATATGCATCCTGAACATAAATTGCAGTTCCTATTCCAGGAGCTGTTGTACTCAGTCCAATAGTAACTGTCCTGGAAGATGTCGGAAGACTAATAGAGTTGATCGTCGTAATACCAACCGAAGATGGGAATGCAAAAGGACGATTGTTAATCATCGCAAGATTTTCCCACTTGGTAATCTGAGTACCGTACTCAAAGTCGGTATCAATCAGTGCCTGTGGTTGTGATGTGCGGAACTTATTTACAGGATCTTGAAGTACTTCTGATGGTGTAAATGATACCGAATCTTCTTCCGTAAAGATTTGAAGAGTATCAGTAGAACTCATTGCAGAGCAATTATATGCTAATACAATGGTTGTTCTATCGGTTGTTGCATTATAAGATACTGATGTTGCCGTTGCATTTACATCGGCAAAGTTATAAATGATGATATTGCTTTTCGTGTTCGTAATCAATAACAATCTTTTCGCATCAGTATAACCATTCAATACAACCGTATTTGATGATGGTGTAAATGTATAATTATATCTTAATTTTTTTGCCATGAGAAATAAATCTTTTCGTTAGAGATATTTATGAGTTTATATTCCCAGTGCAATTGAAAATGCAACTGCCTTAGGAATAGTTCCTGTTACGTTCAAATCACCTGTTACAGTCAGTGCATATCCAACCGTTGATGCAGTGGATACTATCAATCCTCTGGAACAAGTTGGAGCACCTGTTCCTGCATTATTAATAATTCTGTCAACTTGTATTTGAGACATCTTTTTATGTTTTTAGATATTTATGAAGGATATGCGATGATGACTATTCCGGAACCACCGTTGCCTCCCGCTTCATATGGAGTATTGTTTGGTCCACCACCTCCGCCACCGCCGAGGTTTTCATAACCATTACCACCTCTTGTTCCTGGAAACGGTGTGGCAGCTCCAGCATTATTTGGAAATCCAAATCCACCATATTGATTATTTTGACTGGTATTATTTGGTCCTCCTGTAGTACCTCCACCTCCACCTCCTCCATAAAATACTGGAGAACCGGTGAAAGTATATTCTAATCCGGGACCACCAAGTCCAACAGTTCCTGGTGCATATGGTGGGGCCGTTCCAATTTGACCAACTCCACCTGCACCACCACCACCGCCGGCCTTGGCAGCTCCAGAAGGTGAAGTTTGTCCCCCACCATCATTACCCCAACCATTTGCTGGAGAAACTTGATTTGCTGTTCCTGGTGAAGGACTTGGATCTCCAGTTCCCGTTGATGCTGATTGTGATCCATCAATAGATGCACCACCACCAGATCCACCAGATGCTCCAGCCGTACCAGGTGATCTGGAACCACCACCACCACCGCCAGATGAAGTGACAGAGTTAAATACTGAAGCGACTCCAGAACTGCCGTTACCGCCTGGAGTTGCATCACCAGCGCCACCACTACCAACAGTAACAGTATATGGAGATGCTGGAAGAGATACATTAGTTTTATAGTGAACCAGTCCACCTCCTCCACCACCACCAAGATCATATCCACCTCCTCCTCCACCACCAACGATGAGATAATCAACAGTTAAGGGTGCTGGATTACTAAAAGTACCAGAACTCGTAAAGGTATGAATAGTCTTACCACCAAAGAAACTAATGGCACCACCAGTTGCCTTTGCGGTTGCTGTGAGTTGTCCTATTTGATATCTGACGACTACGATACCGGAACCACCTCTACCTCCAGTAGTACTACTTCCTGGAGATGATGTGGATGCACCACCGCCACCACCACCGGTAGCATAAGTTCCTGGATTTCCATCACCAGATCCCGGACCAGCAAATCCACTTCCCCCTCCACCACCATTGGGAGGAGGATTTGGTGTTGCTGTCCCACTATTAGGGTTAAAATAATATCCTCCACCCCCGCCTCCGGCATAAACTTTTGCATTTGAGGTTTCTATTGCAATAGGAGAACCGTTACCACCTTGGCCACCAACAAAAGTACCATTTGCTCCACCTTGGGCGCCTGCCCCTCCAGCACCACCACCACCGGAACCACCTGATCCATTGTTAGCATTGGGACCTACTGGGCCAGCACCACCAGGATTACCTTGTGGTGGTGATGTTGGTGGACTATTTCCTGCTCCTCCAGGTCCACTTGGATCACCATATGCATACCAAGCAACCCCACCACCAGATCCACCTGCCATATTTGCAATTGGCAAATCTTTTCCTGGAGATGGTGGAGAAGCAGAACTCCCTGCACCGCCGCCAGCTGATACTATTGTTGGTCCAAAAGATGAGTTGGTGCCAGCATTACCTATTGCTGCATTTTGTCCTGCACCTCCACCACCAACAGTAACTGTATAAGAACCTGGTGAAGTTGATACTGGAAATGCTGCTCCTGCTAATGGATGTCCGGATAGGTTTGTTCTAAAACCACCAGCACCACCACCACCTGCACCAGCATAAACCGCTGTTGCCCCACCGGCGGCGCCACCACCAGCAACAACAAGGTACTCAACAGTTGAACCATAAGTACCAATAGAACTTACCGTAAAAGTTCCTGATGATGTAAAAATGTGTGCTCTATAAACTGTTGATCCAACTGTATAATCACTAATCACACCACCAGTTGCAGTTAGTCCTTGTGATGCTATTGTAGCACTAAACTGTTGTGAATGATATTGCTTGTGCTTACCACTTACAAAATAACTTAGAAGAGAATTGCCGCGATTATAATCATTCTTGATATTCTTAAAAGCCATATCAAACCTCTTTATCGCCCAGTACTAAAACATTAATAGAGTTTGAAGTAATTCCTTCATTCAAAACTTGTAGTGTATCTCCGTTGCTTCTTAGTGTAATTGGATATGCAGGTTCAAAGAAGAATGTATCATCTGTTGAAATACCAATTCTTGCAATTCTTGTGGTTGAGTTTGCGGTTCCTGCACTTCCACCACTATTTGCAACTACGTGAATTGCAACGTTTTGAGTACCTGATGTGCTCAAATTATAAACTAAAACGCTCTTGATATAAGCAGTCTGAGCAGAACCAACTGTATAGACTGCACTGGTTACTCCTGCACCTATTTGTGTAACAAAACCTAAGTTGCCTCTGTTCAGTGTCATTTTATTACTTGTTTTTTATCTATTTAGAAGAGTGAAGTGTCTCTCCAATCGGAGGACGCAGGAATGCCGGTATAATTTGTTGCCGTAATCGTGGTTGCATTGAGTGTTGTTACTGTGACGATACCCACAGAGATATTAGGAGTTCCTGTAAGACCTGTTGCATTACCACTCAAAGTAGTAGCAGTAATCACACCAGTTACCACTGCACCATTTGTGAATGTTGGTGCTGCTCCACTTAGACCTGTAATAGAACTTGCAGTAATTCTTGACATCAGTAATCTCCTATGGTTCTAATCTGAGTACATCAATCACAAGTGTCTTACCAGTCTGTACCGTAACACCAATACCTGATGCAACAGTAATGGTTGGTGTTGCTGCAATTACATATGAACTATTTACACCTGCATTTGTGGTATCCAGTACCAGATTTGCAGTTACTGTACCTGCCGCAGAGACATAATTGAATAGTTTATCGGCATCATTTACAGGAATACCAAAACCGGCATTTACATAATTGAGTTGTGAACCATTACCACTGAAATATGCTGCGGTTACAGTACCACCAACACCAAGATTTCCTGCAAAGTTTACACTTGAATCATTTGCACTGACTGCATCAGCAGCACGGAAGGTATCAAAGACACGAAACTCAATTACATCTCCTGCTGTTGCAGCAGATAATAAGGTAACCGATGCACCGTCTCTTGCAGAATAATCGGTACTATCTATCAGACAAACGCCATTTCTATAAACATCTAACTGATTTACACGATAACCACCAGTTACCGTGAAAAGTGTTTGTCCGGCAGTTGCAGTAGTACTTATAGATTTACTCGCTACATTTCCTGTAAGCGACGGTTGATTTCCAATCATTATAGTTGGACTTCTTTTTATTTATTTATAACAACTCCCGTCCATCCTTTATGAGTTTTTCTTTTGCCGCTTACAACTCTGTGCATACCACAATAACAAATACCAACTTCTCTACAAAATTTTGGAAGATTTTCTGTAAAAAATATTTCTCCATCAGGACTTATTATATTACATTTAAGTTTACAATTTATTTCGCTTAATTTTTCTTTTGTCTTATTAGACAATTTTTTAGCTCTCATTTTTTCTTTGGTTTCTTCGGTGTGTTTTTTTCCAAAAAATGGATTTTTTTCTCCCCTATTCATTTCACCTATCATTTCTTTCCATTCTTTTGTGTGAAAATATTTTTCTTTTCTATTTTCGCTTATTTTTCTTCGGGTTTCTTCTGTATGAGTTTTACCATAATAAGGATGATTTTTTCCTCTTTTCAATTCACTTAATTTTTTCCTGGTTTCTATTGAAAGTTTTTTCCCAGTACTTGCTTTTCTTAACTTTTCTATTGTTTCTGGACTTCTTTTTTTCCCTCTATTAAAATGATTTTCCCCAGCCAAACTTTTTAGTATATTACTTCTACGAATTTTTAATTCTTCATAAAGATAAGAATTTTGCCTACCATTTGTATTACACATCATCCAAAAAGCATAAGTCATCTTATGAGTTCTATAATGATTTAATCCATATCTTTTAATGCAAACTCTTTCCAATAATGCGTGGGCAATATAGTGTTCTCTTGCTGTGAGCACTACAACTCTTTTATTCTTTCCAAAGATACTTTTAGGAAATGTATGATGTTTTTCTGTATAACCTTCTACAAGAGTTCTATTCTCTGCTTTCCTGATGAGGTTACAGTAAACTTTTAGATAATTCATTTCTACTCTAATTGGGTGGTAATAATATTTATACTAAAAAGGAGGGACTTTCACCCTCCTCCTGAAAAGTACCACCCAATCAGGTATTTTTATTTAGCGGGCATTTGATTGTGCTCCGTAGAGGTTTTGTGTTGGGGTTTCTGCGAATGCTGCGTAGATGTAGGTATCACCAGATCCGTTATTTCTTATATCACTTGTACGCAACTTGAACCCGTTGCTGAGAATATCGTAATAGTAGGCACTATTTTGGGCTTCAGCATATGATCCATTTGGGAATAACTCAGTTTGAGCAACATTATACGGATCCCTAGATGTATCGTGAATGCGCCAATCGTAAGCACTTGTGGTATTTTTGACTAATAAAAATTTTGGCCTAAACCCGGTTATCACCATAGACCCGTCCGTGCTGCCATTTCCAGTGTAGCTGCCAAATTTACTGAAACCTGGGACTTCTGCCCAACAGTAAGCCACCATATTTCCTGTTATATAACCAGTATTACCTGTGTAAAAAACTGAGGATGTAGGCACTCCATTCCAGCTAGTATTGCCGTCTGAATTTCTAGCACCAGTATCAAAGAAAATACGATAATTCCAGGGAGAAGTTGAATCAAGTCCAGCGTGTCCAATCATCCATCCAATATCATTAGACCTTGATTTACAAATAATGAATTTCGGCGCAACTCCAAGGCCGTGACTAATACTATCTGCGGTTGATGCTCTAGTCCAAGTTATAATACTAAACCCACTCTTAGTATTCACAGAAGCACCAGTAGGAGTAATGGTTCCTGCTGTAAGTCCAGCATCAGATGCCGTTGCATAACCAACATCATTAATATTATAAGTGTTTGAGTTTCCACCTGCTTTCCAAGCCCAGGCAACATAATTACTACCACTTCCATTTTGAGATGCATAACTTTGAGATGCTAATGATGCACTACTTCCCAAAGTAAATCCAGATGTATCAAAACTTGTGATTGGAAAATTGGAATCTTGTGCGTTTGTAAGATCTGAATATAAACAACCAGCAGAAGCACCACGAACAGAATCAAAAAGTTGATGACTATATGAACCACTTGATCTATTCTTTATCCATACAAAATCTGGTTTGAACCCCAAATTTGTAACGGGCCTACTTGCAGCACCAGTTCCCGTATAAGTCGTCACTCCAACAAACTGATCCGGACGAACGATGGTAGGACGTGGAGTATTTGCAAGTGCTAATGGTTGGAAACCTGCTGGTGGTGGGAACTTGAAGGGTTTTTGACCGAAGTTTACTACACCTGAACAATTGGTAGATGAGTTTGGATCACCAGTAACAGGAGCATAATATCTTCCAGTAGTTAAAGTATAAGCAACTCCCATATAAATTCCATTTTTATAGAAAGAGAGTTCTCCATTATCCGCATTAAAAGCAACACCAATAGTATCTCCGTCATCAGAAGAAAATCCATAAGAAACAATAGAACCATTATTATATTTGTATCCACTACTCAAATATACCCAAGTATTTGCATCTCCTCCTGGTTCAGATGTTAATGAGTTTGCTGATTCCAATCCCCACCCATATGCAATACCACCACCAGATATTTCAGTGCCTTCCCAATACCATTTTCCAGAATTAACTGCAACTGTTCCCCAAATTTGACCATATTGAGATGAACCAGTACTTTCAAACTGAAGATTTCCATTAGTAACTGATGTTATGTGAGCACCTTTTTTAAGAGGATTTAAAGTGCAATAACCACTCTGCTTTCCTCTTTGGGTATTAATATTCACAGTAAAAGGATTGAAGTTGGTTGCTGCTGCATTACCATTTGCTGTGATGGTTCCTGGTGAGACATCAAATGCAGTTGCTGATGAGTTTGATTTACAGCACAGAAGTTTTGTGTTTGCGACAGAACTGATAGGTGCTGATGGTGGTGTGAAGTTTGATGTATAGAGTGCGGTTCCATTAACAAGGTTGATATTGGAGATAAATCCATTAAAATCTCCACCAGATGTAACTTTTCCAATTAAAAACGGAATTTCTGCACCTGATTGTGGAGAAACTGATAAAGTAGAAGATGCAGATTCAATACCATCAATATAAATTTTAAGTGATGATGAACTTTTTACAAATGCAAGATGATACCATTTACGGGTTGCCAATGTTTGTGTTGTAGTAAAAGAATTTCCCGAACCACTCCAATAATAAAATCTCACTGCACCATCTGATTTTGGTCCAAAACTCCAATACTCATCAGTAGTAGCAGCGGATGCATTTCCAATTACATTACTACCACCATTAGAATTAGATCCAAAAGCATTTGCATAAACAAAATATTCTAGTGTAAAGTTTGTATTAGTAAACCAATCTCTAATATCTGTTGGTGGTGAGGAAATGGAAAGATAATCACCACTACCATCAAACGCAACAGCACCATCAGTACTTGGAACTAATGCTACATTAGAACTATAAGAAACTCCTGATGGTGTATCTGGAAGAATGTCAGGGTCTGTGGATGCAGGTATGAAGTTACTGGTGTATTTTGCAAGACCTTTGTAGAAACGAACATCACCCATATAACCTTGAAATTCGCCTTGACCGCTTCTTCGTCCAATTTGCACATCACCTGGGCCCGTAGGAACAGAACCACTTACTGTTGCCGTTCCCGAGGAAACCCCATTAACATAATAAGTCCAAGTATTTCCACTTCTAACTACTGCAAGATGTTGCCAAGTGTTTGCAATTAAAGTTTTTGATATAGTAATATCCCAAGAACTTTGACTTGTTGTTTCAAGGAAGTTTGCCGTGGACAAAATAAATCCACTGTAATTGCCCGTGCCACCATCATAAGACCTGGATAATATGTTACGTGTAGTACTTACATCAGTCGGATATACCCATACTTCTAACGTGTAATTACCACTTCCAAAATCAAAATCAGAATTATTTGTTACTGTTAAATAATCGCCTGTTCCATCAAACGCAAAACTTCCACCATAAAAATTACTTTGAGCACTTGAAGCAGTAGCATTTCCATTTGCTGTGATTGCTTTATTGCTCGTCCCACTATTCACAGCATTACTAAAATCACTCTTAATACCAACAAGAGGTAGTGCTAATACCAAACTACTTGCACTACTATCAGTTCTTACACCAACTCTTGCGACTTTACCACCACCATCAGTATTCAGGATTGGAAGTGCTCCTGTTGCTTTTTCAAGAGTATTAGAACCGCCAAAGTTCACTGGTGTCCAATTGTTTCCTCTTCCTGATTGGTCTTGCCCGATTGGTGCAGAACCATCAAAGGGAAGGTAGAAACCATTTGCTCCTATGTTTGTTGTATCACTATCAAGAAGAGGAACACCATTTACTTTTATAGACCTCAATACTGTACCTTGTCCAGAACCAGAATTATGTCTTATTTCAATATAAGTGATACCAGTTTTTTGTCCAAAACTATACCATACTCCATTTGAAACAGGAATAGCACTTACATCATAAGTAGAACCATCAGAAAGAACAATCGTATCAGTTCCGGCACTATCTGTTGAAGAAGTAGCACCATTAGTACCATACACTTCTATTAATCCAGATAGTGCTTTTGGAAATGTTAAACGAGTTGTAGAGTTTGAATAAACATAAACCCAGTTATTGTTGGTAATGGAAAAATCACCATCAAAAACATTTGCCCAAGAACCAGAGTAAATACCACTACCAGTATTTGTAACAGTTCCACTACTCCAAACTGTTCCATCATTTGGAGTTGCTTGTGGTTTGAACTTTTTAGGTCTCCAAGTATTTGTGAGTGCGTCTGTGTATCCAAAGTATGATGGGTCTAATGCTTGGCCGTCTATGAAATAAAACTGTGTGATTGAACCATCATAATATACTCCTGGGGATGCAATATAATGAGTTGTATTTGCATTAGTATAACTATCTTCGGATGTGCTTGGATATGAAGTTGCAGAATATGTTTGTTCTACGCCATTAATATAAATCTTTGCTCTATCGGTGCTTGTTGAAGCAGCATAGTTTACTGATAAAAGTATATGATACCAAGAAGATTTATCACGAATAACCGCATTTGTATTTAAAATAATATCATCAGCACTAGAACGCCTGTCCCAATACCGCAAAGTATCACTGTTAAAATAAAGGTAAGTTCCAGAATTACTACTACCAGGAACAGTTGTAAAAATATATTTACTTGATGTTATAGCATCAAGTCTTTTA
>Ga0114960_10003845_pt1 | contig 11368 bp, 19 predicted proteins | sample C_130625_MF_Meta_FD_92637 | JGI IMG/M metagenome (GOLD analysis project Ga0114960, IMG submission 92637) | Freshwater microbial communities from Lake Croche, Canada to study carbon cycling - C_130625_MF_MetaG | ecosystem: Environmental > Aquatic > Freshwater > Lake | place: Lake Croche, Canada...
CACTTACGGCCTACTCTCCAAACAATGGAGCGTCTGGAAACTTTTATAACAATGACGCTGCTGCCAACTTTGCAGTTCAAACATCTGTTAATACCGGGTCGTCTGGCGCGTCTTGGCTTCCATCAGGAATAATGACAGTAAATGCTTTCTTTACTGGGCATTGGGTTGCAATTTCGGAGCTATGATCATGTACACCAACGCTCAGTACATAGCCTTCAATGGCGTCAATACCAGCATCCGCTGCGACATTAACGGCGCGACAAGCTTTGTCCCGATTGACCCCGCCAACACCGACTACGCCAACATCATGGCGCTCGTTGAAGCTGGCGAGTTGACCATCGCACCGGCTGGAGAATAATCATGGCTGTCACAATCAACGGCACGACCGGAATCACGACCCCCGCCAACACGGTGACGGGCAACGAGAGCGTTGGCGGCAACCTCACGGTCAGCGGCACGGGCTCCGTGAACGTCACTGGCACGGTGGTGATGGGTTCGTCGTTCAAGCGCAATCGCATCATCAATGGGAACATGGTCATTGACCAGAGGAATGCTGGGGCGAGTGTGACGCCGACATCAAGCCCCACCTATACAGTGGATAGGTGGGAGTACACGTTCAGTCAGGCATCTAAAATCTCCGTTCAACAGAACGCGGGCTCCGTCACGCCTCCTGCGGGGTTCTCAAAATATGTTGGCCTAACCTCCCTATCCGCTTACTCGCTCTCCTCAACGGACTACTTTCGCCTTGATCAGCCTATTGAAGGTTACAATTTAGCGGACCTTAATTGGGGCACGGCTTCTGCCGCAACGGTCACTTTATCCTTCTGGGTTCGCTCCAGTCTGACAGGTTTGTTCGGCCTTCAGTTCAATAACGCCGCCGGGACTCGAAACTACCCGGGAAGCTACACGATCAATGCGGCAAACACATGGGAATATAAAACTGTAACTATCCCGGGAGACACGACTGGGACATGGGAAACGGGGAACCTCACCTCCGTCAGGGTTGGTTTTACTCTTGGGTATGGGTCTTCCCTTACTGGAACTGGAGGCGCATGGAACGCCGGGAGCCCTTCTGCGGTGACTGGTGGAACAAGCCTCGTCGGCACTTCCGGCGCAACCTTCTACATCACAAGTGTCCAACTAGAAGTCGGCTCATCCGCCACGCCCTACGAGATGCAGATCTACAGCGATCAGTTGGCGCAGTGTCAGAGGTATTATTCAAAAAGCTATGATACTGGTACTGTGCCTGGGACGGCTTCAACTACTGTAGGATCTTTGGCTAACATTTCAACAAGTGGCGGTTTCAGCATAACTGCGGCGCAAATTAAAACTACGTTAAGAGCAACGCCAACTGTAACTTTATATAACCCAGTTACGGGCGCTACCGGAACTTGGTATGATGGCGGCGCTTTAAGCCCAACGGCTACTGTTTTTCTTTACGGAGTAAATAATATCGCCGTATACACAGTCAGTGGCAGCGCATCCTCATCTGTATACGGGCATTATGTAGCTAATTCGGAGCTTTGATAATGTACACAAACGCTCAATATTACAACACGCTCACCGCGTCACCTGCGGGCATCCGGTGCGACATTAACGGTGCGACTAGCTTCGTGCCGATTGACCCCGCCAACACCGACTACGCCAACATTATGGCCCTCGTCGCCGCTGGCGAGTTGACCATCGCGCCTGCTGAAGGATCTTAATCATGACCATCACCCTCAACGGCACGACTGGCATCACGACGCCCACTGACACTGCCACCACCTCGTCGCCGCAATCCAAGAACTTTCCGCCAAGAACGACGCGCTTGAGGCAGCCAACGCTGCATTTGAAACACGCCTTGCTGCTCTAGAAGCGAAGTGACGCGCTGGGGTGGTATGGCTTAACGGCCCACGAACAATGGATGGTAAGCTGTGGCAGCTCAAGTAGGTATAGCTTCTGCGCCCATCGCCTCCGCTCCCATCTCCGGCGCGGTGCCGGGTGTTAACTTCATCAACTTCGCCGTCACAGAGGGGCGCGATACCCTCAGTGCTACGCTGTCCGCCTTTATCCCGGCTGCGCTCACCGTTACAGAGGGTACTGATACCGCCGCAGTCGCTGCGAACGCCTTCACCGCTGCAGCTTTGACCTCCACTGAGCCGACTGACACGCTCAGCCTCCAGTGGGCGGTCACCACGAACGCGGCCCTTACTAGCGCCGAGGTCGCTGACACGCTTGCTGGGACGGGCTCCGTTTATCATCGAGTGGTCATGTCGGTCACAGAACCGTCTGACCAGCCAGGTAACTTGCGCTACCCCATAGGTATCGCCGCCGCTCCTATTGCCGCTCAGCCCATTGCTGGCGCGTGGAAGATTGGTGGATGGGGCATTCGTGCATTCAATCTTGGCGCATTCGCGGCAACGGAGCCCGCCGATAACGACCGTGAATACGTGGATGTCTTCACTGGCGTCGTGGTCGCTGCTACCGAAGGAACGGACACGGCGGCTATCACCGTCACAGCACGAACCCTCGCGCAGCTCGCATCGACTGAGGCGACCGACACCGCTGCGCTCATCGTGCCGATCAGTACGGTCGGGGTACTCGCCGCCAACGACAACGCCGACACCGCTTCGGTTTCAGCGACGTTCTTCACTGCGGTATCGTTTACCCTAACGGAACCTTCAGACACTATTTTCATCGATGTTATCGAATACATCTTCACATGGCCCGACATCGAAACCGCATACGCCAAAGAAGAAACTCGGACTATGGTAATCATAACTCCCGTTTACCGTAGTGATACTTTCAGGAGCGCAGTCTTAGTTGAGTTTGAGGATCGAGTATTGTATGTTCGCGCTCGGACCTACACCGGGGAAGACATCGTCAATACTGACTTGATGACTGAACCCAGACTGAGGGCAATCGCATGAGGCTTGGCACCTTCATCAAGACGCCCGCAGAGCGAAAGCGCTACGCTGTGGACTACAGCAACTGGCTTGAGACTGGCGAGACTGTCTCTTCATACACGATCACGCCAACGTCGGGCCTGACCATCTCAAGCTCAACACTCACCACGGGCAACACCGTTTTAGTCTTCTTCGTTGCGGGCGGAACAGCCGGGCAACAATACACGCTCGACATCCTCGCGAACACTTCTGGTGGGCAGATCAAAGAAGACACTGTGCTCTTCAACATTCGGAGTGCCTGATGGCCGACGCATCAGCCCCCCGCGCCACTCTGATGAGCGATGTGGAGCTGAGTGCGCTGCTTGAAGCTGCTGCTGAACGCGGCGCTCGACGCGCCCTAGAACGCCTGGGGCTTCATGACGACGAGGCCGGTAAAGACATCCACGACCTCCGCACCCTGATCGATAGCTGGCGTGACGCAAAAACCACCATCGCAAAGGCTATACTGCAATGGTTTACCATCGGGGTCCTTGGTCTTCTGACAGTCGGTATGTGGATACAGTTCGGGGGGAAGAAGTGAGGGACGCACGCTCGTACTTCGCCAAGATCAAACGCTACCTTCAGAACGCTGAAGACTTAATCGTGATTGGTTTCCGTGAAATGCGGATAGCGTTCCTTGGTTGGCGGGCTCGGCGATGAGCACTACTGAAGAGAAACAAGAGAAGTTTGCCATTGAGATGGCGGCGAGCGCCAGCAAGGGCGCGCTTGTTGAGAAGATCACCTTCGCTGGTATCCCCATCCTATTCTCCTGCGTGGTCTATCTGATGAGCGCTTTATCCAACGCTAACAGTGAGATCATCCAACTCAAGTCTAAGGTCGCAGTTGTCGTCAACGCCGATAACAAGGCCATCCCGCCACAGGGCACCACCATCGACATGGCGCAGATCAGGGAGCATCTGAGCGAGCAGATCAGCAAAGTGGAGCGCGAAAGCGCGCTTGCGCGTGCCGCCATGACACTCGACCGCGAGAAGTCTATGTCTGCTATCGACAAGTCTCGCCTCGACATGGCGGCGGATGCCGCGCAGGCTCGTGCCGCTATCCGCTTCGACATGATGAAAATGGCAGGGGAACTCGACAAGCGTATTACCCTCCTAGAAAAGGGGCGGTGATGGACCCACTCACCCTCCTAGCCGCAGCCCGACTGAGCTATGAGGCCCTGAAATCAGGGATTGCTGTGGGCCGGGAACTGCAGGGTATGGCGGCTGACCTCGGGTCGCTTTTTGAAAGTGTAGCCGGGATCACGCGGGCTGCGGCAGACCCGAAGGGGAGCCTGTTGGCGGGCAAGTCCGCGCAGCAGGTTGCAATGGAGGCATTCGCCGCCAAGGCTGAAGCGGATCAGATGATGGCTGACCTGAAGAACCACTTCATCGGCGAATTTGGTTTAGCCGCATGGGATCAAGTCCTCGCAGCGACGACGCAGATCAAGAAGCAGCAGAAGGTAGACGCCCTTGAGGCCGAAAAAAATATGGAGGAGTTCCTCCACTCGGTGATGATCTGGGGCTCTGTGTTTATCGCCGTCCTCTTGGTCGTCGCAGTTCTCGTCCTCATCGCCATCGGCCTCGTCCACAGGTAGGAGCCACACCATGCAGATGTCTGACGCCGGTATCAACTCGATCCTCAAGCAGTTCGAGGGCTGCAAGCTGAAAAGCTACAAATGTCCCGCTGGTATAGAGACCATAGCTTATGGGCACACCTCCGCTGCGGGTGACCCCATCGTCGTGCCGGGGATGACTGTGACCGCGCAGCAGGCGCTCGATATCCTTCACCGCGACCTCCATAAATTCGAAGCTGGGGTCGAAGCGCTCGTGAAGGTGCAGCTCACTCAGAACCAATTCGATGTGCTGTGCGATTTCGCATACAACGCCGGGCTGGGTAATCTGAAGTCCTCGACCTTACTAAAGAAAGTAAATGCTCAGGACTTCGATGCGGTGCCCGCCGAGTTGGGGAAATGGACGAAGGGTGGGGGTAAAGTTTTGCCCGGCCTCGTGAAGAGGTGCCAAGCGCGCACGCTCTGGTGGAGCGGCGGGGCAGAGCATCCAGCGGATCATCAGGATCACCGTGCAGAGCCCGACGCTGTACCTGTCAGGACAATTACCGATAGCAAGCAGGCGAATGGCGCGGTTGCGATTGGGTTACTGGGGTCCGTAGGCGCAGCCAAAGAAGTGGTCACGCAGGTGCAGGACGCCAACGATTTGTTCGGCACAGTGATCGGCCTGTTCGGTAATCCGCAGTTCGTAATGATGGCGGCTATCGTCGGGATCGGCGGGGCGATCTGGTATTGGCGGAAACAACACATGGAGGTTTATGGTGTTTAGTCTGCTTTTCACCCCGTTTGGCAGGTATATGGCGGCAGGTGGCATCTTAGTTTTGGTGCTGTTCGCAGGCTATGTTAAGATTAGAGCAGATGCAGTTGCTGAAGTTGAAGCCGCTGCCACTGCCGATGCACTTCGGAGAACCGCTGATGCGATCCGTGCTGGTGATAATGTTGATGTCACTCCTGACAGGCTGCGCAACGCTGACGGGCACAACCGCGACTAACGGCGCGGCGTGCGGCGTTTGGAGAGATGTTTCGTGGTCCAAGAAGGACACGGATCAGACGATCACGGAGATCAAGGTCAACAACGCCCGCCGTGACGGGTTCTGCAAGGGAGAGAAGTGATGGCTAAAGCTGCTGGAAAAATGCCCCCCTTCATGATGGCGAAGTTCGAGAAGAAGGACGCAGCCGGTGACAAGAAAGCTGGGATCAAGGAAGGGTCCAAGAAGGACATGGCGAAGGACGCCAAGATGGGGTTCCGCAAGGGCGGGATGGTCAAGGGTAAGCGCTGATGCCCCCTCGTGACCCTCTCACTTTTCCAAAAGGGCGGGTGGGTTTCGACAGTCTGGCGTCTGCAACGGCTGGAACAGTGAAGCGCCCGCCCATCGGGCTGACGCAGGGTGGGTCCAGCCGGAAAGACAACGGCGCGAAGCCCGCCGCAACTGACGGGCGGCAACGCCCACAGAAATTTAAGTAGGACACCTCATGGCAAGGAAATCCCAGATGACCAACGAAACTGAAAGCGCTGAGACCCCCGAGGTCGTGATCGTGGAGACGGTCGTGGCCGATACCGAGGAACGCCCTGTGAGCGAGCAGACCCGTCTGGAGATGGAGGCGGGGCGGGCGGCTCTTGCGTTGATCGCTGCCTCCCGTGCCGCTGAGTAACGTAGGTAAACCCTCATGGTCGCCAACAAGTTCAGCTCATTTGGAGGGATGATCCCGGCGCAGGATGAACGCCTGCTGCCGGATAATAATGCGGCATATGCCGCAAACGTCTGGCTCTATGAGGGAACGCTGCAGGGTATCCGCGAGCTGAAGTCGATACACACTTGTACCTCCGGTGCGGTCAAACGGGTGTTTCGTATCCCCATCGGCTCGCCCACCCGCGAGAATATCTCCAGCTCCTACTGGCTTGAGTTCGCGACTGAGGACGTAGATGTCCTGAAGGCCCCGCTGGCGAGTGACGCCTACAACCGTTACTACTGGACAAGCGCTGCGACCGGCCCCCAGTACAACACCCAGGCCCGCATCGCTGCCAGCTCTGCGCCGTACACGCTAGGTGTTCCATCCCCACAGAACTTCCCTGCGGTCACGGCGCATGACGGCGTGTCTACAGTCGCAGTGGTTCGCTCATACCTCTACTCTTGGGTGTCAGAGTTCGGGGAGGAGGGAGCGCCCAGCGCCCCATCGATCACCACGGGCAAGCAGGATGATGTATGGTCTGTGACCATCATTCCCCCCACAAATGGCGAGAAAGCCAACCGCTCCCTCTCTAAGGTGCGGATATACCGGACGGTGACGGCGTCTACAGGGGTCGCCACATACTTCTTCGTTGACGAGGTTATTAACACCACCACGCTCTACACCGACACCAAAACGGACGCGGTCGTCACTGCCAATGCCGGGCTGGAGAGTACATCATGGACCGCGCCCCCTTCAGACATTAAGGGCATGGTAGCGATGCCCAACGGGATGATCGTTGGATACCGGGACAACGAAGTTTGGTTCTGCGAGCCCTACCGCCCCCATGCTTGGCCCGCTCTGTACACTCAGTCAGTGGATGCGCCTGTCGTGGGTATTGGCGTTGTCGGGCAGTCCGCCATCATCCTGACCCAGACGGGTGTTCACGCGGCAACTGGTGTCAGCCCCCAATCGGTCACGATGGCGAAGGTGTCCACTCATGGTGGTTGTCTCTCCAGAGCGTCCATAGTCTCCACCCCGCTGGGCGTCCTCTACGCCTCGGACAATGGCCTCGTGCTGGCGACCCCAGGGGGTGTGGTCAATCTGACAGTCAGCATGTTCACCAAGGACAAATGGCTGGATGAGATGGTGGTTTCGACTATCCGTGCCGCGCAGCTCACCACGGGTGCATATTATATGTGGGGGCAGAACACTGCTGGCGCCTCAGTTGGGGGGATGATCGATATCTCCGATCAACGAACCGCTTACACGAAGCTCACAACCTCGAACGTGATCAGCAACACTTTCAACGACCCGTGGACGAGCGAAGTCTTCGTCATGTCTGCGGGGGTCGTGTATCAGCTTGAGCTGTCGTCAGCCCGCCCACGTAGCCAGTACACTTGGCGCTCCAAGAAGCTCCAACCGCCCAACAAGCGTAACCTTGAAGCGATGCGTATCTACTTTGATGTGCCCACCGAGGCGATTGGGGCGCTTGGGACCGTCAAGATTTACGCCGATGATCGGCTGGTTGCGACGAAGTCGCTTACCGCGTCCGGTGCGCTCATTCGGCTACCCTCTGGGTTCAAAGCCAGCTTCTGGCAGATCGAGATTACTTCGAAGGTAATCGTGAGTTCAGTTGAGATGGCTACCTCCGTAAAGGAGCTGGCGAGTGTCTGACGGTAAGCTCCCAGCGATCCCAGTCCCGACCAACACGGTCGATAGCTTACTCACATCTGTTATGGCGCTGAAGCAAGCTATCGAGATGCTGACTGGGGCTAATGGTACTGCCATAGTGCCCGCCGCGCTGCAGGCGGTAGTGGGATCAAGCAGCTATCTCGATGTGGTGAACAAGTCGATCAATGACCTGAGCACATATATCGCGGGGAGCTTGGTCAATGCCCGCACGGGTGCTGATGGCGTTCGCAACAACACGATTACCTCCCTGACCTCGCAGATCAGCAACAACACCTCGTTGGTGACGCAGGAGGCGATTACGAGAGCGGCGGCGGATGGGGCGCTATCAGCCACGCTGACGACGGTCGCCGCCCAGTCCAGTGCGGGCACAGCCAATGGCAGCTACCAGCTTGTAGCGGTCTCGGCCACTGATGGCGCAGCCGCAGAGTTCTCTGTGCGGGTCAGCGCGGACAGCGGCGTCCACTACGCTTCCGCTGGGATGCGGATACAGGTGTTCGCTGGGAACCCCCCTACATCCCGCGTTGTGTTCGATACAACGCAGTTCATGGTGCGGAGTGGGGGTAGCTCCTCCCTCCCTCCGTTCACGGTGACGGGTGGCAACATCGTCGCTAACAGTCTTCTGGTGCCGACAGCGAACATTACGGGGACGCTCACAGCGAACCAAATCCAAGTCAGTTATCTATCTGCGCTGAACCCCAGCCTTGGGATTGTGACGGCGGGTGTCGCTCGTGACGCTGCCAGCAAGTTCATCGTGGACTTCGATAACGCTCGTTTATCGGTGTCCGACTGATGGTCACGCGCGTCCTCTTTGGGAAACATCCAGACAATACCTACGGGCTCAAGGTCAGTGAGCCCGGCTATGATGTGATGACAAACCCGGTCGATAAAGCGCGGATGATTTTTGACTCCACTTGGGTGGCGCTCAACCCCATTCTCTATCGAGGCGAGACCTATGTAGGTGCAGGGACATCCGTGACTGATTTTTACCCATCGCTCGGATATATCCCGTTTGCATTTACGCAGTGGTTTCCAGATTATGCTGGCGGTTTTTTTGGTAAAGGATACATCCGCCGCAATCCCTTCTATGGGTATGCGACGACAGAAACTTATTTCAGCACTGCATATGCAAACGGGGTCACCCACACCAATTATACTACGACCACTGCACTAGTGCAGTGGATTGTTTTTGAAGTGGTGGCGTTCACATGAGTACCCGCGTTGTGCTCGGACGCGATCTATATGGTGCTAACACCACAGGTTTGTGGGTGACGAAACCGGGCTTCGACGCTGGTACAAACACTCTTGCAAATTTTCTAATTCATCCCGATAAGATCAACGCCCAACCCGCATTCAGCGGTTATATCACTACTGTTCCTTATACGTCTGACGTTTACTACCCAATTCAAGGTTACAATTATCGTCAGGTCGCTTATGTCACGCAGATTACTCATAATCTTGGGCATAGACCTATTTGCCTCAACGATTTAATAGTACCAAAGGCCGAGCCAATGCCAACAGCGGCGCTTTCGTGCGATACCGTGAACGTCACGTTTTCTTTTTACAAATACGTGCTGGCAGGTTCCGTTACTACAACCCCCTACATATTGGGGGCTGAAATCTATGGGTTTGTTCCGATCACTTATTTTATAATAAGGGTGGCGGGCTGATGGTTGGCAGAGTGATCATGGATAGCACGAAGCTGATCGTGTCAAAGCCCGGTGTAGAGGTATCGACTGCTACTGGGACCAACCTCACATTTGATAGCCGGTCGCAGAAATATCTGCTGACCTATGCTTCTGGGTACGTTTCGCCGGGAGCGTGGTCGCTAACGTCATCTGGCACGGGAGTCGCGAGTTATCAAAATGTTTTCTATTATGGAAAAACATTTACCTACAAACCAAAAGTGTTTCTCATGTTTACAAGCCCGTTCGGCGGGGGCGGTTTAACATGGTATGAACTCAATAGCATTTTTACTGTTAATGGATATTACAGGTTTTACGATACTTATGGCAGTTCAATGGTTTTTGGTGTTGATATTACGACTAGTTATTGTGTGTTCAAACTGACGCAGGGGTGGGGCCTACAGTATAACGGTAACGGGCTTTACCCTTATTATACTTACTTAGAACCCTTCCCCGGCAACCTCTTCTTCATGGTAGTGGAAAACGGATGATCATACATTACGCACCCGGCACCCTCTCCGTCATCCACACCCTTACGCAGTGGACGCCGGAGTACATGGACTACCTTGCAACCCAGCAGAACTGGATCGAGTGGCACGGCGCTGCATCAATCGACCAGATCAGGCTGCAGATGGTGGACGGTGTTGTCACTGTCGTCATCATCCCGCGCATGGAGATCGTCGCTCCAACCACCATGACAGTCGGGCAAGAAGCTACGTTCACCGCCGTGCCGGACGGAACAACCATCTTCGTCAACGGGACCGAGCTGGGCGTCATGGACGCATCCGGCGCTCTGGAGTTCACGCCAAACACAGGTGGGGCCTACACCTTCTCGTTCCGCCATCCCAACTACGTTACTTCAGAGGTACAACGTGAAGCTCTCAGCATCTAAAGACCTTGAGCAATTGCGCGTCCAAGCACGCTCCGCTGCAGAAACGCAAGCAGCAATAGCTACCCGCGTAGCGCTGTCCGCCATCTACCCGGTGAAACTGGCGGACGCGCAGGCGGTGAAGGCGGGCCAACCGGCGTCTCAACTGCTCGTGGAAGAGGCGGCGCTGCGGGACATAACAACTGATACACTTGCCGACCTGATCATCCAAAAAGATCAGGAGGCGCAGCTCGCCATCCCCGCCGCTGAGCTGGTGCGGCAAACGAAGCTCAAGCAAATCGCAGCGGCGAACTCCGAGCAAGAGTTGTTTTCGCTGATGGGGGCGCCAGCAAACCCTATGCTGCTGATGGCTCCAAAGTAACACGAAGGTAATCGGGAAATAGATCCCGCACTGGTCTATTTGAACAACTGTAGTCTCTATGTTAAAGATGTATCCGTCTGCCGCGAGCACCTTCAGCTTGCCACGAGGTGCCGGTTAATGACCGTTGACTACTGCGATACCGAAGACGAACTCACCAAAAACCCGAACGCTAAGCGCGATTTCGTTTTCATCGCGAACGGCGATGCACATGCTTACGACTTCCTTTGGCAGTTCTGGTGCTTTGCCCACTGCTATGACGACCTTATGGATCAGGAGAAGCCGGTTCCCCCCGAGATGGGCGTTCGTGCGTTCGTGAAGTTCCTGACGATGATCACCTTCAACCCCTTCTGGGAGCGCAATAAAGAGACGCTCTTTAGCTTCATTATGATGGTCTGCACGCGCTGGCTGGACGGTGACGAGTGGGAGCGTTCTGACGACAAGATCAAGCGCATCGTATCGCATGTCGTGCGGTGCGGGGATATCGACTTGTACATGCACGTTGCGTTGCTGACTGGTGGTTGGGATCACCTGCGGGCGGTTCGGTCAACCCGTGTCTACGACAGTAACGGCGTCGAGCAG
>Ga0114960_10003849_pt1 | contig 11359 bp, 11 predicted proteins | sample C_130625_MF_Meta_FD_92637 | JGI IMG/M metagenome (GOLD analysis project Ga0114960, IMG submission 92637) | Freshwater microbial communities from Lake Croche, Canada to study carbon cycling - C_130625_MF_MetaG | ecosystem: Environmental > Aquatic > Freshwater > Lake | place: Lake Croche, Canada...
CCATAAGGAATACTCTGTTTGCAGGGCTGAGATTGGGTAGGTAGCATGTCCCTTACGCAGAGTTTGCGCAGAGACCTCAGACATCCCAAGAGCACGTACTTTACCTTCTTTAATAAAATCACCTAAGGTACCAATTGCATCCTCGATAGGAACCTTTTTATCCCAGCGGTGTAAATAATACAAATCAATCACATCAGTTTGAAGACGTTTTAAGCTACCCTCAACATCACGTCGCAGGGACTCTGGACGATTATCAATGACTCGCTTACCATCGGCAGGACCAACCCCACCCTTACTGATCAGGGTGATGTGTTGACGATGTTTTTTAAGAAAATCTTTACCTAATAGCGTTTCGTTATGGCCAAGTCCGTAAAGAGCAGCAGAATCAAAGTGGGTTACACCAAGATCAAGCGCCTCAAGCAAGATACGATTAGCATCTGCTTCAGAAGGTGGATTGCTATAAGCAGGACTTAGACTCATGCAGCCCAAGCCGATAGCGCTGACTGAATAAGGACCTAATTGACGAGTAGATAGAGGTGATGACAATTGGTTATCCTAAGGAGTATTTTTAAGTTGTTGCTCTAATTGGTGCATTATTTCATAGCAAGGCATAACGTTAGCCACGCTTGAAATCGGCTCTCGTCCTTCGCGAATTGCAGCGAAGAACTCACGATCTTGAAGTTCAATACCGTTCATAGAAACATCGACCTTACTGACATCAATCTGATTATTTTTGCCATCAAATAAGTCATCATAACTAGCAATATAGGTGTTCTCATCACAAATGTATCTAAAGATAGTACCAAAAGGGCCATTGTTATTAAACGACAAACTTAAAGTGCAAAGGGCGCCAGTACTCGACTTGAGCTGAATGGACATATCCATAGCAATACCAAGAGTAGGGTGGATGGGGCCTTGCATTGCATTGGCAGAAATAATCGAGCCTTGGGTTTGATAGGCAAACAAATCAATCGTATGAGCTGCGTGGTGCCACAATAAATGGTCCGTCCAACTCCTAGGCTGGCCCAGTGCGTTCATATTGGTGCGGCGATAGAAATAGGTTTGCACATCCATTTGCTGAATGTTAGTTTGACCGGCAACAATTCTATGATGAAGATATTGATGGCTAGGGTTAAATCGTCGGGTATGACCCACCATGGCGACTTTGCCCGTTTCTTTTTGTACACGAGCAATCTCCTTTGCCCCGGCAAGTGAGTCCGCCATGGGGATTTCTACTTGAACATGTTTACCAGCCCTAAGACAGGCAACGGCTTGTTCGGCATGCATTTGCGTTGGGGTACATAAAATAACAGCGTCTATTTCTTGGATGGCAAGACTATCTGATAACTGGGTCGTCACGTGCGGAATCTTATATTTATCTGCAATTTCTTGAGTTTTAGACAGTTCTCTCCCCACCAAGGAGACAACTTCAATATTACCGATTTGAGCCATTGAATCAAGATGTTTATTACCAAAGGCACCCGCCCCCGCTAAAGCTACTTTCATATATTCTCCAAAATAATGTGTCCTACAGCTGTGTTTGATGCTGGGACATGATAGTGACGATGAATTTCATTTACAGATGGATTGAGAGCTCCTCGCATAATGAGCCACATGACCAGTTCAATACCTTCCGAACCGGCTTCTTCGACATAGGTGAGATGAGATATTTTTGCTAAGGCATCTGGATCTTTTGTTAAATTATCTAAAAAAGCCTTATCGAATGCTTTATTAATAAACCCAGCACGCGGTCCTTGTAATTGGTGAGACATACCACCAGTTCCCATAATCACAATGCGTTCATCACTCCCAAAAGACTCGACTGCTTTACGAATTGCTTTTCCTAATTGATAACAACGATTCCCAGTAGGTGGGGGATACTGCACCACATTGACTGCTAGAGGAATCACACGGCAAGGCCATGCAGATGGTTGACCAAACATCAAAGAAAGAGGCACAGTAAGCCCATGGTCAACATCCATTTTATTGATAATGGTCATATCGAACTCGTCCAGAATCGTACTTTGTGCAATATGCCAAGCCAGTTCTGGATAACCTTCTACCGTAGGAACGGGGCGCGGACCCCAGCCCTCATCGGCAGGTGCGAAAGTAGGAGCACAACCAATAGCGAAAGTTGGAATCATCTCTAAAGAAAACGCAGAAGCATGATCGTTATAGATCAAAATGATGGCATCAGGCTTGACTTCCTTAAACCATTCTTTGGCACGATCATAACCAGCAAAAACAGGTTGCCAATAAGGCTCAGCTGTTTTTCCAAGATCAAGAGCTGCGCCAACGGCGGGGATGTGTGAGCTTGCAACACCGGCAATGATATGAGCCATAATTATTTCTCCACAGGGCCAACAGGCATATTTGGATTTCTACCACCCGCAATCATCATTTGACGGTAGCTTTCTTCAGGCATGCCGGTCATGAGTGAGGCTAGTTTTTGAAAAGAGTGGCCATCTGTTGCGCCGATTTTTGCTAAGAAATAAATATTGCCACCCAAGCCAATCATCTTGTTATAGTCACGATCCCTTACAGCCTGATGTTGTTCAGGAGTCATTGGAAATTGCTTAAGATAGTGATCCTCATTATCTTTAAACAGCAGACGATTCGCATCTTTCATGAGCGACATGGCAAACATATTGAGGTGATAACCAATTCTTGATTGAGTAGCGTCAAAAATAACCGTGCCGGGTATTTTTTTAAAATCATCATAATAGTCAGTCATCATTCACTCCAGTAGAGGCGAGTTGGGTTATCAACTAGTAAAGCATGCTGCAGGGCACTTGTGGTCGCGATATGTGGAATCCAATCAACCAGCAGACCATCATCTGGCATATGATCTTTTAGATTCGGGTGAGGCCAATCAGTACCCCATAAAACACGATCTGAAAAGTTATCTACTAAATACTTGGCGAATGGAATTACATCTGTATAGGCATGTTGTTCACCGTGCAGTGCTTTTGGTCCTTTGACAGAGAGCCGCTCTGGGCAAGTAACCTTGCTCCAAATATTCTGATGTTCACGCATCAGTTTTACAAAGAGCTGAAACTGAGGTCCGTCAATAGGTAGGCTAACATCTGGACGGCCCATATGATCGACAACGACATTGGTAGGAAGTGCTGTAAAAAAATCCCACAATTCTGGTAAGTCAACCGCTTCAAAGTAAATCACAATATGCCAATTGAGGGCTTTAATACGGTGTGCGATTTCGAGTAATTCTTCTTTAGGTGTGAAGTCAACCAAGCGTTTGACAAAATTAAAACGCACACCCCTCACACCTGCAAGGTGAAGTCGTTCTAGCTCAAGATCACTGACATCACGCCTCACAGTCGCCACACCCCGCGCTTTGCCATTACTATGAATCAGGGCGTCCACTAAGGCACTATTATCGGCACCATGGCATGTGGCTTGAACGATGACATTCTTATCAAAGCCAAGATGATCTCGAAGCGCAAATAATTGCTCTTTACTCGCATCACAAGGCGTATATTTTCTCTCCAAGGCAAAAGGAAATTGATTACCAGGACCAAAAACATGGCAATGCGAATCTACCGAGCCACTTGGGAGCTGGAATCTTGGTTGGCTTGGATTTGCAAACCAGTCTAGCCAACCGGGGGTCTTTTCAAAAGTCATGTTTAATTGTATCAATCGTCTAAATATTGAAGCCCAGCTTGGGCTAATTTCTCGCGCATCTTATACATATCCAGACCTAAGACACCGGAAGCCAAAAGAGCGCGTTTTTCAGTTTCATTATTTTCGCGTGCTAAGGCGGCTTTTGCCACCTCAAGAGCCATATTTGCAGGAACCACCACAACACCATCATCATCCGCAATAACAACATCACCCGGATTGACAAGCATACCAGCGCAAACAACAGGAATATTGACAGATCCCAGTGTTTCTTTCACAGTACCTTTGGCACTAATAGCTTTACTAAACACCGGAAATTGCATCAAGGTTAATTCTTTAACATCACGCACTCCAGCGTCAATAATGAGACCTTTAGCACCCCTTGCTTGAAATGAAGTTGCTAACAAATCACCAAAAAAACCATCGGTATTATCAGTCGTGCATGCCGCCACGACCACATCCCCCGCCTGAATTTGCTCCGCAACCACATGCATCATCCAGTTATCACCAGGCTGAAGTAACACAGTCACTGCAGGACCACACATATGAGCACCTGTATAAATAGGACGCATATAGGTCTTCATTAAACCGATACGACCCATTGCTTCATGAATCGTTGCCACACCGAAATGTGACAGCGCTTCCACGGCAGATGCATCAGCGCGATGAATGTTACGTTTAACAATTCCATATGCTTTCATAAAGACCTCTATTTACCTTGTTGTTGCAGAAATTGATCAAGACGTGAGAACACGCGTCTGGCATTACCTTCATAAATATGTTGACGATCAATGGCGCTGAGTTGTGTGCTTGATTCAATATAGCGTTTAGTGTCATCAAAATAATGACCTGTTTGAGGATCAATACCTCTGACAGCACCAATCATCTCTGAAGCAAATAAGATGTTTTTGACAGGAATCACTTCAGTCAATAAATTAATGCCTGGTTGATGATAAACACAGGTGTCAAAATAAATATTATTCAGTAAATGCTCTTCAAGTAATGGTTTTTTTAATTCTTGGGCCAAGCCTCTAAATCTTCCCCAGTGGTAAGGTACAGCACCACCACCATGAGGGATGAGGAACTTTAAGGTTGGAAAGTCTTTAAACAAGTCGGAAGTAAGGCACTGCATAAAAGCGGTAGTATCGGCATTTAAATAGTGGGCGCCCGTCGTGTGAAAACAAGCATTACAACTCGTACTCACATGAATCATCGCTGGGACATCATATTCGACCATCTTTTCATAAATAGGATACCAATGCTTATCTGACAGTGGCGGTTCTTGCCAATGGCCACCGGAAGGATCAGGATTTAAGTTAAGACCAACAAAGCCATATTCACGAATACATTTCTCAAGCTCACCCACAGATGTTTTTGGATCCGCACCTGGCGACTGAGGAAGCATTGCAGCGCCAATAAAATGATTGGGAAACAACTGGCACACACGGAAAATGAGTTCGTTACATATAGCAGCCCAAGTAGATGAGGTATTTAAATCACCAATATGATGAGCCATGAAACTTGCTCTTGGTGAAAAAATAGTCAGGTCGCTACCACGCTCAATCATTTTGGCGAGTTGATTTTTTTCGATTGACTCACGTAATTCATCATCGGAGATTTTTAAATCGCTTACTTTAGGGCCGAGTTCTCGAGTATTGAGATTGGCAATTTGCTGATTGCGCCATTCTTCAAGAGCTTTTGGAGCAGTTGTGTAGTGCCCATGACAATCGATAATCATTTTTTTCCTTATTCGTATAACAATATTCTGTAAACGCTATTTTACTGTTTGGGGATATGCGCTCTATCAATAATAGTTCCCCAGCGTTTAATATCGTTTTCTAACAGCGCTTTCATCTCTTTACTCGAAGATGATTGACCTTCCACATAGAGATCATGCAATTTAGATTTTACTTCTGGGTCATTAAGAGCGTCCTGAATACTCTTATTCAAAATACTCACCACAGATGCAGGCGTTTTAGCTGGAGCAGCTAAGCCATTCCAAGAAGACGCGGTAAAGTTCTTTAATCCCACTTCACTCACAGTAGGCACATCTGGGAAGAAGCTTGAGCGTTTACTACCTGTAACAGCCAAGAGTTTGATCGCTTTTGATCGAATTTGTGGCACAAGAGGACCCAAAATTTCAACCGCAGCATCCACTTGCCCACCACGAAGGGCGGTGATAACAGCGGGGGTGCCATTAAAAGGTACCACTTGAACATTCATATTGGCACTAAACTTAAACAGCTCAGCAGCCAAATTTTGCGTACTACCTATATTAATACTCGCAATATTGAGTTTTCCAGGATTAGTTTGCGCGTGAAGAATGAGCTCTTTTAAATCGGGATGCTTGGAAGACTCATTGACCACAATAGCAATATCAAAAAAACCAAGAGTTGAAAGTGCTTCAAAATCTTTCAAAGTGTCATAGGGAAGTTTTTGAAACAGGTTGGCACTGATTGCAGTGCCATTAGACATCAATAAAAGTGTATAGCCATCTGGTTCAGATTTTGCCACCATATCAGCAGCCACAATACCGCCGGCACTTGGCTTATTTTCCACAATGACACCTTGACCCAAATTGGAACTCATTTTTTGAGCAACGATACGGGCTGTCAAGTCAGCAATACCTCCCGGACCAAACGGTACGATGATCTTAATAGGTTTAACTGGGAAATTTTGTGCAAAAGCCGTATGGCTGATTGCTAAAGAAATGAGGGTAAGTCGAATAATTTGTAGCGGTAATTTAAATAGAGATATTTTCATAGGTTTGAGTAGGAGATCAGTTATTCGTCTTGATTAACGGTGGCGCAAGAAAAAAGTGTTATAAATACTGCTGGAAAAATAATTTAAGCTTATAAATACAGATGATAACGACATTAAATTCGATTAAAACACACACAGCTCAGTTTTTAAAGATTTTGACTTCAATCATCATCACTTTAGGCCTCAGTACGATTTTGCTTGGCCAAGTAAGCGCTCAAACCACCCGAAGTGCTCCTGAGGCATCAGAGCAGTTAAAAACCTTACTCTCAGTTTCTTGCCCAAATTTCAATGAGATGGTAGCTAATTACCAGAAAAAGTTTGTCACGAAAATGGGCAATTGGAGTGCCGCGAACCTCTCTCAAGCAGAGTATCAAACAGCTTTTTACCCATTCTCAGGCCCTGATGTCGTAACAGTGATGTCTTTATATCCCAAGGCAAATTATTACGTGTTGGTAGCCGATCAGGTACCAGAGTACACATTTATCAATTCACCTGAAAAGTTGAGTACTGCATCCCAAGCATTTGAGTGTCATATGCTCAGTAATTTTTCCAATCGTGGGTACTATTTGACGAATGATTTAATTGGTAAGAACGGCCCCAAGCCCAGATTTATCAAATTATTGATTTACAACTTGGCTTTTGCTGGAGCAAAAGTGAATGCAATTACAACGCTGACTATCTCTCAAGAGGGTTTAATTATTCCACAAGGGAAGGATACACCTGCCAATGGCGTGAGATTTTTAATTGAGACCATCGATGGGCGTGCGGTAACTGTGGATTATATTAGCGCCAATATTTCGGATAGTGGATTAGAAAATCAAGCGCACTTTGTAAAAGCATTTCAACGCAAGTCAAGTCAAGTTGTTCTAATTAAGTCCGCCTCACACCTATTGCAGAACACGTATTTCTCGACCATGAAGAACGTTTTAGTTGAAAACGCTAAGTGGATTACACAAGACGAGACAGGCTTAGATATCGTACCTTATTCTGATAATTTCAATTTACAATTGTTTGGTAGATTTATTGCGCCTAATACTCTATGGGCAAAGAGCCCGTCGGCACAACGCTTAGCAAAATATTATCAAGACCACCCCAGTAAACAAGAGCTCCCTTTTTTACTGGGATATGAAAAAGCGGGTGGATCAATGCTGATGATAGGCCAACGTAAATAATTGCATTAGTTGTTAATCGTAGAGAACAGCACCATATTGTTTGTCAACTCATGTTGGTCGAGAGGGCTTAGCGTCCACAGATCAAGTTCAAGACCATTTGATAATGGATTGAGATAGACATTGTTTTTTCTAAGTTCAAAATGGAGATGCGGTCCTGTAGAGCGACCAGTAGAACCCACATAACCAATTTCTAGACCACGCCTGACTTCGCTACCAACGGACAACTCTGAATTGTAGGCACTTAAGTGAGCATAATAGGTTTTGTAGTTGCCAGGGTGCTCAATGATGACGAGATTACCATAGCCTGAATAAGGACCATAGTGAACAATTTTGCCATTGGCAACCGCGTAAATTGGAGTCCCTGGAGGGGCTGCAAAATCAATCCCCTGATGACCTGAGTAACTCGTATAGGATTGCAGTACAACAACATTTTTATTGCCTTTTTTTACAACTGCTTGGCGCCGACTCGTGGATGCAAAATTACCAACACCACGAGAAATCCGAGAGTAGTTCAAAGGATTGATCCAAAATTGTTGTTCAAGTTCTTGACCAGAGGAAGTAAAAAAACCACCAGGTAAATCATCCCGTCCAACCCAAAAGGCATCGGCCACGACAATTTTTTGAGTTTGATCTAAGATTTCTAAGCTGATGACTTGAGCCCATTTATTTTTACTGCCAGCATCATAGACAACGCGTGCAAAATATTTGTCATTCGATTTTATATTGGGATAAAGTTCTTTGACAAGTGAAGCGAGTTCCCAAATGAGTTCAGGGGGAATAGAAGTACTTGCTTGATTTGCTTTGTAGACGACTAAATTATTTAAATCGAGAGTGACTTCTAAATAATTCTCAAAGCCAGTACCTAATTGTTGTGAATTTACGATAAAGCCATCGGTATTAGGAGAGCGATTTAGCGTTACTAAGTTAGTTGATTTGTCTCTTGCTTCATTATTGAGTATAGAAAATGCAAGTATCTTATTTGTATTATTGTCAATGGAGTAAGCATAAGGGATGCATTTAGCTTTGATCGATGAAAAAAACTGTGGGGCTTGCCGATCAAATGCTGCTAAAAACTCACTATCCCTAATATAGAGAGTGTTTAAAAAATCACTCATTGATTTGGTCACAGGACCACAACCATGTTTAAAGTTATAGCGTTGCAGACTTGATGTGGATTTAACTACATCTGGGCTTGGTGTTTTTAGAATATTTTCAATAATATTAGGGGTTGGTAGGGGCTCCCCAGATTCATTTGCCGCACTTACCGCGGGATTTGCGTTGAGATAAGACTGCTTATATGTCGGTTGAGCTCCGAGTCTCGGGGTAGGCACTGCAGGTGCCCGCTTTTGAGGAACATTTTTTTTGGCTTGACTGGATTGATTAACGGGTGCTGCGACAGAGACGCTCGATACAAAGCAGACAAGTATTAAAAAGAGGATATAACGATGACAAAAGGTCAATTCATTTTCCTTAGAAAATTCTCCAAATCAAGATTAAACTCGTCAGCTTGATCAACAAATAATCCATGACCAGCATTATTTTCATAAATTTTAAATTCACCCTTAGGGTGTTTCTCACCTAGCAACAGGGCTTGCTCTGCATATCTTGGCGTAATAGCATACCAAATAGGTACTTGAGTCTTGTAAACCGTATCTCGATAATATTCTCGAGCATAGGGTTTTTTAAGAATAGCAAAAGCATTTTCAGGAGATGCCGCAAGTCTGAGGGCGGAATTCTCAACAGTACGAATAAAGTCTGCTGGAGGGGCTGATTTAAAAATTGCGCCGACAAATCCTCTGACATATTTTTTAAAAGACTCGGTTGACATCTTGACATTGCCCTTAGACGAGCTCGCTTTAGGTGGAGTGCCCTCGCCAATTGAGTTATCGATTAAAACCAAGCTTTGAAGACCTTGATCACCATAGCGATTAATATAATCAAGAGCTTCCATGACGCCCAGGGACCAGCCGATGAGGGTAAATTCAGTGGTTTGCGTAGCCGCAAGCAGTTCTTTAATATCCCGGGCTCGAAGTTCAGCCAAATTCGCGCCAAGATAAATATCAGACTTACCTTGTGAACGAGGGCTAAATGAAATAACTCTGTAATATTGTGAAAAATAATTTAATTGGGCATTAAACACCTCAGCGGGCATTAGCCAGCCAGGAATAAAGAATAAAGTATGTTGGCCACCTCCGCCGATCAAATATTGCAGCTTGACATGATCTGATGTCATAAAGCTTTTTTGTTGGATCGATGGCGTCAAGTTAAACGATTGGGCATGTGAGTGATTTGAGTTGATTCCTAGCAACAGAAAAAACCCGAAAATTGATAAAAAAATATGTTTTTTATAATGAAGCATCATAATGCTATTTTGCACGATACATTGAACTCGTTCCACCACAACGTATAACCCTTTATTTAATAATGACAAATTCAAATAGATCAGAACAGACAACAGCACCAAAACGATCTTTAAGTACCTTTGATATAGCTGCTTTAATCATTGGCACGATATTAGGAGCGGGAATATTTAGGGTCCCCTCGATGGTAGCGGGACAATTAAACAACGAATATTTCATTATTGGAGCTTGGTTACTTGGTGGCTTGATATCGATTATTGGCGCATTATGTTATGCCGAATTAGCCACAACTTACCCAAGTGTGGGGGGCGAGTATTTTTTCTTACAAAAAGCCTATGGCCGTAAATTAGCTTTTCTCTATGGATGGTGTCGATCGATCGTCATCGTTACTGGATCATTAGGTATTTTGGGCATCACACTGGGTGACTACATGTCCAAGATTATTTACTTGGGGAGTTATTCATCGACCATCTGGGCGATGTTAGTCATTATTGTCTTAAGTGTCCTTAATGCGATTGGTATTAAAGAAGGTAAAACAGCACAGAACATCCTTACTGTTCTAGAAGTATTTGGTGTAGTTGGCATTATGGTGACGGGATTCATGGTTCAAGGAGCCCCATCACAAGAAGTTCAAACGAGTATGACGACGCCGAGTTTAGGGGCGGCAAGTTTAGCCATCATTTTTGTATTGTTGACCTATGGTGGCTGGAATGAAGCAGCTTATGTATCTGCAGAAGCCGTTGACCAACGCCGCGGAATATTAAAGGCCTTGATCTTAGGTATTGGGGTTGTAACGCTTTTATACCTATTGGTGAATTTAGCCTTATTGCATGCATTTGGTGCTCAAAAAATGGGGCAGTCTAATGCCATAGCAAGTGATCTCTTTGACCTCGCTTACGGACGTCAATCAGCCATTTTATTTAGTTCGATTGTGGTGTTTTCTTGCTTAAATTCCATCAATGCAACCATTATTTTTGGTTCAAGGAGTAGTTTTGCCTTGGGGCGCGATTGGAAACTATTCTCCTGGATAGGGCAATGGGATGAGTCTGGCACGCCGAGAAAAGCGATTTTCTTACAATGTGTTATCGCATTGGTACTTATTTTTGGAGCTTCTTTTGCAAGGGAAAGCTTTGAATCTGTAGTTGAATTTACCGCCCCAGTATTTTGGTTCTTTATTCTTTTGATAGGGATTTCCTTATTTATATTGCGCAAGAAAAATCCTGACCAAGAAATCCCATGTCCGGTGCCTTTTTATCCCATTTTGCCGATTATTTTCATTGTTACCGTTGCATGGTTGTTATGGTCTAGTTTGGCTTATTCAGGTTGTGGGGCATTATTCGGCGTTGCTTGCTTAGGAGTCGGGGCTGTAATATTATTATTTGAGTCAAAAAAATAAATTTGACGAATTTTAAATATTCATAAACC
>Ga0114960_10003851_pt1 | contig 11356 bp, 13 predicted proteins | sample C_130625_MF_Meta_FD_92637 | JGI IMG/M metagenome (GOLD analysis project Ga0114960, IMG submission 92637) | Freshwater microbial communities from Lake Croche, Canada to study carbon cycling - C_130625_MF_MetaG | ecosystem: Environmental > Aquatic > Freshwater > Lake | place: Lake Croche, Canada...
AATCGCTTGGATCGAGTACTTTTGGAAATCGCTGAGCGGAAATGGGAATTCTTCAAAATATGGTACAAAGGTAGTATCAGAATATGGGGCATCGCAAATTACGACCATGTTGTTTTGTATACTGTTGTAATTCGACGGGCATTTCTTCAATTTTTTTGCTCAAAAAATTGAATATGTAAGTATATAAACAGGACGTGAAAAATGGCACATACCTCGAAAATCTACCAAAAAACCATTGGTCTGTGTAAAAACCAAGACGAAACCTATTATGGAAGCGGTGAAGATGTAGAAACAAATGAACCATTTGATTGGATCATGCTTACGGATGGACATGGAACGAACGATTGTATATTTTATTTAAGAACCATCAAACTACAATTGAGTGATTTTATATCTACGTCGACACCAATTGAAACGATGAACCAGGCCTTGACGGATCGAGGTATTGGCAGAACGTATAGCACCGGGGCAACGTGTTGTATCGCAAAATGTTATGCCAATCGAGTAGTATGCTCGCATAGCGGCGATTCTAAAATTGTTGTATATAAAAATAAAAAGTTGACATATATTTCGCATGATCACAATAGTCGGAACGAAAATGAGAGAAAAAGAGTATTAGACAATGGACTGTATTTTATGCCAAATCAGACCATCAAAATGAAGAGTTTATCTGAACTCACTTATATACCGGCCGATTATCTCGTATTTAAAAACCGTAATTGCCTCGCATGTACACAGTGTCTTGGTCATTTCGGACAGTCGGAACCATTTCCTGATGTGGAAGTAATTTATTTTGGTGAAACGGATGAAATTCGGGTGTTGTTATTTTCGGATGGCGTGTCGGACATGCTTCTCGATGAAGAATATGATGAATTGTATGATTTGAGCGTCGACGAAATTGTAGATCGAGCGGAACGGCGATGGAAACAATCGTGGATAACAGTTTCGGAAACAGATACGAGCGTAAAACACACATTCAAATTTGATCGTCCCGAAGAATGGGACGATGTAAGCTGTATCGAACTGTTTGCGAAACCGAAACAAACATGTAAATCTTCATCGGTGTAAATGTTCATCGGTGTATAGAGAATGTCTCGTAAAAATATATATATTTACTATAACATGAATTTGAACGAGCCAAACACATTGTATGGAGTGCCTGATGGTATTTTTTACGCGAAATATGACAGATTGGAGACATTTAATGATCGCATATCAGATCGATTTGTTCCTGACACACCACTCGAGCCAAATTATGACCCACTTCCAGTGTCTTCAAAATATGCCGTATTTCCAATTTTGGATGGTCGCAAACCGGCGACGGAAGAGCGCCGCAAACCTTATTTAGACTATTATGTCGAAATGAATTTCAATCCGGCGACACAGCGTGGACCCGTATCGGGATATATCAATAATGTTGATGTAGAAACGGTGCTGCAAAATCAAACGTTCGCACGACAACGTGGTCTCGGGCAACATTTGTATGTGCCTTCTTCGACAAGCGAGTTATACAAGACGGTTGTTCCGTCACGCCCGAGTGTACAACCTTGTCCTCTTTTATTTGTGGAGCCCCAATTTGAGGATCGGGTACATCCCAATTTAGCATCTTCTTCTCAGCTGGGAACGTCTTTGTTTTTTAACAATACGAGGATCCAACGATAAAGAGAAACTTTGGTTCCCTTTATGTGTTGAATATATAGATACATACAATGTTTGATTTTTTGAATAAGCCCTGGGTAAAAACGCTTCTATTTTTGTCCGTACTTTTATTGCTCATACACTTGAATAAAAAACTTGACCGAACTCCATATCACGAGGGATTTAGTCAAAACGAAAAATTCGTGACCAAGCACGAATGTGACGTTTATGACGACTTTTACGCAATTATATATGATCAATTGAATGATACCAAGTCGCGAGTAGACAAAGAGGTGAACAAAATCATAGAAATGACGCAGCCATCAAAAAAACACACAGCATTTTTAGACGTAGGTAGTGGAACCGGTCACACCATGAAGTGTTTACAAAATAAGGGATATCAAGTATACGGTATTGAAAAATCCGCAGCTATGGTAGAATTTTCACAACAAAAACATCCTGATTTAGAAGTAAAATGCGGAGATGTCTTGGAGCCGATGGCCTATGATCGTGGAGTATTTACGCACATCCTTTGTACATATTTTACGATCTACCAATTCCACGACAAGGTCGCCTTTTTCCGTAATTGTTATTATTGGCTGAAACCGGGAGGATTTTTGATTTTACATCTGGTAGACCGTGACCGGTTTGATCCCATTCTTCCCGGCGGAAAGCCGACAGCACTGAGTAACCCTCAAACATATTCGATTTCCCGGATTACCGACACGATGATTGATTTCATCGATTTCAAATATCGTGCATCTTATGATTTTAGCAGTAAAAACAAAAACCAGGTGGTTTTTACTGAAAAGTTTACCGACGATTTGACGTCGAATGTTCGACAAAATGAACAGACCTTATACATGGAAACGGTGGAAAACATATTGTACACCGCTCAGTATTGTGGCTTTATCCCACATGGAAAATCGGATCTTTCTACTTTAAATGGTGATCCTCATCAATATATCTATATTTTGGAACGCGCTCAATAAAAGAAATCGGAAAACTTTTCTACAATCAAGATTTTTACTCCTCCCTGAAAATGCAGACTGAGTGTTCGTATCGGAACATTTTCGTTTGTAACAAAATAAATTTTCTTACACAATTTCACATTTACATCGAGGTCGTTTGCTACAATAAGTTGTTTTCCATAGTATAATTTTTTATATGTGTTTTCACCAAGAAACCCATATAGATTAGAAAAATTGTGATCGAAAGTGGCGCTTTCTCCGTCGACGACCAAAAGATCGTTGAGATCCACTATATTTTCGATCAACTTTTCGGAGTAGAGCAAATGATAGAGTGTCATATCGCAAACGCCTCCGCCGATGTCGTTGTCTTGGTGCCACTTGATTTTCGGTTCGATCAAATAAAGTTTGGTTTTGTTCTGATATATATCGACGCATAATTGAATGAATGCTTCGCAAAATTCTAGGTTCAGAAGCGCGTTGTGTATACAACCCGCCATATGAAATTCATTCTTCACGTGTGTTTGTAACGAATATGCTACCTGAATTTGACTTCGTTCATGAAACAATCTGGTCATGCTGTAAAATATTGCGCAATCACTGTCCGTGTGAAATACTTTTTCGTGACCCGTTTTCAATAAAAATGTTTTCAAATAAAACACGCGCAAAAAGCAGTTAATTTCGTAAGTGTAGTCGCTTTTGCTATAGTTCGTAAAATATTGTTTGAAATCGTCGATCTCCGGATTGTGTAAATCGTCGATGTGGACAAACGTGACGTTTGTGTTATCGGTAAACGAATTTTTATTGGAATTGTCACCGATCACATAAACATGATTATTACACGAAGATAGATAGACGCAATTTTTGAAATATTGTTGGTTTCCGTTCACATGAAAAACAACAATTGGAATTTCCATATGTAGAATATCGATCAATCTTTTTATGCCTTTGTTGCGTTTGAAATATACTATTCCAAGGTAACGGAGACCCATTTTACGCCATTATAAATCATCAATTTGTTGTTGGTAACATCGAATTTGGGCTGAAACACGACAGATTGATCTGAAAATATGCTTGCAAAGGTCCAGAATTTTCCATTGTATACGCACAATTTGTTGGAAGGCACGTCGTAGTACGGTTCGTAATGAACAGTCTGGTGGCTGACCTGATGTAATATACTATTGTTATTTGCGGTATCGGCTACCGAATATGCGACGGTGGATCCATCCGACGAAATATAAATACTTTCAATTACATTTCCAGAAATATCTTCGATCAAAATCCATTCCGCTCCCCAGTTTGTTGTAAGTAAAACTGTTCCTCCTTGGTGAATTATAATTTGGTGTTGACCGTTTTTCGAAATCGCGGGTCGAATAAGTGACCCGGGTTGATTTTGAATGGGGTTCCAAGAAGCTCCAAAATCATTGGAAGTAAATACATTGTTCGTGGTGGTAATCAAAATATACTGTCCAGAATACGACATTTTGATCGACGTCAAATTCGAAGCCGAAAATGTATATAATATTGTCCACGTGGCACCATAGTCAAGTGACGACCATGCGTTTTGGTCATTGATGGCAATTTGAAAATTTCCAGGACCAGAAATCGCAACATCTAACCAATTCGCCATAGAAATGTCAGGAATTATCCAAGACACTCCATAATCGGAAGACGTGAAAATTTTTCCGTTTCCTTGGTTCGTCGTGGCGGTCTGATATAGTCCGGATCCAGAAACAGCGATCGAAGTCCAATTGTCTTCTTGACCGGTTTGTGTCCAAGATTGACCATAATTAGAAGATACGAAAACAAATCCGTGGTATATTGCGATCGTTTGATGTTGACCAGTGTAAGAAATTGCCGAATGAACGCGATCGATCGATCTAATAATTTGGCTGATAATTGTCCAAGATTTTCCATAGTTGGTGGATACACTCGTTCCGAAAATCTGATATTGCCCATTTTCTGAGCTGGAAAGAATGAATTTCGGTGATGCGAAAAAACAGCATGACCCGTCACATAAATAAAATGACTTTTTAATATTAATTACCTCGTGGTAGGTGAACGGTTTTCCGGACGTCCCGGGTTCTCCTTTTTCGCCCATTTCTCCCTTTTCGCCAACAATGCGTTGAATGTTGAGGTCGAATGGTGTTGCTGTTGCTGGTAGTTGGTCAGTGTTTGTGTGTTGAATGATTTTGTTGAGTGACATCATTCGTATAAAGATATATCCTAAATAATTTGTTACGGTTTACCGAGCGGATATGAATTACAACTATAGTAACATTGTTACTATTGTATGTTACGACCAACTTCATGTAAATTTTGGAACATCAATTTCCAAGCCTCGAAATATCTCACTTCTCTATATTTTATGTCCCATTTTTTACAAAAAATACGCAGCTCCTTACCAACTTCTGGGCCTCGATATTGAGGCATGGAAGGGAACAAATGATGTATTACCTGATTATTCAAGTATCCCATTATCCAGCCCACTATTTTATTGTCAGTTTAAATATCCACTGTATGTTCAATTGCGTAATGAACCCAATTCGGATTTTCATTCTTTTCAACGGTCGGAGTGAACGTATGTGATAATGAAAAATGACCAAACAAAAATACTCCAGTCACCCATAAAGCTATCAAATGATATAATGTTGCTGAATATACTCCCACGTTACCTTGTTTCATAAATAATAAAATGCGCGAGGTATGACCTGCGATAACAAGTGCGGCCTGGGATATATTTTTATCACGAATTATTTTTCGCGGGTGTAAATAGAAAACCCAAAACAACATCACGAATATCCCCGAAGTAATGGGTAAAAACGTATATTTTTGATATTTCAGCCAGATTTTTGTGAGTGTTACGAAAATTTTTATTGTGATTTTTTCGTGAAAGGCAACAAGTGGTGCTGTATCCAAATCCATGTCGTGTCCGATTTTTTGTGGAGTTGCGTGGTGTTTATTATGCATGCTGTTCCACATAGAACCATCCACAAAAAGTCCAAACCCGATCACGACACTCTGTATTTTTTTATCAATTTTGATATTTCCCGTCAAGGAATTGTGTCCTGCCTCGTGCTGTAACCAACCACATTTGCCGCCAAAAAAACCAAACAACAATATGGCTAAAAAAAGGTTATATCGAATTGCAGCGATAGAAATTCCATACAAAAGACAAAGTTCTACTAGTCGATAGGCAACGTGTGAATAAGACGGTTTGAAAAAACCTCTATCTTCCAATGATTTTCTAAACTGTTGAAAGTCTTCCAACATTCCTTTATCTGTTGAAGTCTTACTCGATCGAGGCAATGATTGTAATATTGCCATCGCTTTTTTGGACCGATAATGAAATTCTTGGAATGCGTTTGTTGCGTCTTGGCCATCGGTCATATAATTTATTACATTTCCTCCGGGATGTTTGTAATGTGTAATATCATACTCAATATTGTCAATCAATATTGTTTTTTCTCCATATTCATATGTCTTTATTTTGTGTAGAAAATTGAATTCTTTTTTTAGAATGTATGAAATTCAAAAAAACATGTCGACCAAATTTGTATTATTATCGGACGTTCGCCCGAAAAAGTATTATAAGTTGATAACGTTCCATCATGGCATACGAATGACCGATATTCAATTGGGTGTAACTGACACAAAAAATATAAGTTCGATCACCGACCTCGGTAAATTGGTCGGAATTCGTCAATATGGAAGATCGTATGACCCAGAAATTATGTTACAGTTTCAAGACAAACATAATTTGATGTATGAATTCGAACCGTCGTTTGGGTACAGAGAAGCGTATGTAGAATATGAATACGAAGACGAAGAATTTTCAAAGAAACGCGTTCAAGAAAGAACGCTTCTTATGAAAATCGAAATTGAGGGGAACGATTGGGCACTTCGTCCCGAAAATGTGGTGGCGACACAAGGCTTGGATATTCGATGGTGTCAACCGTGACCGAAGGGAAAATTATATTGCTACCACGCTGCGTATGACCCCCGTTTTTTTATGGTATTCGTCGGTAGAGTCGACGATCGACGCCTTCAGATATTTCACCAAAATGCTGTTTGTAGTAAAAAGTTCTTCGCTGGAAATCGCGGCGAACCATTGGTATTTTGTACGGCGCAAAATTTCCTCGGCGGGTACGTAAATTCCATATCCATCGTGGTTCAAATCCAAATAATTCTCCTCCATGAGGTCTTCGAGCAAAATGGGTTTTCCGTTTTTTTGCGTTTTGATGCCGATCAAATTCCCGTTCACCAAATTCATTTCTTGTTTTTCTACCTTGTGTAAACACCAGAATGCAGTATCGTCCATAAACGATTGCTCGTCGGAGAAATGGTAGTTCATCGTGCGATCTTTCAAATAATGTACATACTCCTCGATCGTTGTGTTGCGTTTTTGGGCACCCATAAATGTAGGATCGGGCAAAAACAACTGTTTTTCTTTGAGGATTTTTCCAGAGCGATTGATATTTTCGCAAATAAAGGGTACGCCGTTCTGTGTTCCGTTGTTATACAAGTCAATGAGATTGCGACTACACAAAAACGAGTTTGGCAAAACAATTCCACCGTAAATGTACAAGAGTTGCGCCATACCCAATTCTCTGCGCGTGGGCGTCATGTGGCCTTCTTTCCACCCCGGTATTAATTTGCTAAATGATTCATCGTCGATCAAACAAATATTGAAGTCATCTCCGCAGTGATTGATAATCGTTTTTACTGTCAAATGAATATAGGGTTGGTTGAGATCGGTCGTGTTGCGAGAATAAAAGTTTTTCCATTTTCTGGCATTGATTTCGTATTTGGAATGTATCCAAATCTTGGGCTTGTTAAATCCATAGAGCGGCGAATCGTTGAGCAAATATTTTCGTATGAGCTCACTCTCCTCGTCGTCGCGGCTATCAAAATATTTATTAAATCGGTTTCCTACAAAACTCGCAGTAATTACGAGACCAATCATGAACAAATAAGAATAAGGATTTTTCGTATTCAACATGACCGTTTATATTACACCGACATAAAATTGATTGACTAAAATCGAAAAAAAGAAAGGCAACCAAAAAATGCCACCAAAAGCGAAACCCCCCGTCTGTCAAATATGTGATTTTGTTGTAAATAATACTGTACATAAGCAAGTTTCCTGTGAATATTGTTCCTTCGAGGCGTGTAGAAAGTGTTGTGAGACGTACATTTTGGGAGATACTGTCCCAAAATGTATGAATTTGGCTTGCGGTCGAGAATGGAGCCGCAAGTTTCTGTCAAAAATGTTTACCTCCAAATTTGTAAAAACGACATACAAATCACACCGTGAGAATGTGATTTTTGAACAGGAGAAGGCGCTTCTACCTGAGACACAGATTGTTGTGGAACGCATTATCAAATTGGAAAATTTGAATTCGGAGATTTCGGAGTTGGGTAAACAGATTAAGGATCTCCAAAGACGTCAAATTGCGCTGAAGATCGAGCGAGACCAGTTATCTTCGGAAAGTCCAGTTACAGAACGCAGGGAATTCGTGAAAGCGTGTCCAGATACGGCATGCCGGGGTTACCTTAGCACCCAGTGGAAGTGTGGCCTCTGTGAAAAATGGGCGTGTCCGACGTGTCACGAAATCAAGGGCGACGCAAAAGACGCGGAACATACGTGTAATCCGGACATTGCCGCGACAGTAGCTTTGTTAGCGAATGATAGTAAAAACTGCCCAAAGTGTCATGCATCGATTTACAAAATTTCGGGATGCGATCAGATGTGGTGTACGCAATGCCATACCGCATTTAACTGGCGCACCAATCGAATTGAGAATGTGGTCCACAATCCACACTATTTTGAGTGGCTTCGCAGAAATGGGAATGAAGTGCCGCGAAACCCGGGGGATATTCCTTGTCAGCAACACCAAATTACCCATCATGTTTCTTCGGATATGATGAGGCTCTTTCAAATACACGCTGGACATTGGCTCGCAAAAACATGCCGATCGTTTCTCGATAGTTTGATTATGAATTCCATTCATTTGCGATATGTGATCGTGGAGAATTATCGAGCAATCGATTACGCAGAAAGAAATCGTACGGTGAGGATCTCTTATATGAGATCTATGATTGATGAAAAAACGTTCAAGTCTAGAATTCAAATGAACGAAAAGCGGCAGCAAAAATCTACAGAAACGCGGAACGTACTGGATATTTTGTTAAACACAATTACCGCCATTGTGTTTCGTTTCAAGGACCACTTACAAACGTGTCCGGTGAATTCCTTTACACTGGATATTTTGGAAGAAATTGACCCGATCGTAGAATACGCTAACGAATGTCTACATGAAATCAGCGAAACCTATTCTTCCGTGAAACTTCAGTTTAACAACCAATTGCGCATGGTTTCTGGCCCGCGAAATATTATGCGATGATCGAAACATCTGAAAAATAGACAAAATAATCGATGGAATACGTGGACTCGTTATATTTGATTTGCGACGTATACATAATATTGTTGTGTTTGCATATTTGCCGAATAATATTTACAAATGAATTAAATGTCATTTTTCTTGTCACATAAAATTGTTTGGAGGTATGATAGAATTCCATCAATTGATCACAAAAATCGATATGATAATTATGATACACCATTTTTTTATATGCGATCAGATCTACCAAATAGTATTTATCGGTTTTCGAACAAATTTTATCGAACAACTCGAATAAAAACTCATTTGGCATATCTTTTCGAAATATCTGCTTGCCCATTATAGTTTCATGTGATAATATTATATATGCTAAAAATATGACGACTACGCATCAAATCACAGTTGTAATATACTAAATATATCTTTGGTCAAAATTGCCAATTCAATAACATCTTCATGAATGTTATGAAAAATGGTAATGTATTTACACAATAGGGGAACAATTTTATATTTTTCATCTTCGGAAAGAATGTCGGTCGATTTTACAAAAATAAAGAAATAGTCCAAAATATCGATCACGGAATATCCGTAGTCGTAAATGTGATAAAATGTTTGTATACCCCCCAACATATTTCCGGACTTCAGCTGTTGAATGTAGGCTTCGAATTGTTGAAACGATATATTCGAACATATTTTTTTACAAGTCTCGAAGTCGATGGGCACGTCTGTCGATTTTCCAACAATATAAATTTTCTCCAAATGGTTGATGGCATTTCGCACCGAGTTTTTGGACAGTATTAAAATGTATTTTTTCGTCTCTTCGTCGATGCGAATATTTTCCTGTGTCGTGATCTTATCGATAATTGTTTTAATTTGTTCCGTGGTTGGAGGTGGAATTCGGATAATATGAATGCGCGACTGAATGCTTTCGATGACCTTTTGTACATTGGTACATACGGAGACGAAAAATATGTTGTTTTTATATTTGTCGATGTAATTGCGAAATACTTGTTGACTTTGTTCATTGATATTGTCAATGTCATCCACGATCACCATTTTTTTCTTTCCGAAAATTGAGCTGTGAGATTGGCAAAACGTTTTCATTTCGTTTCGAAAATAATTGATGCCCTGTTCTTTGAGATTATTGATCAATAGAATATTATTTTCGGGTAGAGACTGCGTCTTGGACAGACCGTAATATTCGCGTATAATGGCGAGCAACAGCGTCGTTTTTCCGGAACTCGAGTTTCCGATGAACAAAATGTTCAAATCATTGATCAACATGAGCGTTTTCAAAATTTGTTTGAGTTTGTCATCGATACAAAAATCGTCGACGTAATAGGGTTTGTATTTACTGATGAATGTCGAATTTTGTTCCATTTTTGTGTTCCATAAAGTTATGTTTATTCTCTTTGCATTATATTAGAATGTCCATCAAAGAAAAATCAATAATAGATATCAAAAAGATGTTAGGTAGAGACAAAAAAGATATTGTTCGGATCTATAATATCATAGAACACTTTTTTGTCTTGAAAAACCTAGGATCGAAACGTAGATATTCAGATATATTTTTTGATAAAAGTGGTCCGGGATCTTGGTTTGACATCGAAATGCGGACAATTGGTGTTTTGTTGAAACATAAAAAAATAGATGGAATGACAGCAAAAGAAATCATATTGTCTGTGATTTCAGAAAAAGATTTCGATAAGGCGGTAGAAACATATAGCAAACTTAATCCGGAAAAAGAAGAGCCGGATGACTATGATGATTATGATAACGAAAGTATACTCGGGTTCGATTTAGAAGAGGATGCAATTACAAAACCGGCAACGGCACCGGAACCTATTCGCGGAAGTATGGAGGACGTAGATGGCGGGCATCGTATCAAGTCGCGCCCAAAGAAACAGACAAAAAAGAGCAAAAAAAGAGATAAACGGAGCACTCGAACGCGAAATCGAATTCGTTGAAAATAATATATAAATATGACCCGAGTATCCATATCCATCGATTATGAAAAATTTTTACGACATATTGGGAGTTCCGAAAGATGCTCCGGCAGCCGATATTAAGCGTGCCTATCGAACGTTGACGTTGAAATATCATCCAGACCGAAATCCCTCGCCGGACGCCGAAGATAAAATTCGAGAAATTAATGAGGCCTATGAAACATTGAGTGATTCCGGCAAAAAAAAACAATATGATTTTGAACTTAGTGGTGGAGGTGGCGTGAATATGGAGGATTTAGGTGATATTGGAAATCTATTCAACATGATGTTTGGTGGAGGAATGCCTGGCATGGGCGGACCAGGTGGACCAGAAATTCGTATTTTTCATGGAGGTATGCCA
>Ga0114960_10003852_pt1 | contig 11356 bp, 10 predicted proteins | sample C_130625_MF_Meta_FD_92637 | JGI IMG/M metagenome (GOLD analysis project Ga0114960, IMG submission 92637) | Freshwater microbial communities from Lake Croche, Canada to study carbon cycling - C_130625_MF_MetaG | ecosystem: Environmental > Aquatic > Freshwater > Lake | place: Lake Croche, Canada...
AAATTCACAAGCACGATTTTCTTATCGATGACGCAACGTTTGGTGTTGGGGCCGGCCAGACGGTCGGCCAAATTCATCGCAGACACGCTGGTGGTCAGCCTCGCCAATTGTTCTGCCGAAAGCAAATCCTCTTTAAATTGCTGAAGGTAGGTTCGCTCCAGCGTTGCAATACAGCGATCAATCCGATCGCCCTCTTGCCACAGGCGAGACACGATGTCGGGTCGAACCGTGCTGGACTTGAATTTTTCTCTGCGCTCATCCAGGAAAAATGCGTAACAGTGCAAAACCTCGTGAAATTCTTTGGCCAACTGGCGCCGATGCACATGCCCGCCCTGAAACTGATTGGCCAACTGATCCATCCTAGAAATACTGGCCAGCCGCATGATCCAGCTGTTGATTTGCACATCAAGATCTGGACGATCTAGCCATTCCACATCGTACTTGTAGGTCACTGGGACTTTTTTATTGATGTCAAACATGGATTTACTTTCTAAGGTTAGACACCGTTCACTTAATTTTTTGGGCGGTATCCTTGCTCAAGTTTAAAACACCACCGGCTTGAATGAATCCATCACCAACACCTGCCACCTGTCGGCTTGGTGGTGCATGGTCATTTTGGCCTTTGAGGAATATGCCCACTTTGACGAGGTAGAAACCTAAAGTGGGCAACGGCTGCTGAATGCTTGGACCGGGCTCAGCGCACGCAGTAAAAAGAAAACTCTTTGCCGTTGACCTCTTCAGGGTGGCGCACAGGAGACGGGTTGCGGGTGTCGGGCGACATGATGTGGTTATCGGCCAACGCCCAAAACTGGTGGCCCAGTGAGACGCCGCCGTTCCAATCGCCCAAGATCGATAAAAAATCGTATTCGTTCTCGGTGGGCAAGCGCGCTTTGATGGCTTTGCAGGCTTGCTCTGCCACCTTGGGCGTGGGGGCGGTGTTGATCGACGTGCCCGGCGCACCGACCAAGACAATGAATTTCTCGCCCATGCTGATCAAGGTGGGGAAGCTGGTGCGCTGGAAATGCCGCACCATTTGCAGCGCGATGGCCGACATCACCTGCTCGGGCCGGCCCTGGGCCTGAAAGTTCACCGTCTCGCCACGTGGCAAGACCACGTGCAAGGTGACCAACAAATCACCCCGGCAGCTGGGTGCAAAGCTATAGGTGCCCCAAGCAAAGCCCTTGACCCGTGACATTTGTTGCAGATCTGGGGTGTCAAAGCGCTTGCCCTGCTTCAAGGCGTTGATCAGGTCAATGACCGGCGTGTTGTTGGCAAACTCCAGGCGCGTGTTTTCGGGGTTGACGCCGCGCGACACCGCGTCAATGCCCGCTTTGAGCGTGGCCTCCAAGAGGATGTCCATCCCCTGCCCCTGGGTGGCTTGGGCACGGTTTTTATCGATCAGGCCATCGACGACCACCAAAACATCCAAGGCATCGCGCGAGGCCACACCGGTGTAGAGCAACTCCTTGAGTTGGCCCGTGGCCTGCATGGCCAACTCGTTGCGGCTTTTGCCATAGGCATCTTGAAACTGGCACAGGTCTTGGCCGCGCAAAAACAAAATGGTCGGCCACAGGGTGATTTTTTCAATCGCCCAGGCGTGGGTGCTGGCGGCACACCACAGCGCCATGCCCACTGCCAAGGTGCGCCAAGTCAGACGCGGTACAAGGCTGGGCGAGGTGGGGTGGGGGTAAGCGCGCATCGCGCCAGCTTAGGGCTTGTGGGTTGCGTCACATTGATGCACATCAAGCCCTGGCGCATGGGCTCGGCGCTACTGCCCCTCAAATGTGGGCGCGCTTCATCAAGATTTCAAACGCGGGCAGGGTTTTGCCTTCCAGCACTTCCAAGAAAGCGCCGCCGCCGGTGGAGATGTAACCAATCTTCGACTCAATGCCGTATTTGGCAATCGCGGCCAAGGTGTCGCCGCCACCGGCGATGCTGAACGCATCAGAGTCGGCAATGGCGTGCGCCACCACCTTGGTGCCGTTCTCGAACGCGTCAAACTCGAACACGCCCATGGGGCCGTTCCACACGATGGTGCCCGCCGCTTTGAGTTGCGTGGCCAAGCGTTGTGCGGTCTCAGGGCCGATGTCCAAAATCAAGTCGTCATCGGCCACCTCGGTGGCTTTTTTCACCGTGGCTGGCGCATCCGCGCCAAAGCTTTTGGCGCAGACCACGTCGGTGGGAATGGGCACCGCGATGCGGGCGTCGCCTAATTTGTCGCCCCGCGCTTTCATGGCCGCGATCACCGCCTTGGCTTCGCCCACCAAATCGGGTTCGGCCAAGGATTTGCCAATCTTCAAACCTGCCGCCAACATGAAGGTGTTGGCAATGCCACCGCCCACGATCAGCTGGTCCACGTTGTTGGCCAGCGCTTGCAAAATGGTCAGCTTGGTGCTGACCTTGCTGCCGGCCACGATGGCGGCCAGTGGGCGCTTGGGGTTGGCCAGCGCCTTGGTGATGGCGTCGATTTCGGCCGACAACAAAGGCCCCGCACAGGCGATGGGCGCGAACTGCGCGATGCCGTAGGTGGTGCCCTCGGCGCGGTGCGCGGTGCCAAACGCGTCGTTGACATAGATGTCGCAAAGAGCGGCCATTCGGCGCGCCAGGTCTTCGCTGTTTTTCTTCTCGCCTTTGTTGACGCGGCAGTTTTCCAGCATCACCACTTGACCGGTGGCCACTTGCACGCCGCCCACCCAGTTGGCCACCACCGGCACCTCACGGCCCAGCAGTTCGCCCAAGCGTTTGGCAACGGGTGCCAAAGAATCTTCGGGCTTTAATTCGCCCTCGGTCGGTCGGCCCAAATGCGAGGTGACCATCACCGCAGCGCCCGCGGCCAGCGCCATCTCGATGCAAGGGACGGATGCGCGGATGCGGGTGTCTTCGCTGATGTGGCCGTGGTCGTCAAAAGGGACGTTGAGGTCGGCACGGATAAAGACCCGTTGGCCTTGGGTTTTTCCTTGGGCGCACAGGTCGGCGAAGCGGATGATGTTCATGGTGCAGAAATATTGGTTTTTTTGATTTTAGGTGGCGGCGATGGGCTGTCATGGGACTGACATGAACCGCCTTGGCCTGAGGACAAGCCACAGCGGGGCTTGCCAACCCAGCGGATGGCACATTTGCAACGCGCAGCCGACCCCACAAAAACCTGCAAATTGAAGAAACGTTCTTCAATTTGCAGGAAACGTTTGCTACCATTGCGCCATGATCGAGCGAAACATAGCGCCCGTGCTGCTGCAGCTGGCCACTCAATACCCGGTGATCACCCTCACCGGGCCGCGCCAAAGTGGCAAAACCACTTTGACCCGGCGCTTGTTTTCCGACAAGCCCTATGTGACGCTGGAAGACCCCGACACGCGCCGTTATGCATCCGAGGACCCCCGTGGCTTTTTGATGCAATATGAAAGAGGCGCCATCCTCGATGAAATTCAGCGCGCGCCCGAACTCACCTCTTATTTGCAAGGGATGGTCGATACCGATCCGAGGCCAGGCCGGTTTGTGCTGACGGGTAGCCATCAATTTGAGTTGATGAGCCAGGTTTCACAATCACTGGCTGGGCGCACGGCGGTGCTGCGTTTGCTGCCATTCACATTGGCCGAGGTGCAACGCCTGCGCCCAGACTTGGCAACAGAAGATTTGGCACAAACGCTGCTGGCGGGGTTCTATCCGCGCATCCATGACCAAGGTCTGGATCCTTCGCAAGCCCTGGCAGACTACTTTGCCACTTATGTGCAGCGCGATTTGCGACAACTCGCGGCGGTGCAAGACCTGCACCGCTTTGAGCGTTTCGTTCGCTTGTGCGCCGGGCGCACCGGGCAGTTGCTCAACTTGAGCAGCCTGGGCAACGATGCGGGTGTGACACACAGCACCGCCCGCGCTTGGATCGACCTGCTGCAATCGAGCTACATCGTGCACTTGCTCCCACCTTGGTTTGCCAACACCGGAAAGCGCTTGGTCAAAGCATCCAAGCTTTATTTTCACGATGTGGGCTTGGCCTGTTGGCTGTTGGGCCTGCGCAACGCGGAGCAAGTGGCCCGGGATCCGCTGTGGGGCAGCTTGTTTGAGAATTTTGTAGTCATGGAGGCCATGAAAGACCGGCTCAACGCAGGGGCAACGGCCGAGATGTACTTTTACCGCGACTCCGAGGGCAATGAGGTGGACTTGCTGATCCCCGTTGGTACTCAGTTGCATGCGATAGAGATCAAGGCGGGTGCCACCGTCAACCCCGACTATTTCAAAGGCCTCAAAACCTTTGCGGCCCACCACCCATCCGTGTATGCCAGCGGATGCGTGGTGTTCGGTGGCGCCCACGGTCAAAGCCGCAGCGACTGGCCGGTTCACTCTTGGCGCCAATTGGCGACGAAGCCTGCCGGATAAACGGCCAGTACAAACCGCTTACCAACCCCAGCCCATGTGCAGGGGCAGGTAGACCGCCATGCCCACCACGATGGTGCCCAGCACCGCTTGGCCTTGGCCGCGCCGAGACAGGTAATAGACCACACCGGCTGCTGCGCCATACAAGCGGGCGTCTTGCCACGTGGTGATGAGCGCGCCCTGGCTGACCATTACTTCGGGCACGACCACGGCGGCCAAAGCGGCGATGGGGGCGTATTGCAAACCGCGCTGGGCCCAGGCGGGAAAGGGCAGCTCGCGGTTCAAGATGAAGAAAAAGCAGCGCGTGAGCAAGGTGACGGCACCCAGGCCCAGCAAGGTCAGGGCTTGCACGCTGTCCATCAGGCGGCCGCCTTTTTGCCCCAGGCGGTTTGCTCCACCACCAAGCACACGGTCACTGCAGCCGCAATGGCCACCAAAATATTCAAGCGCAAAGGCATGGCAAAGGCCGCGACAGCGGCTGCGCTCGACACCACCAGCGAGACTGCGCGCAAACGGGTTTGGGTCAGCGAACACAAGATGCCCACCAAAGCCAACACACCCGCAAAACCCAAGCCCCATTCCATGGGCACTTGGCTGGCCAAGAAGATGCCGGCCAAGCTGGTCACTTGCCAGCCAAACCAGGCCAATAAACTGTTGCCACACAAATAGGCCATTTCGGCGCGTTGCCCCGCTGGGTCTGGCGCGGGGTGTGGGTGGCGCTGCACAAACTGCACATAGTTCAAGTCGGCCACCAGATACCCAATGCTCATTCGCTGCCAACGCGGCCAGGCCATCAAATAACCGCGCAAATGCAGGCTGAACACGGCAAATCGCAAGTTGACGCAAAACGCCGTGGCCAGCACCACCCACACCGGCGCGCCCACCGCCAACAAGGGCGTGGCCGCCAGTTGGGCGCTGCCGCCATACACCAGCAGGGTCATCCACACCGACACCTCGGTGCCCAAGCCCGCTTGCACCATGGCCACACCGGTCATCAGGCCCCAGGCCCAAATGCCCGGCGAGACTTTGAGGGTGTCGGTCATGCCCTCGCGAAAGGCGCGGTGGCGAAAATTGGCGGGATCAAAGAACATGGATGGCGCTGCGGCTTTGGGCTCACCCGCCCAGCTTATGCCCACGCCAGTCGGCAACGCCGCCGCGCAAAAAGTCGGCCACGCCCAGGCGCTTGCCACCGGGTTTTTGCAGCTGCAGCACGCGCAGCACACCGTCGCCCGTGGCCACGTCCAGGCCTTGGTCGCTGGCCTGCAGCACCTGGCCGGGTGTGGGCGCGCTGAGGGTGGCAGCATGAAAAGGGTCAGCGGTGAACAGGGCTGCGCTGGGAGCGGTGGCAACAGTTGCGCCTGCACCCATCGGGGCTTGGGCCTGAGCAGGCGAGGCCTGTGCCGACCAAATTTTCAAAGCCTGGCCTTGCCACAGGGTGTGCGCACCGGGGAAGGGGTCAAAGGCGCGGATGCGCCGTGCCAGCACGGCGGCCGGCATCGACCAGTCGATCAGCGCTTCGTGCTTTTCAATTTTGGCGGCATAGGTGATGCCCTCCTCGCTTTGGGGCTGGGCCCGCCAAGGTTGCGGCTGGGCCAATACCTCGAGCAAGGCCTGTGCGCCCAGGTGGGCCAAGCGGTCGTGCAAGGTGGCGGTGGTGGTGTCCACGTCGATGTCGATGGCGCGGCGCAGCAGCACGTCCCCGGTGTCCAGCCCCACGTCCATTTGCATGATGCACACGCCGGTTTGTGCGTCGCCCGCTTCGATGGCGCGGTGAATGGGTGCGGCACCGCGCCAGCGCGGCAGCAGCGAGGCGTGGATGTTCAAGCAGCCCAAGCGCGGCACGGCCAAGGCCCAGGCGGGCAAGATCAGCCCATAGGCGGCGACGACCATGGCATCGGCCTGGGCTTGGGCGATGGCGTCTTGCGCGGCGCGGGCGTCGTCGGGGAATTTGCCGTCCAAGCGCAGGCTGCGCGGTTGGGCCAAGGGCAATTGGTGGGCCAAGGCAAATTGTTTGACGGCGGATGCCTGCAGTTGCAAGCCGCGCCCTGCGGGCCGGTCGGGTTGGGTGAGCACCAAAGCGATGTCATGCCCCGCCGCATGCAAAGCGCTCAGGGCTTGCTGGGCAAATTCGGGCGTGCCCGCAAAAATCAGGCGCATGGGCTCAGCGTTGCGACTCGCGTTGGGCCTTGAGGATTTTGCTGCGGATGCGGGTGCGCTTTAAAAAAGACAGGTGCTCCACAAACACCTTGCCTTGCAGATGGTCGATTTCGTGCTGCAAGCAAATGGACTCCAGGCCTTCGGCCTCGACGGTGAAGGCTTGGCCGCTGGCGTCGAGTGCGCTGACGCGCACTTGGTGCGCCCGCTCGACGCCGTCGTAAATACCGGGCACCGACAAGCAGCCTTCTTCGCCTTTGATGCGATCGCTGCTGGCCCACTCGATGACCGGATTGATCAAGGCCAGCGGTTGGTTGTGTTCTTCCGACACGTCGATGACGATGACCCGCTCGTGCACGTCCACCTGGGTGGCGGCCAGGCCAATGCCTTTGGCCTCGTACATGGTCTCGGTCATGTCGGCAATGAGTTGGCGGATGCGATCGTCCACCACGGCCACAGGTTTGGCCACGGTGTGCAGACGCGGGTCGGGGTAGGTGAGGATGGTGAGCAAAGCCATGGGGGCATATTGTCCGCGCTTTTGCGCCCCGCCCCAACCCCTGCCGGCAAGCCCCCACGCTGGGGTTCACCTATTGCCAAAGGCCACGAGCTGGTCGATGATGAATGCCAAAAAATGCCCCAGGGAGGCACCCATGACACCCACACACCCCGTGGCCAGCGACTGGCCCGAATGGTTGCAGTTGGTCACCACACCCGGCGTGAGCGCGCGCCAACTGCGCCAATTGCTCAGTGCTTTTGGAGGGCCAGCCCAGGTGCTGGCCGCCAGCGAGGCCGATCGGGCCCATTGGGTGGGGGCGGCAGCGGCCGCAGCTTTGAGTCGCCCCCCCGCTGATGCCCCGCTGCGCCGTGCCCGCACCGCGCACTGGCTGGCCCACCCCCCGCCGGGCTGCGCCCACATGATTTGGACCTTGGGCGACGCGGCCTACCCCAGTGCTTTTTTGCAGTTGAGCGACCCCCCTTTGATGGTCTACGCCCAAGGCCAAACCGCGCCCTTGAGCGGTGCGGCCTTGGCCGTGGTGGGCAGCCGCAACCCCACCGCTCAGGGCCGAGAGAACGCGCTGGCGTTTGCCCACAACTTGGCCGCCCAGGGCGTGTGTGTGGTCTCTGGCTTGGCCCTGGGCATTGACGCCGCCGCGCACGAAGGGGCCTTGCGTGGGGGCGCTCATTTGCCATTGGCCACAGTGGCCGTGGTCGGCACGGGGCTGGACCGCGTCTACCCCAAGGCCAACCAAGCGCTGGCCCAAGCGGTGGCGCTGCGCGGTTGTCTGATCAGCGAATACCCGCTGGGTACGCCGCCACTGGCCGCGCACTTTCCGCAGCGCAACCGGCTGATTGCCGCACTCGGTCAAGGTTGCCTGGTGGTGGAGGCTGCGCTGTCATCGGGCTCATTGATCACGGCCAACCAGGCCCTGGAGTTGGGGCGCGAGGTGTTTGCCATCCCTGGCTCAATCCATTCAACCCAGTCGCGTGGCTGCCACGCCTTGATCCGCCAAGGGGCCAAGTTGGTCGAGTCGGCCCAAGATGTGTGGGATGAATTGCGCGCCCCCGGCCTGTGGGGCGGGGGCTTGTCACAGCCGCGCTCACCGGCGCTGAGCGCGGCCACAGGGGTTGAAGACGTCCAGGGGTCGGCTGCGCTTGCCAACGATGCCGTGCTGCAAGCCCTGGGCTGGGATCCGTGTGGCTTGGACCAACTGCAAGTGCGCTGCGGCTGGGACACGGCCGCATTGCAAGCGCATTTATTGCAACTCGAATTGGACGGCCAGGTCAGCCGCTTGAGCGGTGGGCGGTTTCAACGCTTGGCACCGCACCCCGGCTGAAGGGGGTTGGGCTTGGGCTCTGGCGGGGCCGGGGGCATTTCAAAACAGGGTATATTGGGTCCATGTTTGAAGTGCTTGTATTCGTCTACGAAAACTATTGGCGAGGCGACGCTTGCCCCGAATTGGACCAATTGGGTCGCAAATTGAGTGCCGCCGGGTTTGAAACCGATGAGATCGACCAAGCCCTGCAATGGCTGGCCGGCCTCAACAGCGCTTCGCGCAGCGCCAACCCGATTGACATCACCCCCACCGACCTTGAACCTGCCGATGTGATGCGCCCGGCCTCGGTGGACAGCATGCGCATTTACGCCACCCCAGAGCAAGACCAACTGGGTGCCGATGGCCTGGGTTTTTTGAGCTTTTTGGAATCGGCCGGCGTGCTGCCCGCCCACATGCGCGAGATCGTCATCGACCGCGCCATGGCCGTGCCACAGCGGCCCATCGACATCGATGACCTGAAAATCATTGTGCTGATGGTCTACTGGAGCGCCGGCATCGAGCCCGACGCCTTGGTGCTCGACGAGTTGTGCGACGACAACCAATCGCGCGTCGCCCACTGAGGGCTGCCCACCCTGGCCCGACACGGGCTAAACCAGCTCCCTGGGCTTGCCGTCGTACATGCGCATTTGAACCGGCACCACATAGCGGTGTGAATGCGTCAACATTTGCATGAAGCCTGGCGTGCGGCTGCGCATGATTTGGTCCTCGCAGCCTTGAAACGCCACTTGCACCGCGCTCAGGTAATCGGTTTCGTTGCGGCTGGCCAAATGGCCGATGAAAAAGTTTTCGGTCTGCGACAGCAAGTCCATGTTGACGGTGGTGGGCGACTGGGTGCAGTACACGATGCCGATGTTGAACTTGGCGCCCTCTTTGGCAAAGCGCGAATACACATTGATCACATTGCCTTGGTTGGGCGGAAAGATCATGTGCGCTTCTTCAAAATAAATTTGCACATAATGGCCATCGAGTTGGTTGTTGACAAACTTGCGCTCTTGCGCGTGAAAGATCGACAAGCACAAACTCTTTGAAAAATAACGGATGATTTGCTCGTTGGCGCTGCCCAAGTTGAGCACCACCGTCTTGCTCTGGGCCAAGGCCTCCAAGATATCGTGGGTAAAGTCGCTCGCTCGCGGGCTGTGAAAGGGCATGCAGGGTCGCAGGGCCGACGGGCCCGGCCCCGAGGTGCTGCACAGCAAATCAATCATGATCTCTTCATCGGTGTCAAACAAATACTGGCCGTTGGGGCTCAGGCTCGGGTCGTTGGGGTAGGTTTTGCTAAAGCGCGCCACCACCCGCATCTCCAACGCCATGGCGGTGAAATGAAATGGCGTGGTCGGTGGCGGTATGTTTTGAATCGCCAGGTAAGCGGCTTTGCGCAAATTGGGGCCAAACCCGGGGTTGAACGGCAACTGCAAACCAAACTCCACTTGCAACCGGTTTTTCAAGCGGTCTGAATCGCTGTCAAAGCCAGCAGCGTCGAGCAGGGTCCAAAACAACATGATTTTGCGCAAGCGGCGCTGAAACACCACATCGTTTTCGTGGGGATGGCGCACCAAGGCGGGCAAACGGCAGGTGAACAAGCCCGACAGCACGGGCGACTGCACCACCTCTGGGGGCAGCAGCTCTTGCATCACCGCCAAGGCGTCCTCGCTCACCTCGTGGAAATTAAAGCGCAGGTACCGCGCCTCGGGGTTGCTGGCCATGTAGGCCAAAAAGTAGGGAACGCAGCGGTCTTTGTACGCACTGGCCAAAGCGCTTTCACCGTCTTGTGGATTGATGTTGGCGTATTCGCCGTTGACATCAAAAATGATTTGTCCCGCGTGGGGGTGGTCGCGCGTCACGTCCAAAATACCCTGGGCCATCAGCTTGACCGTGTTGGATTTTCCCAGCCTTGTTTTGCCAAACAAGGCGGTGCGTTTGCCCAAAAGGTCGCGCACCGCCACATGTGCATGCAAGTCCTGGCTGGAGGTGGCCACATCTTCGCCACTGCGCATCCACCCCATGGGGATGCGCCCTAGCGCTGGCAGCGTGCCGTTGACCAGCATCTCGGTGGCCATGGCGTCGGGTTGGTACAGGTGCAAGCATGTCACGGGCATGCTCAGTGACATGTCGCCGCAAAAAATCGGCGCTGCGCCCGCTGCAGCGGCGGCCTGATACAAACCCAGCAGCTCGCAGCGCAGCACACCCAGGTGCACGCGCGGGTCGGGCGCTGACACCCCCGATGGGTCGTTGCTGTGCAGCCAGGTTTCGATGGTGGCCCATTCGTGCGTGCCCCGTTCGGGCCAGCCTTCCATCTCTTGGGCGCGCAAGACGGCGATGCGCGTGCGGTCCAAGCGCTGCACATCGGGGGCGTTGCATGTGAGGCTTGGCTCGGCGTGCCACACCGCGATCAGCAAGCGGCCTGGTTGAATCGGCTGCGTCAACACCGACTGAGGGCGCAACAAAAAACGCAGCTGGCGAAACCGCATGCCCAAGCCCACCCCCAGATGCTGGTGGTGGCTCAGGCTGTCGGGGCCAATCAATTCTGTGGGAAGGTCGTGAGAAAACATAAGGGCAGATCAAGGGTTGTAAAAAGTCCACCCACCGGCGCTGGGGCACACCAACAGGCGGCCTGTGCCATCGCTGGCCACGGCCAAGGATTGGTCCAGGGGGATGCAAGACTGGCCTGGGGTGGCCACAGGCAGTTTGATTTTTTCTGTGCTCAGGGCTTGGGCCTTGAGTTGCTGCACATCGCTGTCGCCGTTGATGGTGAGCTTGTTGGCGCGGATGTGGTCGGCCCCAATGCTGTTGGCCGCCAGGGTGCTGAGGCCGCGCAGCGACTGCCCGCTGAAGTCCCACATTTGCCCGCCCTGTGAGTACGTGCCCAAGCTGTCGCTGCTGGTCACGCCAGTCAAGCTGCTGAAGTCACTGCGCAGGGCCAGCACCCCGGGTACGCCGCCACGGTTGGACTGCAAGGGGTTGGCGATTTGGAACATGTTTTTGTAGCCCCCCAATTC
>Ga0114960_10003853_pt1 | contig 11354 bp, 12 predicted proteins | sample C_130625_MF_Meta_FD_92637 | JGI IMG/M metagenome (GOLD analysis project Ga0114960, IMG submission 92637) | Freshwater microbial communities from Lake Croche, Canada to study carbon cycling - C_130625_MF_MetaG | ecosystem: Environmental > Aquatic > Freshwater > Lake | place: Lake Croche, Canada...
ACGGGTCACATTCGCCTTACGTCAAAATAAAAACTCATTATAGTAGTACCTACAATAATCCCCTTTTGCTTGTGTGACGCAGTTATTTTTTCTAAGCTATCATTCATATTTCATTTACGTTAATTACCGGAACACCGTCAATTAAAAAACGGCTCTTCCACGGGAATCATTTTTACCGAAAGATTTTTTATTATTATATTTCAACCAGCAAGTTGAAAAACTTTGTTGCTTGTTATTTTATAAAGTTATACACACTATTTACATCGATTAGTTCATTAAATCACTTGTTTACTGTAATGGACAAGAAAAGCAGAAAAGTGAGCTTCACAGTTGTGAATGAAAGTCAACAAGATCAACACTTCCAATTTGTACAAAATCTTGCGAAAAATTTTGACAGATCTCATACAGTTAAAGCCGATTTTAAGAGATCTTCATCTGGCACAGCAGTTATGACGCCATCTTGCTGTTCCTCTGCAACCATATCTGTGAATAATAGGTGTATTGAGGTCAGTGATAAATTTCAGCGACAGTATAATTTATTAAAAGATGACAAAGAGCTGAGCAAGGAACAGAAGATGCGAAAAGATATCGAGTATTCGACACTAAAGAGCATAGAAGGTATTAATTTAGTGATATAGAACTTGAATAATAATTTTGTTATAACAATAGCTCTTTTACGTGCATATATATATATATATATATCTAAATAGTTGACCTCGATGAATATGAAAGCGATGACAATATCTATGAAAGCGACAAAGATGATGATGACAACGTAGATGATGAAGATGTTTCATACTATAAAGATCATAAACTGCCGACAATTGATATTAATAGAGCTGACTTAAGTCAGCACACAAATTGTCCACTGTGTCATCATACTTTGGATAAAGATAAAAAAAGTAAAAAGAAAACCGATCAACAAACAAAAGATTACATTTACGAGATGACTTTGGAGGACATCATGAGATGTAGCTGCAGTTTGTCGAATAGCTCTCCTGGATGTAAAGAGAATAATGGAAATTGTATAGCTAGAGTGCGATTTGGTGACGTGGATAACTTACGAAAGGAGTTTTGGGGTTCAAGAGTTGATGAGTTGATCACTTCCAAGCTACGCGGCGAGAGGCTGGAACAGCTCTTACGGCAATTTTATGATGCTTCGTCTAAAATATTCAAGTATAAGATTGGCGATGTTGGTGTTTGTGAGAAAGGTTTCTTTGTTTTGTTGGGCTTAATGAGTAAATCAAATATGAAACCAGGAACACAATTAAAGCGAGTAATGAATATTATAAAGGGTCACATTCCAGTTTCATTGAACGATGCTGAATCAAAGGCTTTGAAGCGTGATAGAGATCCAAGAAGCAAGTGCACTCATCATGCGGTAAGTTAGTAGAACTATGCTCACCCTTCTATCTGATACAAATATATGCCCTTGATTTTAGTTAACTTACATCCGATGGATTGCTAAGCTCCATGCAGATGCTTGTCCGGTTGACAAAGATTTGAAGTTCTTACCTTACAGTTCTGTACCTGAGTTTTATGAAGAGTACCTGGCTTATTGTACTGCAGAACTAAAAGCACCAAGGACCTACGCTGGTGAGGAATGCTTTCGAAAGGCTTTTCTTAGTTTAAATAAAGAATACAGATTAATTGGTTCGAAAGGTAGTTTTCCGACGTGTGATATTTGCAATAACGCAAATGATATGCTCCGCAATTTGAAAATCAAGGATCAAAGCCACCGTGAGATAATTCTAAAATTCAAGCGCCTTCATCTACAACAACAAATGAAAGAAAGAGAATATATGGAGCAAAACAGGATGGATTCTAAGGTCGAATATAAAAGCCAACCTGTTCAATTTTTTTGTCTTATCGATGCTATGACTAGTTCAAGAGGAGATGTTCCTCAGGTTGGGTTAAAACATCGCCAACCAAAGAGCGAAATATTGCAAACGATCGAAAATAGAGTTATTGGTAAGTTCTATACTCCTGTTGCCGTCTGTATATTGTAACTTGCATTTATATTTATTTTTTAGCATGTGAAGTTGTATGTGGAGGCCACATCGATGATGTATTTCTATATTATACCGACAATATGGTTAGTTCTGGTGCAAATTTGATGTGTCAAATTATATTGGCTGTTATGGAAGATTTATCGAAGAGGTTAGCTGCATTTGATCAAGAACTGCCGAGAAAAGCTTTATTTCAATTTGATAATTCCGGTGAAAACAAGAACAAAGAAGTCAATGCATTAATGTCGACTCTTATAGAAAAATTCTACATGGATGAAATACACTGTAATTTTCTGGTTGTTGGTCATACCCATTGCTGCGTTGATCAATACTTTGGTGTCTGTACGGAGTGCATTCATGATCAGCATTGGATTGGGTCTCCTTTGTCATTTCAGAATTTACTATCAACCGCCCATAACATTCCAAACCGAAGACCAACTGTCAATCGACAAATCTCAATTATCTTTGACTTCAGAGCTTATTTCAAACCTGTTTTGAATAAAATTGGTTGGTGTCAAGTTCCACACTGCTTTCGATTCACTCGATATCTAGGAAAAGCAATTATGCAGTACAAGATGTTCTCACCGAATATTATGTGGTTACCCGAAGCACCAGATCAAATTTTGAAGTCTGAAGAAGAATTATTTCGACATACTGTAGCTGATGTTCAGTTGAACATCTTTTGCACAGTTAATACGGAGGATGATTTTGGAAAGTCTTTGCAAATTCATGATAGAAAATTGAGTGAGAGTGTAACCGATTCTAATCTTCGATTTGTAGTGAGTAGCTTCGCTAATATACGCCCTATGCTTGAGATTTTAGAACAAGATGCATTAATTCAGCAATTGAAAAGGTAATTGACATCATTAACATTATTATTTTATCACATTAAGTCTTAATTTACGCGTAGGTATACTCATGAGGATGAGCAGGGACCTGAATGCTCACTACGCAGATATGATAGTAAACCCGCAGAGAGATCTCAAATTAGAGAAGTGTTGATGAAGGCAAGTTCAACGAAGTCAAAAGGGTATCTAATTTATCTTAAAGAGAGTGCTAAAGAGTACCTCGAGAACAATCAGCCATCAACTGTTATAACCCTTGCTGATATTGAAAGTATTCTGAAGAATGAATCGAATAAAGATAGTGACGAGGACTCTGATGCTGGTATCGACAACAAAAGATCGAAGATTCGCAAACAGGTCGCAAGTAAGCAGTTACTTAGTCGAGCTAAAGAAATAATGAACGCATCGAAAGCAGTGATGAAAAATATTGAAGATGCTTCTTATGCTACACATAAAGGATCAGAATTCAATTACAAAGCACGAGTATTCAATACAAAAGAATGCGAATTCTTTGAACAGAACAGAACTTTGGAGGGTGTGTTTAATAGTTACATCGATAAATATCGAAAACTTCCAGCCTTATTTGAATGGATTCCAAAGTCAGTGTTGACAGATGCCCAGATACAGCGTCGTGAATTGAAGCGGCTTGAGACTGAAAGGTACATGCTATTACTTTAGTTTATAACCTCTATCTAACGATTATACCGCTTATGTCAGGGAGTTGGAACGATTGATCAAAATCGCACAAAAATTACTCGTAAAAAAAAATCATGATAAAAATGATGGTGAATTGATTCTGACTGGACAATTGAAGCCACTGAGCAGTTCCTCAAGTCAGCAAGAATCATCTGTAGCATTTTGTTGTGTTCAGGAATGTGATGCGCTGGCCTGCTTCCGTTGCAGTGAGACTGACAAATGCCCTGAAAAATTATTTTGTTCCTTGCACGGCCCTGAACACGACCAGCACGAATCCCAGTTTTTCAAGACCGGACATCAATTGATTGATCAATTGAATAGTTATAATATTCAACTAATGAACACTGCCTTACTACGAGCACAAGATAGGGCAGTTAAAGACAAGGAGAAAAATCAAAATAAGCAAAAACAGGTCAAGAAGCGAATAAGGGAGCTACAATCAGCAGTAGATAATGCTGTAGAAGCAAATACGTTGGCTTCAGTAGGTAAGAAAAATAATAGAGAGAAGGTGATAAAGAAAAATAAAAAAATGCTTGATCTTGTTGGAAAAAGACTAGCTAAAAAAACAAAACATAACCATGCTGCCAATCGATCATCAAGCAGTTCTAGTCCGACCAATCGACCAACTAGTCCTGATACTTCAAGTGCGAGCTCATATAGTAATATCCCACCCATTCAGATCAACCCTCTAACATCTCCAGTAAATATCAGTGTGGGCTCACTTTTTTCTGATCCACCAGTTCAGACCGACCATCCAGCATCTGATGTTATGCTCGGTGCAAGCAACACTGACACGCCATCAATTGAGTTAGAGAATATAACCAAAGTAACGCATGTGTCTATGGGAGGAAGTGCCGATGTAGTTCTTTTGAATCTAAAGAAAACGGTGGATCATCTAATTGAGGGAGTAAATGATAATGGACAATCTCGAAGAGTAATTAATTTTGATGTCTGTATGGAAGAAAGCTTAAATATAAGCTACTACAAGCAGCATTTGAAGCACCTAGTTAATATTTATCATATAAGCCTCAATCCAACAAATTGGAATGCACTAATGGTCACTGATTTAGAAGGAAATACAAAACAGCACAAAGTTAAAAGATCATTATTTATCGCAGCAATTTGCGATAGCTTACGGCTTCAAAAGATAGTAAAGGTAGATAAGATCGAGCCGAGATTTAAGTAGGTTAAACATCATGCATCATGATTATCTATACATCATTTATACATTATAAATAACATACTTAGTCAACTTATATATATATTATAGTCGACATACTTAGTCTACATGGTACATTATATATTTTATCACGATTAATGCTATATTAATACTAATGCTAATTTAGCACCTACTTATATAACTTGAATCGAGAACCTCTCAAGACTAGTTAGATAGTAATCTTTACCTATAGGCATCACATAAGAGTGTTGAGATTGATGACTACAGCATTATATTAATTTTGATAAATAACATCACTTACTTATCTTGAATTCCTTTCGTGGCTCTAAAAGTTTGCGTGATTCTTTTGGCTCAACGTAGAGATCTGCTAGACCAGGGCTGTCCTAAAGGAATCACGCAAACTTATGACTCTACATGGTACATCATATATATTGTCATAATTAATGCTACGTTAAATAGTAAAAAGTTTTACCACCTATTAATTTAACTTGAATCGAGACTTAAGCATAGAGAACCTCTCAAGACTAGTTAGGTAGTAATCTTTACCTATAGGTATCACATAAGAGTGTTGAGATTGAAGAATATATCATTATATTAATTTTGATAAATAACATCATTTACTTATCTTGAATTCCTTTCGTGGCTCTAAAAGTTTGCGTGATTCTTTTGGCTCGACATAGAGACCTGCTAGACCAGGGCTGTCCCAAAGGAATCGCGCAAACTTATGACTCTACATTACGATCTCATGATGATTGATAAAATGATATATTGAATTAATTACACTGGTTCTGGGTAAATATTAGTTTCTTTAAGATTGACATTTGACACCTTAAAATATATAATGGAAACGCATATAAAATATATATTTATTAATTGATTATTTGAAAAAGCAGCTCATGTCATTGATATAAGCTTAATCTGATGTATTGAAAGACTACATCGTTTGTTAACAAAGCATCTTTTGTCAGCTTAATAGGGTTCTGTGCATTTACACAGCAAGTTGAGATATCAAAACATTTGTATCAATGCAATCTACTCCTACATCTCAAAACGATTCTGAGAGGAATTCCAATTCTCATCATTCGGCTAAATCTTCTACCACGTCACACTCTACATCATCTTCTTCGTCGTCGCCATCTTCTTCACCAAGTAGTCTCGAAACAAAAGAATCTGCTCAACATAAGGGAGTGGATGGTGATGACATTGATAAGCTTTTTGATATTCTCCAAGACTATAAGAATGGTGATGATGGTTACTTCAATGAAGGTGATCTATTTGCTGGTATTGGCAGCACTGCAAATGATAACAACACAAACAACATTTTTGAACACTCCGATGAAGCAGATCATAAAATCGATGAAGAAATCATTGAATCTAAGGATAATCGATATAATGCCAACGAGGGTGATGTTGATGAATGCTTGCGGGGTCAGGATGATGCTTCAGATTGTCACTTGGGTGGAGACGAAGATGCAGAAGATGAAGAGCCAGTGCAACCTCGACAACTCCTTAAAAGTGCATTCATTGAAGTGAAAGAACAGTTGTATGTAACAGCAAAGTTGTTTTGCATCGGAGCGGTAACTTTCTATTATGAAGTCATGTCTGAAAGCGACAGTATAACTCTTCGCATAGGTGATGTAGATGACAAAAAAGGATATTTCTTCTGTGCTGGATTCGTCGACAATGAAAGAAAGGATGTGCGATTGTTCTTTTTAAATAAAACTATGGATAAAGCTTCCAATATTCTTCTGAAGAATTACTCTAAATCCTTATCAGTAAGGAATTCATTAAAACAGAATGGCCAAAAGCTTCAACAATTAATTCAATCAGTAATAATGATGGATCATCTAAAGAAATTTGCGGAATCAATTAATGTCAAAAGTCCAATGAAAATTCGCCAGACCTTGAACCATTCCTCATATACTGATAGTTTGAGGGGCAATCATGTAGATGAAAAGGCAATTACCAGAGCTTCTAAAAGTAGTGCAAAAGTTAAAGCAATAAAAAATGCTGTAATAAATACCACTAAACCCAACTCTAAAAAGTCCATGGGAAAGCATAAAACAAGAGGTGGTCGCAAGAGGAAGTTAGAAGCTATTGAGGGTATCGACTACTTCGACAACTTTGGATATCATGATTTTACTGGTGGTCAATCATCTCCTTTAATAACTACTAGAGTTACCTCTAGCAACTGCGGTGATATCAACGAACAAGTAAATAACAATCTCAGCAATAGTAGCAACCGACTTGCTAAAATCAACGAGCAGAACATTAATAGTCCTAAAAATACCAACTACCATGAATATAAAATAAGCGAACAATCAACAATCAGGCACAACAATAACAACTGGGATGAAAATTGCAGTAATAGTAACGCTAACATCAATGAGCATTCAACCAATAATCATAACAATATGAAAAATAATGATAGTACTCGGAGTTATATTGACCAAGCATACATGCTAGGTAAAATATTAACCATTTACTATGATCAACGAAAACGATACTTACTTGCATATGTTGTCGTGTAGGTATTCAAGAAGAACGATTAGCGCGTCACCATGTCAAGGAAAGAAATGTTAACTCAGAAGTAGCATTGCTTAGAAAAGAATTAAAAAGAATGAAGAAGAGGGTCAAGAAGGAAAAAGAGGAGGCAAAAAAAACTGAGAAGAAGAGAAAAAAGAAAGAAAGAGAGGAGCGAAGACAATTAAAAAAAAAGGGATATAGTGAGAAGGGCAGTAAAGCAGAAGAAATCGAGCACAATCGTTGGATTGAGAGAGAGCAGCTCAAAATTGCAGCTGCTAAAGAGAAGGATCAACAAGACGAAAAGCGTTATGCTCGAGAAAAGCTTCAACGAGAAGAGGAAGATTTGCGACACAAAAGGGAAAGATTAGAGCTTGAAAAGATGGAGCTTCAAAATCTTGAACGAGCAGAAGATTTAAGAAAATATAAGAGCGAAGCCCAGATCAGAGCAGATAGATCTAATGACTTTATGACTAAGATGCTTTTCAAATAGAATTGATTGATAGATAATTAATTTTAAGCAATTTCAATGTAAGCATCTATATTTGTATCTAATAAATTTTTCATCAACTAAATCTGATAGTACTCTTTCATAATAGTCTTTCACTTGAAAATCCACGGCATCTTTTCTCTGGGTGCCATAATTTGAATGATGGTCTGCCTCTAATGATTCAAATTCGTTCACGACAAGCTTGTTAGACTTATTTTGGAATATATCCACCCTCATTAATGAGTTCACCATCGCAAATGGACATGCTAGCGAGAATTCATTCAATGCATGAGCTGCGAAATTCATAATTTCGTGGTGAGGATATCTTGAAAATCCTGTTCCCATTAAGTTTGCATTATGAGCAACATACTTCGGCTCTCGATTAAAAAGGACTACCTTGTATTCCTTCTTATTTCTCATTGTCGGTTGAATCATAGTGTATGGTATGGAGTCGCTTAAATCATTGTACTGTATTTCAATTTTATCCATTATATCATCTAACGATGTTGCCCATTTTTTGTTATGACTGTTTGTCGAGAAAGGTGTCTTCAATACCCATCCACATCCCTCATCATTCTCTTCAACGAACCTTGTTCATAATTAATATAAGTTATGCATAAATTATAACATTTTAAACAATAAAGCTATTATAAAGCATCTTACGATTGTAAAAGCAGTCTGATCGCAGAAAAGTCCATTTTCTTTTTAAAAACAACCTTGAAGGTAGGGTTGCATAATCCTTTGATCATTAAAGCATTCAAATAGACAAATTTATCTTGTGTGAATACAGGACATCGAAGTGACTCTTCATGTGGAAACCCAGGATGGATGCTGAGCTCTCGATAAAGCATGGAGTAAAGCTTTTCCATATTGATTCTGCAGATTCCCTGATGTATGTGTGTCAATATAAAATGAATATCTCCAAGAGATAACCAATGAATAATATCTTCCTCTGTCATATGTCTTTTATTTACATCATGGCACGTAAGGTAAATAAATTTTACACCGGCAGAAAGTTCAAGTATCTCTGATGCTTGATGGAATGGAACCCATTGATTTCCCATCTCCTTGGCTCCTTGAAAAACACGAATTTCTATTGATTCATTACCGATAAATTTATGTGCCCTATTAAATTGATAAATACTCTTTTTTAAGAAACGAGCATTCGATAAAGTAGCATCATTGGACCAATCTACAAGTTCGTAAGATGCCATCGATATTTTAATTGATGAACTATTGAAAACTATAGAAAAAAAGCCGACAAGTAGCTTCTAAACATGAATTTCATGTTATTAAAAAACATTGTTTTGCCGGGGAATCATTTTTATTTACGGGGGCCGTTTTTTAATTGACGGTGTTCTTGATAAGCATCATCAACAGTTTATGTATTGCTTAAAACGCATATTAGCTGGTACAGCTGTTTTTCTTGTTTGAAACTGTTGAAAGTGAAAATCAATATCGTCAAATGTCGTTTTTCACAATCCACGCTCGTTTTTTAATCGGCGGTTTTATACACCTTGCGTACTTATGCAACTGCTGATCAGATTTTTATTAATTATCGAAAAACATACGCTGTGACAGGATTTAATTTGTATTCTTATGAACATTTATGATATAGACAGAATGATAGCTGTAGAATATATTTGAATTCATTGAATAGTCGGTACATGCTACAGATCATTGTCTTAAAGGTTGCTTCAATCATGTGTCCTTCCTCTTTGAACATGTCCGCCAGGAATCTTAATTTGAATCTAGGATCCATTATATGCGCAACAACATTCAGATTATCTGCAGTTGCGAAGTACTTGTTCCACTCTGTCATCATGTCTGTGAAGCCTCATGGATCGACTCTCCAAGTTCACCGTCTTCATCATCATGGTCCTTCATGTCCATGGCCTGACCTATACAAGTCTCAATATGAATCATTAGATCAAACATCTCAGTGAAGATGTGATGAGATGTAGGGGTGTTAGATGAACTAAGCAATACAGTAGAATCTTTTAACGGCAGTAGTAAGTCACATAAGATTTTGACCTTCATCCACTCAATGTTGGTAATTTGTGAGCAAGCTCCACCACGTTCATACCATATCTCAAACACTCCAGCATATGGTAGACTAGTCTGTAACATATCCACCACTGAATTCCATCTGGTTTTACAATCCAAAGCAGGTCTTGCTGCATTTAAAAGAAGAGGAAAATTGCAACTTATGATACCTTCTAGGATACTCTTCTGCTTTGGACTACTTTTATAAGCCAAAATACACTGTCTTACTTTCAAAGTTGCAATATCAAGTGATTTTAATGCATCGTTGGCTATAAGATTTAAGATGTGAGCACTGCAATGTCCTTGTAAGTATTCATCCCCACCAAAATAAGACTTGCCTTCCAGCCCAACAATACGAAACAACTCCTCACAGCATGTACTATTATTGCTAGCATTATCCATAACAATTCGTAGAAGCATGTGAGGCTCGATATTCCATGAATTAAAAATACGATACAATACTACGGCTAAATTTACTCCAGAATGAGGTTGGGGCATTTCCTCAAATGTAATCAGCAGATGGATCAATTCAAGATCCGCATTTATCCAATGTAAAGTCACACAAATATAACCAACATTCTGATTTCCAGCAGTCCATAAGTCAGTGGTGGCCGAAAACATACTGTTACCACTCTTTAAGATCAGTCTTTGAATAACTTCCTTAGCTGAGATATAGCTCTTCATCATACTCCTCTGCATCGTTTGTCTTGAACACAATTTGAATAAGGGATTCAATCCCTTCAAAAATACATTCAGCCCAGAATATTCAACGAAGGAAAAGGGCATCTCCTGCCCTACTATAAGCTCAACTAGAGATTTCATGGACCTTACTTGATTGAACTCTAATGAAGCATTTAATAACGAGTTTGAGTAGGAATCATACACTATACAAGCTTGTTTAGTATTATCATTCTTCACTGTACATGTTCTCAAATGACGGTTCAAACTAGAAGTACCTGTGGTACCATCCTCCTTGTATGTAAAGACTGATCCACATCTACATGTTGCTTTATTATTATGTACTGTGAAATAATTCCATACATCAGAATATAATCTTTTCCTTGATGTTGTAGAATTACTAATTTGAGATGATTCTAGAGGGGATACAATATCAACTTCAGATACACTAGACTCGCTACCATAATCACTATTCCCGTATAACTCCATGTCTTAAAGATATTGTAAATAAGAGATCAAATAAAATAAATTAAGTTACGATGCCACAGCCACTTAAGATGACGAAATAAAATGTTCGGGCATGCCCATGGGCGGGCCGGAACATGCCCGACTCGGGTATCGCCGATTTTTCAGAGCAAATGCCCACCCACGGGCCGCCCGATAACCGGCCCGCCCGTGGGTACCCGAGAGCCCACGGGCATTTGGACACCCCTAATCATACATGCATAGATAAGTGCAGTGTTATGATAATACAGCTTACATATATGACAGTGCAGCACTACTGTTATCATATGTAATACACAACGGATCATTGTGTATTATCGTAAGTATATAGATAGTAACTTACTTTCCGAGAGTGTGTCGCCTTAAGTACCTAGCCTTATAAT
>Ga0114960_10003854_pt1 | contig 11353 bp, 10 predicted proteins | sample C_130625_MF_Meta_FD_92637 | JGI IMG/M metagenome (GOLD analysis project Ga0114960, IMG submission 92637) | Freshwater microbial communities from Lake Croche, Canada to study carbon cycling - C_130625_MF_MetaG | ecosystem: Environmental > Aquatic > Freshwater > Lake | place: Lake Croche, Canada...
GTTCCGGTGTACGTAGGTATTGGCATCACGACGCCCGAGCAGGCCGCAGCAGCATGCACTTTCGCCGACGGAGCCATCGTTGGCTCGGCATTGGTACAACGCCTCATGGACGGCGAAGGACCCAAGGGCGTTGAGCTATTCCTTGGGGAGATGCGAGACGCGATTAACGCGGTTGGCTAATAGCTAGGCAGCCGTTGTGGCCACCAAACCCAAATGAGTTCGAAATGATGTTGCGAATGTTGTGCGGTCGCGCAGCACCAAGCACCACGTCGATATCGATTTCCGGATCTATGGTTACCGTTCCGACGGTGGCCGGAATTAACTGATTCTGCAGAGTCATTACTGCAACCACAGCTTCGTGGGCTCCGGCCGCTGCGAGAGAGTGACCCAAGTAACCCTTAATCGACGTCACCGGAGGTTGCCGGTCACTGAAAACAGTGGCCACCGCATGGCCCTCGGCACGGTCATTAAGGGGCGTTGACGTGCCATGGGCATTGATGTGATCGATTTCGCTTGGATCTAACTGAGCATCGCGAAGGGTTAATCGAATGCACTCGACGGCACCGGCACCCTCAGGGTCGGGCGCTGTGAGATGGTGTGCGTCAGCCGTTGATGCCGCACCACGGATCTCAGCCAAAATATTCGCGCCACGCGCGATCGCGTGATCGAATGATTCGAGAATAAGCACTCCGGCTCCCTCACCCATAACAAAACCATCCCGAACCACGTCAAAAGGTCGTGAGATTCCGCTGGAAGAGAGTGCTGTCATATTAGAAAATCCAGCAATACTTACTGGTGTAATGACAGCCTCGGCACCCCCTGCTACCGCGACGTCCACTCGCCCGGATGCTACGAGACGAGCGGCGTACCCTATGGCGTGAGTGCCCGCGGCGCAGGCCGTTGTGATGGTTTCACAGGGCCCGCGTGTACCGTAACGCATCGAAACAGCAGCAGCAGCAGCGTTCGGCATCATCATTGGAATTAGGAACGGCGAGACTCTGTTTGCCCTACGTTCGTTAAGAACGTCGAGTTGCTCTATCAGTGTTTGGAGTCCACCGATGCCGGTCGCAATGATGCTCGCAGCATTGGCGACTGTTGGCTCGAGGCCCGATTGACTCCAGGCCTCATCGGCTGCAGCCAGCGCAAAGAGCGTGAACGGATCGAGCCGCCGAAGTTCCTTGGGTCCGCCTAGATGCGAGGCATCAAATGGTGGCACATGGCGATCAACTGGAGCTGTTCCGCCAAGCAGCGCTTTCCAGAGCGCCTGTGTACCCTGTCCGGCACAAGACGTGGCGCCGATACCGGTCACAACAACGCGGCGACCCTCAATGGGGGAGTCGGGATTAAAACCCAGCAGCACTAGAGCTTGGCAAAAATGAGTTCAAAAGCCTGACCGACGGTCCTGATGTCCTTCAGTTCGTCTTCTCCAACCTCAACGTTGAACTCTTCTTCGAGAGCCATAACAAGTTCTACGAGGTCCAGGCTATCCGCACCGAGATCGTCGCCAAATGCGGCGTCGGCGGTTAACCGAGATGACTCCACAGCAAGCACGTCCACTGCGTGCTGGTTGAACTTTTCAAGTGCGTCTGCGCGGTCCATTACTGCTCCTTCGTTTCTCTTATCGTAGTTTCCACAAAGCACGAATGGTGGTTAGAGGCCCATGCCCAAACCACCATCGACTGGCAAGACGGCGCCGGTTATGTAGCGAGCGTGCTCGGAGGCGAGGAATAGAACCACCTGGGCAATCTCTTCGGGTTGACCGGTGCGTCCAGCCGGAATCTGTGCAATGAGCTCCTCCAGCCCCACCCCAAGCCCAGAGGTCATTTCGGTGTCGATAAATCCGGGCGCAACCACATTGACGGTGATGTTTCGACGCGCCAATTCTGTGGCGAGGGAACGGGCTAGCCCTACAAGGCCAGCCTTCGCTGCCGCGTAGTTGGCCTGACCGGGGATGCCCATGAATGGCGAGATTGAGCCAATAAAGATTATTGCACCTCTGCGGTTCTTAACCATTGAGCCCATTGCCGCTTGTGCGCTATAAAAACTACCATCGAGATTCACTGACAGCACCTCGCGCCACTGGTCGGTGGACATCCTCAACGCCAGGCCGTCACGGGCAATTCCGGCATTGGCTACGAGAACTTCGATCGGACCGAACTCATCTACGATTTCATCGACTGCGCTTTTCAGGGCTGCGGCGTCAGCGACGTCCAGCGCGAAGGATTTGGCAGTGCCCTGAGGTGCAGTGCCACTTCGCGATATCGCGATGACTGTGTCTCCTCGCTCGATGAAGGCTTCGGCCGTTGCTGCCCCGATGCCCCGGCTGGCTCCCGTAACTAGGACAACTCGACTCATGACTGTTCCTCTCTAGGTTGTACAACATTCTGTTCAGTAAAGGTTCTGATTCGCTTCGTCAGTCCCGTGAGGGTAGAACCTGGCGGCATCTCGATCGTTCGCGTCACTGTAGGAGGAATGGTATTGACCGCTCGGAGAAATTGAACGGGCTCCGTAAGTTGTCGCGAGAGCAGCGTGCGCCATACATCGCCTCCGTTGTGCGGTAATCCGTCGACATTGGCAAGGATTATTGCGTCGGTGTCGTGAAACGTTGTGGCGTCAAGGACGGTGTCGAGATCTTGTTGCGCCGGGGCCATGAGAGGGGAGTGGAATGCGCCACCGACTTTCAACCGAGTGACGCGACGCCAGCCGATTTCCTTCCCACGTCGTTCGAGTTCATCCATGGAATCAAGCGAACCAGAGACCACTGTCTGCCCCTCACCGTTGAAGTTGGCAATCCACAAGTTGTCAATTTCTCCGAGTCGGCCCAAGGCTTCGTCGTCGCCTCCCATCAATGCGGCCATCGTGCCGGGGTTCACCTCATTGGCTCGTTGCATGGCGAGTCCTCGCGCGTGCACAATCTGGGCGCCCGCGATGTAGTCCAATACACCAGCGGCCACGAGAGCGGAGAACTCGCCAAGGCTGTGACCAACGAACACTGCCGGGTGGCTGTGGTCTTCCAGGTATCTGCGCCAACCGATGAGAGCAAGAACGTACGTCGCAAGTTGAGCATTATCTGTCCTCACAACTTCGTCGTGCTCAGCTGACAGGAGGAGATGAGCAACGTCAACATTCGTTGCGTCTGAAATCTCTCGAACAATCGCCCAACTCGGCGAAGTCAGCCACTGCTCGCCGGATCCAGATGTGAGTGAACCTTGCCCGGGGAACAGTGCCACAACATGGTTGTCTCGTACTGGGGACATGGTCATAACCGTAGTGGTGCCCGGAGTGGGACTTGAACCCACACGACCTTGCGATCGGGGGATTTTGAGTCCCCTGCGTCTGCCATTCCGCCATCCGGGCAGGAACACAAAGTTAGCATTCGTTCTAAGGTGGCTATTCGTGAAGGCGCACCTGTCAGTTTTTGAGCGGAAATTGCCTCAGAGTATTCATTCGGGGGTAGAGACCCACTCATCTCGCACCAGCATCGCACTGGCGCTATCGGATGACGCATTCACTGGCGTAGCGGAGATTGCGCCTCAGGGATGGAGCGTCAACGGAGACGCCTCGGTCGATGATGTACTCGAGCATCTCGAGCGCATCGCCATACCTAGATTCTTGAGTGTGCGAGCACGCAATGCCCACCACCCCTTCTGGGCGCAGATTCCAGCGCTGTTCGGCAACGATTCAGTAAGTCGCTCCTCCGCCGCATTGATTGAGGGTGCCCTGTACGACGGCGAAGTCCGTCAAGCCAAGCGCGTCGACCTTGTAGCCACAGCGGGCATCGCTACCGGTTCACTCGTCGGTACGCCGTACATCCCATTGGTGACCGAGGCTGTGTCGCTGGTCCGCATAAAGCTCAGTCCCCTGGTGGACCCAAGAGCGTTTGATGCCCTCCAGAGCCTGGCGTGCCCCGTGGTGCTTGATTACAACGCCAGTGGCCCAACTTCTGAACAGGTTCGTGAGCATGTGGCTTTGGCATCTGTGCACACCTCGGTATCGTTCGTCGAACAGATTGGCACCGTAGGTGACTTCACCGCGCACTATGAACTACAGGATTCTGGGATTCGACTCTCCCTAGATGAGTCCATCCGTTCGATGCAAGACATCCGTAATGTGATTCGTTACGGAGCCGCTTCCGTTGTCTGCATCAAGCCCGCCCGAGTGGGGGGGCGATCGATCGCCCGCACGATGATCGAAGAGGCTCTAGAGCAAGGCCTAACCCCCTATATCGGCGGATTTTTCGAGACAGCCCTGGGTCGCTTTGCGAACGCCGAACTCGTCGATCAGTTCAACCTTGGCCCGAGTGACATTTTGATGGACGGTCGAATGGTCACGATGCAGGATTTCGATACCACGCGGACCTCGGTACTTGCCAACGAGTGGTCTGAAGTCGGTGTTTTCGGTAGCGCTTGAGCCTAGAATTGTCCTATGAAGCAGGGTCGCGTAGCCAAGCAGGTTGAAGATGTCACTACGGACATCATCGCAACTGATGAGCAGATTAGAACTCTGAGAGAACAGCTGTCCGTCTGGGAGGAAATGCGTGAAGATTTGCATGTTCGAGCCCTAGTAAGCGAGACGCCGCAGGCCACCGCTGATCTCTCCGGAATTGATCGCCAGTGCTCCCTCGCAAGGAATGCCCTTGCCGAACAGATAAGTCGCAAGAATACGTTGGAACAAATATTGGAAAAACTGATGATCGAATGGAAACCCGAGGTGGTGTCGTGACTACACGTGTCGTGATTGCAGATGATGAATCGATCATTCGTTTGGATCTAAAAGAGATTCTCGAATCGGCCGGCTACGACGTGGTTGGCGAGGCGGCACGAGGTGATGACGCCGCCGAGATGATCCGTGAGCTACTGCCCGATTTAGCCCTCTTGGATGTGAAAATGCCCGGCCTAGACGGCATTGAAGTAGCGCGTCTCGTTCAGTCGCTTCCAACAACAGTGGTTCTCCTGACGGCATTTTCACAACGGGAGTTGATTGAAAATGCTCGCGACGCCGGAGTGTCGGCCTATCTAGTGAAACCTTTTCGTAGTGCGGAATTGCTCCCAAAGCTCGCATCGATACTCAACAAACCAGAACCATTGAATGTTGAGACGCCAGAGACGCCAGCCGTTGATGACAAAATCGAGACTCGAGAGATCGTCCAACAGGCGAAGGAACATTTGATGGCGAGCAAGGGCCTGGCGGAAAGTGAAGCTTTCGAGATAATTCAGCAGTCGGCAATGAAGTCTCGACGGCGCATGCGTGACGTAGCCCAAGAGATCATCGCGGGCACCCACGTTGAGTAACCAGGAGGACAACCGACCGCTCTTATTGCTGGACGGAATGTCTCTAGCCTTTAGGGCTTTCTACGCATTGTCGACTGACATCGCCACCTCTGAGGGTTTGGTGACAAACGCGCTACACGGGTTTGCCTCGATGCTCAACACGCTGATTAAATCTCAGACACCCCGTGCACTGGTCGTTGCATTCGACCTGCCAGGCGGAACATTCCGCGATGAAATGGCGATTGATTACAAAGGCGGCCGTGCGGAAACCCCCGAGGAGCTCAATCACCAATTCGATCTAATTCGTAATTTCTGCGAGGTCCTAGGCATTCCTGTAATTGGAGTACCGGGCTTCGAGGCCGACGACGTTCTCGCGACTCTGGCAACATGGGGAAGAGATAACGGTATCCCTACCATCGTCGTTACCGGTGACCGTGATTCGTTCCAGCTGGTTGAAGATCCATATGTTCGTGTGCTGTACAACAAGCGTGGCGTGTCGGACTATGACCTTTACGACGAGGCCGGGATTTTCGAACGTTGTGGTGTAGAACCAGCTAGATACCCGATGCTGGCGGCATTGAGAGGAGATCCTTCTGACAATTTGCCAGGAGTTCCGGGGGTTGGCGAGAAGACCGCCGCAAAGCTTCTGGCTGAACACCCCGACTTTGACGCTATTTTTGCTGCTACTGGCACCATGACCCCCAAGCTTCGAGAGAACATGGAGGCGCATGAGGGTCTCGCCCGCTCGAACCTCGAAGTGATGCGTTTGGTGCGGACCGTTCCAATTGATGTTCAGCCCGAGAGGTTTCACCTAGGCGCCTGGGACCGTTCGGCAATCAACGCATTCTTCGAGCGATTCGAAATGAACGCAATGAAGTCACGATATGACCGGATTATCAATGAGGGACTACTCGGGCAGCCTGAAGGTCCAGACGAGCCCAAAATGGAAATCACACTTGTAGAGATTAAGCCATTCGAAGTGGTCAACAAAATCAAGGAGCTTAAGTTCGCGACTGGCGCAACTATTGCTTGGGTCGGGACTCGAATTGCTCTCACTGACGACGCTAGGACTACTGCATTCGTTGGTGACCTAGCGGAGGTCGCCACTGCTTTAGCTGGGGTGAGTCTCGCGGGTCACGACCTCAAGGGTCTGTACCGCACGCTTGGTCAGATGGGTATCGTTCCTGGCCCGCCCCTGTGGGATACGGCAATTGCTGGTTATCTGATTGATTCGGCCTCGGGGACGTACACGCTCGAAGCCCTACTCGCGCAACACCTCGGCGTGGTTCTGTCGACGGCGCCGGTTTCGCTCTTTGATGCCGAAAGTTCAGATGAAATACTCCTCGCTCGGTTGAGCCACAGCATCCAACTCAATGAAGTGATGCGAGCAGCCATTGAGGAGAATCATCTCGGGCGGGTGTATTTCGACATTGAGTTGCCTCTTGTAGCTGTACTTGCTCGCATGGAGGTTCTCGGCATACGGGTTGACCGTGATCTACTCGTGGCAATTGCCGAGGGCTTCGGGAAAGAAGTTGTTCGGCTGGATGCCAAGATTCAAGAAATGGCAGGCCACGAGTTCAAGGTCAATTCGCCAGCACAGTTACAAACTGTGCTCTTCGAGGAGTTGGGATTGACTCCGACCAAGAAGATTAAATCTGGCTTCTCAACCGACGCCACAAGTCTCGAGGCCATTGTCGACGAGCACACAATTGTTCCCGAGATCCTCCGTTTCCGAGAACTCGACAAACTTCGAGGTACATACGGGGCCCCGCTCATTGCCACGGTGGCGGAAGACGACCGCATCCACGCGACATTTCACCAAACGGTGGCTCGTACCGGTCGTCTTTCATCTGAGGCTCCCAATCTTCACAACATTCCCGTTCGCAGTGAAGAGGGTCGCCGTCTGCGGACTGCATTCGTTCCGCGCGAGGATTGGCAATTCCTCGTGGCCGACTACAACCAGATTGAACTTCGCATCCTGGCCCACTTGTCACAGGATCCGGGGCTCCTAGAGGCATTCGAGAGCGCGCAGGACGTCCACACCGCCATCGCCTCGGTTGTTTTTGCCACTGACCTACAGGCAGTCACCAAGGACCAGCGAGAGCAGGCCAAGGCTGTCTCCTACGGATTGGCCTATGGCATGGAGGCCTTTGGCCTATCGCAACGACTCGGCATTTCAGTGGGTGAGGCGAAGGCGATTATGAATCAGTACTTCGAAGGGTTCCCAAGTTTGAAGGCCTATACGGAAAGTGCGGTTCGCGAAGTCCGAGCGCAAGGCTACTCGCGAACGGAATTTGGACGAATTCGGCCCTTTCCCGATCTGGCCACGGCCGTCGGCCCCCAGAGGGCTGCGGCTGAGCGGCAGGCGATGAACGCCGGGATACAGGGGCTGGCGGCCGACATCTTTAAATACGCCCTCGTTCGCCTTGATCAGGGGCTTTCAGCCGCAGGCTTAACCTCGAGGCTTGTCCTTCAAGTTCACGACGAAGTTGTGGTTGAGTCACCTTCAATGGAGCATGCTGAAGTGTCCGAGATTGTCCGCTCAGCGCTGACTGGTGCAGCCAGCCTCTCGGTACCTCTGGAGATATCACTGAACTGGGGCCCCAACTGGTCATCGGCTAAATAGGCCCGTTAGCGCTGGTAGGATGAAACTTCTGAACTAGCGCCGGTAGTTCAGCTCTGTAGCCGAGACGGCCCCGGTGTGGCCAAGCTGTAAGGATTGTAATGACTGAAATTTCTGGCCTTCTTTCGAAGGTCCCCATGGGGACCTTCGACTCCGAAGGTAACTACGTTCCCCGCGTTGTCACTGAAGACAACATGGTTGGCACTGATCTGGCCACTGTTGTAGGTGACACCATCTTGGAATTTGAAGACGGTGACCTAGTGAAGGGCATTGTGGTCAAAATTGACCGCGATGAAGTGCTTCTTGACATCGGCTTTAAGTCCGAAGGTGTTATTCCCTCACGTGAACTCTCTATACGTAACGACGTTAATCCTTCTGAGATTGTGTCGATTGGTGAAGAGATTGAAGCTCTAGTCCTCCAGAAGGAAGACAAGGAAGGCCGTTTGGTCCTTTCTAAGAAGCGCGCCCAGTACGAGAAGGCTTGGGCCAACATCGAAGACCTCAAGAACCGCAACCAGGTCGTTTCTGGTCTCGTTATTGAGGTCGTTAAGGGTGGTCTAATCGTTGACATTGGTCTGCGAGGCTTCCTTCCCGCTTCACTCGTCGAGCAGCGTCGTGTTCGTGACCTCCAGCCCTACATCGGTAAGACCGTTGAGGCTCGAATCATCGAGCTCGACCGCAACCGTAACAACGTCGTACTTTCACGCCGTGCCTGGCTCGAAGAGAGCCAGAAGGAGCAACGTGGCGACTTCCTCACCAATCTCAAGCCCGGTGAGCGCCGTCGTGGCCACATTTCATCCGTGGTCAATTTCGGTGCATTCGTGGACCTTGGTGGTATGGACGGACTTATTCACGTTTCCGAGCTCAGCTGGAACCACATCGAGCACCCAAGCCAGGTTGTGGCAGTTGGTGACGAGGTCGAGGTTGAAGTCATGGAAGTTGACTACTCGAAGGAACGCATTAGCTTGTCGCTACGTAAGACACAGAGTGATCCATGGCAGGTCTTCGCTGACGGTCACGCGGTTAACCAGCTGGTCTACGGTCGAATCACCAAGCTCGTGCCGTTCGGTGTATTCGTCCAGGTGGGCGAGGGCATTGAAGGCCTCGTACACATCTCCGAAATCGCAGCTCACCATGTTGAGTCTCCGGACCAAGTTGTTGCCGTCGGTGAAGAGCTGTGGGTCAAGATCATCGAACTGGACACCCAGCGCCGTCGAATCAGCCTTTCCATCAAGGGCGCAGCTGACGGTGGAGAAGTGTCAGAGGAGTACCGTGAAGCCTTCGGGTCTCATGCGTATGACGCAGAAGGCAACTACATCGGTGGAATGAACTACGGCGAGTTCACGCCAGAGACTGAGGCTCAGGCCGCGTGGGCTGAGTTTGCAGTGGACGCTCCCGCAGTTGAAGGTGCAGCCGAGGCTGCACCAGCCGAAGAGGCTCCCGCCTCCGAATAGAGCGACAAAGAAAATGCCCCCCAACCCTAAGGTTGGGGGGCATTTTCTTATAACCAGTTATTGGTGTTCACCCACGAGTGGGTAGTGGCATGCAACTTGGTGTCCTGGTCCGACATCGCGCAACTTGGGCTCTTCGGCTGCGCACTTATCAGTGGCGAATGGGCATCTGGTTCGAAAGCGGCAACCACTTGGTGGGTTGAGAGGGCTTGGTGGCTCTCCGCTCAACGTGGCATGGTCCTGCACTAACTCAGGGTCAGCCTCAAGCGCGGCTCCCAATAGGAAGTCGGTGTACGGGTGTGCTGGCCTGTCGTACAGGGTGTCGCTGGGACCGATCTCGCAGAGCTTGCCGAGATACATGACGGCGACTCGGTCGGAGATGTTCTTCACAACCGCAAGGTCATGGGCGATAAAGAGCATGGTCAAGCCATACTCTTTCTTCAGATCCTCAAGAAGGTTGAGAATCTGAGCCTGAATTGATACGTCGAGAGCAGAGACAACTTCGTCGCAGATCAAAAGACGTGGCCGCATTGCGAGCGATCGTGCAATTGAGATGCGCTGGCATTGACCGCCGGAAAACTGACGCGCGTAGCGATTGCCATAGACGGCTGGATCAATGCCCACCTTATTTAGGAGATCAAAAACTATTGCGTCGCGCTCTTCGCCTTTGGCCGTCTTCCAGCAGTCCAGTGGTTCAGCAACGATATCTTTCACGCGTCGGCGTGGGTTGAGCGAGCTGATTGGGTCTTGGAAAATCATCTGCATTTTTCGGCGAAGGTTACGAGCTTCATCCTTTTTCATGCTCGTTAGCTCGGCGCCGTCCACGAAAATCTGACCACCAGTCGAAGGTACTATTTGCATTAGAGCTCTACCGGCCGTTGTCTTGCCGCAACCAGATTCTCCTACCAGACCTAGAGTCTCACCTTCGTGCAGGTCGAACGAAATGCCCGCGACGGCACTAACTCGTTGACGACCCTTGCGGAAAGTGACTTCGAGATCCTTGACGGATAAAACGACCTTCTTATTAGCCTCGGACATTGTCTTCTCCGAATTCTTTAATGGATCCTGTTTTAATATTTACGGATGATGTCTGGCCGTCTAGCGGGTTCCAGCAGGCGAAAAAGTGCCCATCTGTTCCGGTCGGCTCCAGCGCCGGCCTCTCCTGTGAGCACTGTTCGGTCGCTCGACTGCATCTTGGTGCGAAGGCACAACCCTCGGTCAGTTTGAGGAGGTTTGGAGGACGTCCAGGGATTGTCTGAAGTCGAGTGTGACTTGGGTTAGACACCCTAGGTGTCGATTCCAGGAGTGCCCTGGTGTAGGGCATTCGGTGGTCGCGAAATACATCCTTCGTAGTTCCCATCTCGACAATCCGTCCGGCATACATGACGATGATGCGGTCGGTACGCGTAGCGACGACACCAAGATCGTGGGTCACCAGAATCACACTCATTTTCATCTTGAGCTGCAACTCTTCGAGAAGATCAAGTATCTGAGCCTGAATCGTTACGTCAAGGCCAGTAGTGGGCTCGTCGGCGAGGAGAAGCGTGGGGTTGCACGCAAGAGCGATAGCAATCATCACTCGCTGGCGCATGCCTCCAGACAATTGGGTGGGGTATGCCTCGTAGCGCTCTTCTGGCGAAGGGATGCCGACCAACGTTAGCAATTCGATCGCTCGCGCCTTGGCCTCAGCTTTGTTCATACCCAAGCGCACTCGCAGCGATTCCCCAATCTGCTTACCAATTTTCGTGACGGGATTCAAGGACGTCATTGGGTCCTGGAAGATCATCGCGACTTTAGTGCCCCAGATGTCCCGCAAGTCGTCGTCGGTCGCACCAACAATCTGATGACCGTCGAGGAGAACCGATCCGCCTACTTCGACATTGGTACGTGGCTGGAGGCCCATGATGGTGCGGCTTAGAACCGTTTTTCCAGAACCTGATTCGCCAACGACACCCAAAGTCTCGTTGGTACCGAGTCGAAAGCTCACGCCTCCGACTGCGGGCAGCGGA
>Ga0114960_10003855_pt1 | contig 11348 bp, 11 predicted proteins | sample C_130625_MF_Meta_FD_92637 | JGI IMG/M metagenome (GOLD analysis project Ga0114960, IMG submission 92637) | Freshwater microbial communities from Lake Croche, Canada to study carbon cycling - C_130625_MF_MetaG | ecosystem: Environmental > Aquatic > Freshwater > Lake | place: Lake Croche, Canada...
CGCCGGGCGCGCCGCTTCGGGCGGCTGGGTCTGCTGGCGCAGGCCCTCCAGCTGCGGGCGTTCCGGTCCCTCGTTGAAGCGCGGGCTCTGCTGCTGCCGGCGCTCTGCCTCCCGGCGTTCCTTTTGGGGCTGCAGCACCTGCTGGTCCTGGTTCGGCACGATCATCCCGCCGGCCTCGGCCGGGCGGATCTTGATGGGGCGGGGATCAGCTTGGACCACCGGCACCACCCGCGGGCCAGATCGGGAAAAGCCCCAAAGGACCGCCCCGGCGATGGCCGCCAGCGCCAAGGCACCGCCGGCGATGGCCAGCCAGGGAATCTGGCGGCGCCCACCTTCGGGCTGCGGCCGCCAGCTTGGTACGGTAATATCGCTCAACGCATCTCCTCGACGGGTTCGACCCCCATCACCGCGAGGCCCGAGCGCAACACGGTGGCGGTCGCCGCGACCAGCGCCAGCCGCGCCCGGGTGGCCAACGGTTCGTCCTCCCGGATGAACCGCAGGGTCGAGTCCTCTCGTCCCCGGTTCCACAGTACATGAAAGTCTCCGGCCAAGTCATGGAGAAAGAACGCGATTCGGTGGGGTTCGCGGGCGATTGCCGCGGCTTCCACGGTGCGCGGCCAGGCGGTCAGCCGACGAATCAGGGCCAGCTCCGCCGGGTCGGCCAGGGCATCGAGCGGCGCGAGCGCCAGATCGCCGGGCGGCAGGTCCCCCGCTTGCCGCAGGACGGAGCGGCAGCGGGCATGGGCGTATTGCACGTAGAAGACCGGGTTCTCGCGCGATTGCTCGACCACCTTGGTCAGGTCGAACTCCATCTGCGCATCGGCCTTGCGGAACAGCATGGTGAAGCGCACCGCGTCGCGCCCGACCTCCTCGATCAGGTCGCGCAGCGCGACATAGGTGCCGGCGCGCTTGCTCATCCGCACCGGCTGCCCGTCCTTCAGCACGTGCACGATCTGCGTCAGCACGACATCGAGCGGCACGGTCCCGGCCGAGAGCGCGGCGACGGCGGCCTGCATGCGCTTCACATAGCCGCCGTGATCGGCGCCCCAGACATGGACCAGTTCGGCGAAGCCACGGTCCAGCTTGTGCAGGTGGTTGGCGATGTCATTGGCGAAGTAGGTGCCGGAGCCATCGGATTTGCGCAGCGGACGATCGACCTCATCGCCAAATTGCGTGGCGCGGAACAGCGTCTGTTCGCGCGGCTCCCAATCCTCGGGCGTCTTGCCTTTCGGTGGCTCCAGCACCCCGCGATAGATCAGGTCCTTGTCCCGCAGCCGCTGCTCGGCGGCCTCCAGCAGCCCGGCCTCGACCAGCGCGGCTTCGGAGACGAAGACGTCATGCCGGACGCCAAGTGCGGCGAGATCCTCCCGGATCGCGTCCATCATCCGGTCGACGGTGAAGCGCCGCACTTGCTCAAGCCAATGATCGGGACCGAGCAAACCGAAGCGGTAGGTTGCATCCGGCGCCGCGAGGCTTTCGCCGAACTCGGCCCGCAACGCCGCGCCGACCGGCACCAGGTAATCGCCGCCGTATTGCAGACCACCGGGGATGAGCTGGGCGTAATGATCCTCGGTCATGGTGGTGCCGAGCGCCTGGAGGTAGCGCCAATAGGCGGCGTAGCCGAGCGCCTGCACCTGCGCCCCGGCATCGTTGATGTAGTATTCCTTGGTCACGGCATAGCCGGCCTTGGCCAGCAGATTGGCCAGCGCATCGCCCACGACCGCGCCGCGGCAATGGCCAACATGCATCGGCCCGGTCGGATTGGCCGAGACGTATTCAACATCGACCCGCCGCCCGGCGCCGGCGGTGCCATCGCCATAGCGCAGCCCCTCCGCCAGGATCACCGGCAACTGCGCGCGGAGAAAGCCTTCCCGCAGGCGCAGATTGACGAAGCCGGGCCCGGCCGGGGCGGCGGCGGCCACTTCCGGCAGCCCGGCCAGCTTTTCAGCCAGCGCGGCGGCCAGCCTGGGCGGTGCCTGTTTGGCCACCTTGGCCACCACCATCGCGGCGTTGGTCGCCATATCACCATGCGTGGCGTCGCGCGGCGGCTCCATCTGGACGCGGGCGAAGGCCCCGGCCGGCAGGTCGGGCAGCAATTCGGCCAGGGCGGCGATGGTGCGCGCACGCAGCGCGGCGAAGATGTCGTGGTCGGGCATGGCGCGGGTTTAGCGCGCCGGCCGCGCCCACCCAAGCGCGCGGCCCGAAACCCTGTTAAGCTGCCGGCGGGAGGACATCATGAAACTGAAGCTGCATCACATAAACGTAGTCTCGCGCGACGTGCCGGGGCTGGCCGAGTTCTACAGCGAGGTGCTGGACCTGAAGCCGGAGACGCGGCTGTCGGATGCGACCCGGACCATGAACCAGGGCTATGCCGGCAAGGTCGCCTTCCTGACCGATGGCGAGACGCAGTTCCACCTGGCGGAACAGGATCTCGGCATCGGCTTTCGCACGCAGCAGGCGGTGAACCCGGTGCTGCGCGGCCATATCGCCTTCCGCACCGATGATATCGCCGCGTTCAAGGCAAGGCTGGAAGCCCGCGGCATCCCCTATTCGGATTTCGGCAAATGGGCGATACGCGGCTGGCACCAGATCTTCTTCTACGACCCGGAGGGCAATGTGGTGGAAGTCCACCAGGCCGACGAGAACGCTATTTGACGGAGCCGAGCAGGCCGAGCCGACGCAGGTTGGCCTGCTCCTCCGCGTAGACGGCCCGCGTCGTGGCCTCGTAGCCGGCACTCGGCCCATAGAGGAACAGCATGCCGTAGCGGGCGATGATCGCCTGCGCTGCCGGATCGAAGACCGCTTCCTTGAAGGCATCGTGCAGCTTCGCGACCACCGCCGGGTCCATCCCGCGCGGCCCGGCGATGCCGTAGGGGGATTCGACGACGAGATCGATCCCGCTTTCTTGCAGCGTCGGCACGGCGGGAAATTCGGGCATCCGCTTGCCGCCCCAGACCGCGAGCAGGCGAAAGCGCCCTTCCTTGACCAGCGACGCCCAGCCGGAGGCATCCGCCACCACATCGACCTGACCGCCCATCAGCGCGGTATAGAGCGGCCCGGCGCCGTTATAGGGGATGTGCGTCAGCTCCGTGCCGGTGCGGCGCTGGATGTCGAGCATGGTGATGTTGTGGGTCGAGGCGACGCCCGGCGTGCCGTAATTCAGCGCCCCAGGGCGGCGCTTCGCTTCCGCCAGCAGGTCCGCCAAGGTCTGCCAAGGGGCATCGGCGCGCACCACGATGCCGAAGCCCGAGCCGGCGAGTTGGATGATGTAGGTGAAATCGGCCAGCGCGTCATAGCTGGGCTTGTCCGCCATCAGCTGAGCCCGGACCACCCCCGAATGGATCTGCGCCAGGGTGTAGCCATCCGGCTTGGCGTCCTTCAGCAGGACGGCGCCGAGCGTGGCGGAAGCGCCGGGCCGGTTCTCCGGCACCACCGGCTGACCGAGCCGCTTGCCGGCCAGGTCGGCCACGGTGCGCAGGAAGATGTCGGCCGAAGCGCCGGCTGGCCACGGGATGATCAGTCGGATGCTGCGTTCCGGAAAGCCTTGGGCATAGGCCGGCAGGCTGAGCAGCGGGCTGGCAAGCAGGGTACGGCGGGCGAGCTTCGGCATCGGGCGATCCTTCTCTCGGCCAATGCCATGCAAGGCGCATGCTACCCGGGAATATTCGGATCCGTCAGCCGCTTGTACTCCTCCAGCGCGAAGCGGTCGGTCATGCCGGCGATGTAGTCGCAGACCAGCTGCGCGCATTGCGTCGAGCCCGCCTCCCCCGCCCGCGCCTGCCATTCGGGGGGGAGCATCTGCGGCCCGCCATGCAGCAGTTGGAACAGCATCTGCGATACGCGCTTCGACTTCTGCATCGCGCGGTTCACGCGCCAATGCCGGTACATCCGGGTGAACAGGAACTCGCGGATCGCCTGGTTGGCCAGCTGCATATCGGTCGAGAAGGCAATTACCGGCTGCCCGGCGGCCCGGATATCCTGGGCCGAGCGCGGCACAAGCGCGGCAATGCGCCGTCCTGCCTCATCGACCACGTCCTGGATCATGCGGTTGATCACCCGGCGCACCGTCTCGGTGATCGCGCGGTCGCGCGGCATGGCCGGGTGCGCCGCCCGCGCCTCGGCCCAGGCCTCGCCGATCAGCGGCAGTTCCACCGCTTCTTCCAGGGTAAAAACCCGGGCGCGGATGCCGTCGTCGAGGTCGTGGTTGTTATAGGCGATGTCATCAGCGATCGCCGCGACCTGCGCCTCGGCCGAGGCATGCGTGTCGAGATCGAGCGGGTGCCGCTTGTCATATTCGACGAGCCAACCCGTCGGGCGGCGGACCGGGCCATTGTGCTTGGCAAGGCCCTCCAGCGTCTCCCAGGTCAGGTTCAAGCCGTCGAAGGCGGCGTAGCGGCTCTCCAGCTTCGTCACGACCTTGAGCGACTGGGCGTTATGGTCGAAGCCGCCATAGGGGCGCATCTGCGAATCCAGCGCTTCCTCGCCGGCGTGCCCAAAGGGCGGGTGGCCCAGGTCATGGGCCAGCGCCAGCGCCTCGGCGAGATCCTCATCCAGCCGCAGCCGGCGGGCGATGGCGCGCGCGATCTGCGCCACTTCGATCGAATGGGTCAGGCGGGTGCGGAAGTAATCGCCTTCGTGGAAGACGAAGACTTGCGTCTTGTATTGCAGGCGGCGGAAGGCACCGGTGTGGATGATGCGGTCGCGATCCCGCTGATAGGGGGAACGCGCATCGCCGCCCGGTTCGGCATGCCGCCGGCCGCGAGAGGTGGCGGCATGCACCGCCCAGGGGGCGAGCGAGGGGGCAAGTTCGGTCACAACCACCGCCTACGCCTAGCAGCCGCACCCGCGCCGGGGCAACCGCGTGGTTGAGAGGCCGGCCCGCACCGCCTATGTTATGGCCTTGGAGTCCCCGCCATGTCCGACACCGCCGCCCCTGCCAGCTTCCGCGTCACCCCCCGCGCCGCCGCGGAAATCGCCGATATTGCCCGGCGCGAAGGCCGCGCGGGTGCGGGCTTTCGTGTCTCGGTCAGCGCCGGTGGCTGCTCGGGCTTCCAGTATGGCTTCGAACTGGCCGAAGCCGGCGCCCCGGACGACCTGGTCATCGAGGAATCCGGCGTGCGGGTCTTCGTTGACCCCGTCTCGCTCGACCTGCTGGCCGGGTCCGCGCTGGAATGGAACGAGGCGCTGATCGGCGCGCATTTCGTGGTCCGGAACCCGCAGGCGGTCTCCGGCTGCGGCTGCGGGGCGAGCTTCGCGATCGCCTGATTTGGTGCCGGGGGCGGCCTGCCTCGCCCTCCCCCTGGCCGCTGCCGGGGCGGCGCGGCATGCTGGCGGCATGACCCGGCTCGCCAGCTTTAACGTCAACTCCATCCGCCGGCGGATGCCGCATCTGCGGCGCTTCCTGGAACGCCACCAGCCCGATCTTGTCTTCCTCCAGGAACTGAAGTGCCGGACGGAGGAGTTTCCGGCGCTGGAGCTGGAAGGCAGCGGCTACAGGGCAGAAGCCTTCGGCCAACCAGGCGGGCGCAACGGCGTCGCCGTGCTCGGCCGCATCCCCTTCGCGGTGACCGCGGCCGCCCTGCCCGGCGATGCCGAAGATACCCAGGCGCGCTTTGTCGCCGTGCAGGCCGCGGGCATGGAGATCGCCGGCATCTACCTGCCCAACGGCAATAGCGGCGGCGCCAAGGGCTATGCCTATAAGCTGCGCTGGCTGGACCGGCTGGGGGAGTGGCTGGCCCCGCGGCTGGAGGCCTGTACGCCGGTTGCCGTACTGGGCGATTTCAACGTCTGCCCGACGCAAGCGGATCTGGCGCCAGGCGCGCTGCCGCCGACCGATGCGCTGGTCCGGCCGGAAAGCCGGGCCGCCTTCCGCCGGCTGATCTTCGCGGGGATGACGGATGCGCTGGCGGCGCTGCATCCGGACCATCCGCCCTTCACCTATTGGGATTACGGCCCGGCCTTCGAACAGGATCGCGGCCTGCGCATCGACCATGCGCTGCTGAGCGCGGAGCTGGCCGAGCGGCTGCGCGGGTCGGGGGTGGATACGACGGCGCGCGCCGAAGCCGAGCCAAGCGATCACGCCCCGGTCTGGATCGATCTGGACTGAACCCAGGGGCGCTACCCGTCAGCGGCGCCAGCCATAGCCATAGCCGTAGCCATAGGGCCGATAGCCCCAGCCACCCCACCCCCAGGGCCGGTAGCCCCAGCCATAGGCGGGCGTGACCAACGGCACGCTGACGCCGACCGCGACCGGCGCCGGCGCCACATAGCCCGCGGACGGGTAGACGGTGCAGCCCGCGAGACCAGCGAGCAGCGCCAACAAGGTCAGTAACTTACGGGCAGGCATGGCTCTCCTCCAGAAGCGGGAGCAGAGCGCAGGAGCGTGGCAGAAAGCTGGCAAAGCTGCGGCGCGCGGCGTTGGCCGCGACGGCTGCGCCGCACTGGCCGCGGCGCCCGGTCGGGCGCTCAGCACGGGTCACAGCCTCGTGCCGTGGGTATCACTGGTCGGCGTAGCAGTGCGTCTCCGCCGCCGTGCCGGGATGGGTGACGGCGCCCAGATGCGCCGGCCCGACCAGCTGGGCGTATTTCCACAGCGCACCCGCGTTGTAGTCGGTCTGGCGCGGCGTCCAGGCCGCCTTGCGGCGGGCGATCTCGGCCTCTGGCACGATCATATCGATCGTGCCCTTTTCGGCATCGATGATGATCTTATCGCCGTTCTGCAGCAGCGCGATCGGCCCGCCGACGGCGGCTTCCGGCCCGACATGGCCGATGCAAAAGCCGCGCGTCGCGCCAGAGAAGCGGCCATCGGTGATCAGCGCCACCGATTCGCCCATGCCCTGGCCGTAAATGGCGGCGGTGGTCGAGAGCATCTCTCGCATCCCCGGCCCGCCCTTCGGCCCTTCGTAGCGGATGACGATGACATCGCCCGCCTTGTAGGCGCGGCTCTCGACCGCCTTGAAGGCCGCTTCCTCAGAATCGAAGCACAGCGCGGTGCCTTCGAAGCGCTGCGTCTTCATGCCGGCGACCTTCACGATGGCGCCATCCGGGGCGAGATTGCCCTTCAGCCCGACCACGCCGCCGGTGGGCGAGAGTGCCTTGCTGACGGGGAAGATCACGTCCTGATCCAGCGGGAAGATCACGTCCTTGTGGTTCTCGGCCAGCGTCTTGCCGGTGACGGTCATGCAATCCCCATGCATCAGCCCGGCATCGAGCAGCGCCTTGATGATCACGGGGATGCCGCCGATCTTGTAGACGTCGTAGGCGACGTATTTGCCGCCCGGCTTCAGGTCGCCGATATAGGGCGTGCGGCGCATGATGTTCACCACATCATCCATGGTGAAGCGGATGCCCGCCTCATGCGCGATGGCCGGCAAATGCAGGCCGGCATTGGTGCTGCCGCCGGTCGCGCCAACCACCACCGCGGCGTTCTCCAAGGCTTTCAGGGTGACGATGTCGCGCGGCCGCAGGTTCTTCTTGACCAGCTCCATCACCGCCTTGCCGCTTTCAAAGGCCCAGACGTCGCGCTCCTCGTAAGGCGCCGGCGTGCCGGCCGAACCTGGCAGGGCGAGCCCGATCGCTTCAGAGACCGTCGCCATGGTGTTGGCCGTGAACTGCCCGCCGCAGGAGCCCGAGGACGGGCAGGCGACGCATTCCAGCTCGTGCAGCTCCTCATCGGTCATGTTGCCGGCGGCGTGCTGGCCGACCGCCTCAAACACGTCCACCACGGTCACGTCACGGCCCTTGAACTTGCCCGGCAGGATCGAGCCGCCATACATGAAGACGCTCGGCACGTTCAGCCGCAGCATCGCCATCATCATCCCCGGCAGCGACTTGTCGCAGCCAGCCAGCGTCACCATCGCGTCGTAGCAATGGCCGCGCATGGTCAGCTCGACCGTATCGGCAATCGCCTCGCGGCTGGCCAGCGAGGATTTCATCCCCTGGTGGCCCATCGCGATGCCGTCGGTGACGGTGATGGTGGTGAACTCCCGCGGCGTGCCGAAGGCTTCCTTGACGCCCCGCTTCACGCTCTGCGCCTGGCGGGACAGGTCGATATTGCAGGGCGCGGCCTCGTTCCAGCAGGTGGCGACGCCGACCAGCGGCTGGGCGATCTCGGTCTCGTTCAGCCCCATGGCGTAGTAATAGCTACGGTGCGGCGCGCGCTCCGGCCCGACCGAGACATGGCGGCTTGGCAGTTTCGACTTGTCCCATTTGGTCATCGGGCGTCCTCCTCGGTGCTTTGGCGCGGATGGGGCCAGGCCGGCACACGGGCGCCGGCGGCCTGCGGCTTCCTCTAGATGGCGACGGCCGGGATGGGAAGGCGCGCCGCGGCCTTTCCTATGGCATCCTCCCCCGCCCCTGACGCAGACTGCCACCAGCGGCCGTCAGAGCCGCCCCAGGGAGGATAACCACGCCATGCCCTTTCCCGGCCGCCGGGGCCTGCTCGGCCTCGGCTTTGCTATCCCCAGCCTCGCCCGGGCGCAGAGCCAGGACTGGCCGCGCCAGACCGTCCGCTACATCAACCTCTATGCCGCCGGCGGCGCCAACGACATCCTCTCCCGCGCCTTCTGCCAGGCGATGAGCACGCTGACGGGCCAGCAATTCGTGGTGGAGAACCGCACCGGCGCCGGCGGCACGGTGGGCTCGGACGCCATCGCCAAGGCCCGGGCGGATGGGACCACGGTCGGCCTCGGCGGCGCCGCCAATCTGGCGATCGCGCCCGCGTTGTTTCCGACCCTGCCCTATGATCCGCTGCGCGATTACGTGCACATCCACGGGCTTTATCTGCAGCCCAACGTGCTGGTCGTGAACAACGACCTGCCGGCGCGGACGGTGCCGGAGTTGATCACCCTGCTGCGCGCCAATCCCGGCAAGTACAATTACGCCACCGGCGGCGCCGGGACAACGCCGCATCTCTCGGCCGAGCTGTTCAAGATGCGCACCGGCACCGACATGCCCTTCGTGCAGTATCGCGGCGGCGCGCCGGCCCTGATCGACCTGATGGCCGGCCAGGTGCAGGTGCTGTTCGACAACCTCGCTGGCCCGATCGGCATGGCGCGCGACGGCAAGGTCCGGGCGCTGGCGGTGACCAGCCCGCAGCGCTCCCCCGCCTTGCCCGATGTGCCGACGCTGGCCGAGACCCTGCCCGGCTTCGACCTCACCAGCTGGAACGGCCTGATCGCCCCGGCCGGGCTGCCGCCGGGCATGGTCCCGCGCATGGCCAGCCTCACCGCCCAGGCGTTGCGGAGCGCCGAGGTGGCCAAGGTCTATGCCGAACAGGGCGCGACGCCCTGGATGATCGGCCCCGAGGATTTCGCCGCCTATGCCCGGGCGCAGGAGCCGCTGATGCGCGAAATCGTCCGCAAATCCGGCGCGACACCGGGTTAGAGCAGGGTTCAGCGCCTTCGGCGATGCCGCCTCGACGCATCCCGCTCACGGGTTCAGTCGCGGGATTCAGCGCCTTCGGCGATGCCGCCTCGACGCATCCCGCTCCAGGCCCACCGGCGGCTTGACGGCGGCGGGCCCGCGCCGCAAGTCGAGGATGCCCGTCGCCGAGGATCGCCATGCCCGCCACCGTCGCCCCCAATGCCGTCGCCGCCGTCAGCGAAGCGCGGCAATGGGACCGGCTGATGGCGCTGGCCAAACTTGGCGCCATCACCGGCGCCGATGGCGCGCCGGGGGTGAACCGCCAGGCCCTCACCCCGCTCGATGCCGAGGCGCGGCGGTTGGTGCTAGGCTGGGGCACCGCGCTCGGCCTCACCGCCTCGGTCGATGTGTTGGGCAATCTTTTCCTGCGGCATGAAGGCACCGAGCCCGGCCTCGCCCCCGTGCTCAGCGGCAGCCATATGGACAGCCAGCCCGCGGGCGGGCGGTTCGATGGCATCTGGGGCGTCATCGCCGCGCTGGAAGCGGTGCAGGCGCTGCGCGAGGCCGGCATCGCCACCCGCCGCCCGATCGAGATCGTCGCCTGGACGAACGAGGAAGGCAGCCGCTTCGCCCCCGGTTGCATGGGCAGCATGGCCTATGCCGGCTACCGCCCGCCAGAGACCTGGGACGCCGTGACCGACCCCGAGGGCATCCGCTTCGGCGATGCGCTGGCCACGCTGCTGGCGAGCGAGGCGGACCTGCCCCGCCGCGGCCTCGGCGTGCTCGAGGGACCAGCGCCGCATGCCTATGTCGAGGCGCATATCGAACAGGGCCCGATCCTGGAGGAGGCCGGCTGCGATATCGGTATCGTCACGGGCATCCAAGGCAGCCGCTGGTTCCTGGTGGAGCTCACCGGCGCCTCTGCCCATGCCGGCACCGCCCCCGTCTCCACCCGCCGCGACGCGGTGCAGGACATGGTCCGCGCGATCGGCGCGCTGAACGTGCTGATGGAGGACCCCACCGACGTGCTGCGCTTCACCGTCGCCAGCATCGAGGTGAAGCCCAACAGTTCGAATAGTGTCGCCGAGACGGTGAAATTCACCATCGACTTCCGTCACCCCGATGCTGCGGTCCTGCGCGCGCGCGGCGATGCGATCGCGGCGACGATCAAGGGCGCGGTGCGCAATTGCGCGGTGAGCCTGACCGAACGCTTCAACGCCGCCCCCGCCGTCTTCGCCCCGGAAGTCACCGAGGCGGTGGCGCGCGCGGCCACGGCGCAAGGGCTGCGCGCCATGCACATCCCCTCCGGCGCTTTTCACGACGCGCAGTTCCTGGTGCCGCTCTGCCCGACGGGGATGATCTTCATCCCCTCCCACCAGGGGATCAGCCACAACCCGGCGGAGTATTCCTCGCCAAGCCAGCTCGCCCAGGGCACGCGGGTGCTGGCGCAAGTGCTGGCGGAGTTGGCGAATAGCTGAATCGCCGCGCCGGCTTTAGAGCCCGATGCGTTGAGGCGGAATCGCCGAAACGCATCCCGCTTCAGCGGCAGTCGAGCACCCGGAGGTCGTAGACCGGGTGTTCCATCATCGACACCGCCGGGGCGGAGGCGAACATCCAGCCGCGGAACATCGTCTCCCCCGGGCGGCGGCTGTCGAGGACCTCCAGCCAAGCCGTGCTGTCCGGCACTTCGCCGGAGGGGCGCGTGCGGCAGGCGCCCACCAGGATCTCCAGCGTGCCATAGGTCAGCGGCTTGCCAACCTGGGCCTCCAGCCGGGTGATGCGGGCGGTGATCTTGTCGAGGAATTGCAGCTCGGCCTTCTGCTTCGTGACCCAGCCCTGGGCAAAGGCGGGCAGCGGCGAGGCCAGCAGCCCCGCGAGGAGCAGGAGCGAGCGGATCATGACCGGCGCTTCGGGCTGGGCAGCGCCGCGACCAGGTGGGCCAGGATCCCGCGCATCGCCGCTTCGTCCACGCCCATCAGCACCGC
>Ga0114960_10003861_pt1 | contig 11343 bp, 13 predicted proteins | sample C_130625_MF_Meta_FD_92637 | JGI IMG/M metagenome (GOLD analysis project Ga0114960, IMG submission 92637) | Freshwater microbial communities from Lake Croche, Canada to study carbon cycling - C_130625_MF_MetaG | ecosystem: Environmental > Aquatic > Freshwater > Lake | place: Lake Croche, Canada...
AGAAATGCATGTAACAATTTAATAAAATTTATGCTATTTTTTTGTAATATAATATTGGTAACGCATCTTTGTCATCTTTATTACCAATAGTTACGATAAGGTCACCTTGCGCAAAAGCAAAATTTCCTGTTCCATTAGTAACAATTGAATTATGCATTCCCTTATTACCGATAAAAACATTTCCTTCACCAGCATAAGAATATGGTGCTGAAAATGTACCTAAATTAATAGGATTTAAGTCAATAGTAAATATGCCAATGTCTGCAAAATAATAACTTTTGCCATCTATTAAATTTACTTGACCGCAATAGTATGTATTACCAACTATATTAATTAATTCTGGTTCAGAATATGTAGGAGCTACACTAGTATAAATTGATTGTGGAGCATCTGGTGATTTTAAAGAATTAATGTATTTAGGGTCTATAATAGATTTTGCATCAGCATACAAAGTAAACTCGTACTGGTAAGTACCATTTCCGGTAGTTATAACGGGTTCTGGAGGACTCATTATTATATTTTAAATAAATAATAAAAAAAATGCCTAAATAATAATTCAATCCATATTTTTTCTATAATAATTAATGAAAATGGGTTTAAAACTATTCTTTTAATTTAAACTATATATAATATGAATAGTCGTGAAGAAATGCATGTAACAAAACGAAATGGTGAATTACAGGAAGTAGCATTTGATAAAATTTTAGAGAGAGTTAAGAAGTTAGGACAAGAAGTCAATATTCAATTAAATTATTCATCGCTTGTTATGAAAGTTATTGACCAATTATATGAAAAGATACCAACTGGAAAAATAGATGAGTTGGCTGCGGAACAATGTGCTTCTATGTCTACTAATCACCCAGACTATGGCACTTTAGCTGGTCGCATTATTGTATCAAATCATCAAAAAAATACAGAACCTTCTTTTTTCAATTCTATGAAAAAATTGTATGACTTTAAGAATTCTAAAGGAGAAAATAAGCCCCTTATTTCACATAATTTGTGGAATTTTACTTCAAAATATCAGCATGAAATTGAAACCATGATTGATTACAATAGAGATTATTTGATTGATTTTTTTGGGTTTAAGACATTGGAACGTGCCTATTTATATAAAATAGGTAATCAAGTTATTGAGCGACCACAACATATGTGGATGCGTGTAGCTATTGGAATTCATGGTCACGAAGACGCACTTTTTCGTGTAAAAGAAACATACGATTTGATGTCACAAAAATTCTTCACTCATGCAACACCAACTCTTTTCAATGCAGGAACTCCACTTCCTCAATTATCTAGTTGCTACTTAATTGCAATGGAAGATGATAGCATTGATGGTATTTATAATACATTACATGATTGTGCACGTATTTCTAAATATTCTGGTGGAATTGGGTTGCATATCCATAATATAAGGTCAAAGGGGTCTCATATACAAGGAACAAATGGTAAAACGGATGGTCTGGTTCCTATGTTGCGCGTATTTAATAGCACAGCACGTTATGTTAATCAAAGTGGAAAACGCAATGGTTCATTTGCTATCTATTTGGAGCCATGGCATGCCGATATTGAAGATTTCTTAGATCTCCGCAAGAATCATGGTGACGAAGAATTAAAGGCGCGCGACCTCTTTTATGCTCTCTGGGTTTCAGATCTTTTTATGGAGCGTGTCAAGGGAAACGGAAAATGGACGCTTATGTGTCCACATGAATGCCCTGGATTAGCCGACGTGTATGGTCAAGAATTTACTGCACTTTATGAAAAATATGAACAAGCAGGTCTCGGTAGAAAGATAATTGATGCTCGCGAATTATGGTTTAAAGTTTTGGATGCGCAAATGGAAACTGGTACGCCTTATATTTTATATAAGGATGCATGCAATATGAAATCAAATCAGAAAAATCTTGGCATCATTAAGAGTTCAAATTTATGCACAGAAATACTAGAATACTCTGACGATAAAGAGACCGCCGTTTGCAACCTGGCGTCTATTGGTCTGCCTAGTTTTGTCGACACTTTAACCAAGCAATTCGATTATGATAAGTTACACATGGTTACCAAAGTGGTGACGAATAATTTGAATAATGTCATTGATATCAATTATTATCCTACTGAAAAAACAAAGATTAGTAATTTTAAACATAGACCTATTGGCATTGGTGTTCAGGGGTTGGCAGATACTTTTATTCTTATGGATATTCCATTTCATTCAGATGAAGCAAAAGAGGTAAACAAACTAATTTTTGAGACCATTTATCATGCATCTTTGGAAAAAAGTAATGAAATCGCATATGAACGTGGTAAAATATTGAAGACTTTATTAGATGGTCCTCAAGATGAATTCTTAAGTTTAGTAAATCAATATGAATACGCATCACTAATAACATATAAATACACATCGTCAATAAATAATAATATAAACATAAACTTAATTGGTTCATATAGTTCCTTTATTGGGTCACCTGCATCTAAAGGTATTTTGCAGTTTGATATGTGGGGTGTGGAACCGGCATCATCGCGTTATAATTGGACTGAACTAAAAGAGTCTATTGTCAAATATGGTCTTAGAAACTCACTGCTTATCGCACCAATGCCGACAGCATCAACGTCACAAATTCTTGGATTCAATGAATGTTTTGAACCTCTAACAAGTAATTTATATTCGCGTCGCACTTTGGCTGGAGAATTTGTAGTGGTTAATAAATATTTGATGCAAGAATTGATTGAATTGGGGTTATGGAATGAACAAATTAAAAACAATATTATTGCCAATAAAGGCTCTATTCAGCAGTTGACTAATTTGTCGGAACATTTACGAAACAAATATAAGATTGTTTGGGAAATGCCAATGAAACATTTAATCGATATGTCGGCAGATAGAGGTGCGTTTATTTGTCAAAGTCAGAGTTTAAATTTGTGGCTAGAAGACCCAACATATAATACTCTCACATCTATGCACTTTTATTCTTGGAAAAAAGGTTTGAAAACAGGAATTTATTATTTAAGGCGCAAAGCAAAACATCAAGCGCAACAATTTACAATTGAACCAGAATTGGTTGAGCATGTAGAAGAAAAAGATGAAATTTGTGAAATGTGTTCTGCATAAAAAATATTTATTTTTATAAATTTATCCTATTTATCCTATTTATCCTATAGAAAATTCAGCTGTTTGATTGCTTCTTTACAATCTATTTTATATTTTAGTTGTACAAAGCATCGCAATGTTACTAATATATCGATAAGCGAATTATGAAGGCTACTCGGTGTTGTTCCAAATAAATGTTGATGCAATTCGACCAACTTCGGAAATTTATTATATTCGCGACCAAATTTGTCATTTGCCTTGATTGCACACAAGTCAATTGTTTCTTGCATGGTGCAATAAATATTTTTAAAATTTGTCAAGAAATGTAAATCATACTTGTAAGCAGATATATGGTCTTCTGGATATTTTTTAACGTAAATAATTCGAAGTAGTTCTATATATATCATATTGATATCAAAAGAGACATTGTGTCCAACCAGTAGTTCTACATTGCGCAAACTATAAAAGAATTGTCTCAATGCGTCTTCAATGTTAATGCCTTTTTCTCTCGAAATCTCATTTGTAATACCATGAATGTTTGTAGAATCTTGTGGTATTTGTATATCACTTGACATACGAATAATAAAATCCTGTGTCATATCCAAACTATTGGTTTCAGTATCAAAGATTATAAAACTAAACTGAACAATATGTGGCCATTTATCAAGCGTGTCCTGACTAATAATTTTAGTTTTTGGTAATCCTGTAGTTTCTGTATCAAATATTAAAACCTTCATTTAATTAATTCGGTTCTAGATTTTAAGTCGTTTACAATAAGCATTTATATAATTATAAATATAAATGTTTTTACAATCAATTTTTTTTACACCTTTAGAAAAAGTTCCCTACATTTTGCTACACTTTTTTAAAAAGTATATGTCTTGCAAATACCAAAGCTTCTACGATGCCAAATAGTAATACCATGTTCTTTTATTCCATCTATATGTCGTTTTGCACCATATCCCTTATTTGAATCAATACCATAATGCTCTACTAAATTTGGATTATCTGCGCATAAATCTTCGATATACTTATCGCGTTCTACTTTGGCCAATATAGAAGCCGCCGCAATAGATGCATATTTGTTGTCACCACCTTCTATTGTGACATGAGGTATCGTATTCAATTTATTTGTTTTTTTATCTAAATAAGTAAATGGTTTAAAATAATTTCCGTCAATAAGGAGAGAATATTCATAATCTTTTCTCTCTATTTGTCCTTGTTCCAATAGTTTTTTATTCATCTGTTTTCTGATTTCTATTATGGAATTATGCATAGAAAGTTGCGTAGCTTGCAATATATTTATATTGTCAATCGTTTTTTCATCTTCAAAAGATATATACCACGCTAGTGCATGTTCCTTAATATATTGAGATGCTTCTTGAATCTTTTTCTTTGATGTAAATTTCTTACTATCTTTTACCATAGAACAATCAAATGTATCATCTTTAGGTAAAATCACAGCCGCCGTATAAACACGACCAAATAGTGGACCTCTACCTACTTCATCAACACCAATTTCATGTACATTTTCAGATTGATTATATGATTTTTCTAATACAACCTTAGGTTTTACAACTTTTTTTTTCTTAGATAATATAACAATATCAGAGCCATTGTCATCATCATCAATAATTACAGCATTAATGCATTCAGATTTCTTCATAATATAACTTGTATATTATAATTTATAATATAAAAACATTTCATTTTTAAAATTTTAAAATATATTTAATTATAATTACAAACTTTTTTCACTATATAAATTATACAATGAATACTGAAGCATTATTTCTTTTCTTAATTTTATTATTGGGTTTAGTTTTATGTTCCTTTTTAGGAGGTAATTGCGGAACAGAAGGATTTGAACAAGCAAGTACTGCGAATATTCAGGTAAATAAACAACCACAAATTAATGGCAATGGATGGTGGATAAATTCTGGTAATGGTGGTGGTGGGTGGTGGGTAGTTCCTGTCCCTATTCCTGGTGATAATTATAATCATATGCAGCAAACTATGTCATCATTACAAAATGATGCTACTTATATAGGTCCTAATGGCGGAGTTGCTGTGGTAAAAACGAATAGTGATGGTACACAAAGTCTACATGTCACAATGCCTGATGGAAAAATAATTATATTAAATCCTAGGATTAAAAATCGTACAGATACATTAGAAACTAAAAATACTTCAATTGAAAGTACAAATTATTATGGTGCAAATGGAACTGCAACTATTTTCTATGGACCTAATGGAGAAACTGCTACTATTGTTAAAGATAATAATGGACAATATATAATTAAAATTCAAACTAGTGAAGGTATATATATGTATGGTTCTAATAATGGTTATAATAATGGTACAACAAATACTCAATATTATGGAAGTACTGGTTACAATTTGCAAAATTATAGTGGTTCAGCAACTGGTGGAAATAATCCTTATTATAATCAAAATAGTTATTATGGTGGTTCAGCAACCGGTCCTTATGGTAATAGCGCGTATTATGCAGAAGGACCAAATGGTAACGCTGTTGCTGGAACTACTTCTAATACAAATCCTTATTATACTGATGAAGGAATTTCTATAAGTGATATACCACCTGGACAAGAAGATTTGTATATTTTGAAGTCGCAAGTTGTACCACCCGTTTGTCCAGTCTGTCCATCTGTTGCAGCTGCTAATGCTTCATTAACAAAGGAAAAATGTCCTCCATGTCCTGCATGTGCAAGATGTCCTGAATCATCATTTGAATGTAAAAAAGTACCAAATTACAACGCAATAAATAACGATGAATTACCTGTTGCAGTATTGAATGATTTCTCTACGTTTGGAATGTAATAAGACCTTTTGATCCAAAATAGTTATAAAGTTATTTTTGTAATAACTTTATATTTTTGAGGAACTATTTGGTTATAAAGGTGAACGTTTTTTAATACATTTATGGTCCATTTTGAATGTAGCACTTCTATCCTCATTTGGCACAATATTGATGATACACTTTGCCTTCTTTCCATAAAGCGGCTCTGTACAACCCTTTTCTTTTTTATTCTTCAAGGTTTTTACCTTTTTAAATGAAAAAATTCTGGCTTTTTCAGTGGTACAACGAGACCTAAAATTCTCATATCTTTCTCTCACTTGACAATAAGATAAATGAGATTTCTTTTTCAACATTTTATTTACCAATTCATGTAATTCATATACGTATCGAGAAAATGTTTCACGATTAATCATATCACACATTTGTATTGGTTTCTTTTTGAAGTTGTTTGCCAGATTTATTCTGCAATATTTGCATGGTAATACGTGTTGCAAATTGATAATAAAATCTTTATAATGTTTTTTATCTTTTAAAGTTGGATGCACTGGATAATTGAAACTCATAGTATGCAAATAATGCCACATTGGAGGTCCCCATACTGATGTAAGCATACCATCTCCTGAATTATAATCTTTTTTAGTAAATACACGCTTTCTAGTTTTATTATGTGTATTTCTATTTTTACGCGTATCTGTCATGTTATATTATATGTATATTTAAAATATATAGTACAAATTTTAAATTATAAAATATATCTAAATGTTATATGGAACAAGGTAATAAACCATTTAATTTAACAATTTTCACTGAAGATACTAAAAGTATTTGTGTATGCACTGCAATATCAATTTCTATTATTATTTTATTTGTAATAAGCCCATTAAGCAAATTATTTAAAACATCATTATTTATGAAATTAATAGCTTTAATAATATTGGGTTATATAATATTATTGAATTACAAACAAACAAACTTATTAAGGTCTGCCAGTTTGGTGACTGAATCTGACCAAATTAAATCTCAACTAGACACCAATATAATGTCTAGCTATATATTTACCTTTTTTATTGGATTATTATTTATTTTTAATTTTAAAAGTATTATTATTTCTATCATGAATTTTTTCAATTCTTAGATATTTTTTTATTTCCATAATTTTTTCATAATATAGTTTATCATTTGAAAAGTCATATTTTTTAATTTCTATCAAGTTTCCAACATTTGTTCTAAATAACATATAATATAAATATAAATATCTTTATATTCTATTCGTTAAAACGTTACCTAAATTTCTTCTAGAATAATATATATAAATGGAATCTAATTTAAATTCTTTTTCAAAAACGAGTAATTATTTATCTTTAGGTAGTAAAGGTAATTCTAATAGTTACATATCTGTAATTAAAAATTCACTTACAAGTATGAGTAGTATGAGTATTATTTTTGTTGTCTCTATGATACTTTTTTCATTACTAGCTGTTTATTATTATTATTATTATATTCTACCTGAAATGAATCCAAAATATAAACCAAATAATGAAAGAGTTACTGACTCTGATAGTGGTAATAATATTGCAGAACTTTTATTTTTTTACGCAAATTGGTGTCCTCACTGCAAGGCTGCTAAACCTATCTGGAATGAACTAAAAACAGAATATGAAAATAAGTCTATTAACGGATATAAAATTGTATTCACAGAGGTGGATTGTTCAGAAGAAACTTCTGAAACTGAAAAAATGATGAATCAATATAATATAGAAGGTTATCCTACTATTAAATTATTAAAAGATGGACAAGTTATTGAATATGATGCTAAGCCAAATAAAGATACATTAGTTCAATTCTTGAATACTGTTATCTAATGTTATACACGATTCATCAATAATATTATAGTTTATTTTTTTTAAAAATACTTTTGCAGAATTAACACCATTGTCAAATAAATCTTTTCTTACTTCTACACTACTTATTGCATTTTTTAAATAATCAAGATTTAAGCATTGTGATTCACATATAACTTCATTTAAATCTTCATTTAAAATTTCAGGTTGATTTTTATCTTTGTTAATACTTAATATTGCTTTATATATTAAACTTATTAAAAACTCTAACAATGTAGATTCTTTTGTTATATTATTTTTAGATTCAGAAAATATATTTTTAAATCCTAGTATTTCATGATGTTGTTTTCCAGATTCAATACAATAATTCATTGGATAATTGCAAAATAAACCTCCATCTAGATAACATTTACCATCTATACAAATGGGTGATACTAATATTGGCAATGCCATCGTCATTTGTATAGCTGTTATTACTGATATATTTGGATGTGTTAAATATGAAATATCTTCGAGTTTATATTCATTAATTTCAAAACTAAAAAAATGCAATTCTATTTTTGTTAATGTATAAAAGTCATTCAAATTTATATCTATTTGAATATCTTTTGCGTCAAATACTGGTTTAAAACATTTTTCAAGATTTTTATTATCATAAATACCTTTTTTTGTATAAGCATCCAATATATTTTGAACTTTAATAGGAAAAACATCTTGCCATGGTCGTTTAATAATATAATCATTTATAGTTTCCCAGTCAAATTTAAGAGCAATGAATACACCAATTATACCCCCTGCAGATGTTCCATAAATGGTTTCAATATCATTTAAATTTATAAATCCATTTGTTTCTAAATGATATACCGAACCCAATGTTTGTATCATAGCAGGACCTCCACCACAAATAACCAAATGTTTTATAGTCATTTAATTATTCTATAATACATTTATTTTTTTAACTTTTTTTCTGAATGAATGTTAAATGGCGAATATATTTACATTAGAGAATATTGAAAATTTTTCAGAAAAAATAAGTATTGATGAGTTATATGAAAAGAAGAGACAACAAGATTTAACAAAACTTGCTTTATTCAATAAATTATTAAATAGAATTCATGTAAGGATTAGGACTGCATCACGTCAAAAAGTAGATGAACAATTTTGTTGGTATATTGTTCCTGAAATAATGATTGGTGTACCAAAATATGATCAAGCAGCGTGTATTGCATATATTATGGATAAATTGAAAACAAATGGTTTTAATGTTCGTTATATTCATCCAAATTTATTATTCATATCTTGGCATCATTGGGTTCCTGATTATGTGAGAACAGAGTTAAAAAAGAAAACTGGTATTGTAGTCAATGAATATGGACAAAGAATAATAGAAGACACTGATGAAAATGGTAATAAAGTAACTATAAGTGCTCCGAGTGGTCCTAATGATTATATATTAAATAGAGAAGAACCTAATCAAAAAGATAAACCACAAAAGAAAGAATACACACCTATTAAATCTTATAAGCCTTCAGGTAATCTTATATATGATAATGACTTGTTAGATAAAATGGAGAATAGATTTCGATAAAAAATTTTGTACATTATATTTTTTTAACCTTTCATTTCGTAGTAAAATATTAAAAAAAATGAAATAAATATTTCAAAAAAATAAAATTCATAAAACAATGCAAAGAGAACCAACAATGCAAAACATTTTACAATATATTTGTGAAATAGACAACAACAGGTCGAAAATTTGGAATGATTATTGGGAGTTACATGAAACCTTTGATAAATTGAAAGATGAAACATTCAACTCTGTGAGAGAAGAATTTGATAAAAATCAAAAAATTACAAAAAAATTTAAAAAATTAAAAGAAATAGATGATTTAACTTGGGAGCTACATGATATTGCACTTGAAGGAATATCATTATGGATTAATGACGATTATTTGTTTACATTAGATAACAAGTTGTGTTCAACTTCGCACATTACAAGAACAAAGGGTGCCATAATAGCTAGCAATGAATGCAGTTTATGCTTAGAAACGCACGATGTAAGACATCTAATCAAAACCTCTTGTGGGCATTATTTTGGGAAGAAATGTTTCGCGCTACTTTTAAAGAATAAGTTCTTTGAAGATGAAACGATAATCAGGTGTCCAAATTGCCGAAACAACGCCGTCACATTGCAACAATTCAAATATAAATAAAAACTCTAATATATATTTATAAACTACTTAAAGCCGGCCACCCCTTGCCGACACTACATGATGTAGGGGTTTTCAAGAATTTCTCGAAAATGGGCAAAAAAGAAGGTTCTACACATGTAGTACTGGTTTTTTGATATTTTTGGGGAAAGTTTTTTTGTCTTTTCGATTTTGGACATTTATTTTTGTCCATTTTTGAAAACCTAAAAATATTTTGCCCAAAAACCTGGATGTTGTGACCATAATTGAAATTTATGGTCTGGTCACCAAAAAAATAATTTTCAATTTGTTACCATAATTTTTTTTATAAATACTTAAAAATATTTTCTATTTCCTATATATGGAAATAATTGGAAATGAAATTAAGCAAAAATTAAGCAATAAATATTGTTGTAAATTTTGTGACTATTCTACGTCACGAAAAAGTAACATTGATAGTCATCTTAATAGTAACAAGCATAACAAGGAAATAAATGGAAATAAAATTAAGCAAAAATTAAGCAATTTTTTTGAATGTACATTTTGCAACAAAATATATAAAACAAACGCAGGTTTATGGAAACATAAAAATAAAAACAATTGTGATAAAAGTAGTAACTATGTTGAAAATGAAAAGTCAAATTCTTTATCAACAAATATTACAGAGAAAGATGAGTTAATTAATTATCTTATGAAAGAAAGTAAAGAACTTAAGAGTCTTGTATTAGAGGTTTTAAAAAATGGTGTTTCAAATACAAACATTATAAATAATAATTCACATAACCAAACATTCAACTTAAATGTATTTTTAAATGAAACATGCAAAGATGCAATGAATATTACTGATTTTGTAGATTCTCTCAAATTACAACTGAGTGACTTGGAGAAAGTCGGAGAAATCGGATATATAGAAGGAATCTCTAGTATCATTATAAAAAACTTGAATGCGTTAGATATTACAGAAAGACCTATTCATTGCACAGATAAAAAGAGAGAAACAATGTATATCAAAGATGAAGATAAATGGGAAAAAGATGATGAAAATAAAGTAAAGTTACATAAAATGGTTAGAAAAGTAGCCAACAAAAATATAAATCTTATTTCAGAATTTCAACAGCTACATCCAGATTGGAAGAAATGTTCATCAAAATATTCTGATCAATTCAACAAAATTGTTATAGAATCTATGGGTGGCAAGGGCGACAATGACTATGAAAAAGAAGAGAAAATTATCAAACGTGTTGCAAAAGAAGTATTTATAGAAAAAGTAAGTAATAAAAGTAAGTAATAAAAGTAAGTAATATAAAATAATAAAATTAAATATTATATTATTTTATATGCAATCAAATTAAAATATATTAAAAAAAATACATTTAGAACCTATAAGACACAGAAGTACAGATTAAT
>Ga0114960_10003864_pt1 | contig 11339 bp, 9 predicted proteins | sample C_130625_MF_Meta_FD_92637 | JGI IMG/M metagenome (GOLD analysis project Ga0114960, IMG submission 92637) | Freshwater microbial communities from Lake Croche, Canada to study carbon cycling - C_130625_MF_MetaG | ecosystem: Environmental > Aquatic > Freshwater > Lake | place: Lake Croche, Canada...
CACTGCCTGCAAAGCTGTTGCCTGAACGCAAACCGTCAATGATGGCTTCAGCGGTCAGGTTGTTGGTGCCTTTGCGGACCATCACATAATCTTTTTGGTACTCACCAGGGTAAAAGTCCTGGTTGGACTCGCGCTGGTCAGGACCGAAGGAGCCACGGTTATGGTAGTCGGAGCTGGCGAAGAACCAAAACTTACGGCCCTCACCCAAGAGCGCGTCCCACACGCCACCGATCTTCGCGGCGTAAATGCCCGTGCCACCATAGGTACCGAGGCCCACGCTGTCAACACCACCGGTTGGGTTGGCCAAAGAAGCACCCCGGTTGGGCGCGTATTCGCCGCGTTGAGGCGAAGCTTGGTGACCTGGCATGGACTCAAAACCGAAGGCAATGTCAGGTGCCGCATTGTTGAAGTTACGCAAATGCTCGATGTTGAAACCGTTATTGCCAATCGGGTTGTAGATACCGGCGCGCTCCAGGTGGGCGGGAACAAAGTAGCTCGTGGTGGGCGCTTTTTCTTTCATCCACTTGATGCCTTCCAGCGTCTTGCGGTGGCCGAGGTCAGGTGTTGCTGCCGCGTTGGTGCCCTTGATTTTGCGTGCAGTCGCATCCAGTGCATCGGTGCTGGTGGTGCCTGTCACAGAGCAGTCCCACTGGTTTTCAGCGCCACGGCTGGTGTCGGTGTCAGAGCGGTCAAAACAATATTCGTACTGAGCTTGCAGTGTGGCATTGCCCATCACGCCGGCCTGAGGCCAAGGTTTCTGACCCTGCAACACGGTCGTGGAAACGTGCTCATGACCCGGTGCGTTTTGCTCCACACCCATCCAGATCGGCTTTTGACGTGCGCGGCTCTCGTCTTCAGTCACCTTGTACTGAAATTCCTTGATCTCTTGCCAACGCCACATGGCCTTAGGGTTGGCTGTACCGTCACCCTTGATGTCTTCACGGCCGCCTGGCAATGTGGACTCCCAAGATTGGTTAGGACCTTTGAGCGTCGTTGCAGGCTGACCCGCGGAAGGAAAGGTGGCTGGTGGGTAAGGGCCAGTTGCGCTGTTTGTCAAACCCAGTGCGGTTGGAACCGGCTCAAACGGATCTTCTCTCAGGGTACAGTTACGGGCGCTGCTGCCACCGTGGTCGGCCTGGACAAACCAGTCTAAACCAAAGGTTTTAACGGACTTGTCAATCAGCTTTTGCATGGAGAGCGAGCCGTCTGAACAGGTCGTGTGGTTGTGGAAGTCGCCAGTGACGTAAGTGCCAGCAGCCTTGGCTTTGGCTTTTTCAGCCGCTACAGCGATTTGCACTGTAGAAACAGAGATCAAACCGACCAGAGTGGCTACCGCTGCGGTCGTGTGACGAAGGGCAAATGGATTGCTCATGGGAATTACCTTTAAATGCGATGAAATTAAATCGAAGTGGTCGAAGACTGATCACCGTAGAAATAGACGACGCCACCGATGACGATGACTTTGGTGCTGAAGTCAACAGTCGTTGTGTCGGCGTCTGAATTGGTCAGGGTGCCGTTCAGGGTGCAGATGTCTTTGGTGTCGCAACCCGTCAATTTGACGTTGGTGATGGAAGCCAATGGAAACAAAGACAATTCAGGCGTGGTCCCCAGAGCAGTTGACGTCGCAGTCAGCGTGCTCACCAGTTCAGCTTTGGTGGAGCCGCCGTCCAAAAACTTATCGTCGAAGAGATTGGTCAAAGCCTTGGCATTGAGGCCAGCGACGCTGGTCAAATCAGCAAAAGCGGCACTGATTTTGCTTGAAAAATCGGCGGCGATGACGTCAAGATTGACGGTGCCAGAAGTACCATTTCCACCGCAAGCGCTCAGTGCAAGCACCGCGCTCAGGATGAAAGAGGATGAGAAAGCTCGTTGGGTGATCATGTTCAAAATGCTCCGAGAAGATATGAGGGTGTGATTCAGGGCGAATGCAGACAGGCGTACTTTGTAAAACCTGTTGGCTACTTTAGATGCGCCATATGAAGGATTGATGACACCCATTCATTCATCTTCGGTATTCACCATTGAAAGTGACATTCATGCCGCCACAACCGGCTTCACCTTCAACCCTCAAAGTACCGGGGGCTGTCAGCCTCAGTTTGGCTGAACACAATTCGTTTTTCACCGTCTCACTGATCACTGCGCCTTTCAATTCCCCAAAGCCCCGCAGTGCCCCCGTGTGGGCAGTGCCAGATTTGCCGGGGCTCACCCAAACCGAAGTGCCATCTATATGAAATCTTGAGGCATTCAAGGCGATAACATTGATGACCGCAGAGTTGGCGTCTTTTTTTCCGTTGGTGTAACGAACGTAGTTGCCCGTCCATTTTCTCAGCTCGGGGTCAGCAGACAAGGCTGATTGCAGAAAGGCAATTCTTTGCGTGTAAGCGACTTCCAAGCACTGGGCGTTTTGGCAAGCGTTTCTTTCGAGCAACCAACTTTTCTGTCCCCACTTCAATGCTTGGGCGTCACTGTATGTTGAAGTGAGTGAAGCATAAAGTGCACCCATGGTGTCGTCCAGCATCGACAAGGGCTCGTTTTGGCAAATGAGCTTCTCTGCGCGTGTGGCGGCGGGTCCACACTTGAAACTTGCCGCCCACGAAACGTGGCAAGTTGAAATGAAAAAAATTAGGCACCAGATATTTTTCATTGTCGCTACGCCATTGCAATAAAAAAGCGCAACAGGGTTACCCTTGCTGCGCTTGTTATTTGGTGGCCTGGACTGGAATCGAACCAGTGACACGCGGATTTTCAATCCGCTGCTCTACCAACTGAGCTACCGGGCCATATCGCTTGTTAGTGTAGCAGGTTTTGTGTGTTTTTCTGGCTTCAAAGGCATCCCGAGTGGGGCCTAGAATGACATGCATCCACCGCCTCAGTCACCGCCAAACTTTCAGGATTTGCATGCGCAAGATGTTCGCACGGCTTCATTTGATTTTGTTCATGGCCCTGTGTTCGCAACCCATGGCGCAGACCATGGATTCGAGCCCTCAGCCCATGGCGCGCGTGATAGTGAAGTTCAAGGATGACGGCAATCTGCTCAGGCGCGCTGCTGGCTCCGAGCGCGCCTCATCGATGTCCCTGCGTCTGGGCTTCAGTGTTGCGCATGTGCATGAAATCGCACCCGGCCACCAAGTGTTCAAAGCCGCCAACATGTCCTCCGCGCAATTGGCGGCTACCTTGTCGCAATGGCGTGAGGTGGAGTTTGCAGAGCCCGATGAACGGCTCAAGATCAGCGCACTGCCAAACGACCCCATGCTCCCCTCGCAATGGTATTTGATGAACAAAGAGGCGGCTGGTGCCAATTTCGTTTCAGCTTGGGACACCAGCACGGGTGAGCTGGGCACGGTGGTGGCCGTTATTGACACGGGCATCACGGACCACCCCGATCTGAAAAACAAGCTGGTACCTGGCTACAACTTCATCTCCGATCCGACCTTGGCCATGAACGGGATAGGTCGAAGCAGCAACCCGAGTGACCTGGGCGACTTTATTGACAGCAGCGTCCGAAATGACCCCGCATTTGTGAGCGTGTGTGGCGCAGCCGAGCTGGCAGTGGACAGCGCCAGCAGTTGGCATGGCACCCAGGTAGCCAGTTTGATTGCAGCGCAAACCCACAATGCCATGGGCATGGCGGGTGCAGGTTGGGGGCTGCGGGTGTTGCCTTTGCGTGCACTCGGTAAATGCGGGGGGTTCGGCTCGGACATTCAAGCGGCCATGTTGTGGGCAGCTGGTTTTGCGGTGCCGGGTGTGCCCAACAACCCCTATCCGGCAAGTGTGTTGAACTTGAGCTTGGGCGGCCCGGGGGCTTGCTCTCAGTCTTATGCCAGCATCTTGGCGCAGGTCAAGACCAGGGCGGTGGTGGTGGTGGCTGCAGGCAACGAGTCCGGCCCGGTCGACAGGCCCGCCAACTGCGACGGTGTGCTTGCCGTCTCCGGATTGCGGCATCAGGGCGAAAAGGTGGGCTACAGCAGTTTGGGCAAGGAAGTGGGCATCAGCGCCCCAGCGGGAAATTGCGTGAACGCGAGCGGGCCTTGTTTGTACCCCCTGATTTCGGCCACCAACTCGGGAGCCAAAGGACCGGTAGCGCCCGCCTACACGGACGGCTACAACTACAGCGTGGGCACCAGCTTTTCAGCCCCTTTGGTTGCGGCTGCGGCTGGTTTGATGCGGGATGTCAATCCGTCAATGTCGCCCGCTGAAACGATGGCCAAAATCAAAGTGGCGTCGAAACCATTTCCGGTGGTGGCGGGCAGCCCGGTATGCACCAACGCCAATGCGGGCGCCCCTTGCACATGCACAACGGCCCTTTGCGGCACCGGCATGCTGGATGCAGGGGCCGCTGTTCGCTTGGCGAAAGCCAATGGCCAGGCGATTCCCGAGTCGGGTTGGTGGTGGAATGCCGCTGAAAGCGGACGAGGTTATTCGCTTGAAATTCAAGGCAATCGTTTGTTCATGGCGGCTTACATGTACACCGCCGATGGGCGCGCGGTCTGGTACGTCTCGGCTGGCAGGATGAATCAGGATGGCAGCTTTCAAGGTGATGTGACGGAATATGCCGGCGGTCAGACCTTGTCGGGTGCCTTCAAACCCGCACAAGTGAAAGGCGCGGCGACGTCCATGCAACTGAGCTGCAGCGCGTCGTACGCTTGCACTTTGAATTGGGCTGGCCGCACCGTTGCCATCACACGCTTTGCATATGACAACGCAGCCAAGTCAGCCAGCGCGCCGCAATCGGGTTGGTGGTGGAATGCCGATGAAAGTGGCCGGGGCTTCTTCTTAGAGGTGCAAGGCAACACTGTGTTTGCCGCAGGCTACATGTATGACCTTGTGGGCAATGCGGTGTGGTACGTCGCCTCAGGCACGCTTGCCAATCAAAGGCTCAACGCGTCATGGAGTGAATATGCGAATGGCCAGACATTGACCAGCGAGTACCAGGTGGCGCAATTGAAAAACCCGGCGGTCGGGAGTCTGCGGCTGGTCTTCAGCGACAGTCAAACGGCGGTGCTGACCTTGCCCGATGGACGCAACGTGAGCTTGACCCGGTTTGTATTTTAAGAACGCTCAGCTGTTGCGCTTGCTGCGCGTGAGGTCCACGCCCAGCTGCTTGAGCTTGCGGTAAAGGTGGGTTCGCTCCAAGCCGGTCTTTTCTGCCACGCGGGTCATGGAGCCGCTTTCGTGGGTCAGGTGGAATTCAAAATAGGCTTTTTCAAAAGCATCGCGGGCATCGCGCAGTGGGCGATCCAAATCAAACATTTGCGAAACCTGCGGACTGCTTTGCGGCTCAGAGGCGGCAGGCGTTGTTGCGGCGGCAGGCGCTGCAGGCGCAGGAGCGCGGGCAGCCGCTTGGTGCGCTGCAACCGCTTGGCGCACTTGCTCTCGGGCCAAGCCCTGCTCGACAGCTTTCAGTAACTTTTGAAGGGTGATGGGCTTTTCCAAAAAGGACTGCGCACCAATGCGGATGGCGTCCACCGCGGTGTCAATGGTGGCATGCCCGCTCATCATGATCACGGGCATGGTGAGCAAACCTGCAGCAGACCACTCTTTGAGCAAGCTCACGCCGTCGGTGTCTGGCATCCAAATGTCCAGCAAAACCAAATCAGGTCGGATACGGCCACGGATCTCACGCGCTTGGGCTGCATTTTCTGCGAGCTCAACCGTGTGTCCTTCATCGTTCAGAATTTCAGAGAGCAAGTCCCTGATGCCTAACTCGTCATCGACGACCAATATATTTGCCATGTTGCCTGTAACGCCTTGGGAATAAACGTGTGTCTCGACCTGAGTGTCTCATGCGCCCATAGCGCCGGTGGAAATGCTGAATGATAACGATACTTGAGCCCCTTTGATGTGAGCCTCCTCAATCAAATTGCTCATATCCAGTCGGGCACCATGTTCGTCAGCAATTTTTTTGACCACTGCCAAGCCCAAACCCGTGCCTTTGGCTTTGGTCGTGACATAGGGCTCCATGGCGCGTTGAAGAATATGGGGAGCGAAACCCGGCCCAGTGTCGGTCACGGTGAGCCGGACCCGCTTACGCGCAGGACTCCATTGCGTCGACAGTGTGACCTGCGTTTTGCGCACCTGTTCGTTAGATTTGCTGGGCTGCAAGTCACATGCGTCTTGTGCGTTTTGCAACAGGTTGTGGACCACCTGACGCAGTTGCTGGGCATCGCCTTGAATATGTGGGCAAGCGGCATCCAGTGCCAACACAATCGGCACCCGCGAATGCCCATCGACAGGCTCTTGGCTGTACAAGCCCATCACTTCATGAACCAAGGCATTGAGATCCAGCGGTTGAAGCACTGCCGAGGGCAAGCGGGCATAGTCGCGAAACTCATTGACCAATCGCTTCATGGCATCCACCTGGTCGACAATGGTTTTGACGGACTTGACCAAGATGGCCTGATCAGGCGCACTGAGTTTGCCATCCAATTTACGCTCCAGCCGCTCGGCGGACAACTGAATCGGGGTGAGTGGATTTTTGATTTCATGGGCCAATCGACGGGCCACCTCGCCCCAAGCTTGGGCGCGTTGCGCAGAAACTATTTCAGAAATGTCATCAAACACAAGCAAGCGCATGCCGTCAGGCAAGGTCGCACCACGCGCAATCAGGGTGACCGCTGTTGCGTCCAAGCCCTGGCCTGCGGCGTGGATTTCAAATGATTTTTGCCAATGGTCCAATTCGTGACTGTGTTTATCCGCACCCAGCAACTCGAATTGTTCCTGCACGCCTGCGGCGAATGTTTGCATGGTGGGCATAGCCTGCAACAGGGCGTTTTCGTGGGCAGCCAGGGGCACGCGCAAAATGCGTGTTGCGCCCGGATTGGATGTCTGGATGCGCCCCATCGCATCCAACACGATGACGCCAGCGGTCAGGTTGTCCAAAATAGTTTGCAAATTGCCGCGCGCGGCGTCGAGTTGAATCAGGCTTCGCTCTGCGGCAGAGCGCGCGTCTGACAACTGCTGGGTCATGTCAGCAAATGATCGCGTCAAACCACCCAACTCATCTTTGCCTTGCAGGGCCATTTTGGGCGTCAAATCGCCCGCAGCGACTTGACGCATGCCATGCGCAAGCAGCAACAACGGTTGCGCCAATTGGTTGCCCAGCAGCACCGCCAGCAGAACAGCCCCCAGCACGGCCAAAAACAAGCTGAGCGTCAAGGTGCCGATGTACATGCGCCGCAAACCCTCTCGCGCCAGTGCGCGCTCTTGGTATTCCCGATTGGCCTCTTGCACATCCAAGGCGTTGGCAACCAAGGTTGGCGGAAGCTCTTGGGTGATTTGCAGAATCCACGGGTCGTCTCGCAGACTCAGGCTGGCTTGTGGCACGAGATTGAGCACTTTGATACGGCCCGATGCGGTGCCAGTGGGGTTGTCCTCCAAACCTTCGACTAATTGCAGACTGAGCTTGCTGCGCACTTGCTTGATTTGTTCCAGGGTGGGCCTTTCGGGGCTCAATTGAAAGCGAGACTGTCCTGCACTGGCGATCAGGCGGCCTTTGGTCGACCATAAAACGGCGTCATTGGCACCCATTTGCTCGCGGATTCGCTCGAGCATCAAGCCCGCACTGGGCTCGGGAACGTCCAGCAACTGCAAGGAAGCCGAACGCGTTTGTTTGGCCAAATCGGCACTGAGGGTATCGATGGTGGCACGCCCCAAATTCAAACCAGCCGCCAAGGCGCCCTCCACTTTCACATCGAACCAGCTTTCGATGGAGCGAGAGACGAACTGGTAGGACACGACGTAAATCAAAACCCCCGGCACCACGCCCACCAAAGCAAAAATAGCGGCCAATTTGATCAGCAGTTTGGAGCCAAACTGTCCCCGTCGGAGTCGGAGTAAGAGCCGGACCAGTCCGGTCAAAATGCCGACCAGCAACAGGGCCGCCACGACCCAGTTCACAATGTACAAGCGGTCGTAATTCTGGTCGTACAGCGCACGATTGTTGGTCGCTTGCGACAACAGCAACAAGAGCAGCACCCCGATCAAAACCATGGCCACCGCACCCACAGCCATCAGCCATTGCACGCCCCTGGATGTTTTCATGCCTCGCGGGGGCGGCATAGGTTGAAGGCCGCCCATTTCAGCGGCCCAACTCACTGGACAAACGAAGGGTACGGCTCAATGCCAAGTTCCAGTCGTTTTGCCCGCCGGCCGTGATTTGGAAGGGTCTGGGCAATTGTGAGTTGTCCATTCGGAACTGGAAGTTCAGGGTGTATCGGGCATCCGGATCGATTTCGTTCGCCTCAGCCACTTTCCAGTTCAAGTTGCGACGGATCGCAGACAAAGCCTCCGGCAAACTTTCAAACTGCTGCGACAAATTGCCTGCATTGCCGCTGCCCCCGATGGCTTCGTTGGAAATCGTCAAACGCCAACGTCTTGTCAAAGGCTGGTAAGCCAACCGGTAATAGCGGGCCACCGCCGATATGCGGCGGTCGGTCCAGTACCACCGGTCTCGCATGATCACGGCCTCAGACACAAAGTGCACAGCCACGCCTTTGAGCAAGGCCTCTTCGACGGAAGGCCCCAACTCGAGCCGCACGGTGCTCGACAGCACAATCGCACTTTCCATCCGCTCCACATACAGTTCTGTCAACTCCAAGGCCGGTGATTGCGCCCAGGCCGAAGGAAAGGCGAACAGAAACAGGACACACAGCCTCAGCCAGCTGTAGGTCTGTTGCGTCTTTTGATTAAAGACGTTTTTGCAGCAGCGCGTAATAAAACCCATCATGTTCACCTGCTTGATTGTCCTGGACAGCGGTGCCAATTTGCCGATTTTGGGGCAGCAAATGTCCGGGAGAGGTCAAGAAGAGCGCATCAGTGTTGTGTTGAAGAAACGTTTGGATTTGTCCTTGCCCTTCGGCCAAGAACAGTGAGCATGTGCAATACACCAGTTGGCCGCCCGGCTTGAGCAAGGGCCACAAGGTTTTCAGCAGTTGCGCCTGGATCCGGGCCAACTGCGCAATGTCGCTTTCGCGTCGCAACCAACGTACATCGGGGTGGCGGCGCCCGATGCCGGAGGCCGTGCACGGCGCATCGAGCAAGATGGCGTCAAACTTGGATTGATCCCACCAGGTGGCAGGTTGGCCCGCATCGGCCACGATCACTTGGGCTTTGGCCTGCAATCTGTCCAGGCTTTGGATCACCCGCTCGCAGCGGACAGGGTCTACGTCCAAGGCCACCAACTGCGCCGTAGGGCACAACTCCAGCAAGTGGCCGGTTTTACCGCCTGGGGCTGCGCAAGCGTCCAAAATTCGGAGCGGTTGATTGCAATCGAGACCTTGGAGTAACAAGGGCGCAGCCATTTGAGCACCCGCATCTTGGACCGAAACCATGCCTTGTGCAAAGCCCGGCAATTGATTCACTGCGGTTGCTTGGTGCAATTCGATTCCGCTGAATCCCACGGGGTGACCCTCAAGCCCTGCGCAAGCCAGTTGAGCCAAATAACGCGGCACTGTGGTTTGCAAGGTATTGATGCGCAAGGTCATTGGCGCAGGCGCTTGGGATGCGGTCAGTATCGCCTGCCAATCCTGTGGGTGATCCGTTTGCAATTTTTGGACCCACCACGCAGGATGATTCCAGCGGGCCAAAGGGTCATCGTCTGTCAGCCTGATCAAGGCCTCTCGCTCGCGCAAAAATCGCCTCAAGCAGGCATTGACAAAATTGGCCTGGGCACGGGTGTCTTTGTGTTTTCTGGCGGCCTCCACGGTTTGGTCGACCAAAGTAAAGGCCGCATAGGGTGCCAAGGCGTCGTTCCAACACAAGGCCAATGCGCTGCACAGCAAAGCGTCCACAGCCGGCGGCGGCGCTTTGCGGGCCAGTTGCGTCCGCAAAGCCTGGGCTCTCCCAAGCCAACGCATGACCTGGAAGGACAAGGCCTGAACCCCAGGACGAATCGCCTGCGGCTGCGTCTCCAGCAGGGCGGTCATGGAGCGCCCTGCTTTGACCGCTGCCACGACTTGCGCGGTGGCATTCAGCAGACGCCACAAAGGTAGACCTTGGGGCGGTGTTGGCTGTGGTGCCGAGGGCCTGGACTTGTTGTCTTGCATTGAGGGCGTCAAGCCAAAGGATCGGCACTGTCCAGTTTGGCAGCGGCTTCAAATCGGCATTGTTTGGCCAACCACCGCGCAGGCCACTCATTGGCCGCGTCGTTGTAAGCTTGAACCGCTTGGTTATAGGCCACGATCATGGGCCAGGCCTGTGTTTTGAGTCGTTCGAATTTCTTCTGCAAGGGATCACTGAACCAAGCGCTTTCGTCTGCCCTGTGAAAGTCTTTTTCTTGCCTGAGCAATTTGAACAACTGCACCCGCGCCGTGTTCACCCGTTGAATCGACGCCGCATCTAAGGGGTTAGCGCGCACCTGCGCCAGACTTTCTGCAAATATTTCGCAAGCAGCCCAGACCTCGTTCAATGAAGTGTGAGCGCTTGGCGTCGTCGCGTCGTCGTCTCGAACATGGGCGGGTAAGCTGCCTTGTACCCAGGCCCACAAACGTACAAATTGCGCGTCAACGACCGCAAATTGCTGAACGGCGGCCGCTCGCAATCGTACCAACCGGTTGTAAGCGCCCACGGCCCAAAAGCAGGCCAGCGCAACCCCTAATATCCACGTCATGGTGTTGATTTTTTTAGCTGATGATTTTTGACAAAAGTGTGGGCTTGAAAAAAACCCCTGCACCGCGATGTGCAGCACAGGGGTGTTGTTCAGTTCAACCGGTACAACCGGTTTTCACTTACTCGGCAACGTGGTCGGCATCGGCCACCAACTGCTGTGCATCGGCCAATTCACTGGCTTCTGTTTCCGCAATGGAGCGGCGCTCTGCTTCGTCCATTGCATCCTTCGCGGCGCGGGCTTTGTGATAAGCCATGCCGGTACCTGCAGGAATCAATCGACCCACAATGACGTTCTCTTTCAAACCACGCAACTCGTCGCGCTTGCCCATGATGGCAGCCTCGGTCAGCACACGGGTCGTTTCCTGGAAGGAAGCGGCCGAGATGAAAGAGTCGGTCGACAATGAGGCCTTGGTGATACCGAGCAGCAAGTTGGTGAAGGTTGCCGGCAACTTGTCTTCAGCACGCAAAGCGTCATTGGTATTGAGCATCTCAGAGCGCTCAACCTGTTCCCCGGCAATGTAGTTGGAGTCGCCTGCGTTCTCAACCACCACCCGACGCAGCATCTGACGAACAATCACTTCAATGTGTTTGTCGTTGATCTTCACACCTTGCAGGCGGTAAACGTCTTGCACTTCGTCCACGATGTAACGAGCCAACTCTTCTGAGCCCAACAAACGCAAGATGTCTTGCGGGTCGGCGGGGCCGTCCACAATGCTCTCGCCCTTGTTGACCAC